>Ga0081539_10001310_pt1 | contig 43539 bp, 41 predicted proteins | sample TabmetS4T2R2_FD_71023 | JGI IMG/M metagenome (GOLD analysis project Ga0081539, IMG submission 71023) | Tabebuia heterophylla rhizosphere microbial communities from the University of Puerto Rico - S4T2R2 | ecosystem: Host-associated > Plants > Roots > Rhizosphere ... | reverse complement strand
TTGGCCATTGATGCCATTGATCGTATGCCTCGCTTCCGCGTCACAGGGGCGAGCGTGCGCGAGGCGCTGGTGAACGAGCAGATCGCTTGTAAACGACACGCACACGAGTTCGGCGTGGACAGTACCGAGATCACCGGCTGGAAGTGGCCGTTTTAGAGCGGGTCTCAACGTCAGGTCTTGAGCCGACGTAGAACTTAAAGAGGGCGAACGCGATGCAAGCGGAAGAACAGATCGAATCCGTTACCGCTGCCGCAGCGGAAGGCGACATGGCGGAGCTTATGGAGCAGTACGGCAGCGGGCCCGTCAAGTTTACCAAGGCGGACGACGCGCTCTACGAACGCCACCTCGTCTTCGACAACGTGATGGAAGTAACGCGGCTCGGCGCGCGCGAGCGGTTCGAGGCCATCGCCCGTTCGGTGCGCGACGTGCTCGCGCAGCGTTGGGTGCGAACGGAGGCGACTTACGAGCGCGAGAATGCGAAGCGCGTCTATTACCTCTCGCTGGAGTTTCTCATCGGTCGCTCGTTGGCGAACAACGTGACCAATCTGCTGCTCGACCCGGCCGTGAACGAAGTGCTCAAGCGTGAGCATCTCGACTGGCACGAGTTGCTGGAGCAGGAGCCGGACGCGGGGCTGGGCAACGGCGGACTTGGGCGTTTGGCGGCTTGCTTCCTCGACTCGCTGGCGACGATGCAAATTCCGGCCATGGGCTACGGCCTGCGCTACGAATACGGCATCTTCAAACAGGCCATCCAAGACGGCTGGCAACATGAACTGCCCGACAACTGGCTGCGTCGCCCAGACCCGTGGGAAGTTGCTCGCCCCGACGAGACGGTGGAAGTGCGGCTCAACTGCTCGTTCGAGATGCGCGGCGGAACATTTCAGCCGGTCGCCGGCCGCCCTTCCAGTCTGATCGGCATTCCGTTCGACCGCCCCGTCGTAGGTTACGGCGGCAAGAACATCAACACGCTGCGGCTCTGGGCGGCGGCGGCGCACGACTACTTCAACTTTCAAGAGTTCAGCAGCGGCGATTTCGTTGACGCGCTCGCGGAGACGCTCAAGGCTGAATCGCTGACCCGCGTGTTGTACCCGGACGACCACACAGAGATGGGGCAGGGGTTGCGCTTCGTGCAGGAGTATTTCCTCGTCGCATGCTCGCTCGCCGATCTCGTGCGCCGCTTCCGGCAGACCAACAACGATTGGGGCGCGCTGCCTGAGAAGGTCGCCATCCAACTCAACGACACGCACCCGACGTTGGCCGTCCCCGAACTGATGCGGATACTGCTCGACGAAGCGCATCTCGGTTGGGACGAGGCGTGGGACATCACACAAAGGACGCTGGCCTACACCAACCACACGCTGCTCCCCGAAGCGTTGGAGAAATGGCCGCTCGAATGGTTCGAGCTGATGCTGCCGCGCCAGTTGGAGATCATCTTTGAGATCAACCGTCGCCTGCTCGCTGAAATTCGCACAAGGTTCGCGGGCGACGAGAAGCGCATCGAGCGCGTGAGCATCATTGAGGAAGGCAGCGAGCGCAAGATTCGCATGGCCAATCTCGCCATCGTCGGTTCGCACAGCACCAACGGCGTCGCCGCCATTCATTCCGAACTGCTGCGCACCACGACGGTCAAGGACTTGGCTGAAATGTTTCCCCAGCGTTTTAGCAACAAGACCAACGGGGTCACGCCGCGCCGCTGGCTGTTGATGGCGAACCCGGCGCTCGCGCGCACGATCACCGACGCCATCGGCGACGGCTGGGTGCGCGATCTCAGCCAGTTGCAAATGCTCAAGCCGCTGGCCGGCGAGCAAGCGTTGGGTAATGCTTTTCTGAAGGCGAAACGCGCGGCCAAGTTGCAGTTTGCCGATTGGCTCAAGCGCACCGGCGGCGAAATCATAGACCCGGACAGCATCTTCGACTGCCAGATCAAGCGCATCCATGAATACAAGCGTCAACTGCTGAACGCGCTCCGCATCGTAGTGCTGTACAACTGGCTGCGCGAGAATCCGAATCTCGACATGCAGCCGCGCACTTTCTTCTTCGCCGGCAAGGCCGCGCCCGCTTACCAACTGGCTAAGGTCGTCATCAAGTTCATCAACAACCTCGCCGGCACGATCAACAGCGACCCGGCGGTTCGGCAGCGGCTCAAGGTGCTGTTCCTGCCCGACTATTGTGTTTCACTGGCAGAGCGGCTGATCCCCGCGAGCGATGTCTCGAACCAGATTTCGACCGCCGGCTACGAAGCGAGCGGCACGAGCAACATGAAGTTCATGATGAACGGCGCGCTCACTCTAGGCACGCGCGACGGCGCGACCATCGAGATGGCCGAGGAAGCAGGCGAAGATAATTTCTTCCTCTTCGGCCTCACCGCAGAACAGGTGGCCGCCAGTCGCGACTGGTACAACCCGCGCTGGCACTACGACAACGAGCCGGAGACGCGCGCGGCGCTGGACATGATCTGCTCCGACCACTTCAGCCGCAATCAGCCGGGCATCTTTGCTCCGCTTGCCGACGCGCTGTTGACGCGCGGCGACTACTACATGCATCTGGCCGATCTCAAAGCTTACTTGGAGGCGGACGAGCGGCTGCGCGCCTTGTATGCCGCACCCGATGCTTGGGCGCGCAAGGCGATTTTGAATGTGGCCGGCTCCGGGCGGTTCTCCAGCGACCGCACGATTGCCGAATATGCGGCCGACATCTGGCACGTCGAGCCGTGTCCGGTGGCGTGAAGTCGCGAGCGCAAGAAGTGGCGCTAGTGTGCGCGCAAACAGCCCTTTGGGTTTCGGCTCTCTGGCAGGGGGCATGAGAAGGCGGAGAAACATATGAGCACTGAGGCAAATCGTTTTGATCTCGTCATCATCGGCAGCGGCCCCGCCGGGCAGAAGGGTGCAATCGCCGCGGCCAAACTCGGCCGCCGCGTGGCGATTGTTGATCGCCGCGAGATGCTGGGCGGCATGTCGCTGCACATCGGCACGATTCCCAGCAAGACGCTCCGCGAAGCCGTGCTCTATCTGACCGGCTACCGCCAGCGCGCCTTTTACGGCCGCGACTACAAACTCAAAGAGGAGATCAGCACCGCCGACCTGATGGAGCGTGTGAATACGGTCGTCAACAGAGAGACGGCCGTCATCAGAGAACAACTCAAACGAAACGGCGTGTTCATGTTCGACGGCACGGCCCGCTTTACTGGCCCGCACAAGTTGGAGGTTGAAGGGCGACAAGGGGTGCAGATGTTAGAGGCCGCCCACATCCTCGTCGCCTGCGGTTCGCGCGCGGCCCGCCCGCCCGTGATTCCGTTTGGCGACTGGATTATCGACGCGGATCAGATCGGGCAGGGCGGCGGCCAAATCCCGCGCGAGCTGATCGTGGTGGGCGGCGGCGTGATCGGGCTTGAGTACGCTTCGATGTCAGCGGCGCTCGGCATCAAGGTGACGATCATCGAACAGCGGCCCGCCGTGCTCGACTTCGTGGATCAGGAGATCGTCGAAGCCCTGAGCTATCACATGCGCCGGGAGGAAGCCGTCTTCCGGCTGGGCGAAAAGGTTACTGAGATCAAGCTCGGTGAACGGGGACAGGTGCAGGTCGAGTTGGAGAGCGGCAAACGTCTGCGCGCAGAAGCGCTGCTTTACGCCGCCGGGCGGCAGGCCAACACGGACTTGCTCAATCTAGCGGTGGCCGGTCTTGAGGCGGACGCGCGTGGACGGATCGTGGTCAACGAGCAGTTTCAGTCGGCCGTCGCGCACATCTATGCAGCGGGCGATTGCATCGGCTTTCCGGCGCTCGCCGCCACCTCGATGGAGCAGGGACGGCTGGCCGTCCATCACATGTTCGGCCGGCCGACGGTTAGCAGCCCGGCGCTGTTCCCTTACGGCATCTATACCATCCCGGAAATCTCGATGGTCGGTCAGACCGAGCAGGAGTTGACCCGCGACGGCATCCCTTACGAAACCGGCGTCGCGCGTTATGAGGAGATCGCCAAAGGGCAGATCGTCGGCGATGAGACGGGGATGTTGAAGCTGCTCTTCCACCCCGACACGCTGAAGGTGCTGGGCGTCCACGCCATCGGGGAGAGCGCGACCGAGATCATTCACATCGGCCAGACGCTGCTCGCGCTGGGCGGCACGGTCGAGTTCTTCCGCGACAGCGTCTTCAACTATCCGACTTTCGCCGAGGCTTACAAGGTGGCCGCACTCAACGGGCTGAATAAGCTCTGAACGGGCGGCAGGCGAAGGAGCCTGAAGGAGATGAAAGGTAAGCGATTCGTCTGGCCGTGTTCGTCGTTGGTTTGCCGGCCGGCAGCGCCGCCGGCCAGAAGAAGTAGGTGCGCCCGTCGGTGCATGCGCCCGGCAATGTCATGAGCCATTCTGTACTTGACGTTGGTGTGGAGGTGGGAAAGAGCTTCCCCGTCGGGGCCACTTGCCGCGCGGACGGCGTCAACTTCAGCGTCTATTCCAAGAACGCCGCGGCCGTCGAACTGCTTCTTTTCGACCACGCCGACGACGCACGCCCGACGCGCACGATCACGCTCGACCCGGCGCAGAACCGGACGTATTACTACTGGCACGTCTTCGTCCCCGGCCTGCGGGCAGGACAACTCTACGGTTACCGCGTCGCCGGCCCTAACTTGCCGGAAAGGGGCTTTCGTTTTGACTCAGACAAGGTGCTCCTCGATCCTTACGCGAAGGGCGTCGTCGTGCCTGCGGGCTACAGCCGCCAAGCCGCCAGCGAGCCGGGAGAGAACATCGCCGCGGCGATGAAGAGTGAGGTCGTTGACACCGGCCGGTTCGATTGGGAAGGCGACGCCCCGCTCCGCTGCCCTTGGGCCAAAACCGTCATCTACGAAATGCACGTGGGCGGATTCACCCGCCATCCAAGTTCCGGCGTCGCGCCAGAGCGGCGCGGCACATACGCCGGTTTGATCGAGAAGATTCCCTATCTTCAGAGTCTCGGCGTCACCGCCGTCGAGTTGCTGCCCGTCTTTCAATTCGACGAGCAGGACGCCCCGCCCGGACTAAGCAATTACTGGGGCTACCAGCCGGTTTCGTTCTTCGCGCCCCACAGGCAGTACAGTTCGCGTCAGGACGCGCTCGGCCCCGTGGACGAGTTCCGCGAGATGGTCAAGGCGCTGCACCGCGCGGGGCTGGAGGTCATCCTCGACGTGGTCTTCAACCACACGGCCGAGGGCGGCGCGGCGGGGCCGACCATCAGTTTTCGTGGGCTTGACAACAGCACCTACTACATTCTCGAACAGGAGCACGCGCGCTATGCCGACTACACGGGGACTGGTAACACGCTCAACGCGAACCGCCCGGTCGTCCGCCGGATGATCCTCGACAGTCTCCGCTACTGGGTCGAGGAGATGCACGTGGACGGCTTTCGCTTCGACCTCGCCTCGATCCTCTCGCGCGACGAGACGGGCCGCCCCGTCGAAGACCCGCCCGTCATCTGGGACATCGAGACCGACCCCGTGCTCGCCGGGACGAAACTGATCGCAGAGGCGTGGGACGCGGTGGGACTCTATCAGGTCGGCAGCTTCGTCGGCGATGCGTGGAAGGAGTGGAACGGCAAGTTTCGTGACGACATCCGCAGCTTCGTGAAGGGCGACAACGCGGCGGTCGCCAAACTCCCGTGCCGGCTCTTCGCCAGCCCCGACATCTTCGCGGGCGAGAAGTGGCGGCCCGAACGGAGCGTCAACTTCGTGACCTGCCATGACGGATTCACGCTTAACGATCTCGTCTCGTACAACGTCAAGCACAACGAGAGCAACCGGGAAGGAAATCGCGACGGCACGAACGATAATCTGAGTTGGAACTGCGGCGTCGAAGGGCCGACCGAAGACGCGAACGTGGAGCAACTCCGCAACCGGCAGGTGAAGAACCTGCTCACGCTGACACTGCTGGCCGCCGGCACGCCGATGCTCCTGATGGGCGACGAGGCGCGGCGCACGCAACGCGGCAACAACAACGCCTACTGCCACGACGACGAGACGAGCTGGTTCGACTGGACGCTGCTCGAACGGCACGGCGACTTGCACCGCTTCGTCAAGCGGCTCATCTCCCACCGCCTGCACCTGGTCGCCCGGCATAGCTGGCACGATCAGGCGCTGGCAGATTTTCTCCGTCAGGCTCAAGTTCAAATTCACGGCGTCAAACTCGATCAGCCGGACTTGAGCCAAGAGTCTCACAGCCTTGCCTTCACGGTACGGGGGCTTGAGGGCGGCATGATTCATCTCATGCTCAATGCCTATTGGGAGGCGCTCGCATTCGAGCTTCCGCGGGCGGAAGGCGCTGTCTGGCGGCGGTTGATTGACACCTCTCTCGCTTCGCCCGACGACATCTGCGCAGAGGCGGAAGCGCCGCCCGTCGCCGGGCTAACCTATCTCGCCCAGCCACGCTCGATAGTGTACCTGTTTGCTCAGACTATGAACTGAAAAGCTGGCTGAGAGTTCAGCAAACTATTTTGCCGCGGCTTGCGGCGCGCTTGAGCCGACCCTTGCCGACCGTCATTTAATGAGTGCCAAGGCGCTTTGCGCAGCGAGCCGTCTGCGCTGCTCCCACTCTGCGACCCAGCCCTTGACCGTGCCGGCGATTTCGCGCTCGGTTTGCCGCGTCGTCTTCTCATCCCGGCCCGGCGGCAAGCTCCGCGCGGCGTCGGCCCGCACGCGCTTGATTATTCTCACGCCTGAATTCATGACACTCTCACCTCTACGCGCTGGTGTGCCCCATAGTGTTCCCGCCTCAGCCTTCGTTGATTAAGCAATCTCTTCCTGATCTGCCCCATTCTTCTTCGCACGATCCGATCAGTCCCGGTATTCATCACGTCCTCCTCTCTATTACGTCTGTGTCCTCAACCAAGCATGAAGCAATCACCCTGCCACGGCTCTTCATCCCTTAATGCTCAGCGTAGTGCGGGAATGTGGGTATGCGCGACTAATGAGATTGACTGGGTTGTACAGGGAAGAACTTGGAGTTCGTCAATTAACGAATCTGTTCGTTAAATCATGACGCAGTTTGCTCTGCTCTCGCGTGGATTCGAGCGATCAGAGCTTGGAATGCCTGTTGCCTCACGTCTGTTCCGGCGACAGATAGAAACGTGTGCTGGACAGACATAAGAGTGATGAGAGGGCAAAAGCGATGGTCAGTGAGATGAAGTTGAATCGGCCCGACCGAGAGCTGGTGCGGCTGGCGGCAGAAGGCGACGCGGCGGCCTTCGAGGAGATACATAGTCGTTATCGCCGACTCGTCTATGCCATCGCGTTGCGCATGACACGCAACCCGGCGGACGCCGAAGACCTGACGCAGGAGTCCTTCATCTCGGTGCTGCGCAAGATCGGTAGCTTCCGCGGCGAGGCGGCCTTCGCCAGTTGGCTTTATCGCCTGACAGTGAATCAGGTCAATATGCATTTCCGCCGCCGCCGCAAGAGACCAGAAGCGCAGTTGAATGACGTGGAACTGACCGGCGGCGAGTCGGGCAGCGAGCACGGCGCAAGCTCTGCGCGCGTGCTTGATCGTCTGAACATTGAAGAGGCTGTGCGTCTGCTGCCGCCGGGTTATCGTGCGGTCTTCATCATGCACGACGTTGCGGGCTACGAGCACAAAGAGATCGCGCGGTCTCTCGGCTACAGCGCGGGCAACTCGAAGTCGCAACTCCACAGGGCGCGAACCAAACTGCGCGAGGTGTTATCAGCGCCCGCGCTCCGGGCCTGAATCCGGTTTCCGACCATAGGCGGCGCGGTCTTTCTCCCAAGCGTCGTTTGTCATATCTTCTCCACCCCGGCCGGAGGCGAAGATCGTTCTCGCCCGACGCATCCCTCTGGGCCCGCTCTGCCCGTGGATCCCCGCCCCGCGGCGCTTGCGCGTGGCCTTCAGGACAAGTATTTGACGAACAGCACCTCGTTGTGCCGCTCGTTGTAAACAAGTTCGTCAACTAGCTTGGTCGTGAGCAGCAGGCCGAACCCGCCGGCCCTCATGCCGCTCTCTTCGCGCACGCGCGCGTGGCGCAGAGGATCATCATCGGGATTGTTGACCGCCGCGTGTTCGAGCCGCGCCGGGTCGAAGCCTGCGCCGGGGTCTTTGATCCGGCCGATGATGGCACGCTTCAGGCGCACGAAACTGACCTTGATACGCTTTGACCGATCCAGCCGGCAGCCATGTTCGACTGCGTTTTCGAGCAACTCGCGGAAGGCGATGGCGATGGCCTCGCGCGTCTCCATCGGGAGGTCGGCTAGAAACGAGGCGAGCACCTGCTCCACAGCAGAGACGGCCTTTAGTTCACCGGGGACGCGCAACTTGATCCGGTCGGGGCGGGCGGATATCAGTTCGACCTCGTCCTCCGAGGGCGCGGCGAGGGCGACGCTGATGGTTGCGTTCAATTCGATGTCGCTGACTGATTCAACGAGAAGATTGAACATTGGCCACCTCCGTTCTCCTACAGCCTCTGCTGCCGACCCGGCTAAGGGCAACGGGTGTGCCGGGACAAGATGCGTCCGCGTCGCGGGGATTTCCCTGCATAATGCAGGTGAGCGAAAAAGCGATGTTCGTGAGGCGTCATGTCGTCTGCTGAACGCTCGGCATTTTGCTGAAGACGAGGACGGGGGCAACAGCTCAAACACTGCGCGCCCGTAGCTTACGAGCAGTCATCCATCACTCCCACCTACTAGCCCCGGCTCACCTCAGCATGATCCTGTGCGACGGCAGCCCGACGTGGATGTGCGGCCCCGTCGCCGAGCCGGGGATGGCGTGATGGAAGGCTGTGAACGGAATGCCGTCGGCGTGCAGATACGCGATCAACGCCTGCCCCTCCGCGCTGTCCGGGCTGAGGGGTACGTCCATCGCGTTATGGTGGTCATAGCCCCAGCGGGCGTGCAGCGCCGACTGTCCGAACGCGCTGACGGGGAGCGCGCGCCCGAACCTCAGTCTGAAAAACTGCTCGACCGTGCCGGCTTCAGCGAGCGACCACGCGCGCGCGCCGCCGTAGCGGATGTAGGCGGTCTTCTGTATTAGACCTCCGCCAACTGCGCGCGGCGTCGGATTCGGCCTCACCTGCGGTGCGGCCTCATCTGATTCGACCTCGACCAGCGCTTCGGCAATCTGCACGTCCGCGCCCTGTAACTGCGCCTGCGACTCTGCGACCTGCTCTTGGGCGCGCGTGGCCGCGTATTCGGCAGTTTCCAGTTCGCTGCGCGTGACGAGTCCCTGCGCGTACAACTCTTTCAGCTTTGCGAGTCGCTCTGCGGCCCGCTGTGCGTCCGTCTCGTAGAGCGCGCGCAGTTGTGCGAGGCTCGCCTTGTACTCGCTGCGCGCCTGCGCGAGTTGCGCGCGCAGCCGGGCGGGCTGGCGCGCCGACTCGCGCTCCGGCTGTAATGGCGATGTGGCTTCAGTTTCCGTGGCCGGCGTCTGCACGTCCGACCGCTGCTGCGCGTGCGCGGGCAGGGCAGCGAGAGACGAGGCGAGCGCGAGCCAGGCGCACAGCAAGAGAATCATGCGCCACAGTCCTTGAAGCTTGCCCCGCCCCATCACCGTCTCGTTAATACGCATAACCTTTCCTACATTCATCTCTGGAAGTCTTGCAGTTCGCGCCGACAGGTCACGCTGAAAGCTTTCAGGAAATCGTCTCTCTTTTCGACCGCATCTATTCGCAGTTGTTCAGCGGATATATTGTCAGCACCATACTGCATGATTATCAGGTCGAGGACATTCTCCGTTTCCTTAATGACTGACTCAGAAGCAAAAAGGCGAATGCGGCTCGCGACGGCGTAAAGTTCGACGGTTCCTGCAACTGCCCCTTCGCCATCATTGAAGTTGTGGGTAGCTGACGCGACGTAAAGTTTCGCAGCCTGTTCTATGAACTGGGAATAAGCAGTCTCGCGCTTCACGATTTCCCGTTCTAAGAGATCTCGGTGACGCTGGCTCCGTTCACCTAGCCACGTGCTCGTCAGCGACGCAACACCTCCGACCAGAGCGCCCATGGTGGCCGCCAGAGCGCTTGTTATTTCGCCGCTCATAAAACCTCACTCTGAACGATAAGTTGCCAGCAATTCCAAGCTCCCCGGCAAGCGCCTATCGCTACTCAGCCAAGAGGGATAACCATCTCCGCGCACGAAGATGATCCATTAACTGACCACGACTCGACTCTCCAGCATTCCGCGCGCGTCCGTCTCCGGCCGGACATCGACTTCGACCTGCCGCGGCTGCCGCGTCGGCACATCCGTGTCGCCGGTGATGAGCCGCGCGCTCCGGCTGTGCGTGAAGTAAGCCCAGACCCATTCGCGCATGACCATCAGGCGATTGCGGAAGCCGCTGAGCAGTAGGGCGTGGACAAGCGCCCACATCAGCCACGCAAAGTAACCCGACATGTGCCAACTGCCGACCTGCGCCACTGCGCGGTTGCGCCCGATGGTGGCCATGTTCCCCTTGTCCCAGTATCTGAACGGAAGGCGCTCTTCGCCGCGCAGGTCGCGCAGGATGTTCGCAGCCACCGCCCGCCCTTCTTGCATCGCCGCCGCGGCGAGGCCGGGCACAAGCTTGCCGTCCGCGTCCTTGAGTGAAGCGAGGTCGCCGATGACGAAGATTTCCCTACGGCCGGGGAGACTCAGGTCGGGGCTGACGGAGACGCGCCCGGACTTGTCTACTTCCACGCCTGCGGCCTGCGCGGCGAGCGCCTTGCCGAGCGGCGAGGCGAACACGCCCGTCGCCCACAGCACCACGCTCGTCTCGATCCATTCCTCGCCGACCTTGATCCGCCCGTCCTCGACCGCGGTCACGCGGCTGTTGGTGCGTACTTCGACGCCCAACTCCTGCAACTGCTTTTCTGCTTTGCGGGAGAGGTCTTCCGGGTAGGTGCGGAGCACGCGCGGATTGCCTTCGAACAACATGACACGCGCCTGCCTCGTATCTATCGCTTTGAAATCCCGCCCGAGCACCTCACGCGCGATGCCGGCGATTGCGCCGGCGAGTTCGACGCCGGTCGGCCCGCCACCGATGATGGCGAAGTTCAAGGGCCTGTGGCTGCCCGTCAGGTAAGCTTCGCGCTCCGCCACCTCGAACGCGAGCAGTATGCGGCGGCGTATCTCGACGGCGTCCTCGACGGTCTTTAGTCCCGGCGCGTTGCGCTGCCACCCATCGTGCCCGAAGTAGGAGTGCCGCGCGCCGGCCGCGACGATCAGATAATCGTATTGAAGTTCGGAGCCATCCTTTAACAGCACGCGCCGCGCGCCCACGTTGAAGCCCGTGACCTCGCCCAAGATGACCTCGACGTTGCGCGCTCCGTGCAGGATGCTTCGCAGTGGCGAAGCGATCTGCCCCGGCGACAGCACGGCGCTCGCTACTTGGTAAAGAAGTGGCTGGAACGTGTGATGGTTCTTGCGATCCACGAGTGTGACAGCGACTGGTGCACTCGCCAGCGCCTTAGCTGCGTAGAGACCGCCGAACCCGCCGCCGACGATCACCACCTTCGGTCTGCTCACTAAATTTTTTATCGCGTCTCTCATGATAATAATTACCTCCGCATTTCGTGAAAATAGTCATCGCGTTGAGACCCAGCAAAGACGAGCGGCGTTTGCGCCGCGCGCTCTAACTGCTCAATGTTCATCTTGACGCCGCCGATGCGGATGTGGCGCACATCCGGCGCAACGATTCCGCTAGCAAGTAACGGCTCGTAATGTTGCGCATTAGCGACCATCAGTTCGTCGCAAGTCATCAACAGACTACCTTTCATCTTTCACCTCCTCGTTGTCTTGAAACGCTGGTCGCTTACCTCACTTTGTCGTTGTCGGCCCCGTTTCATCGAAATAGATCTTCATTGGTTTCATGCAGGCGATCAGAACGATGGCGAGGGCAGCGACAAAAGCGATGGCCACGTAGCCGTCGCTGTAGGCGAGGGCGTAGGCTTGTAACCTGACCTGTCCGCCGAGCAGTAGGGCGGCCCTTCCTTGCGCTTCCTCCGCGCCAGCCGAGTTAGGAAGTAGCGATTGCGCGAGTGCCCCCGTCCGTTCCGCTGTCAGCCAGTTTCCCGCATCAACATGGAGGCCAATCATGTTCGAGTGGAATTGTTCGCGCACTGAGACCAACCGCTGCATGAGCGCTGTGCCGGCCTCTCCGCCGAAGAGCCGCACGGTATGGAGGAACGCGGAGTAAGTGAGTGCGTTGATCGGATTCTTGACTGCGCCCGAATCGAGCGCATTCTGTACGAACGACCCACTCAGCGCGGTGAAGGTCAAAGCAAGTCCTAAGCCGATGACGATCTGCGGGAGCAGAAAATTGTCGCCGGCCCACGCGCTGGTCAACTGCGCATTTAGTAAACAAGCTAGCGCGACCACCGTAAAACCTGACGCGAGCACCAACCTGTTATCGAACCGGCGCATGAGCCGGGCCGCTATCAGCCCCATGAGCACCAGCGGCAAGATGAGCCAGAGCAGCACCCGCCCTGTCTCAAGTGGGCGATAGTGCTGCGTGATGTCCAGTATCCCCGGCAGCAGCGAAGCGATGGCTAGGATCACGAAGCGGATCGTGAAGACGCAACACGCCAGAATGAGCGTATTCCGGCTGACCAGAAACATTGGATTCACCAGCGGATTAGGCGACAGCCATCTGCGCACGACGGCCACGCCGAGCAGAAAAGCTCCGGCCGCGAGTAGTCCGACGATCACACCTGAATTTAGCCAATCCAGCCGCTCGCCCTGATCGAGCGCGCCAAAGATCAAACTCAGACCGAGGCTGGCATAAAGAAACCCGCGCCAACTCAAGACTGGTTTCGGGCCAGTCCGCTGGGGCGGGTGCGGGATGGCCAGATAGACGCAGAGCAGCATCAGCGAGGTGAGGAGTGCGCTTTGCCAGAATATCCAGTGCCACGACAAGTGTTCGGTGTAGAAGGCGACGAGCGGCGTGGCGATGCTGGTTGAGCCGATAACGTCCATCGCATAGATGCCGATGGCGTAGATCACGAAGCGCAACGGCAGGGCGCGGAGCGCATAGCTGAGGGTCAGCGGATAAAAAGTGCCCGACGCGAGACCGCTAATGACTTGCAAGCAGAGCAGCACATGCAGGTTTGGCGCGAAGGGCAGGAGGATGGAACAGAGAATAAAGATCGTCGCCGAAAAGAGCAGCACGCGCCGTGGGCCAAGTAGGCCGCCGAGATACACAGAGAACGGGCCGATGAACATCAAGGCCATGTTATAGGTCGTAGAGATCCAACTGGCCTCATCGAAGCCAAGCCCCAGTGCGCCACGCAGATCGGGCAGAGCCACCCTCAGCAAGCGGGTATTCAAGGTGACAATCGCAGCGCCGAGAAACACGCCGAACGTGCCCACGTACACATTCTGCTTGAGCGCGCCGATAACTCGCGCAAGGTTCAACCGCGGCAAGCTAAGTGCCGCCGGTCGAGCTGCTCTTTGGCCCATAACGACGCTCATGATCCCCTCCTCGCTCAACCTTTGCGCTTGGCGGTGGTGCTGATCTCTGCGACGACCGACATGCCGGGGCGAAGTCGCTCTGCCATCGCCGGATTCGCGTCGAGCACGATCTTGACCGGAATGCGCTGCGCAATCTTGGTGTAGTTCCCCGTCGCGTTGTCGGGCGGCAGCAGCGCGAACTGCGACCCGCTGGCCGGCGCGATCTCTGCGACGTGCCCGCGCAACACGACGCCGGGGAAGCTGTCCACCGTGATCTCGGCTGCATCGTCTTTGGCCACGTTTGTCAGTTGCGTCTCTTTGTAGTTGGCCTGCACCCAGATGGTCTGCTCGACCAGCGCGATGACTTGCGTGCCCGGCGAGACCAACTGCCCGACCCGCACCTTGCGCTCGCCGACGATGCCATCGGTCGGCGCGACGATACGGGTGTAGTCGAGATTCGTCTGCGCGACTTTCAGCGCCTCCTGCTTTGCGCTGAGGTCTGCACGGAGTTGCAGTTCTTGCGCGTCCAACACGCCGCGTTGTTTTACTTGCGCGTCCACCTCCGCCGTCCGGCTCGCCGATTGCGCCCGCGCGCGCTGCTGTTCCGCTTGTCGGGCCGTTACTTGCGCGCGCGCCTTGGCGAGTTCTGCGCGCCGGCTATCAACTAAGGCGCGTGTCTGTTCTAGTTCTGCCTTGCGGCTGTTCAGGATGGCGGCGAAGCGTTCTTGATCAGCGACCACCTGCTCAAGTTTCTGTCTGGTCGCAGAGCCTTCAGCCACTAACGCCTCTTGCCGCTTGCGCTCAAGCAGGGTTCTTTCTGCATCGGCCTCGGCGGCCGCGACAGCGGCTTGCGCGTCGGGTATCTTCGCCTCTGCTGCTGCCACCGCCGCCTGCGCGTTGGCCACGTCGGCCGCGGCAGCTTCAATCGCCGCTCCGGCTTGCGCGATCTCGGCGCTGGCAGCCTGCATGCCCGCTTGCGCTTGCTCGATTCTGGAACTCTGCAACTCTTTCTGCTGCGCATTGTTCTCAAGAGCGGCTTGCGCGGCGGCCACACCGGCCGCGGCCTGCGCGACCTGCGCTTTGAAATCGTCGTCTTTCAACTGGACGAGCAGGTCGCCCGCCTGCACGTGTTGATAATCGGCGACGGCCACCTGCGCTACCGTGCCGGAGACGCGCGTGCTCAGCGGGGTGATGTCGGCGCGCAGGATAGCGTCGTCCGTCTTCTGTGTGCCGCGGTCGCCGACCATAGCGTGCCAACCGCCGGCAATGCCAAACAGGATGACGGCCGCAAGGAAGAGCACCAGCACGGGGACGATGCGCTTAAAGCTCAACCGCCGCTTTGCGGGCGGCTGCATCTCTGTTGTCGCCTGCGCAGGACTGTTGTCACTTGGCGCAACCTTAATGGTTGTCGCCTCCGTCTTGTCGTGCTCCTGCGCGGCGCGCTCTGTTTCAACCGCTGATTGCGCGGTAGCACTGTCGGTCTCTTTCGGCGCGGTTTCCCTTGCTACGTTTGCTGCCTGTTCAGACATCTTATTTCTCCTCCCCCAACGCTTTCTCAAACTCCGCCTTGGCTGTCCAGAAGGCTAACAAGGCCCGTTGATATTCATGCGTGGCTTCAGCGAGCGACGCCTGCGACTGAAGCACGTCCGACAGCAAGACCGCTTGAAGCTTGTAGCGCCCCGTGCTGACGCGTAGATTCTCTTTCGCTGACGCCTCGGCCAGTTTGGCCACCTCTAGCGCCTGCCCGCTCAGTTGCAGCTTCCTCAATTTATCGCCCACGTCGAGCAGCACTTGATCTTCTGTTTCCTTCAGACCGTTCTTCGCTTGCTCTATCGCGCTCTCTTTCTCGGCGAGCTGATGCTTCTTGCGCCCCCAGTCAAAGAACTCCCAACTCACAGACACGCCGATGTTGGCGAAGTTTTTCGGAATGGTGCCGCCATAGTTGCGCGGCGTCAGATAGGTGAACCCGGCGCTCACATCCGGGATGTACTCCGACTTCTTGATGCGGCGGGCCAGGGTCGCCTGCGCCACAGTCAAGCGCGCCTGTTGCAGTTCCGGCCTGCGCTCAAGCGCGACTTTGCGGGCCGCCGTCAGATCAGTTTCAAACGATACGAAGGCGGGCATGCCTGCGACCTCAAACGCGTTGCTGACATCACGTCCCAACAGACTGTTCAATTGCTCTTTCTGCGTGGCCAGCCGACTGCTCAACTCAAGCTCTTGGTAGCGGACTTGCGCCAACCGCGTCTGCACGACGAGATGCTCCGCTTTGAGCGCCACTTGCTGCACGACGTAATCGCCGGTCACCTTGTCCAGTTCCTGATAAGATTTGACGGCTTCCTGCACGCTGGCGAGTGCGCTCTGCGTTTGCAGGATCGAGTAATAAGCCTTCTTTACTTGAGCGATGGTCTCATTCTCCTGCTGGCTCAGCTTCGCTTGGGCCGCTTCGCGCGCGAGGCGCTCAAGCTTGATGTGCAGACCGATCCGGTATTGCTGCGTCAGTGGCTCGATGGCAGAGACGGCAAAGACGGCCGTCGGTTTGCGGTCAACATTGAGTGTGAAGAAATCACCCAACCCCGGAAACAAGTTCTCTGCCGGGTTCTGCACCTTGAGTTCATTCTTGGCGAGATTGCCTGAGACGAGCACATGCGTGTGCAATGCAGGCAGGCGGGAAGTCTTCGCGGCTGCGATGTCTTCGTCAGCCCTAGCGACTGCAAGCTGCGCGATCTTAACTGAATGATTGTTGCCCAGCGCGAGGGTAACGGCCTGATCTAGGGTTAGTGTTTCGCCCGACGCGGGCGCAGTCTCCTGCGCATGAACTGTGCCCTGAGCGAAGAGGAAGAGCGAACCTATCGCCAAGAGAATTATCAGGCAGTGCTGAGCGCCTCGCAGTAAGTTCAACGCATAATCCGTCTCGGCGCGGCGACGGTCGCGGGTTGCGGCGATCCAACTCTTAACTGTCCTGACCATTGCGGCCGCGTCTGCCTGTACCAGCGATGCGGTCTCCGCTGCTTGCGAGGCGTTCGCCACTTCTCTTTCTTCACGCTTCACGATTCTGATATTGGAACTCATAGCTTGCTCACCTTCCGTTGGCGCTCGTCCGAATTGATCCGACGAGCAACGCTTGAGCAATAGGTTTGCCAAAGCGAGGCGTGAGCATCGTGTGGGCAAATATCGAGGTATTAGGAGTTGGCGCAGGCGTTCTAACGCCGACGCGTCGGCAGATTGCCGACGCGTCGGCAATTCTTTTCGCGGCAGTCGGCTCAGGCGCTCTCTAATTCAGCCAGTTTCCGCCGTCGCTCTATCCGGCACAGGCATTGCGCTAGTGCGCCAAGTGAAGGCGGCAGCGCGAGCGGCACGCACGGAGGATGTGAACGATGATGCGATCCGCAGAGTGAGCACGAAATGTTGAGGATTGAAAGAGATTGCGATGGATGCGTGACCAGACTGCGGCTGAGCGGCCGGATTCAGTCGGACGATATCCCTTATATTGAATCGGCAATGAGTGATGGCTGCGCGCGTAAAATCCTGGACCTGCGCGAAGTCACCCTCGTGGACATCGGGGTGGTTCGGTTCCTGAGTAGCTGCGAAGATGAGGGCATTGAATTAGTCCAATGTCCTCCCTATGTGCGCGAATGGATTCTTCGCGAGCGCGCCGAGTGAGTGCAGCTTGGGCCTGCGGATGGCGGCTGACTCGAATCGCGTGGGCACCCGTAACCGATGTGCCTTCCTTCATTGTCGTGCAGTTATTAGGCGCGGGCGCGGGCGCGGTGCTGTTTCGCTGGCTCATCCGTCGTTGTCCAAAGACGCGGAGGCAGTCATTGTGCCGCACGCTAAAGGAGAGAATCGCTGATGCATGAGAGAAAGAGGGTATTGATTCTTTGCACCGGCAATTCGGCGCGGAGCCAAATGGCGGAAGGCTTGCTGCGGCACGACGCGGGCGGAAAGTTTGAAGTCGCCAGTGCGGGTGTTGAACCTAGCCACGTCAGACCGCAGGCGATTGCAGCCATGCGTGAGATCGGCATTGACATATCGGGGCATCGCTCCAAGTCCGTTGCCGAGTTCGCAGGGCAAGAGTTTGATTATGTCATCACCGTCTGCGACAACGCGCAGGAGCGATGCCCTATTTTCCCCGGTCAGACCAGGCGCATCCATTGGAGCTTTGACGATCCAGCGGCGGCCACGGGTGACGAGGCGGCGCGGCTGGTCGTCTTTCGCCGGGTGCGCGATGAAATACGCATGCGGCTGCGCGAATTTATTGCTTCGGGCCAATCCTAATAAATCGTTGATTTGAAATTAGGACACTACTGCCGCTGGCGTGCTGTTCGTCATTGGCAGATGTATAATCCGCCATCCTCGCCGGAAGCAAAGCGTTCAGGGCTTGCTGACTCGCCGGATTCGACAATGAGTACCAATAACAGTCCAAGCTCCGAGCAGCAGCTCCGCCTACACGAGCCGGAGTTTCTCACGATCACCGATGCGCTCCCCATCGGCATCTTGGTGCTCGCGCCTGATGGCACGACACTACACGTAAACCGGCCGGCGCTTGCTCGCATTGGCACCACCCTGGACGAGGTGAAGGGTAAAGGACACTTAGAGCGAACCTGCCATCCTGACGATCTGGAGCGGGTATTCAAGGAGCGTCGCATCGGACTGTCGCAGGGCGTTCCATTCAAGCTGGAAATGCGCTTGTTGCTCAAGACCGGGGAATATCGCTGGCATCTCTCTCAGTACAACCCTTTAAAAGATGAAGCCGGCAAGGTCATCCGCTGGTACGTTACGGCAATCGACATCGACGACCGTAAGCGCGCCGAGGAGAGGCTGCGGCAAAGTGAGGCAGAGCTTCGCACGATCACGGATGCTATTCGCCAAGTCATCGTGATTCTTGCGCCCGATGGCACGATGCTCTACGCGAACCGGGTAGCTTTGGAGATCACGGGACTCACCCCGGAGGAGGTTAATGACCAAGGCTTCTTTCAAGTAGCCTTCCATCCCGACGATATAGACAGGGTACGCGATGAGCGGCGCATGAGATTGTTGCAGGGAGTTCCGTTCGAGTTGGAAATCCGCACCCGACATAAGAGCGGACAATATCGCTGGTATCTCGTACAGTACAACCCGCTCAAAGACGAATCCGGCCAGATCATCCGCTGGTACGCGACGGCCACCGACATAGACGACCAAAAGAAGACCGAGGAGCGGCTCCGAAACGAGAACCTCGTACTGCGCGAGGAAATAGATCGCTCTTCGATGTTTGAGGAAATTGTCGGTTCGAGCAAACCCATCCGGGCAGTACTGAAGCAGGTAGAGAAAGTCGCACCCTCAGATTCGACCGTCCTCATTTTGGGCGAAACCGGCACTGGCAAAGAGTTGATTGCCCGTGCCCTGCATCGGAGATCGAAACGCGCGACCCGCGCCTTCGTCAGCGTCAACTGTGCGGCGATTCCGCAATCGCTGATCGCCTCCGAGTTGTTCGGGCATGAGAAGGGCGCGTTCACCGGCGCAATGCAACGGCGGGTGGGGAGGTTTGAAGCTGCTGACGGTGGCACGCTCTTCTTGGATGAAATCGGCGATCTCCCCATGGAGACGCAGATCGCGCTCCTGCGGGTCTTACAAGAGAAGGAATTTGAACGGATGGGGAGCAATCATCCGATCAAGGTGGACGTGCGCCTGATAGCGGCCACCAATCGTGACCTGCTGACGGCCGTCGCGGCCGGCACGTTCCGCCAAGACCTGTTCTACAGATTGAACGTCTTTCCGATTGCCGTTCCACCGTTGCGCGAGCGAGCGGACGATATTCCCTTGCTTGTGGAGTACTTCGTCGGGCGGTTCGCCAAAGGGGCTGGCAAAAACATCCGTCACATCGGCAAGCGCACGCTGGAGCAGTTAACGGCCTACCATTGGCCCGGGAATATTCGCGAATTGCAGAACGTCGTGGAACGCGCGGTCATCCTCTGTGAAACCGACACCTTCGTCGTTGACGAGAGTTGGTTGAAAAGCGAGTTGGCCGACTCAGCGCCGCACGAAGGTCTTTCGGCGCTGCAAGATCGTGAAGTGGAAATGATTGAAGCTGCGCTCGCCGAGAGCCATGGGCGGATCTCCGGCCCTTCAGGAGCGGCCGCGAAACTCGGCATCCCACGCCAGACGCTGGAATCGAAGATGCGCCGTCTGGGCATTGATAAGTACGGGCAGAAGCAACCCACCTCTAAATAGCATCCCCCCCATGGCCTCTTGCTGAGCGTTCGTCATTTTGCCGATCATGCGGCGCGATTGTGGTGCTCGCATTCTTTCTTTTCAAAGGTTTCTGAATGGCGAGCCGTTTGCATTGTTCTCTTGCGTTGGTGAGCAACGAAAAGGAGAACGATAATGTGCATCGGCTACGAGACACAAACAGGAATCCACTTCCACCAGACAACCACGTTGACGCCCGAGCAGTACGTCGCCGGGCTGACCGATTTCGGGCCGGGCCGCTCAAAACTCTTTGGCAACAGCGCCGACGAGTACCTCAAGGTGCGTCACCGCGGCCCGTCAGAGGCCGACGTTACCGAAGGCTCGGGCGGCATCTGGGAACGCCTGCACTACGACTGGTCTGATCCCAACCGCGTCGTCCTCACGACGACCGACTCCAACGTGTGGGGCGGCGCGTCCGGTCACACCTACATCTTCACGCGCAACCCCGACGGCACGACCGACATTGACTTGGTCGTCATACGCGAAGGCAAGAACCTCAAGGGGCGTGTGCTCGGCTTCGTGCTGAGAACCATCGGCAGGCGCGTTTTGGAAAAGGCATTTGAAAACTCCGTCAAAGCCATCGAAGCCCGGAACGGCGCGGTGCGAGAGGGAGTCGCATTCTGACCTCCTATACGGGTAGTGTCCTAAATCTGTGTTGCTGACATGGCAGCGTAGCTGGACATTGAAATATTTGTTGGCAGCGTGAATGCATATAGGATTGAAGATACCATGAGCGAAGAAGTAAACACCGGCGGCCAGCCTGTCGCCCAACTCCGAGTGTCGCACCCGGCGAGCAATGTTATGGGTCGGGGTTTAAGGTTATGGCTCGACGGCGAGGAGTTGTCGCCGCTCAAGGCCGGGCAGGCCCTGACCGTTGAGCTTGAGCCGGGAGCGCACAAGCTACGTGTAAGTAACACGTACCACTCGAAGACTGTGGAGTTCGACGCGCGTCCGGGCGAGCAGCCGCATTACAAGATCAGCAATCGTGTCGGCTTTGTCGGCTGGTTTTTGCTGACGACGCTAGGCAGCGGCCCGATGCGCCTCCTGATCGAGCGAGCCGAACCTATTGCGTCCGCCTCGATGCCGCTAAAACTTCCCGCCCCCTCCTGATTTGCCAGCCACACAGATTTAGGACGCTACCTGCTTTTTCATTTCAAGTCGCCCAGCAGCCGGGCGAGGTTCATTTCCCCGTTTCTCGTCTGGAAGCCGCGTTCCATCGCGGCCTGCATCCGTCTCTGGTACTCAGGAGCGGCCACACCCTCGATGAAGAGATCGGAATCGCGCCGAATGTCCTCCGCCGGAGCGAGGGCGATTGCGTTCACTCGATCCTTGACTACGGCGTGGCCGGCGGCTGGGAAACTGCCAATCCGAAGCGCGAGCGATCTGACGAAGTCGCCGAGTTTGCGCGCAGGTAAAGCTCGATTGATCCAGCCGTACCTTTCAGCTACCTCAGCGTCGTAATCATCGGCACTCAACAAGACTTCGAGCGCACGCGCGCGGCCCATGAGGCGCGTCAGGTGTTGGGCAGCGCCCGCGCCGGGGATCACGCCGAAAGCCGGCTCGAACTGACCGAAGATCGCGGACTCCCGCGCCGCAAAGCGCATGTCGCACGCCAGCACGAACTCGCTGCCCGCGCCGCGCACGCGGCCCTCGATCTGCGCGATGGTGACGAGTCGGCTCGCGCTCAGGTAACGAAAGAGGAGTCCGATGGACGCTTCGCCGGTCAGTTTCGCCGCCTCCGCTCGGTACTCTTTGATCCGGGTCACGTCAACGTGGGAGATGAAGTAGTTGGGGTCAGCACTCTTGAAGACGAGCACTTGGACGGCCGTGTCGGCTTCGGCTCGTTGAATGAGCGAGACCAGATCGCGCACCAGTTCAGGCCCCAGCAGATTCATGGGCGGGGCCGCGATTTCCGCGAACAGCACGGCTCCTTCCCTGCGCACGTTGAGCGTCTCGAAAACCACTGTGTCTCCGCGACCCTCGTTATTAATTTCTTCCGACATTTTTTCACTCTCTTATCCGAGCCATCATGCCTGACGGTAATCCTCAATCACTTGGCAGACTTCACCCGACCAAGCCCTTTCGGGTGAAGACGACATTGCTGATGTCGATTGAGACCATCAGCATCTCCATGATTGGCCGGCGATCAGGGCCGCGCGTGTAGGCGCGGCGTTTGGTCGGCAGACGAACGCCGTCCGCCGTCACATAATCTGAAGTCAGTTGCGCCGCGTCGAAACCGCCCGCGATATTCACGCTGTAGTCGTGGCGGCGCAGCATCAGGTCTGCGCCGAAGTAAAAATCTTGAACCTGATTGTGCGTCTCAATCGAACCGGGGAAGTACGCGCGCAGCACGCGCCACGTCTCCGTGCCTTCGCGCCACGCTTCGGTCTCCTCAACCCGCACGCCGTCCATTGCCAGCAGGAACGGCGTGGTCAGGTAAGTCCACAGGGCGTAGCCGTTGAAGTAGGCGCGGTGGAGCGCGTCCCAAGGCGTATTCAACTGGTGGCCGGCGAACGAGTCCCTAGGCGCGTGGCGCGTGGCGACGAGCGTGCCGTCCAGTTTTTCAATGGCGACGCGCTCGGGCATGAACATCGTGCGCTGGTCGGGAGCACCGTAAGGGGAAACCGACGAGCGTTCCTCGTGCAGCCACACCGTCATCCGGCGCGGGCTTGCATCCTGCGGCACACCCTTGAGCGGAAAGAGGCCGCCGCCACTCACAATCGTGGCCTCGACTCGTTCGAACTCATGCCACCGCTCCAGCCCACCGTGCGCTGCAAGAATTTCGCCCAGCAGTTCGTTCATCGCACTTCCCTTCATGCCCTTCGCCGCGAGGGACATCGGGTTACGTCAATCAGCCGGAGTTGTTGGACGGATTGCGCTGCCGGCCAACTTCACATCGTCAACACGACGCGGAACTGCGCGTCGCCGCTCATCATGCGCGCGTAAGCCTCAGCCGCCTTTTCGAGCGGGTACGTCTCGATCATCGGGCGCACGCCGGCCAACTCGGCGAAGCGCAGCGTGTCCTCGGAATCGGTCGCTGTACCTGAGGCCCAACCTTGAATTGTGTGACTCCCGAAAATGAGCTGTACCGGCGTGACCTCAATGGGCTCAACGTCCGCGCCTACAACCATGAGCTTGCCGTTCGGCCCTAGCCCGTCGATCAACGCAGAGATCGCTTTCGAGCTAGGGGCCGTGGCTAAGATCACCTGCGCGCCACCCAGTTTCTGTAACTCCTCCGCCGCGTTCGTCGCCCGACTGTCGATGTACAGGGCCGCCCCAAGTTTCTTCGCGAGCGCCTCGTTTTCGTGGCCGCGCCCGACGGCCGCGACCCTGTAACCAAACTTGTGCGCGAACTGAATGCCGAGATGGCCCAAGCCCCCGACGCCCTGCACCGCGACGAGGTCGCCCGGCGACGCGCCGCTGTGGCGCAGCGCGTTGAAGGTCGTGACCCCGGCGCAGAGCAGCGGCGCGGCCTCGGCGTCGCTCAGGCTTTCCGGCACCGACGCCAGCGCCAACACGGGCGCGACCATGTACTGCTGGTAGCCGCCGTCGTAGCTGACGCCCGCGATCTTCATGTTCCGGCAGTTGCCGAAGTCCCCGCGCCGGCACGCTAGGCAAGTGCCGTCGTGCCCGCCGTGCCAGCCGACGCCGACGCGCTGCCCCTTTGTCCACTCGGAGACACCGGCACCTACCTCATCTATACGGCCGACGACTTCGTGGCCGGGGATGCGGGGATACTCTATGCCGGGCCACGCACCGTCTTTCGTGAGCGCGTCGCTGTGGCAGACGCCACAGGCCTGCACTTTGATCCGCACGTGGCCCGCGTCGGGGTTAGGAATCTCGCGCTCGACGATCTGGAAATCTGCGCCCGGTGCGGGAACCTGCGCGACTTTCATGGGCGCTACTGCTGCTTCTGTCGTTGCCATAACTTCTCCTTTGAATTTCTTGCTGTTGTTTAAGAGCACTGCCAGCTACTTTTACGTCCTCCGTCTCCTTGCTGGGTCAGGTCACGATCAGTTGCTGCCCGCCGTCTATGTCGTAGGTCGCGCCCGTCAACGCGGTGTTCGTCATGAGGTGGACGGCGAGCGCGGCCACGTCCGCCGGGCCGACGACGCGGCCTATCGGCAACGTCGTGCGGAGTTGGTCGCGGCGTTCGTCGAGTCGGTCGCCGAGCAGCGTCGCCGACAGCGGCGTGTCAACGAAGCCGGGCGCGATCAGGTTGACGCGGACGGGCGCAAGCTCAATCGCGAGCACCTTCGTGAGCGCGGGGAGCGCGGCGGTGAAGGCCGCGATGAGCGCCATCCCGACCGCCGGGCGGCGTCCGCCTGTGCCGCTGGTGAGCAGCAACGTGCCTCCGGGTCGCACCTTGGCCGCCGCAAGGCGGGCGACGTGAAGCGGCAGCCAGAGGTGCTGTTCGACGTTGCGGCGCGCCTCGTCGAAGTCCATGTCGGCGAGGCGCGCGTAGTAAGGCCCGCCGGCTGTGACCAGCACGTGATCAACCGGCGTCGGCAACTCGTCGAAGAACCGCTTGAGGCGCTCGAAGTCTGTCGCGTCGAAGGCGGCGCTGCTCTGCGCGTCGAGTTCGAGCGCCGCGCGCCCCAGGCGCTCCGGGTTGCGGCCCGTGATGACGATGGCGGCTCCCTCGGCGCGTGCTCGCCTAGCCGTCTCTAATCCGATGCCGGAGCTGCCGCCGATCACGACGACGGTCTGGCCAACGAGTTGGGGGGCACGCAGGGTCGTAGAGACTGTGTGTGTGTCGGTCATAGTTGCCTCCGGCGGTCACTGTAGAAGACGGTCGCTCATCTAGCGGTTGACGTACTCGGAGAGTGCGGCCACACGAACGGCCGTCATCGGGGCAGAACATGAAGGCTCTCCGCCATGTAGCGGTCGGCGGCGGCCGCCGCCTCATCCGAACTGCTGCCCTGCTGCCGCGCGCTCAGATAGGGCGCGTACCAGCCCCACCAGTGATGCGCGGCGTGTGTCTGCTCGTATTGGCCGTGGTGTTGTTCCGTCTCGTGAAGCAACTCTGCAAGCGTGGCCACGTCCACGGCGCGCGCTCGCGTCTCCCATTCGCGGCCGGGCAGCCGCGTCTTGAGCTCTTGGAGTAGCCAGCCGTTCCCGTCTGGATCATCGAATGAAGCAAACGAGTAGTAGGAACGACCCTCAGGGTCGCGCCCGCCGACGTGTGGGTGCTCTCCGGTGTTGTTAAAGGGGCCGCCCGCGTAGTGGAAGACCTCGCTGACGGCGACGCCGCGGGCGACGAGGTCGGCACGGGCGGCGTTGATGTCTTCGACAGCGAGGGTCAAGCTGTCGGCCGCGCCGGGTTTGGGCGACGGGATTCCTTTGCCGAAGATGATCGAGGCTGGTGAGTTGTGCGGCGTCAGTTGCACGACGCGGAAGTCGCCCGATGCGAAATCGGCGTCGAGCCGCCAGCCGAGATTTTGGTAGAACGCTTTGGCGCGGTCAACGTCCGCGACGCCGAGCACCACGACTTCGAGCTTCATGTCTACTGGTTCGACCTCCGTCACTGCCCCGGTCTTGGTGTTCACGTCAACGCTTGTCATAGTGTCTCCTATCGTCGCCTGCGACGACGTTGATAATTGAAAGAAACTTGGGCGAGGTTCAGCCTGAGGAGTCTAATGAAATAGTGCTGGGTGTCCGGCCGGCTGCCAACCAGAAATCTTCCGACGCTAAATTTTATACTGTGTAGTATATTATGCAGCGCGCTACGTTATACCCGTGCATGAGGGATGTCAAGGAGGGTCAGATTAAATGCGTGCTAATAAGGAGAGCGCGGTCGAGCGCAGAGGGCGGCCCCGCACATTTAACATTGAAGCGGCTTTAGATAAGGCGTTGCGGGTGTTCTGGGAGAAGGGTTATGAGGGCGCGTCGCTGGACGAATTGACAGAGGCCATGGGCATCAGCCGCCCGAGTCTCTACGCTGCTTTCGGTGACAAGGAAGCCCTCTTTAAGCAGGCGCTTGACCGTTACGAACTTGGCCCAAGGTCATTTGTGCGCGAAGCGCTCGCCGAACCGACGGCGCGCAGAGTTGTCGAACGCCTTCTGTACGGGGCGGTCAAGTTGCAGACTGAACCGGAGACGCCGCCGGGCTGCTTGTTGGTACATGGCGCGCTCGCCTGCGGGGCGGGCGCGGACGCCGTCCGGCAGGAACTGAATGCGCGCCGCGCGCTGATTGAAGCCGCTTTACGCCGCCGCCTCGTCCGGGCGAAAGCGGCCGGCGACCTCCCGCGCGCCGCCAACCCCGCAGACCTCGCGCGCTACGTGCTGACGGTCATCCGCGGCATGGCGGTTCAGGCCGCGGGGGGCGCAAGCCATTATGAACTGCGCCGCGTTGCTCAGCTCGCATTAAGAGCGTGGCCGGAGTGAGCAGGGAAATTATCTACTTACTCAGGTTAGATGGGCGATCTCACGACGTTGATTGAATCACCCAAAGCATTACTGAACTGGCGATTTGCGGCCTGCGGCAAGTAGATAATTCCCATTAATTAACCCTGCCTCCACAATAAATTCACGCTGATTTCAACTTAGCCGCTTAGGCTGACGATGGGGCGCAGGCTCTTGTGTCAGCCCCCTGACGCCACGCCCGCGCAAAGGCTCGGGCGGGTTTAAGCCGCCGTAGGGCGACTGGCAGACCGGAGGTGGCTATGATGAGTCAACAGGGTGCGTTGCAACTCAAGCTGATTGCAGACGCTAGGACGGAGAAAGCGCCTCGGCGCGGACTGGTGGGGCGCTTATTTTTTGACGGCCGCGCTTACGTGCGCGTGGTCGGCGTGAGCAGCCGCAATCCCGCACGGGTAATTGTTGCGCGCGAGCTTGATGGCAAACGCTGGACTGTCCCGCTCGGCCTCCTCCAACATATTTTTGCCGTTAAGGGTAAAGTAGGAACGGCGAAGTAACAACGCATAACGCGGAGACGGGAGGCTTGGGTGGCCTCCCGTCTCCGCAGTCCGCAATCGTGGGCGGGATTATCGGAGGGGACTACATCATACCCAAGACCTCATAACACTAAGCTACGCGCGTATTAAATGTTGGTTACGAAGCAGGTAGCCGGCGCGTGAGCGTGCCGGACAGATCAGCTAAAGCAGAAGGGTTGAAGCATACACCAGTGCCGGCAGATCACCGTCAGGACGGACGGCTTGAAATCGGGGACAGATCAGGCTGATAGATATTGCTGCCCCAGTTCATGTCGGCCGCGCTTCAACGCGCCGACTCGCTTTGCGCCGCCGGTGCGAGTTCGCGCAAATCCCGGACAGTCCAGTTGAGCCGCCGCCCCCAAGAGAATATCTGGCCCGCCGCGTCAATCAAGTATGTCGGCACAACCGACCGCGGGCGCTGTAGGTCGTGCAGGAAATAACTGTTGCCGTGGCCCCCGGGGCGCACGACGAAGGCGCGACCATCGGGCAGTGCGTAGATGTTGTTCACTCTCAGTTGCGTCATCAAGCCCTCCATCGTTTATGGGGACGGGCGGACAGTTGTGCTGGCCCCATTTTGCGCATACGACTCCGCTAAGCTCGCGGCAGTGCGAGCCTGCAATCAGTTCACTGAGCGAATGCGTTGAGTTTAAGCGAGTGCGGCTACGACGCGGTTACCGACGACTTAAAATTTAGTGAAGAACTGACAGGTCTGGAGTTCCCGCTCGTCTGAAGGCCAGCGCGCAGGGCGCAACCCGTGTAACACGCTTATAACTTAGTGCGGATAGTATGTTGCTATCAATCCTGGCAGGGGGTGAGTTGAACATGAGGAGCAGACCGGCGTGGTTTTACAGACAGGCGGGCGCGCTCCCTTACCGCATCATAGATGGTGAGTTCGAGTTATTACTCATCACCTCGCGCCGCGGCCGCTGGATCATACCGAAGGGCGTGATCGAACCGGGCGCGACGGCCGCAGCGACCGCGCGGAACGAAGCCTACGAGGAGGCGGGCGTCATCGGCGAAGTCTCAACGCAGCCGCTCGGCACTTATCAGCACAAGAAGTGGGGCGGGGTCTGCAACGTCACGGTCTTCTCTTTGCGCGTGACGACAGTCTTGGAGAGTTGGCCCGAAGCAGTCATCAGGCGGCGGCGTTGGCTGCCGCAAGCAGTCGCAGCGCAAGCGGTCGGCAGGTCGCAATTGCAGGCGCTCATCTTAGGACTTAGACGGGCGAATCTTTAAGCGTCGCGCCCCGGCAGGCGCGACGCGTGCGCTGGCTTTACAGGCGGAATCTTTAACGCGCGCCGGTCAGCGAAGAGATCGGGGTGCTGCGCCTCGGCGCTCAGCGCGCGCATGATGGCGATGTATTCGAGCACCTCAGCGCACTCCGCCGCGGTCAGTCGAGTGACCTTGCGCTTGAGTAGCGCGCGTGCTGAACCGCTCTTCATCGTGAACTCTCCCTTCAGTTACACCGGCGGCCAACAACCATTGTTCGGCACCCGCGCGGCTTCGCTGTTTTCACTTGGTGACAAGAACTATGATAAGACAACTACACGGGTGGCGGATCGCATATTATGCCTTGCTGGCGGTGTGGATCTGCGATGCCGCACTCGTCATGGCGCGGGTGCGGGCAGGCTTCTTTACGAGCTACGCGGCAGACCTTGCGCTCCCCGCTTGGCTCTACATCGTCGCGCGCAACCTCCACGAACCAAAGTCGGCTTCCCTACTTAGCCGCGTGCTCGGGTGGTCGCCGGAAGTGGCCGCCTGCGCGCTTTTTCTGGCGAGCGTCGCGAGCGAAGTGAGCCAACTCCTATGGCCGTCCGGGTTCTTCGCCGGGCGGTTTGATCCTTTCGATATAGTCGCCTATGCGGTCGGCATCGGGATTTGCTACGGGGGCGACAAACTCGGTCGTCCTCGCGGTCAAGCTACCGCCAATGTCTCGTGACCATGCCGTCGAACAACGCCATGCAGCCGAGCGCGACCAGCGTTGCCTTCGTGCGCGAGACGATCTTCTCGCCGCGTTCATGCGCGGCGGCTGATGGCGGGCGTTATGCGGCTGGCGCAACCCACGAAGCGACAGCCCAAGCCGAGGCCGGTCTCCACACTCTGTAGCGCAACGGCCCTTGCGTTTGCTCTTCTGCCGTAGCGAGCACGCTGTCAATTTAGCGCGGCAGCACATACATCAATGTTAAGGGCGCGCTAAATGTCTCTTAACAACCAGCGCCGACCGCCCCGCCCTTAGTTCATACTCGACTTCTTCGGCGCACGCCGAAAAGTTTTGCGCCGCCACGCGATCTTTACCGACATTTAATCCGCGCTTAACCGATGATTAGGACGAGTCACCTATCGTCTGCCCAGTGGTCTCGCTTGGGCGAGACAATGCAACCAGGGGGAGAGACGGGGAGGGCTGCGTGAGGGACACCGGAAGACCACGCGGCCCTTCGCGTCATTGCGCACGATGTTCCGCACACGCGAAGGCAAAGGGCGGCCGCTCAATGTCGGTCGCCCTTCGTCTTGTTGCTCCAATGTCCTCAGTCCGTCGGTTGGTCGCACACCGGCAACTCGATGGTGAAGGTCGAACCGCTACCCGGTGTGGACTGCACGCTCACCTCACCGCCGTGTGCGCGGGCAAGGTGTTTGACGATGGCGAGACCTAGCCCAGTGCCGCCCAACTCGCGCGAACGGGCGCGGTCAACGCGGTAGAAACGCTCGAAGATACGCGGCAGGTGTTCGGGCGCGATGCCCTCGCCGGTGTCGCAGACGCTGATCCGGTCGCGCGCGCCGCCTTCGTGCCGCACGGTCACGGCGCTGCCGGGCCGGCTGAACTTGATCGCGTTGTCGAGCAAGTTAATCAATATCTGTTCGAGCCGTTGCGGGTCAGCGCGGACGTACGCCTGCGGCGGCACTTGATTGCTCAGGATGACGTTGCGCGCCGCGGCCTTTGCGGTCAGCGCGGCGCAGGCTTCGCCGACCAGCTTGTACAGGTTGACGCGCTGGAACTCGACCTTCATCGTGCCCGCCTCGATGGCCGACAATTCCAGTATGTCTTCGATCAGAGCGCGCATACGGACAGCGTTTTTGCGTATGACAGCGGCGAAGCGGCGGCCGGCCTCCGCGTCATCGAGTGCGCCGTCCTCCAGCGTTTCGACCGAAGCGAGGATAGCGGTCAGCGGCGTGCGCAACTCGTGTGAGACGTTGGAGAGAAACTCCTGGCGGACGCGCTCTAAGCGTTCGAGTTGCGTGATGTCGAAGAAGACACCGAGCGCGCCACGCGCGCCTTCAGGGCCGAGCGATACGACGCGCAGATCAAAAACGCGCCGCTCCTCCCCGAGCAATTCGACTTTGACCTCGCTCTCCGCGCCACGCTCTATCACAGCCCGGTAGATATTGAGCACCGCCGGGCTGCGCGTCACGGCACTTAGCGCCTGCCCGACGAGCGTGCCCGCGTCGCGCCCAAAGATGCCGCGCGCCGCGCTGTTCGCGGCCACGACGCGCTGCGTCTGATCGACGACCAGCACGCCCTCTCGCATCCCGTTCATTATCGCTTCGAGTAGCGCGCGCGCCCTGACAGCCTCCGGATCGGCAGCCGCGGGCGGCGCTAAAAGGGGCGCGGCTGCAAGCGCGCGCGCCGCTGTTACACGACCGAGCGCCAGACTCGCCAGCCCGACAAGCGATGCGAGCAGCCCCAAGCGTAAGCCGCTCGCCGCCGCGACGATGATGCCAAGGAGAATTACACAGCCCAGTGCCAGCAGGGTTTTGAGGCGGGCGGACATGCGCGACGGTTAAGAGTTGGGCGCGGCGTCCGCGCGCCCGGCGCACCCGACGAAACGGTAGCCGACGCCGACAAGCGTCTCGATGCTGTCGGCGCACAAGCCCAACTTGGCGCGCAGCCGGCGGATGTGCACGTCGAGCGTGCGCGTGTCGCCGTAATACTGCTGCCCCCACACCTCGTCGAGCAGACGCTGGCGGGTCGCAACTCGGCCGGCGGTGCGCGCCAGCGCGGCGAGGAGCGCGAACTCTTTGCGCGTGAGTTTCACTTCGACGCCCGCACACAAGACGCGCATGTCGTGGAAACGGATTTGTAGCCGGTCGTCCTCGTAAGCCTCTTCCGCATAGCTGTCCACGCGGCGCAGGACGGCGCGCACGCGCGCCAGCAGTTCGCGCACAGAGAAAGGCTTGGTGATGTAGTCGTCCGCGCCGAGGTCGAGGCCCATCACGCGGTCGGCTTCTCCTGTGCGCGCCGTCAACATGATGATCGGCGTGCGGCGCGTCTGTGGCTCGCGCCGGAGGCGGCGACACAACTCCGCGCCGTCCATGCCCGGCAGCATCAGGTCGAGCAGGATCAGCAGGGGCGGATTTTTCTGGTCGAGCGCGGCCAGCAGCCCCTGCTCGCCGGTCTCCGCCACGCGCGGCGTAAGACCTTCGCGTTCCAGGTTGTACCTCAAGCTCTCCGCGATGTCAGGATCGTCCTCAACGATTAAGATCGTCTTCGGCATGGGCCGCACCTCCGAGGGCTGAACACGCGCAGCCTCACTTTTCAATTCATGACTTTCAAGCATAAGTCGTCGGTGTCTGCGAACCGCGGCGGCGGACGTGGCGAGTGCGTCGCCGGCCATCAGTTGCTGTGTTTGATAAACTCCGCTTCGGTCATATAAACGGTCAACTCGCAGATGTCGGTGACGTAGTCGCCGATGCGCTCAATGTGTTTGACGACGAAGAGCAGGCGCGCGGCGCGCGCGGTCGTCTCCGGCGTGGTCATCATCAGATTGATCAGGTCGTGGAAGATGCGGTCGTACATTTCATCTATCACGTCGTCGCGCTCGATGATGGCTCGCGCCTGCGCGGCGTCGGCGGCGGTGAAGGCGTCGAGCGCGGCGCGCAGCATCGTAGCGGCGTGCTCGGCCATGCGCGGCAGCTCGACGGGAGAATTGAGCTGCGGCTCGTCGTTTAGGTCAAGGGCGACGCGCGCGATGTTGCAGGCGTGGTCGGCGATGCGCTCCAGGATCGGCGTGATCTTCGCCACCGAGATGACGAAGCGCAGGTCGCGCGCCGTCGGCTGCCTGAGCGCCAGCACGTCTATGCAGAGCCGGTCGATCTCGACTTCGAGCCGGTCTATGTCGTCGTCGTCCCTGAGCACTTGTTGCGCCGCGGCGCTGTCGCGCGCGACGAGCGCGTACATCGCGCGCTGGAGGGCAGTCTCGGTCTCGCCGCCGAGCAAGAGCACGCGGTCGCGCAAGGCGTCCAAGTCTGCGTCCAGGCGTCTGTGGGTTTCCATGAGATAGCAGTTTTCAGTCTTCAGTTTTCAGTTCTTCGGTATCAGTTCTCAAGCCTGAAGGGCGGAGACGCCATGCTGAAAACTGAAAACTGAAAACTGTTCGGTCAGCCGAACCGGCCTGTGATGTAGTCTTCGGTCAGCTTCTCACCGGGCGCGGTGAACATCTTCTCCGTCGGGTTGACCTCGACCAGCTTGCCCAGCCAGAAGAAGGCCGTCTGATCGGAGACGCGCGCCGCCTGCTGCATGTTGTGTGTCACGATGACGATGCTGTACCGCTCCTTCAGTTCCGCGATCAACTCCTCGATCTTCTGCGTCGCAATCGGATCGAGGGCGGAGGCGGGTTCGTCCATCAGCAGCACTTCGGGGCGCACGGCCAGGGCGCGCGCGATGCACAGCCGCTGCTGCTGCCCGCCGGAGAGACCGAGCGCCGAAGACTTCAGGCGGTCTTTTACTTCCTCCCACAACGCCGCATCTTTGAGCGCGTCGGCCACACGATCTTGTAACTCGGTCTTGTTGTCGGTCAGCCGGTTGATGCGGAGGCCATAAGCGACGTTGTCGAAAATGGACTTCGGGAACGGGTTCGACTTCTGAAAGACCATGCCGACCTTGCGCCGCAGGGCGACCACGTCGCGGCCGGGCGCGTAGATGTCCTCGCCGTCAATCAACACGCGCCCGACGGCGCGCGCCCCCGGAATGGTGTCGTTCATCCGGTTGAGGGTGCGCAGGAAGGTGGACTTGCCGCAGCCCGAAGGGCCGATGAAGGCCATCACGATCCGCTCGGGGATGTCGAGTGAGATGTTGTGCAGCGCCTGCGCGCTGCCGTAGTAGAAGTCCAGTTCGCGCACGCTGATTTTTTGCGTGCCCGCATGTGCCTCCGGCAAAGGGGGCGGAGAGTGCGACTGCTCAGCGTCCCTGACGGACGCGCTCGGCGGGGGCATGGCGGTAGAAGTTGGCGTTGACATATCGAGTTGGGACACTTACGTGGCTTCGAGCATAGCGTTGTCAGACACAGCTCAAGCGCCTTGCGGCTTAAACCTTGCGGCGCGTCATGAACCGCACGCCGATGTTAATAACAAGAATGAGCGTCATCAGGACGAGCGTCGCCGCCCACGCCTGCGCGTGCCACTCGTCGTAGGGCGAGATGGCGTAGTTGTAAATCTGCACGGTCAAGCTGGCCGTCGGCTGATCAAGATAGAGGTTGAAGAAGCGACTGCCGAACGCGGTGAACAGCAGCGGCGCGGTCTCGCCCGACACCCGCGCCACCGCCAGCATCGCGCCCGTGGCAATACCGGACATGGCCGCCGGCAACACTATGTCGAGCGTCACGCGCCACTGCGGTGCGCCTAAGGCGAGCGCGCCTTCGCGCAAAGAGTGCGGCACGAGCCGGATCATCTCTTCGGTCGTGCGCGCGACAATCGGGATCATAATGCAGGCGAGCGCCACCCCGCCTGCCAGCGCCGAGAACTGTTTGAGCGGCAGCACGACGACGGTGTAGGCGAAGACGCCGACGACGATGGAGGGCACGCCCGTCAAGGTGTCCGCCAAGAAGCGCACCAGTTGCCCGAAGCGGCCCGTGCCAAACTCGGCCAGATAGACGCCCGCGGCGACCCCGATGGGCAACCCGATGACCGAGGCGAGCGCGAGCAGGATGAATGTGCCAACAATCGCATTGCCGATGCCGCCGCCCTCGCCCACCGGTTTCGGCGTCTCGACCAGAAATCGCCAGTTGAGCGCGCCCACGCCGCGCCACGCTATGTAGCCGAGAATGACGAGCAAGACGGCGACGGCGACGAACGCGCACAGCGCCGTCAGCGTCGTCATCACGCTACTGATAGCGCGCCGTCTGGCTGCGCTTATGTTAACGTCCTGCATCAAGCTGCCCTCGCTGTGCCGCTCGTGCCGCGCGTCACGCCCCAGACTAAAAGTTTAGCCGCCCCGTTGACGACGAAGGTGACGAGGAAGAGGATCAGTCCCAGCTCGACGAGCGCGCTCAGGTAGATGTCGCCCGTCGCTTCCGTGAACTCGTTGGCGATGACCGAAGCGATGGTGTAAGACGGCGCAAACAAAGACGCGCTGATCTGCGGCCGGTTGCCGATCACCATCGTCACGGCCATCGTCTCGCCGATGGCGCGGCCCAAGCCCAGAATGATCGCGCCGGCAATTCCCGAAGCGGCGTTGGCCAAGACGACGCGCGTCGTCTCCCACCTGGTCGCACCGAGGGCGAGCGCTGCCTCGCGTTGCGTCACGGGCACGGCTTCGAGCACATCACGCACGACCGCCGCGATGATCGGCGTGATCATGATGGCGAGGATGACGCCGCCGGTGAGCAGCCCGATGCCGGTGATGGGGCCTTGGAGGAGTGGCAGCCAGCCGAGCCAGCGCGCCAGCAGCGGCTCGACGTGTTCGCGCAGGACGGGCGCGAGCACGAAGATGCCCCACAGTCCGTAGATCACCGAAGGGATCGCGGCCAGCAGCTCGATGATGAACGCGACCGGGCGCGCCAGTTGGCGCGGCGCTTGTTCCACTAAGAAGATGGCGATGCCGAGCGACACGGGCACGCTGATCAGGAGCGCCAAGAGCGACGAGACCACCGTACCGTAGATAAAGGGGAGCGCGCCGAATTGCCCCGTCACCGGATTCCACGCGCGGCTCGTGAGGAAGCCGAAGCCGAAGGCCCGCAGTGAGAGCCGCGAGTTGGCCGCCATTGCGGCGATCATCGAGACGACCAGTAGCAGCAGTACGAGCGCCGCCAGGAGCAGCGCAGCACGAAACAGCGCGTCTCCGGCGTTACCAGTGGGCGCGAGCGTTTCGCGCCAACGCGCGCGGCGCGCGCCCGCGCCGTAGGCGTCGGCAGGTGTGGGCGGAGATGGTTGAAGCGGACGCATAAGATTGTTCGGACTTTTGCGCGTGCGCGCCTACGATGCATCTTAGGTCTGACGCAACGGCTGACCGTTCGCCGTGATCGACTTCAACTTGGCCTCGGCCTTCTGCGTGACCTGCGCGGGCAGCGGGGCGTACTGCAAGTCTTTGGCGAACTGCTCGCCGTCGTGGATGCCCCACCAGAGAAAATCAACGAGCGCCTTACCCTTCGCCGCGTCCTTCTGCTCACGGTACACGAGGATGTAAGTGTAGCTCGCAATCGGATACGCGCTCGCGCCCGCAGCATCGGTGATCGAGACGCGCAGATCGTCTGGCATCTGTGCAACCGTCTCGGCCGCCGCGGCCGTGACCGCATCGAGTGACGGCTCGACGAACTGGCCCGCGCGGTTCTTGACGAGCGCGACCGGCAGCTTGTTCTGCACGGCGTAAGCGAGTTCGATGTAGCCGATGGTGTTGGGCGTCTGCTTGATCTGGCCCGACACGCCCTCATTGCCTTTCGCGCCTAACCCCACAGGCCAATCAACAGCCTTGCCCGCACCCGGTTTTTCTTTCCAAGCGGGGCTGACCTTGGCGAGATAATCGGTGAACACGGCGGTCGTGCCGCTGCTCTCCGAACGGTGCACGACTGTGATGTCGGCGGCGGGCAGCGCGACGCCGGGGTTGTCGGCCTTGAGGCGCTGGTCGTCCCACTTTTTGATCTTGCCCAGGAAGATGTCGGCGAGCACGTCGGGTGCGAAGCGCAGAGGTTGCGTGACGCCCGCAAGGTTATAGGTGATGACGACCGCGCCGAGCACTGTCGGGATGTGCAGGAGCGCGCCGGGCGCTTTTTTCAGATCGTCGTCGCTCATCGGCGCGTCGGATGCGCCGAAGTCAACCGTGCCGGCCGTGATCTGCTGGATACCGCCGCCAGAGCCGATGGATTGATAATCAATTTTTACGTTAGGGTTGAGCTTGCCGTGCTCGCTCACCCATTTCGCGTAGAGTGGCGCGGGAAAGGTCGCGCCCGCGCCCTGCAATTTGATCTCGCCGCCTGCGCGCTCGCCGCTGCAATTGATCATGGCGGTCAGCAGTGCGGCGCAGAGCAACGTGCCGACCGCGCGTCTGGTTAGCTGAGCGAAAGACATAGCCTGTTCTCCGAAGTGGTTGGTGCTGACCTGGGATCAACTTAAAGCGCAGACGTAAACGGTTGCTGCTTTAAAGAGCAGGTTGGCTGTGCTACGCCTCATTCAGCTTCCGGCTGTGGTGCGCGCTCGGACTGATAGCCTGCGGACGGCTGGGCGCGCGTAAGCGAGAGGCTGTAACCGACATTCACCATCGGCTCAATCTGTACGCCGAAGGGGGCCAGCTTATTGCGCAAGCGGTGAATATGCACGCGCAGGCTCAGACAGTTGTACTGCTTGCTGTCGCCCCAGACGTAGCGCCATAGTTCTTCGCTCGGCACGACGCGCGCGAGGCTGCGCACCAGGCGCGAGAGCAGGAGAAATTCCGTGCGCGGTAGCTTAAGTAGTCGGCCGCCGCAGGTCACGTAGTAGTTGCTGTGCTCGACCCGGAGGACACCGTCATCATAGACATCTTCCGTTGTCCTCTCCGCCACGCCGTCGGACTGTGTGTAAGCCGTTAGTTTGGCAGACATGCTTGCTCCCGCTGGCAGCGGCTTGAACAAAGTGACAAGTGACGAGTGACGAGTGACAAGCAAAGACAAGTTGTTAACTTGTCACTCGTCACTTGTCACTCGTCACTGCTGTTAGAAGTTGAACCGGAGGGCGAACTGTATCTGCCGGCTCGTGCCGAGACCTACGTCACGCACGACCGTCTGGCGCAGTAACCCGAAGGTCTGCCCGCCGGCCGAGAAGCTATAGGGTTGCCCCGGCTGCACGTTCGCGCCGCCAAAGGTGTACACCCCGCTGGCAAGCGCGACCGTCGGCAGCGCCAAATTCAGGCGCGAGCCGGGGATGTCGAAGTTCGCGCGGTTGAAGATGTTGAAAATCTCGGTGCGGAACTCGATGTTCATCTTCTCGCGCAGGGGGAAGCGTTTATTCAGGACGAGATCGAACTGCCGGAAGTTCGGCCCACGCAGCGCGTTGCGCGGGACGTTGCCGAACGTGCCGGGCGCAGGCGTGGTGAAAGCGGCCGGGTTTAAGAGGTTGCGATCATTGTTGAGATAGGGGCTGACGCCGGGCACGAAGTTGGGGCGGCGCACGTTGCGCGAGTTACCGCCGCCGGGTGTATTCACCACGGCGATGAAGCCCGGTGGGAGCGGGTTCGCTGCGTTAACCGTGCCGGGCAGTTGCGCGACGAAGCCTTGCGCGAACGTGGTCGTCACGCCGCCCGCGCCGGTTGGCACGACACAGCCGCCCGCGGTCTGGCATTGAATCACCACATCGGGGCGGACGATACCGATCTCAAGCGGCAGGCCCGAACGCGCGTTAATGATCGTGCCCACTTCCCAGTTGCCTAAGAGGGCGTTGCTGATACCATTCAACTCATGCTTACGACCTTTGCCGTAAGGCAGCGCGTAGAGCGCCGAGAGGTTGAAGGTGTGGCGCACGTCGAAGTTGTTGTAGCTCCGATCATAGTCATACTCGCTGAGCGCGCGCGCGTTGTTCGCCGCGGTGCGCGCTTCGTTAGAGCCAGACGTGTTGCCGAAACTGCGCGAGAAGGTGTACTGCGAGTTCAAGGTCAACCCCGTGTTGAAGCGACGACCTAAAGATAGTTGCAGGCCGTTGTAGCTGTCCGTGCCGCCGCTCGTCTTGTAGTCAACTTCGGCGAACGGGTTCTGCACGCTGGACGTGCCCGAAACAATCGAGAACTCGCGCACGGTGTTGACGGCGACGACTTGGCCCGAGGCGTTCGTGCGGTTGACGACGCCGAAGGTGTTGGGCAGCGCCGTGCCGTCGGTGATGACGGTCTGACCGGGGCGGATGCGGTTGGCGACGCTGCGCAGGAACAGGTTGCGCCCCTGCGCGCCGACGTATGCCGTGGTCAGGATGAGTTTGTAGGGCAACTCCTGTTGCACGGAGACGCTATACTGATAGACCTTCTCCGGGAGCGTGTACTCCGGCGCGTAGGCGCGCGGCTGATACTGCCGGTTGTTCGGGTTGTTGACGAAGTTGGCGGCGATGACGGCCGGGTCTTGCGGGAACGCATTCGTCACGTTGGTGATGGACGAGCTGATGCGGTTCGACTCAATCGGCTGAATCTGGTCTTCGGTCTGCCCCGGCCCGTAATAGATGCCGAAGCCGCCGCGCAGCACGGTGCGCCCGCCGCCGAAGAAGCCCGTGCCCGCAGGGTTCGGCGACCACGTCAAAGCGACGCGCGGGCCGAAGTTGTTCTTCTTGGAACGCAGCGGGTCTTGGCTCGGATCGCGCAACGTGCCGGTGTTGATGTCGAAGAGAATCTGCCGGTTATTGGCCTCGCGCAACGGCGTGTAGTACTCGTAGCGCAAGCCGTAGTTTAAGGTCAGGTTGGGTCTAAGCTTCCACTCGTCCTGCGCGTAGGCGATGTAATACTCCTGCTTGGCGTGGGCTTGCCCGGTCGAGCCATTGAAGAACGGCGAAGGCGCACTCAGGTCGCCGAGGTATTGCACGGTCGCCGCCGTGTTAATCAGGAAGTTCTGGATGCTCGAATACGAGTAAGTGATGCCGCCCTGCCTGTCCGTGTAGAGCCGGATCAGACGCAGTTCGCCGCCGAATTTGAAAGCGTGGTTGCCGCGCGTCCAGTTCAGGTTGTCCACGAACGAGATGGAGTAAGGCGTGTAGGGTTGCCCGCGCCCGTTCTGCGCGCTATTGGCGCGAATCAGACCGCCGGGCGAAGCCAGCCCCGCGTTCGCGCCTTGACCGGGCAGGGCGAAGCCGGCGACGTTGCCGCCGAGGTTGATCGCGATGTTCGAGAAGTCCACGCCGTTCACGGTCGGCGCAAGCCCGTTGATGCGCGAGTAGGCGCTGTTGTAGCCGAGTTTGAATTCGTTCAGGACGCTAGGAGTCAAGATCGATTGCACGGCGACGACGGCGTTCTGCGGCACGTCGCGGATGGCGATCTGGCGGCCCGTCACGCCGTCGGGTTGCAGGTTCGAGCCTTGATCACGGAAGAAGCGGAAGTAGGCCGAGTGGGCTTGGTTGAACTTGTAGTCGAAACGGAAGGCCGCCGAGTTTTCGTCCACGCGGTTGTTCGCTTGTAGCTGCACGGTGTCGAAGAGATCGGGGCCGGTGCGCAGCGTGACTGCGCCGGGCGCGCGGAAGGCGGGCAACAGCGCAACGGTCGCCGCGCTGCAAGGCGTCGTCGTGCCGTTCGAGTTTTGAATGGGGCAGATGCGCGAGGCGAGACCGGGCACGGCCTCGATTGTATTGACGCCCGCGCGCAGCCGATAGCCCTCATACGAGAAGAAGAAGAACGCTTTCTCTTTCTTAATCGGGCCGCCGATAGAGCCGCCGAACTGATTCAGGCGCAGCGGCGACTTCTGCCCGATGATGTTGTCGAAGAAGTTGGCGGCGTCGAGTCGGTCGTTGCGCAGGTACTCGAAGAGCGAGCCGTGAAACTGGTTGCCGCCAGATTTCGTCACGACGTTGATCTGCCCGCCTGTGCCCGTGCCTTGCTCGGCCGGGTAGTTGTTCGAGTCCACGCGAAACTCTTGTATGTTCTCAAGCGAGGACTGCAAACGGAAGGGCGTGGGCACTTCGCCGTTGAGGTTGCCGGGGCTGGCGTCAATGATGGCCGAGCCTTCGATGCCGTCGTAGCGGATAATATTCTGTTCGACGGCCCGCCCCGAAAAACGTATGTCGCCGAAGGTGCCGGAGCCGGAATTCATCGCGCCGGGCGCTTGCAGGTAAAGCTGCGAGACCTGCCGCCCGTTCAAAGGCAATGCCTCGACCTCACGCTGGCTCACATTCGCGCCGAGCTTGGCAGAACTGGTGTCGAGTGCCACTTCGTCCGAGGCGATCACGTCCACCGTCTCGGCGAGGCCGGGCTGCACCGCGAGGTCGAGCGTCAACTCCTGCCCGACGTTCAACTGTACGCCGGTCGCCTTCGTCGTCTTGAAGTTCGGTGCGGTGACCGTCACGGTATAGGTCGAGGGCTTGAGCGCGGTCGCCTGATACAAGCCCTCTTCGTTCGCCGTGATGGTGCGCTCCTCGCCGGTGCGGTCGTTGTGAATGGTAACGGTCGCGCCCGGCACGACGGCGTTGTTGGGATCATGCACCGTGCCGACGATGCGCCCCTGATCGCCCTGCGCAAAAGCCGCGAGCGGCATGAGCAGAAGCGCAGCGCAAGTGAAGAGAAAAGTTAGCGCGCGGGGAAACCGCTGCTGGTGATAGCATTTCATCAAAAGCCTCCTGTGGAGCTAAGGGAAATTGGACGGATTGGTTTAAGTGTTTGCAGACATGCCTGGGCCGGCGACGGTGGTGCTGTGCGCCATCGCTCGGCATTGACTTCCGGCTGAATGGTTGTTGAAGTCTGGTCAGGCAAAGTGAGAAGTTAATACCGGCGAGTTAAATCAAGGTGAAGCGAGGATTAAAACTCTGTTAACTTGATCGTGTGATTTAGCACAGGCGGGCAAACCGTGTGGCAGGGGATGTTGCGCGCGTAAAAAGAGAAGCCTGAGAGCTATTAAGCTCTCAGGCCACCCCGTTAGATAATCTTTGTGCTAAAGCTAGTTTATTGCTTCAGCGCGGGAGCTGTCTTCTCGCGCCGCTCACCGCACGGCGGCGATTTGGGTTGCGTCGGGCAGCCCACCGATCTGCGTCGCGTCCCAGAATAGCCAGTAACGTTTGTGTTGATTGGGCACAAGCGTGCGCTCAAACGCGAGCCGCACGTAGCGCGTCTTGAAGTCGCTGCGTTCGCTGCCGGGCAGCAGGGTGTAGAAGTAGGTCACGCGCTCGGCCAGCCCGCACTCGCGCCGCATCCGGTTGATCGCGTCCTCACACTCGCCGGCCGGATTAGCGCCACCTGCCGCGGGGTCGGCAGAGTCGTGCACGACGTGATCGATCTCGTGCAGTAAGCCCCAACCGACGTTAAAGGCAGCCAGTGCGTCCGCGTCGCCCATCAGGTGGGTGAAATCCGCAAAGTCGATCAGCACGACAAAGACGGGCGGTCGCACGCCCGCGCCCTGCTTCCAGCGCCCCTCTACGACGCGACTGAAAGCCACATCTGCTCGCCCGCTGGCGTCTTCGAGCACCATCATGTTCTGACCACGCGCGGTCACGGCCAACAATGCACGCGCGTGCTGAGAGCCGTCGGCGGGCAGCGCGTCGCCGTGGTGAAGTCTGCCGTCTGCGTCGAAATGAAGCTCAGTCCAGCCGGTAATAACGCGCAACTTGTCGGCTAGTTCTTGCCGACGCGCAACAGAAAGTTCCGGCCGGCATACAATGTTAGGATTCGGCTGATCGGCGCGGGCGGGTGTGGTCAAAACCAGCAGGCAGAGGGGCGCAAAGATGATGCGACGCGCGAGCCATGAAAATGCTGTCCGCACGGCAGACCTCCTTTGCCCGGCAGGCTGTTGACTGTTGGCGGCGCATCGGCGTGCGCCGCACGCGCCCAGGGCGGGCGCTTCGGCAGCTATATTACCAGATTGTTAACAGAATGTGTGCAGAATGTTAAAGCTCGACCATTCTGCGTGCGGCAGGCTCATTGAAGCGGGTTCTGGACGAATGTGAGGGCAGGAGTGATAAAGCAAAGGGCGGGCTGCCAATAGGCGCGCGCGGCAGGAGCATCAGGCGGCCATAAAGCAGTTTTTGTAACACCGCGGTAACACGCTCAGGCTATGATGCCCATCCTCCATAAGGTGTGTTTTCATCCCGCTCGACAGAGGAATATCAGTGTCGATAGCCAATGAACTTAGTAGCGATGTAGCTACTGCCATGCTTGAGCATCAGCCAGTAGGACGCGCGCCAGAAGCGCGGGAGCTATTAACTGTGGTACTTGAAGTGCACAGAACACTGCGGCAACTAACGACGCAAGCGCGGGCTGGCGGTCGGCGGCCCAAAGACGCTGCAACGCCGCCGCAGACCGGCACTGTGGCCGCAGGCGACCACTGAAGTTGACCTTACAACGCTCGCCTTAACACTCGCCTTAATCAACATAATGAAGAAGCGGCCCGGTCTGTTCAGGTCACATAATCGGCCGGGCGTTTAGGCAGCGGGCGCACAGTCGTCGCAGCCGACGAAGCGGTAGCCGACGCCGACCACGGTCTCGACGGCAATGTCGCACGCCCCCAGTTGTCTCCGCAGGCGGCGCATGTGTACGTCGAGCGTGCGCGTATCGCTGTAATAGTTATAACCCCACACCTGATCGAGAATCTGCTGGCGCGTGACGACGCGCCCCGCGCTCGTCGCCAGCAGAGCGAGCAGGGCAAACTCTTTCCGCGTCAGTTTGATTTCCGTGCCGTCGCAGAAGACGCGCATCTCGTTATACTCGATGCGCAGGCGGCTGTCCTGATACCTGGCGCGGGCGTTGTCGGCGGTGCGGCGCAAAACGGCGCGCACCCGCGCGACGACTTCGCGCACGGAGAAGGGCTTGGTGATGTAGTCGTCCGCGCCCAGATCAAGCCCGCTCGCCACGTCGTGCTCGGCGGTGCGGGCCGTGACCATGATGATGGGCGTGCGGCGCGTCTGCGGCTCGCGCTTGAGACGGCGGCATAACTCCATGCCGTTCATGCCCGGCAACATCAGATCGAGGATGATCAAGGCGGGCGGGCGGCGCACGTCCAGTGAGGCGGTCAGCCCTTCCTCGCCCGTGAGCGCGACGCGCGCCGGCAGTTCGGCGCGCTCTAGGTTGTAGCGCAACCCCTCGGCGATGTCGGGGTCGTCTTCGATGATCAAGACCGGGCCTGTCACGTCTTTGCGTCCTTATCCCTAAGAGAAATTGATCGTCGCTTGCTGCCCGTCGGTAGCAGTGCGGGGCGGACGCGCACGAGCGCCATGCGCTGCGTTGCGCCCGCAGATTGCCCACTGAGGCACACCATAACAAACTGGACTTGGATTGCTTTTTGTTCGAGTTGCACCGAGACCGTGGTGCGCTCGACCCACTCGCCGGAGGCCATGAAGGTGATGAAGCGTGGGCGAAATTGGTGGACTTCAGCGCAGGGCAGGATGGCGCTGAAGAAGTCGCTGCCCACCAGGTTGGCGGCCGTGAGGCGCGCGTCCAGCCCTTGCGCCGGTTTGTAGAACCGCACCTTCCCGGCGGCGTCAAGTTCCAACAAGCCGAAAGGCACAACGTCGGCGGCCATCGCTTAACGCTCGCTCACGCCTTCCGCGCCTTCAGGCGGCGACGCGACATTACGCGTCCGCTCGAACAGCAGTCGGTGGTAGCAACTCAGGCACATGGCTTCGAGGTCCTTGTATGCATTCCACCGGATCGTCTCGCCGCACCATGAGCAGATCACTCTGTATTGCAACGGCCCTTGGGCGCGCTCTTCTTCCGTAGAAATCACGCCACAAGTCTAAGCAGGGGCGCGCACATCAGTGTTAAGGCTGCGCTAAATGTCTCTTAACAACAGGCACGGGCGGCGCGCGCCGTTTTGAGTCTCAGGAGTGAAGGCTTAGGCCGGCGCGTTCAGATGGAAGTTTGCGGTCGTCTCAGCCAATCGGGCCTGCACGTCGAACGGCTCCGCGCCGGGCGCGGGCCGGACGCGCTCGTAGCTGCCGTCGGGCCGTAACAGGCGCGCCTTGACGTTGTCGCGCAGGTAGGCGGTCAAGATTTCATCTTTCAGATGCTGCTTGAGTGCCGCGTCGCCGCCCTCGATTTAGAGACCGGGCTGAGATTGGGCGAGTGGCTGAACGCGAGGTGGCGCGCTCACATGGGCGATGTCCTGAACGTCTGGCAGACCAAGACCGACAGGCCGCGCACCATGC
>Ga0081539_10001309_pt1 | contig 43565 bp, 41 predicted proteins | sample TabmetS4T2R2_FD_71023 | JGI IMG/M metagenome (GOLD analysis project Ga0081539, IMG submission 71023) | Tabebuia heterophylla rhizosphere microbial communities from the University of Puerto Rico - S4T2R2 | ecosystem: Host-associated > Plants > Roots > Rhizosphere ... | reverse complement strand
GTAAGATGAGCCTCGGGTTGAATATGGCCCACGCCGACGCACGTGCGATTGCTAAGCGTCTCTGTCTAGAGTGGGCTGATATTGTTGTCGAAGGTTTCACGCCCAAGCAAATGCGCGCCTGGGGATTGCACTATGAAGATCTGGCACCTACGCGACCCGAGCTCATCATGGTATCGACCTGCCAGTTAGGGCAGACCGGTCCGTACGCGATGTATGCAGGCTATGGCAACATGGCAGCGTCACTCGCTGGCTATTACGAGATCACGGGCTGGGCTGATCGTGGTCCGTGCATGGTCTACGGTGCGTACACTGATATGCTCACTCCTGGTGTTGGTGCGGCTTTACTAGCGGCATCGCTCGACTATCGACGGCGCACTGGCAAAGGACAGTGGATTGATCTGTCACAGTTCGAGACGGGAGTTAATCATGTGCCGGTGGCTGTCCTTGATTATGTGGTGAACGGTCGCATCGCAACTCGCAATGGCAATCACGATGAATACGGGTGTCCCCATAGTGTATATCCATGCGCTGGTGATGACCGCTGGATTGCAATTGCGGTCTTTACTGACGAAGAGTGGTACGCACTTGTCCAAGTGATGGGAAAGCCGAGCTGGATGCAAGCAGAAAAGTTTTCCACTATAGCAGGACGGAAAGCCAACGAGGCTGAAGTCGACGGTCAGGTTGAAGCCTGGACCAAAACCCGAGACGCTATTAACCTCGAGTCTCTGTTACAACATGCCGGAGTTGCCGCGGGAGTGGTTGCCAAACAATCAGACTTGTTTGACGATCCTCAACTGACGCATCGGGAATTCTTCGCCTGGCGCGAACATAAAGTGATGGGGTTATCGCCCTATGATGGTCTCATGTCTCGCTTGTACAAAACTCCGGGCGAGGTGTCTGCCGCACCGCTCTTAGGCGAGCATTATGAAGAGATTCTCAAAGGCATTCTGCACTATTCCGACGAAGCGATTGCCGAGTTAATTGGCAAGGGGACGGTAGAGATGCATCTAGAGTGAAAACCAAGTAGCCAGGAGTCAGTAGTCAGTAGCCAGCATAGTTTCTTGTCACGTTACGCCCTCGGTTCCTTATTTTTCTACTGACTACTGAATGCTGATTACTTTTTGCGGAGGAAACATGCAATTCCAAGACATCCTGTATACCAAGAAAGACGGCATTGCGACGGTTACGATCAATCGTGAAGAAGTACGAAACGCGTTTCGGACACTCACAGTTGATGAATTGATCGCTGCCTTCAAAGATGCCTGGTGGGATCGCGCGATTGGTGTGGTGATTTTCACTGGAGCAGGTGACAAAGCCTTCTGTGCTGGTGGAGATCAGAGTGAGCGTGGACGTAGTGGCTATGATACCGGTTCCGTCGGTCATGAGATGGACGTTGAAACGCTACATAATATCATTCGCAACATTCCCAAGCCGGTGATTGCAGCAGTCAACGGATTTGCCATCGGCGGTGGCCACGTACTCCATGTGTTGTGTGATATCACTATTGCTGCTAACACCGCCCGCTTTGGCCAGACCGGCCCGCGCGTTGGCAGTTTTGATGCCGGCTATGGCAGTGCATATTTAGCCCGTATCGTTGGTGAGAAGAAAGCGCGTGAGATCTGGTACTTCTGCCGTCAATACACTGCACAAGAAGCACAGCAGATGGGACTAGTGAACGCCGTCGTACCTGCAGATAAACTAATGGAAACCGCCGAGGCCTGGGCACAAGAGCTGTTACAAAAAAGTCCGACGGCTCTCAAATTTCTCAAATACTCGTTCAACGCAGACTCAGCGCATATCGGTGGCATCTCCAACATGGCGATGAGCGCATTAGAGTTGTACTATCAAACCGACGAGGCACTCGAAGGGGTGAACGCGTTTATGGAACGGCGACCGGTGGATTTTTCGAAATTTAGAAAATAGGGGCTAGGGGCTGGTAAAGAACGAAAGTAAGGAGGAAGTTGCTATGGATATTATCGCTGCTGACGAACTCGGTCTTGACCCGGAGCGACTTGAACGGCTGAGTACAACGATTAAATATGATGTAGCCCAGCAAAAGTATGATGGCGCGGTCGTTATGGTTGCGCGAAGCGGAGCGGTTGCTCTCCAGGAAGCTATCGGTTTTGCCGATCGAGCAAAGAATCGGGTGATGCGGCCAGACAGTGTTTTTTGTCTGTTTTCTGTGACCAAGACCCTGACAACGACGACGATTCTTCAACGTATCGATCGTGGCGAACTCGCTCTCACTACTCGAGTTGCTGACCTCATTCCTGAATTCGGCTGTAAAGGAAAACAACGAGTGACTGTAGCGCAATTGCTGACGCATACTGGTGGCATGTCCTCAGGATTCCCGCCGGTTGCGCCGCAAGACACTGGCAATCTCGCTGCCGTCGTTGCGGCGACCTGTCAACAAGGGCCGGAAGCGATTCCCGGATCGGAGGTTTGTTATAGTCCGATCACTGCCCATGCCATGTTGGCGGAAATTGTGCGACGCCTCGATGGAGGCAAACGCTCTTTTCGTGAGATTCTTGCAATGGATGTGTTTCAGCCATTACAGATGAAAGACACCGCACTGGGCCTACCGAAACGGCTTATAGAGCGGCGCGTGCCGGTGGTGGTTCGTGATCGCAGTGAAGGGCTTTTTCCTCCTGAAGCGCTGGAATCGTTCAATATGTTCTTGACTGAAGAGTGCGAAATCCCGGCAGGCGGCGTTGTTGGTACTGCGGCAGATATCTTTCGCTTCGCCGAGATGTTGCGACGCGGAGGTGAACTCGACGACGTGCGTGTGCTTTCTCCGGCGATTATCGAACTGGCGACAACCAACCACACTGGTCAGATGCCGAATGGATTGTGGAACTACGCCTGTGAATTGCATGGTTGGGATGAGTTCCCCGCTTACCTTGGCCTCAGTTTCTTCCTCCGTGGTGTGGGCATCTTTCCTACCTATTTCGGAACCATGGCAACACCCGGTACCTTTGGTGGCATCGGTGCTGGCTCCACAATTTTCTGGGTCGATCCCGAACGAGATGTGACTTTTGTCTGCCTCACTGCTGGTTTGCTGGAAGAATCCAACAGCCTTCTCCGGTTTCAGCGGCTGTCAGATTTGGTCCATGCGGCAGTGATTGATTAACGGCCTTGGGGGGCACGGTATCGCCGTGTCCCTACCGAGGCCACAAGGCGGTCACTGAGGGGAGATCTGGGACAGAAAAAGGAGCGCCTATGTCCACCATGCCGCTCAAAGAAGTCGATAATGTCGAGATCCTTACCGTTCTCGATAACACTATTGATATGCTCCTGCCGGATACTGAGAAAACGAAACGCCCGCCGCGCCATCGGGATGCGATGTCCCGTGAGAGTCTCATCGCCGAACACGGCTTCTCGGCATTGGTGAAAGTAAACAACGGCAACACGTCGGAACTGCTGCTCTTTGATGCTGGCCTCAGTAGACGTGGCCTGATTCACAACATGGATGTGTTGGAGATCAAGCCCAAAGAATTTCATTCCATCGTCCTCAGTCATGGCCATGCCGATCACACCCGAGGCTTGACGGGCATGGTTGAACGGCTAGGGGAAAAGAAGCTGCCGCTGCTGCTTCACCCTGATGCCTTTTTAGAACGAAAAGTGATTTTCCCCGACGGGCACGAAATCAATCTGCCACCACCTGACCGTAAAGTTCTTTCGCACGATGGTATTGAGTTTATCGAAGAACGTGGTCCGTCGTACGTGCTTGGCGGTTTAGTGCTTGTCACTGGTCAGGTCCATCGTACCACGTCCTTTGAAACCGGCTTTCCACTACACCATGCTCTCCGTGATGGCGAGTGGCAAAAAGATCCGTACATCCATGACGATCAGGCCGTGGTGGTGAACGTTAAAGACAAGGGATTGGTTGTGCTCACTGGTTGTGGTCATGCGGGTGCGATCAATACCCTAAAGCAAGCACAGGAATTGACCGGGGTACAAAAGATTCACGCAGTGATTGGCGGGTTCCATCTCTCTGGTCCGTTGTTTGAACCAATCATCGCGCCAACTGTTGCGGCATTGAAAGAAATGAACCCGGCACTTGTTGTCCCTGCGCATTGCACTGGTTGGAAAGCAGTACATGCGATCGCGCGTGAGTTACCGCAGGCGTTTGTACAGAACAGTGTGGGGACGAGGTTTGTGTTATGAGAATAGGGGATGAGGGACTGGTTACAGGGTACAATTAAGAATGGAGAATGGAAAATTAAGAATGGAGAATGGAAAAGAAGAAAATCCCTTTTTGTACTCTTCACTTTCCACTCTTCATTCTTCATCACTCTTCGAAGGAGGCTATTATGCAAGATATTCTCAAAGTGAAAGTCCAACCGCTGAATGCCGAGGCATTTAAGCCGTACGGCCAGGTGCTGAAGCCAAAGGAGCTGATTTACCCTGAAACCGAAGAAGGACGGGTAGCAATGGAAATGTTGCAGTTCAAATACCGTCCTAACGCCAAGCGCATGGACCAGTTCGCGATCCATTTCTCGTATAACCAGACGTTTATTCCCTTGCAGGGATCTCTCGTGCTGGTTGTGGCTCCTCCACCACGCAACCGCGAAGCCGGTCCGTCTGGCTATGAAGTAGATTATGAAAAGATCGCAGCGTTTGTCGTCGACCCCGGTCAAGCGGCGTTTATCTACAAAGGCACCTGGCATAACGCTATCACTTTAGGCAACGACTGCACGCTTATTAACGTGACGCGAAAAAACCCCGGCGAGGGTACGAGCCCGGCGGCAGAACTGGAAGGCAAGATCGAAAAGGCGCACGCCGTGCGACCGTACGTGGAGTATGTCGACCTGAAGAAGCGAGATAATCGGGTGATTGAGTTGGAATTGTGAGGCTGTAGGCTGTAGGGGCGGGGGGTAGAGACCCTGAAGCCTTCTACTTTGTCCACATGATTTTGCGGGATTCGATTTCGTCATGCCCGCGTAGTTTATCCCAGGTCCTCCAGGGATTTATCCCAAGTCCTACTGGGACTTGTCCCCCACAACCCCTCAATGTCACACGGACGAAGTACTACAGCCTATTTGGCTAATAGCTAAAAGCTTGGAGCTAACAGCCGGTGCTAAAAGAGGAGCTGCCATGACATACAAAATCATCGACTCCGATGCGCACATGTGTGAGTTGCCTACCTTATGGGTAGACAGAATCGACAGACCCTTTCGTGAGCGAGCCCCACGAATAGTGAAAGATCCCGAGGGCAGAAAAGGATCGTTCTTTGTCTGTGAGAAACTTCCGCCCATGCGGGTTTCTGGCGCGTTTGCTGCCGGCCAGACGTTTGACAAAAAGTTCCTCGAAGCAGGCATTGAGGACGCACTGCCCGGCGGGTGGGACCCTGCCGAGCGACTCAAAGATATGGAACGCGACGGGGTGGAGGCAGCGGTGCTGTACACCACCTTCGGCTTTGTCCTGTTCCAAATCGAGGATGCTGCACTACAAGAAGCCTGCTTTCGTGTGTACAACGACTGGCTTGCCGAGTTTTGCAACTACGCGCCTAAGCAACTTGCCGGACTCGCTCTCATCCCCCTCTTCGATGTAGAGCACGGACGGCAAGAGCTGGAGCGGTGCAAAAAGATGGGATTGCGGGGAGCACTGGTTTGGGCTTCGCCGCCCGAAGAGCAACCGTATAGTTCTGCTGTCTACGATCGCTTTTGGGCAACAGCGCAAGAACTGGAGATGCCGCTGTCGCTCCACCTGGCTACCGGACGCCGCAAAGAGAGCCGGATCGACGAAAGTAACATGACTGAGTTTTGGGTGAACCTGGTAGCGCGACCGCATGAGATTCAGCATTCGTTTCTGACCTTGATCTTTGCTGGCGTGTTGGAACGCTTTCCGCGGCTCAAGTTTGTGTCGGCAGAAAATGATATCTCTTGGGTGCCGCATCTCTTTGAGCGCGCAGATAAGTATTTTCGCCGCTTCAAGCAGGGGTATGGCGCTGCGCTTTCCTTGAAGCCTAGCGAGTATTTCCAGCGCCAGCTGTACGCGACCTTTATTGACGACCCGATGGGACTAAAGACCTATCACCTCACTGGTAGTGCAGATAATTTCATGTGGTCCACTGATTATCCGCATCAAGCTTCGACCTTTCCGCGTACCCAAGAAGTGTTCGCCCGTAGTTTCCAGGGGCTCCCGGCGGAGGATACGCGCAAGATCGTGCGTGACAACGCGGCGAAGTTGTATGGGTTCTCTCTCTGAGGAGGGCGAAACGGTGAAAGGGAAATAAAGGCTGTAGGCTGTAGTGAAAAATCAAAAGGGCGAAAAGGGCAAAAGAAAAATGCCTTTTTTCGACTCCTCGACTCTTAGACTTTCAGACTCCAAGACTCTTTTCCCCATTTCCCTCTTTTTCTTTACCAGGTACTGCCATGCACTGCCAAAGCTGCGGCTCTGACAATCCAGAAGAAGTGAAGTTCTGTATCGAATGCGCTGCGCCTTTCAAGCTTCGCTGCTCGAACTGTGGCTGTGAAAATCTTGCTCGTGCGAAATTTTGCGGCGAATGCGCGACCCCCCTCATCTCCCAACTGCCAGTTTCAAGTTCCAAGTTTCAAGTTTCAGGTTCCCAACCCCCAGCCCCTAACATCCAACCCCCTGTATCCTACACTCCTCCACACCTGGCTGAACGCATCCGAGCCGAGCAGGCGGCAATGGAAGCGCGCGGGGCTATGGATGGTGAGCGCAAGACCATTACCGCCCTCTTCGCTGACATCAAGGGCTCGATGGATCTCATCGAAGATCTCGACCCCGAAGAGGCGCGTGGCCTTGTCGACCCGGCCCTGCAACTAATGATGGACGCGGTCCATCGGTATGAGGGGTATGTATCGCAGTCCACCGGGGATGGCATCTTTGCCTTCTTCGGCGCGCCCATTGCCTGTGAAGACCATCCTCATCGTGCCTTGTATGCCGCCCTGCGCATGCAGGAAGACCTGCGACGCTACGCGGACACCCTTCGTCTGGAAGGGAAACCTCCACTACAGATCCGGGTAGGAGTGAACACAGGCGAAGTGGTGCTGCGCTCGATTCGTAAAGACGATCTGCACGCCGACTACACCCCGGTTGGGCATGCGACGAGCCTGGCCGCGAGAATGGAAAGTTTGGCCACGCCTGGTTCAATCGTCGTGAGCGAGGCCGCCCACAAACTCACCGACGGTTACTTCGAGTTCAAAGCGCTCGGCGCCGCACGCGTCAAAGGCGTGAGCGATCCCGTCCACATCTACGAGGTGCTCGGCGCCGGACCGCTGCGCACCCGGCTGCAGGTAGCGGCCAAGCGTGGCCTGGTGCGCTTTGTCGGTCGGCAGCAGGAAATGGAACAGATGCGTAGGGCACTCGAACATGCAAACGCAGGTCATGGACAGATCGTTGGCGTGATGGGCGAGCCGGGGGTGGGAAAATCCCGCCTGTTTTACGAATTCAAGCAGATCGCACATGTCGGCTGTTTGGTGCTGGAGACGTTTTCGGTTTCGCATGGGAAAGCGTATCCGTATTTACCCTTGATTGATTTGCTGAAGAATTACTTTCAAATCGCTGTGCAAGATGACGAAAGAAAGCGACGAGAGAAAGTCGGCGGCAAGGTGTTGATGCTCGACCGCAGCCTAGAAGACATCCTGCCTTATCTGTTTGCGCTGTTGGGAGTAGCCGAGGCAGCATCCTCCTTGCAGCAGATGGACCCACAGATCAAAAAGCGGCGCACGTTCGAGGCGATCAAACGTTTGCTGACGCGCGAAAGTTTGAATCAGCCGCTCATCCTCGTCTTTGAAGACTTACACTGGCTTGATGCCGAGACACAGGATTTTCTCACGCTCCTCAGCGAAGGCATTGCCACTGCGAAAATTCTCTTACTGGTCAACTACCGGCCCGAGTACCGGCACGAGTGGGGTAACAAAACTTTCTACACCCAATTGCGGCTTGATCCATTGGGTAAGGCGGAAGCGGAAGAAATGCTGACAGTGCTGCTTGCCGAAAAAGTAGGGGCGCAGCATGCTGCGTCCCTACGACAGCTCATCGTAGAGAAAACCGAAGGCAATCCCTTCTTCATGGAAGAGATTGTACAGTCCTTAGTCGAACAAGGTGTGTTGAGTGGTGACGGCGTAGGGGCACGGCACGCCATGCCCCTACCGACCGAGATCAACATCCCGACCACCGTACAAGCCGTGCTCACCTCCCGCATCGACCGCCTGGCGCCGGAAGGAAAAGAGCTGCTGCAAACCCTCTCGGTCATCGGTAAAGAATTTCCTCTCAGTTTGCTTAAACAAGTTGTGAATCAGTCTGAGGATCAACTACACCGGCTCTTGTTTCACTTGCAAACCGCCGAGTTCATCTACGAGCAACCGGCGTTTCCAGAGGTTGAGTACACCTTCAAGCATGCGCTAACGCAGGAGGTAGCTTATAACTCAGTGCTGATGGAGCGGCGCAAGGTACTCCACGAGCGTACAGCGCAAGCGATGGAATTACTATTTCATAACAAATTAGAAGATCACTACAGCGACCTGGCGCATCACTACCGCCGCAGTGGCAATACGGAGAAAGCCGTCGAATACCTGCATCTGGCTGGACAACAGGCGGTCCAACGCTCGGCCAATGCGGACGCGATTACTCATCTGACCACCGCCTTAGAACTCCTCCAAACATTGTCTGACACCCGTGAGCGCGCCCAACAAGAACTCACGCTGCACCTTACGCTGGGCGTGCCGTTACTGGCCACCAGAAGTTTTGCCTCGCCGGAAGCGCAAGCGACCTATACCCGAGCATGGGAGCTGTGCCAGCAGGTCGGAGAGACTCGCCAGTTCTTCCCGGTCCTCCTTGGACTGCGGAGGTTTCATCTGGTGCGGGGCGAGTTTCTCAAGGCGCGCGAGCTGGGGGAGCAACTCCTGAGCCTGGCTCAACGGGAGCAAGACCCGGCCTTGCTCATGGAGGCATATTGGGGACTGGGTAGCATCTTCTTCTATTTGAGTGAGTTTGGCGCGGCCCAGGCGCACCTGGAGCAGGGCCTGACCTTGTATGATGCTCAGCGCTATCAGTCCCATGGGTCCCTCTACGACATAGAGCCGGGAGTAGTTGGCCTCTCCAATATAGCCTTGGTCCTGTGGCAGCTGGGCTATCCGGACCAGGCGCTCCAGAAGAGCGCTGCAGCGTGTACTCTAGCCCGAGAGCGGTCTCATCCCTTCAGCTTGGCCGCCGCCCAGGCTCTTGCTGCCCTGTCTCACCAGCTCCGCCGGGACAGAACACTGACCCAAGAATGGGCCGAGGCAGTCATCACCCTCGCACGCGAGCACGGCTTTCCAGTGTGGGTAGGGCTCGGGACTATCCTGCGGGGTTGGGCGCTAGCCGAGCACGGCCAGAGTGAGGAGGGGATTACCCAGATGCGCCAAGGACTGGCCGCCCGCCAAGCCCTAGGGGCAGGGATATTTCACTCCTACTTTCTTGTCCTGCTAGCCGAGGTGTATGGGGAAGCGGGGCAGGCAGAGGAAGGGCTTGCCACACTCGCCGAGGCGCTGGCGGTGGTGGACAAAAGCGGAGAGCGGTTTTACGAGGCGGAGGTGTATCAAATTAAGGGAACGCTTACGCTGCAAAAGTCCGAAGCCCGAGGTCCGAAGTCCGAAGTCTCCAAATCCCAAATCCTAGATCCTAAATCCCAAGCTGAAGCTGAAGAGTGTTTTCTGCGAGCCATTGAGATAGCGAAGAAGCAGCAAGCGAAATCGCTAGAGCTACGGGCGGTGATGAGCCTGGTGCGACTACGACAACAGCAGGCAGCGCAACACGCAACACGTAATATGCAGCACGAAACACGCACCAAGCTCGACGAAGCACACGCGATGTTATCCGAAATCTATGGCTGGTTCACGGAGGGGTTTGACACCGCAGACCTGAAAGACGCAAAGACGTTGCTGGAGGAGTTGGAGGGAAAGTCGCCAAGAACGCCCAGAGGGAAGAATCCGAAGACGAAACGGAGAAACGGAGGTCCGAAGAAGTAGTCAGTAGAAAAAAGACGCTCAGAGAACCGGCAGCTGATAGCTGAAGGAGGGGACTATGTCTAATCTGTACCAAGACCACATGCTCACCTTACGCGGGCTGCGTTTCCATTATCTCGACTGGGGAAGCGAGGGTAAGCCGCCGTTTGTGTTGCTGCATGGCGGTGCGCAGACGGCGCATTCGTGGGATGACTTCGCGCCGGTCGTCCGCGGAGACTATCATGTCTATGCCTTGGACCAACGGGGCCACGGTGACTCGGAGTGGGCTGCCGATGGCGACTACAGCCGACAAACACAATGTGAAGATGTCGCGGCGTTTGTCTCCGCGCTACAACTAGCGCCCTTCATCCTCGCTGGCCTGTCTATGGGCGGGATCAACGCGATCACGTTTACCGCTCGTTATCCCGAAAAGGTGCGGGCATTGGTCATTGTTGATGTGGGACCAGAGATAGAAATTCAGGGGCGAGAGAACATTCAGCAATTCACTCGTATCGATGAACTGGACTCATTCGAAGCCTTCATCGAACGCGCCCATCGTTTCAATCCGCGCCGTTCGCCCGAGAATCTCCGCCAGCGCCTTTCACATAATCTCAAGCAACTGCCCAGCGGTAGATGGACGTGGAAGTTCGATCAAAAACGCCTTGGCGCTGGTAGTCGTTCTGGCATCGGTCCTGAAGGACTTTGGGAAGATGTGCGTAAGATCCATTGCCCAACGCTCATCATTCGCGGCGGCGAGAGCGACATTCTCACCCCTGAAGCAGCAAATCGCCTACAAGCCGCCATTCCCAACAGCCGCCTCACCGTCGTCCCCGGCGCTGGCCACTCGGTTATGGGAGATAATCCGCCTGGGTTTAATGCTGCGGTGCAGGAGTTTCTCTCTTAGGCTGTGGGCTGAAGGCTGAAGAGCCTCCTCATTCCCCTTTCCCCTATAGCCTCAATAATGTTCGGTACTATTCGTGCGCGTATGGCAATGGGTTCCCTCTCCCGGAGAGAGGGAATTCCGGAACCCAACGCTAAAACTCGTATCGAGCAGTATTGCCGTTTTACCTTTTGCTTCTCCCCTACCGCCTACCGCCTGTAGCCTTCAGCTTATTTCCCCATTTATTCCTTTTTTAACGAACCCGATGTAACAATTCCTCCCCGTGCACATAGCGTTGTAAATTTTCCAACCACAAGTCAGCAACACGAGGAAGATACAATGGCGATGACCAGGCGTTGTGCGGAGTGATAAAAAGATTTGGTATATCCCATAGGTCGTCGTCTGCAGGCCACGGTTCAGTGGGCAGCACATCCAAACATGCTTGTCTCAGCTTGCCGCTCTGGAGTGCTTCTTTGAGTGCATATACGTCGACAACTGCCCCTCGCGCAACGTTGATCAATGTCGCGGTTGGTTTCATGCAGGCGAGTTCGTCTTTGCCGATTAGCGCACGTGTGTATGGGGTTAGAGGAACGGCGAGGACGACGAAGTCGGCGGCAGGCAGCATTTGCGAAAGGTCAGCCAAGGTCCCTTGCTGGTCGACGTTTACAGCAACTGTTGGTGACTGCCGAATCCCCAGCACCCGCATGCCGAAAGCTTTGGCGAATTTTGCGACTTCCTGCCCTATCGCACCAAGCCCAATGATGAGAGCCGTCTTGTCACTGAGGCTTTCAAGACCAAGCAACTGCCAACGGTGTGCTCGTTGATTGTCGCGAAGAGTGCCCAATCGTTTCGCCGACCACAAAATCTGACCAAAGGCGAACTCGGCGACTTCAATCGCGTTAGTTCCTGGACTGTGCGTGACAGTGACCCCGCGTGATTGCATGGTGTCGTAGAACAAACCATCAATCCCCGCGTCTTCAGTATGCGCCCAGCGGACCGCTGGAATCTTCAGCACTGCCTCAACAAATTGTGTTGTGTAGGAGTCGCCAGCAAGAACAAGCAGCTCGCACTTTTCGAGAGATTCGCTCGCCGAACCGTCTCCATTGACAACGATCCAGTGTGCATCCGGAACAATCGTGCGTGCCCGATTCTCAACCTGCTCAACAAAACTGCGACCAGCAGCGATGTACATACAATCTCCTCTTGATTGAGTCATTGAAACATTTCCAAAAATGAGTCAATGGTGAGGCGCTTCTCAGGAGGAGAGCTATGGAATGCGCGGCACGCTGGTGGGTGATAGTAACCTTCATCATTGCTCTAACAGTAACAGGATGTGATTACACCAATCCAGGCAACCCGAATCCAGCCCGTGTCCCTCAAGAGATCGTGATTGCGCGAAATGCCAGTCAACCGACCCCCGAAGATAGCCATGTTGGGCCTAAGCAAATCCTCTTTGGTGATTTGCATGTCCATACCACATTTTCCATAGACGCGTTTATGTTCAGTCTGCCTTCACAAAGTGGTACCGGCGTGCACCCGCCAGCCGATGCTTGTGACTTTGCTCGTTTTTGCTCTGACCTGGATTTCTTCAGCTTCAACGATCACGCCGAAGGCCTGCTGCAAAAGCAGTGGGAGGAGATTAAGAAGACGACGAGAACTTGTAACGAACTTGCCGGACCGCCGGATAATCCTGATCTCGTGGTCTTCCCAGGCTGGGAATGGACGCAGCTGGCCGAGGAACCAGCTGGCTACTACGGCCACAAGAATGTCATCTTTCGCGATACTGACGACGCTCATCTGCCAGCACGACCTATCAGTAGCCGAGACCCTGACCTTCCTTGGCAGGCCGGAAATTTTAATACCCGTGGTCCCTTAATTGGGGCGTTGTTCTTCCCATTAAATGCCCGACCGTTTCTGCAACTCCGTTCGCAACTTATAGATTTACAGAACGCCGCGATGTGTCCACCGGGAGTTGATACGCGGAAGCTTCCACTTGATTGTCTCGAAGGTGCGCCTGATCCAGCGACACTGTTCGAGAAGCTTGGACAGTGGGGGTTCGACACCTTGGTTATTCCACACGGCACGTCGTGGGGAGTCATGGTACCTGCACTCGCGCAGTGGGATACCCAACTCAACCACCGCCAGCATGACCCAGAAAAACAGACACTGATCGAAGTTTACTCTGGGCACGGTAATTCCGAGGAATATCGGAAATGGCGACCATCTACTCTTGCCGATGGCAAAGCCGTATGCCCTGTGCCGACAAAAGACTATTTGCCGTGCTGCTGGCAAGCAGGGGAGATCACGCGTGCGCGCTGTGCAAATTCGTCGTCAGCCGAGTGCGAAGCCCAAGTCGTAGAAGCGCAACAGAAGTACATTGCGGCTGGTCTCTATGGTCACAAGACAATTCCCGAGGCGACTGTCGAAGACTGGCTTGATTGTGGCCAGTGCCGGGACTGTTTTAATCCTGACTTTTCGACCCGTCCCATGGCAACGGTGCAGTACGCACTCGCCGTGAGTAATTTTGATGACCCGGCAAATGTCCTCCGCTATCGTTTTGGGTTTCTCGCGTCCAGTGATAACCACCATGCCCAGCCTGGAACCGGCTATAAAGAGAAGCGTAAAGCCTACACTGACGCGCAAGGAAGGGCGGTGCCATTGGGAAAGATCGGGAAAGCTGTGACTCCGGCGCCGCCACTCCGCGGATTCGGCGCATGGGAGTTTGAACGACAAGGGAGCTTCTTCTATACCGGCGGGCTGGTTGCTGTGCACAGCACGGGAAGAACTCGCAAGGCGATTTGGGACGCACTCAAGCGTAAAGAAGTGTACGGTACTTCCGGCCCGCGTATCTTGCTATGGGTTGATCTGCTTAACGCCCCTGGTGGACAACGAGTGCCAATGGGAACCGAAGTGCGCATGCAGAATACGCCTCGTTTCGAGGTGCGTGCCGTCGGTGCGTTGAAGCAAAAACCTGGCTGTCCACCACAGACCTTAGCCAGTGTTTCACCAGAAGTGATACACAATATCTGTCTGGGAGAATGTTACAATCCAACCGATGAACGCTACATTATTACCCGCATCGATGTTGTACGTATTCGTCCGCAGGTCCGGCCAGGAGAACCGATTGACCAGCTGATTGACGACCCATGGCAAACGCTACCGTGTCCAGGAACACCAGACGGTTGCGTTGCCACCTTTGAGGATTTCGACTTTCGCCCCACTGGACGTGATGCGCTCTACTATGTGCGTGCGATTCAGGAGAAAACACCAATGGTCAATGCGGGAGCATTGCGCTGCGAGTACGATGCACAGGGCAACTGTGTCAAAACGAAGCCGTGTTATGGAGATTATCGCACGGCGATGGACGACGACTGTCTGGGCGACGGAGAAGAGCGAGCATGGTCCTCGCCAATCTTTGTAAATTACGGGGCTGCCGATGCGTCCCGCAGATAACACGCATGGCGCTTCTGCGCGAGGGCTGTTGTGGAGTGGAGTGATTCTCGGCCTCATACTGACCACAGTAGGACTGCTACGTTCTGGAGAGCCGTTGGTCGATGGAAGTGCTGTAGTTCCTCCTGGAAGTGTCGCTCTTGTCAACGGCTATCCGATCGCTTCTGAGCTATATGCCCGTATCCTCGGTGGTTTGGCGGCAGAGCGGAAGACGGTTGAGTTAGAGCAAGGTGACCGTCAAAGAGTGTTGGACCGCTTGATTGATGAAGAACTGCTGGTCCAGCGTGGGATCGAACTCGGATTGGCACGTACTGATCAGATTCTCCGACGACAGATTGTGACAGCGCTAACGACGAGTATAACCATAGAAACAGAAGAAGCGACGCCTGACGACGACGAACTCCGACGCTTCTATGCTGAACATAACGACCTCTTTGCACGTACTGATCGACTCTCATTTACGCAAATCTTTTTTCGTGTTCTGTCTGCATCTCAAGATATTGATCTGTATCAGCGAGCCAGGCAGGCTGCGCAACGCTTGCGTGCGAAAGAAGCGTTTGAAATTGTTAACAAAGAGTTAGGAGACGAACCGGTACTCCGTCTCCCCGCTGGTCCACTGGCACCAGAAAAAATCCAAGAATACCTTGGACCGACAGTGGTACAGACACTCTTAGCGTTAAACCCTGGAGAAGTGAGCGACCCTGTTCGTTCTGGGACAGGTTATCATGTGCTCGTTTTGCATGATCGCCATCTCGGCACTGTGCCTCCGTTTGAAACTCTACGAGAAACTATCCTCACACAGTATCGGCGGGTTGCTAGTGAAAAGGCCGTTGCTGCGTATCTTACTGACCTTAGGAGACGGGCACGTATTCAGACCGTGAAAGAGGGGGAGACATTAGAAGGGAAACGCGTGCCAAGAGCTGAGGATTGAATGAAGACAAAGAAAGTTAGAATCCAGAGGTCAGCATCTAGAAGACTCGTACCCGTCAGTTTTCCTTCTATTCTCTGGCTCCTTCATTCTGGATTCCTGTTTTTTTTGTTCCTTCCACAACTTGTCTTCGCCCATGCCAGAAGCATTTCGTACTCGACCTGGGAAATCACAGGAAATCGCGTGCAGGTGACTGTGCGCATTCCGAGAATCGAACTCCAGCGCTCGTTGACGTCGTCCACATTTTCTCCGTCGGCTTTGCAGCAATATGACAGTGAAGCTGAGCAGGAACTTGCTACCTATCTCATAACTCATCTGCATCTTCTCTCAGGCGATCAGCCTTGCCAGCCAGTGTCACCAGATGTGCATATCATTTTCTCAAATGATCTAAGCCGAATTACTCGATCGTGGATGCTCGTTTGTCCATCGCCTTGGCAACTACGGTTACGTAACGACGCCTTCTTTGCTACGGCCCCTGCACATCTGCATTTTGCCCGGGTGCGGATCAATAATGGATCGGTGATCGAGAAGCTCTTCGCAGTGCACCAACGTGAGTGGTCTCTCTCTCGCTCGGAAAATACGACAAAAGACACGGGGAGCCATTTTTACGACTATCTCCGGCTTGGTGTCACGCATATCTTAAGTGGTGCTGATCATCTCGTGTTTCTGCTGGCGCTCTTGCTCATGGCCGAATCTCTCGCGTCTGTCGCACAGGTCGTGACTGGCTTTACAGTTGCCCATAGCGTGACCCTTGCTTTGGGGGTCTTGAACGTAGTCAGGCCAGCGAGCAGTGCGATTGAATCACTGATCGGATTTTCGATTATGATCGTCGCCCTAGAGAATTTCTGGATAACGACAGGGGACGGAAATCACCGATGGCTTTTGCAGTTCTTGATAATAAGCCTTGTTATGAGCTTGGTTGCGGCTGAGGTTGGTTTCATGCATATTCCGCTACTTGCACTGCTTGGCGTTAGTATCTTCTCTGTAGCCTACTTGCTTTTGCAGCACAGGTCTGCGCCGAGGCAACACCTACGCTGGGTCACCGCTTTTATTTTTGGGTTTATCCACGGGTTCGGTTTTGCTGGAGTACTGACAGAGATAGCACTGCCTACGAACCGACTAGCGGCGGCGCTATTGAGTTTTAATCTCGGTGTTGAACTTGGCCAGCTCGGTATCGTCGCGCTTGTGTGGCCGTTTCTTATGAGACTGAATCGGCTCCGAGAGGAAAAGGCTCGCCTACTGACTATACACGTAGGATCAGCAGCCATTTTAGCTGTAGGCATCTTTTGGTTTGTGACTCGAGCGGTTGGTTAGCCGTAATACTCCGACCAATTAAAAACTGTAGAAACTGACACTCTTCGTGACGACGAGCGCTTATTTTTGTATTTCATGCGCCTCTTTCTCTATGTCGCTCGATAGGTTAACACAGAGTTGACAGGTATAGATACTCATGGTGCAAATTGAGCGAAAAAAAGGGGGAGAAAACTATGACAGCGACAAACCAATTCACCGAGCAACTCCGTGCCTATATACATGAACAAGAAAAGGCTCCATTGTATGGCAAGAGCTTTTTCGAGGGAGTCCTCGCTGGGACAATGGATAGAGAGTCGCTGAAAAAATGGGCGATCCAGCATCACTACCGTACCGGCCAGCATATTCGCGCGTTTGGTGGTGTTTTTCTGAACACAGGCCTAAGCCCTCTTGACCAGAAAATTCGCCGTCACATCGTCGAGAACCTTATCGACGAAGAAACCGTTATGGGGCGTGGAGAGGATGCTCATTGGATGCTCTCGCGTCGACTCGCCGAAGCGTTTGGCGCGACGCCAGAAGAACTCGCCCACCCGAAAGTGGCGAAAGAGGCGATCGACTATGTGGATTGGACGATCGAACTAGGACGACGCGAATATGGATTGGTGACACTAGCGGCGATGTCGATCGGTGGGGAGAGCCGGCGCGAAGATTCAATGGAACGGTTAGTGAAGGCGCTGAGCGAGAAATATGGCCTGAGTCGATCACAGCTCGAGTTCTTCTACGCTCACATGGGTGAAGCCGAGGCGCATGGCGATCCGGTCTATACACTCGTCAGCGAGTATGCGACGACACCTGAGCGTCAGGAAAGAATTCGTTCCGCGCTCAAAACTTGGTGTGAGAAATTTCGTGCCGCGCAGGAAGGGATTTTTAAGGTTGCGATGGGACTTGAGGAAGGAGTCGAAGCGCGTCTGTGAGAGTCCAAGTGTCTAGGAGTCTGGGAGGCTAGGCGTCTGGAGTCTAAGAGTTCGGAGTTCCGTAGGAATTGAATATTTTTGGACGCCGAACTCCAAATTGTCCTGGACCCCGAACTGTTTTCAACGCCGAACTCCGAACTTTTTTATATGGCTGACACCAATCTCTTGCCTCCACGAACGCGTCATCGCTTCAAACTCTGGCTGTTGGAGGGATACCGCAAAAAAATCGAAGGGCCTCACGCTACTGAGAGTAAGCACCAACATTCGTGGTGGCAGGTGATGTGTCTCACAGGTGTCGATTACTTCTCGACTCTGGGATATCAGCCCGGCATCGCTTTTCTGGCGGCTGGCCTCCTCTCTCCTTTTGCCACGTTCGTATTGGTGTTACTCACCTTATTGGGAGCATTACCAGTCTACAGTCGAATCGCTGGGGAAAGTCCGCACGGCGAAGGTTCGATTGCTATGCTGGAAAATCTCCTCCCCGGGTGGCGTGGCAAACTTTTTGTTCTGTGTCTGCTCGGATTTGCTGCGACCGATTTCATTATTACCATTACGCTCTCTGCTGCCGATGCGACCGCGCACGTCATTGAGAATCCTTTTGTTCCTGTTGTTCTGCATCATCCGGTTGGAGTGACTCTAGTCCTCGTCGCGATCTTGGGGGCAGTATTCCTGAAAGGGTTTTCCGAAGCGATTGGCGTCGCGGTTGTCTTAGTTGCTACCTACCTTTTATTGAACGTGATTGTGATCGGTATCGGGCTCTATGAACTGATGATTCATCCCCAATTGTTGCCGCAATGGCAAAAGGCGTTGTTCCAGAGCCACGGCAGTGTGCCGATGATGATAGGGGTGTCGTTGTTATTATTCCCGAAGCTGGCGTTGGGATTGTCTGGGTTTGAGACCGGTGTTGCCGTGATGCCGTTGGTTCGTGGAGATACGAAGGACACTGCAACACAACCTATCGGGCGTATCTATTACACCCGACGCTTGCTCTTGGTAGCAGCAGCCATCATGAGTGTGCTGTTAATCACAAGCAGTGTAGTGACCACCGTCCTTATTCCTGCTGCCGAATTTGCCAAAGGTGGAGAGGCAAACGGTCGCGCCCTGGCGTTTCTGGCGCATACATACCTTGGGGAAGCGTTTGGGACGATCTACGACATCAGCACGATTTTGATTCTGTGGTTCGCTGGAGCCTCGGCCATGGCTGGCTTGTTAAACATCGTTCCCCGTTACCTTCCGCGATACGGCATGGCGCCGGAGTGGGCACGGGCAACACGGCCGTTAGTGTTAATTTTTACCGCTGTGGCGTTTGCGGTGACCATCATTTTTGCGGCTGACGTCGATGCCCAAGGTGGGGCTTATGCAACCGGGGTATTGGTGTTGATGAGTTCTGCAGCAATTGCTGTCACACTTTCAGTGTGGAGAGTAGGTTGGCAGCGAGGGGCTTTTCTCTTGATCGCGGTTGTGTTTGTCTACACGACAGTAGTGAATGTTATCGAGCGACCAGAAGGGCTCAAGATTGCCACTTTCTTTATTCTGGCAATTGTTACGACCTCTTTCGTTTCTCGTGTACTGCGTGCGACTGAACTCCGTGTCGAAGGGGTCGAAATTGACGACACTGCCCAGGCGCTCATCAACGAAGTCAACACAGGTCCGATTCATGTGATCGCCAATCAGCCGGACAGTCGGGATGAATTGGAGTATCGCCTTAAAGAGGCAGAACAAAGAAAAGATCACGTCATTCCATCCGGATCTCCGGTCTTGTTCTTTGAGGTGTATGTTGATGATGCCTCGGAATTTTCCGATGTCTTAAAAATCAAAGGGGTAACTGTAGACGGCTATCGAGTGTTACGCGCGGAAGGTACGGCCGTGCCAAATGCTGTTGCTGCATTTTTGCTACATTTGCGCGACAAGACGGGAAGGGTTCCCCATATCTATTTTGACTGGACGGAAGGAAATCCGTTCAGCTACCTGCTCAAGTACATTATTTTTGGCGAGGGCTACACCGCACCAGTGACACGAGAGATTTTACGCCAAGCTGAGCCAGACCCGCAGCGACGACCCACTGTGCATGTAAGTGAATGAGGCAGCCACGCCTCCGATTTTCCTTTTGCTTTCTCATCTGCAAAAATGAACGAGTGCCCAATCTTCTTAACGCCGATCCGCAATTCTTCAGAAGCAGATGAATCAGCACTGGCCGCGCCACTGGTATTATATCGCCGATGAACAGGAAGTTCCCAATCCTGGGGACTTCAAATCACTGATCATTGCAGAGCAGCCGATACTCGTTGTTCGTGGTGTAGATGGCCAGATATGTGTGCTCTTCAATATCTGCCGACATCGGGAAGTGATGGTGTGTCATGAGCAACGTGGTAATACCAAACAGTTCGTGTGTCCGTTTCATGGCTGGATGTATGACATCTCCGGTAATCTGATAGGTCTCGTTGGACCAGACGAGCATATTCGAGCGTTTCGAGCGCGACGCGGTCTCACTCCCCTCCCTCGGATGGGAATCGTCCGCGGCTGTATCTTTGCCAGCCTGAATCCGGACGGCGAAGACTTGGAGACGTATCTGAGGAGGACGGGGTTTTTTGAAGGGCGGGGAACGTAGGACGTGTTGCGTGAAACGTGGTGCGTGTTAATCAACTACGTAGAACGTAATCCCTGAACCTGTGACGCACGAAACACAAAACACGTAACACGCAATGGGCGTCACGTTCCATGCTTCCTCTTTACCTCCGCGGTCAGATGTGACATGAACCGTAACGCGAAGGAGGTCGTGCATGGATTACGGTATTGTGCTTCCCCACTTCGGTGCGTTTGCTCGTGAGGATGTAACACATCGTGTGGTAGCAGCTGCTGAAGCTGCTGAAGCGTTGGGTTACAGCACCGTGTGGGTTGTTGATCACGTGGTGTTTCCCGCCAAGCTGGAAGGCTACGCCTTCAATCCACTCGATCCCATGCTTGAGCCGATGACGATCCTGGCAGCGTTGGCAATGAAAACGACGCGGGTGAAACTTGGAACTGCAGTGCTTGTCCTGCCTTACCGCCACCCGCTATATACGGCCAAAGTACTGTCAACTATCGACGTACTTTCTGGTGGGCGGGTGGTTGTTGGTGTCGGCGCTGGTTGGCTCGAAGGAGAATTCAACGCGTTTGGTGTGCCAATTACCGAACGTGGCAGTCGCACTAACGAGACCATCGATGCATTAAAGGCACTGTGGACCCAAGATACTGCGAGTTACTCTGGCAAGCATTTTCACTTTGACAATATCAAAGCGTTGCCGCAACCAGTGCAGAAACCACGACCGTCGATTCTTGTTGGTGGGATGACCAAAGGTGCGTTACAACGTACCGCGCGTCGTGGGGATGGTTGGATCGCGATGGGCAAGAGTCCGGACGACATCAAAGCGCCGTTCGACGCACTGTGTGAGTTGACCATCAAGGCTGGGCGCAAACCTGAAGACTTACAAATCAATATGCTGCCCCTAGCAGCGCCGAGCATAGACCAAGTGATCAGCGATCTCCCGCGTTATCAGGACCTCGGCGTGCAACATGTGTATCTGTCGTTTCGGGCGTGGACAGCGGATTTTTCGCAATTGATGGAATTAATGGCGCGTTTTGCACGAGAGGTAGGGCTAAAGACGTGAAACGTGATACGTGGACCCAAAATTCACGCAACACGTAACACGCAATACGTAATCTATAACGTACTATCCTGGAACGTGCTGCGTGTGCTGTGATACGTATAGAAAAGGAGGTTCCTTATGATTCATCCCGAACGGATCGCTCATCTCGTTCTTAAAGTGCGTGACCTGGAAACATCAAAAAAGTTCTACACCGAGACTCTCGGCATGCAAGTCATGAGGCACGTGCCCGAGATTAAAGCTGTATTTCTCTCGTTTAATGGCCGCGATCATCACGAGATCGCGCTTTTTGAGATCGGTGCAAATGCTGAAGCGCCAAAAGGGAATCAGACCGGTATGCTTCACGTGGCCTTTCGACTCAGAAATGAAGAGGATTTGCTGGCTGCCTATAAGGAACTGAAGGAAAAGTCGGTTCCGGTCTCGTTCACAGTGAATCACGGCGTGAGCAAAAGTGTGTACTTCCGCGACCCTGATAACAACGAGCTTGAAGTGTACACCGATAACGACATCGCCGAATTAGTACAGACGGTGCCGAATGCGTATCTCGGCATGGAAAAGCTCGACTTCGCGCCTGACAGCCCCGGCTTGGTAGACGTGATCAAGGCGATACGGCAGTGAACAACAAAGAAAGAACGGGCGAAGGGGTGAAAGGGCGAATCGGAAAAATATCTTTTTTTGCCCTGTCTCCCTTTCAGTTCGCGAGAGCAGCGCACCTACGGGAGGTAAGCGATGCGTTTTTCTCTCCTCACTCTTGGTGACAACTACGAACATCTCCGTTCTCATGAACAGTTCTACCAAGAAGTCATCGAAGAAAGCCAATACGCCGAAGAACTGGGGTTCGCCGGTTTCTGGGTCGGGGAGCATCATTTCCAGGCGAGCCAGCGCGTGTTCCCCTCGCCCCAGATGGTGTTGACGGCGATTGCCCAGCGCACGAAACGTATTCGTTTGGGGACCGGCGTGATTGTTCTGCCCGTCAACGATCCGATCCGTATCGCCGAAGACATCGCCGCGCTGGACCTCATCAGCCACGGGCGTGCCTGTTTCGGCGTCGGGCGTGGCTACCAGCCGCACGAGTTTGCCGGATTCAATATAGCCGCCGAAACGACGAAAGAGCGACTCTGGGAGTGTCTTGAGGTCGTTCGCTTAGCCTGGACGCAGGAGCGTTTTTCCTATCACGGCAAGTTTTATCACTACGACGATATTGCGCTTCTTCCCCGCCCACTGCAGAAACCCACGCCGCCCATATGGGTAGCGGCGGCGTCTCCCGGTTCGGCTGAGGAAGCCGCACGGCGGGGATACGCATTTAGTGCTGTGCCGTTTGCCTCGGGGCCTTCCCCGCAAGAAGTCGGTGATCAACTGATGCGCTATCGTCAGACGTATACCGCTGCTGGACACGGTGAACCCCCCGACGATATTCCCCACGTCTTCTGGTCGCACGTGACCGAGTCCACCGAACAGGCCCTCCGCGAGGCGGACGCGGGGATGAAAAAGAAGCTCGGGGGATCAACCAAGGTATGGGTAAAACCAGGAGTGAGTGGCTACGAAACATTCGCCAAGGTCGGACAATTCCTGGCGACGGCGACGATCGAGCAAATCGATACGATGGCAATCTTCGGTGACCCCGAGCGTTGCGTAGAACGTGTGCGACAGTACCAAGCCGTCGGCGTGAATCACATCATGGTCATGTTCGACTGGGGCGGCATGCCGCAGAAGACAGTCTTCCACTCGATGGAATTATTCGCCAAGCATGTGATGCCGCAGTTTCGAGAGGTGGAATCCAACCAACCTGCTACTGTTCAACGCCAAGGCTAAGCTGCCGGGCCGCCTGCAAGGAGATTGAAGCGCGGAAAACCAGGATGGCGGCCCCGGCAGCTTAGCCTTGGCGTTCGGCAAGAACAATTTACGATGTCCCCTTTTCCCCGTCGTGAGATCTCCCGTCCCCCGGTTGCGCCAACGACACTCACGACTTCTGCTCAGCGCTTGTCGTACTCATCGTGGCGTCGCCACCAGGCGCCCGTCTCGTTACGCCCCTTGGGTGCGCGGTCGAGCCACTGCCACATGCCCCAGAGGCCGTCCAGTCCGCGCGCGAATGTGGAATAGGTGTGGTAGACGGCTCCGTCCTCGAGCGCGAACGCGCTCATGCCGGGCCTCTCGCGCGTGTACGTGGCAGTGTCTGTCCCGCACATCGTCGCGTGGACACTGGCTCTCCCCCCGCCGATGGGGGGCTCGCGCCGGTAGTTGTACTCGATGCCTCCCTTGCGCTGCTGCTCCTCGGTGAAGCCGACGCTGAAGTCGTAGTTGAAGTCGCTTCCGTCCGAGGACGCCCAGGGGAACGTCCAGCCCATCCGCCGCTTGTACGTCCGCAGCTTCGCGAGCGGCGCCCGCGACACTGCCCAGAGCATCACGTCGTGGTGGGCTAGGTGAGTCACGAACCCGTTGAAGCCGTCCGCGATGGCCGAGCAGGACGGACAGCCGGCGGTGTAGTCGGGCCCGAACATGAAGTGGTAGACGAGGAGCTGCGAGCGCCCTCGAAAGAGGTCCGCTAGCGAGGCATTCCCCTCGTCGGTCTCGAACCGATACGCTTTGTCGACCCGAACCCAGGGCAGCTCCTGCCGCTTCAACGCCAACTCGTCGCCGCGCCGCGTCAGCTCCTTCTCCGCCTTGAGCAGCTCGAGCCGCGCGGCGAGCCACTCTTCACGTGTTCCGGTCATGTGCTTCGTCATCGCTTATCTCCTTCCTTAGGGTGTCCTTCCTCGTTCGTTCCCTTCCATCCCACGTTCGATCGAGCTCTTGTGCGGCCGCCGATTCACGCCGGTAGCCAGCCTCGGCCGCCGAACTGAGAGAACGCAGCGAAACGCGAGCGGTATCATAGTTTTTGTAGGGGCGCATTGCCTGCGCCCTTTTCTGCCTCTTATTTCCTACCAATCCCTAACCCCCCACCCCTAATCCCCATACCGATCATGATGCTTCACCCACTCCTGGGGGTAACTCAAGCCAGCTTCGTCGCGCCCTTTTGGTACCACGTCAAGATGATGATAGGTACCGTTCAACATATCGAGTCCGCGCCCGTAGCAAGAGTACGTGTGGAAGACCGTACCTTCCGTATCTTTATAAAACACACTGAGTCCAGGGGCTTCGTCTCGACCAAACTTCCCGATCCTATAATTGTAGTACATCTCTCCTTTCTCTAACTCTTCAGGAGTAAAGGAGACATGGTAGTCGCGGTTGAAATCGTTGTTCAACGATGACAGCCACTTAAAGCTCCATCCCATCCGCTTCTGAAAAGCGAGCAATTTCTCTAGTGGAGCTTTTGAAATGGCGACCATTGTTGCGTCACGCTGGTTGAGGTGGACGATGATGTTATTGAAGTTGTCCGCCCAAAATGAGCAGCTCTTGCAGCCCTCATTCCAGTCTGGACCAAACATGAAGTGATAGACGATCAGTTGGCTGCGCCCGGCGAACAGATCCGACAACGTCTCTTTGCCGTTCGGCCCGTCGAATATGTACTTTTTTTCGACCTTCTCCCACGGCAGCTCGCGACGTTGCTGACTGAGTTCGTCGCGCAGGCGGGTGAATTCTTTCTCCTTGGCGAGGTGCTGTTGGCGGGCAGCTAACCATTCTTCTCTCGACACGACTTTATGGCTTTCCATGACTGGCCTCCTTTGTGAGTTTTATGCGTTCTCCGAATCGTGCACAGGATAAAGATCCTACGCTTCGCCGAAATAAATGCTGAGCTTCTCAACGATATTTTGCCAACCAATCTTATGCTGAGCCGCACTGTGCTCGTTCGGAAGTAGTTCATGAACCAACACCAACTCGGTCTGCTTTCCCCTCGGAAGCAATTCGATTGTCACCAACGTCTCTTGTTGTAGCGTCCCGTCTGACTGCCAGGTGAAGACGAGTCGTTTGGGTGGAGAAATTTCACGATACTCGCCTACGTGGACGGCATCGCTATTCTCCCGATGCATCACGATCTGAAACCGTCCACCGACACGCAGGTCAAGAGTTGCCGTTGCAGAAGTTACAGTTCCTGGACTCATCCATTCCTTCAGACTTGCTGGATCGGTCCATGCAGCAAACACTTCTTCTGGCGTTGCCGGAAGCAGTTTGGTAATCCGTAGCACTGGGGGTGTAGAGGGATGATGAGTGGTCATGCTTTTCTCCTTGCATTTTTTGCGGTTTTCTTTTGACGGAGGAATACTTCAAGCCGGTCCAGGCGCTGCTCCCAGAATTGGCGATAGGTATTGAGCCAGTCTACTGCCTGCTGCAGGGGTTCAGGATCAGCAAAAAGATAATGCTCTCGCCCGCGTACTTCGCGCCGTATCAACCCAGCACGTTCGAGCACTTGCAGATGCTTGGACACTGCATTTAACGACATAGCAAACGGTTCGGCGAGTTCAGTGACCCGTGCCTCTTGCTGTAAGAGCCGTAGGAGGAGCGCACGACGAGTCTGATCCGCAAGTGCCGCATAGGTTTGGTCAAGTAGGACTTCTTTATATTCAACCATACGGTTGAATATAAGCGAATGCGTTCGCTTGGTCAAGTGAGATCTTCTCGCGTCTGCGTGAAAGTCTTGGGCACCCGCTCTCCGGCAGTAGCGACGTCCAGGGGGACGATTGACCGTCTGCCAGGAAAGCTCTAGAAGCGAGGGCTACAGAGCCCCAGACACGGGAGAGGAGCCTTCATGAAGCCGCAAGAGCCGAGTGCGTTCTCAGGTAGTCGTCAGTTCAGTTACTTTAAGTCGAAAGGTCGGCACCCCAGTGAATATGAAGACTTGACCATGCACACCCAGCCAGACCCACGTCACTACGCGTTTCAAGGCTGGTTGAATCGTTTTGCTGACGGCCGCGGCGCGTGGAACGAAGATTCAACGGCACTGAAATGCACCAACTGGTGGGAATTTCAGGACCCGTCAAAACAATGGCAACGGACCTATATCGCAGGCCAAGCGGAACAAGAACGGAGCCTCGACCGCATTGTTGATGCGGCAAAGGCGGGAGGATTATTTGCCGATTTTGATGAAACCTGGGCCAAAGTCATTCTCGGTAAATATTATGCTGCCTATGCGTGTCTCGAATATGGGCTCTTCCGCTGTTTCTCTTATGCGCAACGGGAAGCGTTAGCTGCGACGGTTGGCAATGTGTGTATTTTCAATGCCGCTGACAAAATTCGTCATGCCCAGGACATCGCCCTCTACGGGATGGATTTAACCGATACCATTGCTGGTTTTTCTGATGCCGACGCGAAAACAGTGTGGTTGGAAGATCCGATTTACCAAGGCGCGCGTAAGCTGGTCGAAGGCTTAATGGCGTCAAAGGATTGGGGAGAGATTATTATCGGCACGAACGTGGTCTTGGAGCCGCTGTTTGGGGTACTGGCACGAGTACATTTTTTCTCTCGCTTTGCACCGCGTAATGGCGATGCGGTATCACCAACTGTGTTGGCAACGGCTGAAAACGATTGGCAGCGCAACCTCAAATGGAGCAAAGAATTCGTCCAGGTAATGCTGCGTGAGCCTGAGCATGGTCCAGGCAACAAAAAAGTGATCAAAGGCTGGGTGGCAAAATGGCTGCCCTACGCACGTGAAGCGATGCAGGCGTTTGCACCACTCTTTGACAGACCTACGGTTAAGCCGCATACGTTTGCCCATGCGCATGAACGCGTTGAGGGGCAGTATACGGCGTTATTGAAAGAGGTAGGCCTCGATGGCAACTGAACAAAAAATTGCCGAACGCAACACCGTTGGCTTAGTCCTCATGGGGAGTGAAGAAGCTGATATTGCTGTAGAGATGTTACGCGAGGAACGACCCGATCTGCGGATCTCCAAGACGAACTGTTACTGGATGATTGAAGGGGAGGACAAGATCGAGGTGGATGTTAGTGCAGTTGGCGAACGCCTTGGTCGTGATCTCGACATGCCGACGTTTTTGGTGGTGATGAGCAGTTATTATGGTCGCGCCCAGGTGACTGATAATACGTTTGGGGTATACTCGGAGATGTTGCAACTGGAAGACAAGTAGACGTAAAACGCAATGCGTAAAACGTAAAGGAAAAGGGGAGAGGTGGTTACGTTTTACGTTTCACGTTTTATTCCCGGAGGGACCGTGCCACGTAATCTGATCAAAGCACACGACAAAATCAAAGGTCTGGAATGGACACCGACGTACTTCCAGCCCGAGGCGAAATACGAGACCAAGTTTCATATTCCTAAGAAAACCAAAGATCCGTTTCGCCATCTGATTCGTGATTACATGGCGATGGAGACGGAGAAGGACGATCGTCAGTATGGCTTTCTCGATGGTGCGGTGCGGATCGATAACCCCAATCAGGTTGAGCCACGTTTTGCTGAGTCGCTGAAACCGGCGATGGCAATTCTTCCGTTTGCCGAATATGCCGCCGGTAAGTGCCAAGGGATGCTGATTAGCACCGTTGATAATGAAGAATTGCGTAACGGCTATCTAGCGCAGATGCTCGACGAAGTCCGCCACGTCCAGCAGGAAATGTATCTCGGTCGCTACTATATGAAGCATTACGCTGACCCTGCGGGATTCGATATTAGCCAAAAAGGCTTTGGCGAGCATTTTCTCGGGTCTGCAGGTCGATCGTTTATCGAAACCTTTATTGCTGGAGATCCGATCGAGTGTTCGATCAGTCTCCAAGTGGTGGGTGAGACTGCTTTTACTAACCCACTGTTTGTTGCTTTTCCAAATACAGCAGCAGCCAACGGTGACCATGCTACGCCGACCGTCTTTCTGAGCATCCAATCTGATGAAGCGCGCCACATGGCAAATGGCTATGCCACACTGGTCGCGGCTCTTTCTGATGATCGTAACCTTCCCCTCATTCAAGAGGCGCTCGATAAACACTTCTGGCGTACGCACAAGTTTATTGACTCATTCCTCGGAACCCTCACTGATTATTTTAGCGTCAATCATGTTGAGGCGTACAAAAACCAGTGGCAAAAATGGGTCGTTGAGGATTGGGTTGGCAGTTTCATTGCTAAATTAGAAAAATTTGGCCTCAAGCCGCCGCGCTGGTTGCCGCAAGCACAGGTTAACGTTCCGTGGATGCATCATTCGATCGCGATGTCAGCGTTTGCCCTTTGGCCGGTGGCCTTCTGGCGCTATGATGTCATGACCGAAAAAGATTGCGCATGGTTTGCAGAGAATTACCCCGGATGGGATACTTACTATGGGAAATTCTGGCAAGCCTACCGCATGATGGCCGATCCTAAAAACGGACAGATTCCTGCACAGCTGCTTCCGAGTCTTCCGCCGCTGTGTCAGGTGTGTCAATTACCGTGCGTGTTCCCACGTCCAGACATCAATACTATCCGAGTAGTTCAGAAAGCGGGCAAGAAACGCGCCTTCTGCTCAGAACCCTGCGAATGGATATTCGATCTCGAACCGCAGCGCTACCTGGGGTTTCAAAACTGGTTTGAGCGTTTCGATGGATGGGATCTTGCTGATGTTGTGACAGAGCTTGGCTATATCCGCCCGGATGGCAAGACCCTGATGGCGCAGCCACATCTCAATACTGAGAACATGTGGACCATCGACGATATTCGGCGGTTGAAATATACGATAAAAGATCCGCTTCGCAACTAATAAGGATTTGGGCGTTAGATAGTTGGGATTTGGTTAATAAAAAGGGTGCGTGGTAAGTCGCCTCTTCTTTTACCAAATCCTAGATCCTAAGTCCCAATCCCTTAATTCCCCCAGGGTATGCCGTACACTATCACTCTCCTTCCGTTCGAGAAACAATTCACTTGCGGTGACAACGAGACCATTCTCGAAGCCGCGATACGCCAGGGGTTTAACCTGCGGTATGGCTGTAAGCATGGCGGCTGTGGCATGTGTAAGGCGCAGGTGGTCGAAGGTGATGTCGATAACACCGAAGCCTCTAGCTTTGCGTTGCTCGATTTTGAGAAGCAGCAAGGTATGTCCTTGTTGTGTTGCGCGTATCCAGAAAGCGACGTCAGTATCGAGTTGTGGGATTATGACGAGGCTGACCTCGTCTCTGAGTTTGCAGTTGGCCAGTTCGAAACTGAAGTTGAAAAGATCACTCAGTTGACCCACGATATTCGCGGCATTCACCTGCGGCTGATCGAGCCACAACGTATCGAGTTCAAAGCTGGGCAGTATATCGATCTGCTAGTGCCTGGTACGAACGAATGGCGTTCGTACTCGATGGCGAACCCGCCGAGTCAGCGTAGCGTCATCGAGATCATGGTCAAACTCATGCCGAGTGGATTGTTCTCGTCGTATGTCGAGCAGCAATTGCGACTTGGCGTACGACTCACGCTACAGGGACCCTACGGAAATTTTTATTTACGTAACACCGAACACACAACACGGAACACGCAACGCGAAGCGATCTTCATTGCTGGTGGTTCTGGCATGGCACCGATTCTCTCACTCCTCCGCGAGATGGCTGAGCAGCAAGATTCACGAGTAGTGACTTACTTCTACGGAGCACGAACACCGCGTGACCTCTTTTTACTTGATGAATTGCATGGCTTCGAGCAACGCCTAGCAAATTTCCGTTTTGTTCCCGCCTTGTCTGAACCGGCGGTAGATGATTCCTGGTCAGGAGAGACTGGGCTGATCACCGATGTTGTCAAACGTCTGGTTCTACGCGGTGGCGACAAACAAGGCTACATGTGCGGACCGACAGCGATGATCGATGCCGCGATCGTGACGTTGCAGAAATTAGGGCTTGAGGAGAAAGAAATTTTCTACGATAAGTTTGTGACGAAGGCTGATACTGCGGCCTAGCAAACCCTACACCTATGCATTACGCATCACGGATGATGTAACACGCAACACGTATCACGCATTACGTCATCCGTATGACGTAACAAGGAGGTCCCCATGACTCTCGAAGAACTCGCCGCGCGCGTACAAAATCTCGAAGACATCGAAGCTATCAAACGTCTCAAAGCTCGCTATTGCGGCTATTGTGACAACAACTACGAACCCGACAGCATTGCATCACTTTTTGTTGAAGACGCAGTATGGGATGGCGGCCTGTTTGGCAAATGTGTCGGACGTGAAGCGATCCGCAAATTCTTCCAAGGTGCATCAAAGATGCTACCCTTTGCCTTACATTATGTGATGAATCCGATCATCGAAGTGACTGGTAATACCGGCAAAGGCACCTGGTATCTGTTTCAGACCTGTACATTCGCTGATAACAACCAAGCCGTGTGGGGTGCAGCCAAATATTCAGAGGAGTATGTCAAGATCAACGGCGAATGGAAGTTCAAGAATCTCAAAGTAAACTCAGAATTTTGGACACCATACGACCAAGGCTGGGCGAAGAAACGGTTTGTGCAGGATAAGTAGACATTAAGAAGAACAGGCTTCCATTCTTGCCTGGAGTGATACATTTCGTTATCCCCAAAAGTATCCCGTCTTGAAGGGAATCTATGTGACCGAGCAAATATACTAACAACTCATTGTCCAAGGGATTCGCGGATTGCCAGCCGAAACACTCGCCGAAATCGCCGATTTTGTGTGCTTCTTGCGCAAGCGGATACAGCAACCGGATATCTTTGCTGAGGAACTACGGAGTGCTTTGTTCGGAGAAGAATTGAAACAACTAAGCCGGGATGAAGAAGGTCACTTAGAGCAGGAATTCGCTGACTATGAGCAGCGCTACCCCCGCGAGTGAATTCGTCACTGACACTATGGGGTTAGTCCTACGCCTCGAACAGCGTCGTCTCGGCTCAACGGCAAAGGCGCTATTTGAGGCGATGGAGACAGGAACTGCGATTATTTATGTCCCAGCTGTAAAACAGATGAATTGTCAGCGCTCATCGGCATGACAGTATTCACAATGAAGCTGAGAGGGGCGAATCCTCTACGGTTACCGACATTACCCCATCCGGAACGTGTTGTCCCCAAATATCTGGAAGTTCACCGGATATTTGGTGAGAGTATAAGTCGCTGTCTCAAGACGTACCAGTCAGGGACACGTAGAAAAGCCGAAGATCGCGTCCTGCCTAACGGCCGGAATACTTCGTCTCGCCAATTTGCCGGACTAATCCTCAAAGTCACTTGATACCTAGTGTCATGGGAACGCTCACGTTTCCACTGGCACTGAGATCTGATTGACCACAGGTGTATAAATATCCACGTCTGTTTCTGGCGTGTGAATCGAGACGACCAGAGAATAGCGAGAAGACCGGTTCCATCGGTTGTGTTTCGGGCGTTCGCGCCACCAGCCGATGACGGGGAACACACCGATAATATTTCGTGCTGCTAGTTCAGCGGCGATTCCAATCCAACGATCCGAATGAATTGACCCCTTGTGGCGAAGCTAGGGCCCAACACCCACAGATGAGAATCACTTTTTGTTAAGGGCTTTGCTTCTTCCTCTTCGCACGCTGCTGCACTCAGGCGCTTTCTGAAGTCATTTTCCTCTTCTTCTGGTGTATTCACATCGAAGCGCAGTCCGTGAGAGGCATAGCGATGACGATTTTTCTATCCTCGTTCTCCAGGGTTCGGTTCGATAAAATAAGACAGTATCACCCGAAGTTCTACCGTCGCTTCTCCTAATCCACAGGATAGAGTGGAATGAAGATTACGCCTCTTGAGTCCTTCCCTAAGTTGTGACCACTGGGTAGCCTATCCCTACAACTTCTTATGCCTGGGTGGGTTATGGACGCCTTGCTGACGGAAGGTGACTATGGCAAACATCAGCGCCCCAATCAGCACCACTATACCGGCACCCAAATAGGTCCAGGTAAAGCCACGCCACTCCAACACCAGGCCAAGCCCGATGGCACTAATGCCGATGCCTACGTCGATAGCGCCCATCACCGTAGCAAGGGCAACACCACGAGCCCGAGGACTCGCCCGGTCTACCACCAGGGCCAGGAGTGTAGGCTGGACTCCACCATAGCCAAAACCGTGGAGTACTGCAGCGATCAGGAGGTGCGACAGCGAGTCAGTGAATGCCAGCACCCCCATTGCCGCAGCGATGAGCATCATGCCCGGGAGAATCACCACAGTCCGCCCAAAGAGGTCAGAGAGCTTTCCGGCTCCTGCCCGACTGATAATCAATCCAACCGAGTAGACGGTAAAGAACAAGCCCGGGTTGCCCAGGTTTTTTGCAAAGACCAGTAGGGGCAAAAATGAAACTACTGCCCCAAACGTCACGGTGGTACTGACCATGACCAAAGCGGGAAAGAGAGCCTCACGGCTGACCAGGGGAATACGCTCGTGCTGGGGTGTCCGGTGAGGCTCCCGGAGCCGCAACGTGAGAAGAAAGCTGCCGCCGGCCACAGCGGCCGAGAGCCAAAAGAGCCGGGCAAAACCAAGCGTCGGCAGCAGCAGAGCGCCAAGCGCCGGGCCTATGGCCATGGCGAGGTTAAGCGCAACGCCAAAATAGCCCATCGCCTCACCCCGGCGGTTTGGCGGAGAGATATCTGCCACCAGGGTGCCGGCGCCAGTAGTGTAAGCGGCGATACCAATGCCATGGACAAAGCGAATCCCCAGAAGCATGGGCACCGAGGTCGCCCAAGCAAAGAGGATTGGAGAGAGGGCAAAGAGAAACGCCCCGAGGCTGAGCCCCGCCTTGCGACTCCATTCATCGACCAGTCGCCCGGAGAGCGGCCGAGCCAACACCGCGGCGGCTGTGAACACCCCTGCTACCAACCCTACCTGTGACGCGCTGCCGTGCAACTCCTGGGTCACGTAGAGAGGAAGAACAGCCAAAAGCAATAACATGCTGCCGGAGAAAAGAAAGCTGGAGGCGCAGACGAGAATAAAGTTTGCCGTCAACAGACGCTCGGCGACATCGGTCGTCGGAGTGACTGCGACGGGAGATCCGTCTTCACGGTTGAGGTCGAGCGCGACACTTTCTTTTTCCACACTATTTCTCCGCAGCGAACTTCTTCAGGAGATTGAGGAACACATCGACGGTGTCTGGTATACATTCTCCAAAACTGAAGCGTACCGCTGCCAAATGATTCTTTTGTTCAGATCAAATCTCTTGGAGTGCTCTATCACTTTTGCTAGACGATGTTATACACTTTCACTTCCGAAATATAACTTTCTGTGAGATTGAATCTCATCACTTGGGTATAAGTCTTGAGTATCGGTGGGAAAGTCGGCTATGCGGGCTCAGGGGGAGAAGATCTATATCATGTAGTGACATGGGGTGCACCAGGATAGAGTGGAACGATAAATCACATCTCTTGACTCCTTCCCTCGGCTGGATGAGCAGCGGCCTCGGGGAAGGGATGTTCCGCCTTCCAGCGTCGCACGAAGTCACCCATTGTGCTGAAGGTTACACCCTCGTGGTTGTTCAAGTGCTTAATGAAGCGTTCGAGCATTAACAGGCGGTGCCCGCGTCCGATCACCTGCGGATGCATGGTGAGAATGAATACGCCCTTGCCTAGTTTGGTGTAGAGGTACTCGAAGTCTCCAGCCCAGACGTCATACACCCGCGCGGGGTCTGCCAGTCCCGGACTAATGCCGTGGCGACTGGAGGTATATTCAAAGAAAGGAAAGTCATCCAGGCTCCAGGAAAAGGGCATTTCCACAAGATTGACGGATTTGCCAAAGTCGTAGGGCGCGTCAATCGATGCCTTAATGCCATCACGGCAGTAATAGGGAGTAAAGTCGTTGGCCAGCATGCTGCTATCGTACACAAACTTGTAGTCGATCAGGAGGCTGAGCGTATGCGAGCTGAAGCTTCCGGCAGGAGACCGATATCCCTGAGGAGCGCTGCCAGTCAGGTCCTTGATAAGCGTAATTCCCCGTTCCAGAATCGCTCGCTCTTTTTCGAGTTCCAATCGCCTCGGGTTCTCGTGGCAATAGCCGTGGTGCCCGACCTCATGCCCTTCCTCGACTATGCGCTGGCATTCCACCGGAAACGCCTCAATCGTATGGCCAGGGATGAACCAGGTCGCTTTGATGTAATATTCCCCTAAGAGGTCGAGGAGTCGCTGAGCACCAATCTGGCCGAACTCGCCGCGCGACAAGGCATTCGGCGATTCGGTACGGAAATTGGCAATCCACAACGACATAGCGTCGAAATCATACGATAAGCAAACCGTGATGTCCTTTGTCATAGTGCGTGCCTCTGTGCGAGCTTTATAACTTCGCTATCAGTCCCAGTTGCTACTTCTTAGCGGTCTGTCTCTGTACTTCAGAGCTCAACAATGAGGTCTTCCCAAATTGTGTGTAAATAGCATCGGACAGCGATGCTCTTGGATGATGGTTTTTGCTTCAGTGTAATTCCTCTAACAACACTTTAGCCTCTTGCAAATCTTTGGTGTCAAAGCCTTCGGTGAACCAGTGGTAGATCTCTGACAACAGTTTGTGTGCTTCGGCTCTCTTCCCTTGTTGCTGCCAGAGACGGGCGAGGCTAGTAGCGGCACGGAGTTCCCAGGATTTAGCTTGCTGTTTGCGAGCAACTTCGATGGCCTTCAGAAAGCAGGCTTCAGCCTCCGCTTGGGTGCTGGGGGTTAGGGGCTGGGGGCTGGGGAGGTCGAACTCCGAACCTCGCACTCCGCACTGGTTGAGCGTGAGCTCGCCCTTGAGCCGGTAGAGTTCAGCCTCATACCAACGCGCTCCTTTCTTACTGCTCACCTCAAATGCTTCAGCCAAGATCGATAGCCCTGCTTCAGCTTGACCATCCTTTCCGTATAGCTCCGCCAAGAGGCCGAGATAAAACGGCATCCAAACAGGCAGCGCTACTGACCGAAAAAGGGAGAGACCTTTTTGAAATAGATCGATCCCACTCTTGTGGTGTCCCTGCTCCCAGAGCGCCCAGCCCTGGTGCATAGACCCCCATGCCAACAAATGCTGAGAAAACCCAGGCTCTGTTGATAGTGGAAGGGCAGCCTCGGATCGCTCCTGCACCAGATGAGCCTCACGACACAACACATGGAAGACCGCTGCAAACTCTAGTTCTGTCGCTAAGTCAAAGGAACGAGAGCGTTCCTGAGCTTCACTTAGAGCTGTTGTATTGTACTTCAGTGCTTGGTCTGGAAAGCCGAGTAACCACAACGTCAACGCGGCATAGGCAAATGTTTGTGTCCCTGAGTCCACGCCAAACAGATCAATGAGATCGTACGATGCAGCATCGTGCAGGGCCATCTCCTTCTCAAAGTGCTCACGGGCAGTAGGTAGTTCACCCATGTAAAAGAGGGTGCTGCCGAGTGCAGGGAGAGCTAGCCGTAAGTGAGCAGAATCGTGCTCGTGCTGAGCCAATTGCAGGAGCTGCTCAGCCAGCTCACGGGCTGTTTGTAACTCATAGTTTCCACAAAGCCGGAACATCCACAGCCCTGCCAACACTCTGAAGAACTCAGGCGTTTCTCCTAACTGTTGACACAGCTCATGCGCACGCTCGTAGGTCCGTTCCACTTCTGGCGCCGCGAATCCTTTGGTGATGACGAGCGGGGCACTTAACGCTATGCGAATACGGAGTTCTTGCTGAGCGCGCACAGAGGTATCCGGCAGAGCCTTAAGCAACTCCAGCCCTTTGGCAAGATGGCTGAGGGCCTCCACATTCGCCGAGCGCTGAGTAGCTCGTTCCCCAGCCTGCTGCCAGTAAGGAATCGCTTGCTCAATCAATACGGCTTCCGTGTAGTGATGCGCGAGCAGTTCAGGTTGATTCGTCTTTGTCTCTGGAAATCGTTCCTCCAGCACTCGTGCAATCTGCTGGTGATAGTGTTGCCGGGTGCTCTTGAGGAGGGATTGATAGGCTGTGTCCTGAATCAGCGCGTGCTTGAAGAAGTACCGAGCTTGCTGCCCTATGCCGCGTTGGTAAAGGATCTCCGCTTCAACCAGTTTTACCAGAGCCGCTTGGAGGTTCGTTTCATTCATACGGGCAACGGCATGTAGCAGCTCATACGAGAACTCACGACCTAATGTCGCCCCGATTTGCGCGATCTGTCGTGCGGTTGACAGACGATCAAGCCGCGCCAGCAGTGCTTCTTGTAACGTGGCGGGAATAGTCAGCACTTGCAGGGGAGCAGCCCCTATGGCAGTCACGGTTTCGAACACACTTTTCGTTAATTCCTCTACGAATAGAGGCACCCCATCAGCCTTAGTGACAATCTGTTGCAGCACCTCAGCAGATAGAACCTCCTGGCCGCTCACTTGCTCAATCATCGTTGCTACTTGTTTCCTCCCCAGCCGGTTGATCACCAGATGAGAGATGTGTGAGCGTAGCTTCCACGGTGGGGTGAACTCGGGACGGAACGTCACCACCAGCAACAGTTTTGTGGTCGGAATCTGCTCCACCAACAGGGTGAGGAATTCTAACGACGACGGATCAGCCCAATGTAAATCTTCCCATACGGATACTGTCGCTTGCCGCTCAGCTTGTGCCACCAACCATTGTACTGCCGCTTGCAGCGTGCGCTCTTTTTGTTGCTGCGGCGTGAGGTTCAATGGGGGATAGAGTGAGGGAGTCGGTAACGAGAGCAATGCCGTAAAGAGCGGGACCGTCTCTTGCATACCATACAGCGCCAGCGCGTGTTCCAGCTTCCCGACTTTCTCCTGGTCTGTTTCCTGTCGCATCGGGAACAACACACGCTGTAAGAACTCAATCAACGGATATAACGCGCTGTGTTGGTGATACGGCGAGCAGCGCGACTCGATCAGCAGATAGCCGTCGTTAGCCACATGCTGTTTCAATGTATAGGCAAGGCGAGATTTGCCAATTCCAGGCTCGCCGCTGAGCAGTACTACCTGCCCATGTCCGTCTTTGGCTTGCTCCCAACGATCGAATAAGAGCCCAACTTCTTGATCACGTCCGACCAACGGTGTCAGTGTACTACGCCTTGCCAGGGGTGAAGGACTCTGCCGCTCACTCTGTACATGGTAGACAGTAATCGGTGCCTCAATCCCCTTGACTAGATGTGAACCAAAGGGCTGACTCTCAAACAGCTCTGCGATTAAGCGTTGTGTCGCTGCACTGATCATCACTGTATTCGGTTCGGCTAAGCCTTGAATCCGTGCCGCAATGTTGGGTGTTTCACCGAGTGCGAGCAACTCACGTTTGTCGTTGCTGCCGATTTCCCCAACGACGACGAGCCCAGTGTGAACACCGATACGGGCTTGGAGAGGCTGTTGCCTAGCCTGCCCCTTGAGTGCCTCGACAATCTCCAACCCTGTTCGCACTGCCCGCCGTGCATCATCTTCATGGGCAATGGGATAACCAAAGTAGACTAACAGTCCGTCACCCAAATATTGCGCGAGGTAGCCCTCATACCGCTGAATCACCTCGGTACAGGTCTGCTGATACTGCCGCACGATCGCGCGATAGTCTTCGGGATCAAGCTGCGCAGAAAGTGTGGTCGAGCCGACAAGGTCGCAGAACAACACCGTCAATTGCCGACGCTCCGCCTCCTTGGAGGGAGCGGCGGGCGTGAAGCGTAAGAGTGCTGACTCTCCTACCTGCAGTTGCTCTTCGTTGCCCGCGTGTTGCTCGCTTGGCATACCCTTCCACACCAGCATCTTGCCGTCTTGGTCGGTGGCTACTTCCAGCACTTCGATGAGTTCAACCTTCAGGTCGGCGAGATACTCGTCGTCTAGGGCAAACTGGCGCTTCAACGCCCCATACGACACGCGCCCACGACGCTGCAGCATCTCGATGGATTGCCCCAAGATTTCGTCGAACGTCATCGCCGGACCTCTCCTCCTCTGTACTCCTTCGCCTTGCCCACTTCAAGACGAACGGCAGGTCAAGCAGCAAGCTTCTGCTGTTTGCTCATGTTCTGTTGTACTCCGTCCACATACTGCGCACCGGCATACACGATAGGCAGCAACTCTGTCCCCTTGAGCCGCCGGAAAGTAGACTCGGCCACCTGCAACAACTTCCAGATCAATGCTGTCGCGTTCTCCACTTTCTTGAACCGCTTGGCAGCCGTGGTGCGCAGCCGCACCGTCGCAAACGGGGACTCTACAACGTTTGTGGTTCTGAGGTGCGGCCAATGCTCGCGGGGGAACTGGTAGAATGTCACCAATCGTTCCCAATCATCCGCCAGCCGCTCCACTGCCTTGGGTGCCAGCTTCCGATAACGAGCGGTGAACTGACCCCGTAGTGTCTCACATGCTGCCTGCGTCTCAGCATAGGGCATAGCGCTGAGCAGCGTACGTGCCTCCGCTTGATGTTTCTTTGGCATGGCATCGAGGACATTGAGAATGCGATGATTCCAGCACCGTTGTTCCGCTAACATCGGATATTGTTCACCGAGGGCCGCCCACAGCCCTAGATGCCCATCGGCAATCGTGCACCGCCAGGGTTTGAGCCCTCGCTTGCGCAGGTCGCGCAACATCATCCCCCAGGACTCTTTCGACTCGCGCTGCCCACTCTCGACCGCTAAGACGACCTTCTGGCCATTGGTGAGCACTCCGATCATCACCAGAAGTGCCGCTTTCGTGTCTTCTAGTCCAGCCTTCACATACAACCCATCAGCCCAAATGTAGACCACTTCCAGGTTATCGAGCCGCCGCTGCTTCCATGTCTCATACTCTCCCTGCCATTGCGCTTTGAGCCGCAGCAGTGAGGCCGGAGACAAAGGTGCGCCTTCTCCCAAGAGGCCACGTAGCGCTAAATCGAAATCACCTAAAGCTAACCCGTGGAGATAGAGTTGGGGCAGGAGTTCGCTGACTTCCTTGGTCTGACGCTTGAACAGTGGCAACACTCGACTCACGAAGCGCGCATTCAGGTCGCGCACGCGGGGTCGGCGGACAGTGATGGTCCCACTGGTTAGGGTTAGCTGTCGGGGTTTGCCATAGCCATTTCGATACCCTGGGACTGTATCGACGGCATCCCTACGGGCTGACTTCGCGCGTCCTAATAACTCTGTGACTTCTTCTTCTAACAAGGCTTGAATGAATTGCTGGACATGGCCGCGCACAAAATCTTCTAAGTGCTCCCACGTACTGCTCGCCTGTGACTCTGGTGTGGTTGGCTTCCTCTTCTCCATGACGTGTCCTCCTTCTCGCCCCAAGGTTTTGAGCCTGGGGGGTTAGGTCACCCAAGAGGATACGTCGCCTCGCTCTCGTTTCCACACAATTTTAAGTTACCTCTCAACAATCGGCTTCCCAGTAAGACTATCAAGAATTTGCACGAGCCGTGGGCGGCGAAGATTCGCTTGCCGGAGGGTTGCCAGGTAAGTCTTCCATTCCTGCCCTTGTCCTTGCTTCTTACTGGCGCTGTGGATTTTGCGGAGGTCAATCGCTGCTGTTTCGTACGCTCGTACCTCTGCATGCACAAGCTGTGACTCGACCATCTTTTTCCAAATCGCAATGGCGCGGTCGGGATAGGCGTTGACTACTGCGGTCGCAATCCGGTCATCGTCATGCCAATTGTATCCCCACGGGCATCTTGCGGGGCTCTTGTTGGTCATACCAACGCAGCACGTCGTCAGGCCGCTCCTCGTCAATGGCGATGTCAATTAGCGTGTTTCTCATCGGCGCGGCCATTTTCTGCCGTTCCTCTGATCCTTTCACCTCGCACCCTGGCAACGGCCAGGCAGGAATGCCACCTTTCCTCTTTATCGGTTTCGTTGCTAGGGGCAATTCTCCTGTTTCTAGGTAATGGAATGCTCCAGCACGAACTTCAGCTGCGACTCCCGCCCGTTTTGCGGCTTTCAGGAGGTCACTCAACGTCCGTGCACTTGGGTGATCAAAAAAATCCTCAGCGTAATAGGCTGCAATCTGCGGCCAATTCTTTTCCTGTTCCCGTCGTTCGCGGAGGGCGAGGCGTAACTGGGAAGCAATACCCGGCGACTACTTGCGCGTTGCTTTGATCCCCTGACGATATTCATACACGTGATAATCTCACCAGCAGTTTCTCCTTCGTTGTCCGTCATTTCGACTTGTTGGGTCCCAGCTTTGAAGAGTTCCTGCCCTAAACTAAGCACCTCGTCTGCGTGCCCTGAGGCCAGGAGTGCCTCCAGGTGGGTTCGTAGACGCGGATAGTTTCCGCCACTGCCCTGTCCCCAGTCATCTTCATCTCCCCACGTAGACATCCTGGAGAGTGAATAAATTTCCTTCCGTGCTGTTGCCACTATTTTTTTCACTTCTCCACTGAGCAAATTGGCGCGATCGACGATCGCTTGACGCACGTCAGGATGCTGACGCATCAATGTCTTGAGTAAAGCAACAAGCTCTTCTTTGCTTTGCTGCTCCAGATATGTGGTTGCGCCATCGGACACTGGAGGTTGTGATCGTTTTGGAATTGTGCGTCGGCGGACCGTTGGTTCCTCGTCCTCTTCGTCCTCCTCCTCACCTTCCTCTTCGTCCTCGTTGTCTTCGTGCGCTGTGAACGGATTTGCTGATGCCTTATTGCTCACGGTATGTACCTCTATTGCAATCGAGTGTCCAAGTCGCTCAGCAGGCCGAGAAACCAGCTCCAATCGACACCCCGGTATATGAGAATTGTCGCTCGGATGAAATCCGGAGAGTGAAGCTCTCGGATGCCGTTTCACTTTATCTAGCGATAGAGCTTTGTCTCTCCAAAATCATCAGGCGTTCTAAACAATAGAGCGAAAGAATAGGAGCAACGTTACAGCCGCCCTTTCATCATGCCATGCCAATACATCACCGGGAGACCATAAGCTTTGAGTAGGTACATACTGTAGCGCTCCTGCGACTGATCAAACGGAAATGTCTCTTTAGGATTTAGCTCGTAGTCGAATTCCGCCAAGATCAATTTGCCGTAGCCTGTCACCAGTGAGCAAGAAGTGTAACCATCATACTGCGGAGCAACGGATTGACCGCCCATTGTCGCCAGTAGATTCTTCACCAGCACCGGTGCTTGCTTGCGAATGGCCGCGCCGGTTTTTGACGTAGGCAGATTACTCGCGTCACCCAAGCTAAACACATTAGGATACCGAACATGTTGAAGTGTAGCTCTGTCAACGTCCACCCAGCCGGCTACATTTGCCAGAGGGCTGCGTTTTATGAAGTCTGGCGCGCTCATCGGCGGAGTGACGTGGATCATGTCATACTTCAATGGCATTGGCTCTTTTGTGTCAAGATTTTCAAAGATCGCTTCTTTCGTTTTTGGCCGGATCTCAAGGAGGTTGTGCTTGTAGTACGTTTCAATACCTTTGCGCGCGATGATCTTATCGAGCGCGGCGGCATATTTCTTCACCGCGAAGATCGTTGGAGTAGCGGACGCGAAGATCACTTTCGTCAAGTTCCGCACGCCGGATTTGCGGAAGTGGTCATCTGCCAAGTACATGATCTTCTGCGGCGCACCCGCACATTTGATAGGAGGAGCAGGCTGAGTGAAAATCGCTGTGCCACCCCTAAAATTGCGAATGAACTCCCAGGGCTTGTCGACGTAGTCGTAGGAATAGTTACTGCATACGCCATCCGTTCTAAGAGCGCGCTGCAGTCCTTTGATCTTTTCCCAGTCGATTTGAATGCCAGCAGCGACCACAAGGAAGTCATAAGTAAGGCGCTTTCCTCCTTGGGTGAGGATACTCTTCTCTTCAGGTAGAAATTCCTTCACGGTATCCTGAATCCAGACGACACCTTGAGGAATAAGTGAGGCCTCATCCCGCTCGGAATTCTGCTTTGGGAACACACCGCCGCCCACGAGTGTCCACAGCGGCTGATAGTAATGCTTCTGTGACGGCTCAACGAGCGCGACACTCCCTGAGGGCAAGGCCCACGCCAATTGAGCGACAACATCGACACCTGCGCTGCCACCACCGACAATGACAACACGTACGTCGTCGCGGTTTGGGACGTAATAGTCGGCGAAACGTAAGATTGTCCTTCCTGAGTTTGCACGGCGCTGCCCTCCTTTTTCGGTAGCGTTAGAGAGGATAAGCGCTGAGCCTCTACTGATCAAGCCACTTGTGAACCACACGAACGCAACGGTAGAGTGGAAAGCGGCGAGCTGTTGCCACATGCAGTACTAGCGCTTCTACCACGGATTAACTGAGATGGTCCTTCTATAGTAAGGAGTGTAGCTCTTTGCTGTGGCCTAGCCCTTGCCTTGGGAGAAGGCAAGAACTACATATTGACAGCCAACTACTCACTACGTTCGGAGGACTTATGCCCCTCTTTGAGTATGCATGTAAAAAATGTGGCCATCAGTTTGAAACGCTAGTCATGGGCTCAACCAAGCCCACCTGCCCAGCGTGCAATAGCGTCAAGCTAGAGAAGATGCTGTCGACGTTTGCCGTCAGCAGTAATAGTGGTGCTGATCCACAGCCTACTATGGGTGCCTGCGGCTCGTGCGGTGATCCGCGTGGTCCTGGTGCCTGCGCGTGGGATAACTAATCGTCACAATAAGTGTGGAGAGATAGGTCATACACTGGCTCTCCTATTGCCCAGTGGGTGTCCGCGCGAAAAAAGGAGGAGTACCTCATGGCGGCAATCGAACTCTATGAAGCAATGAGCACCTTGCGTGCGGTGCGGCGATTACGTCCTGATCCCATTCCCAATGACGTGCTTCGTCGCGTGTTACAAGCTGCGACCTGGGCACCTAGTGGTGGTAATCGCCAAGCCTGGCGAATCATTGTGGTCAAAGACCCGGCGCGTAAACAACATCTGGGAGAGTTGTACCATAAGGTTGCGGCCCCGTTTATTCAGTCCTACACAGCTAGGTTCGCTAATCTCCCTGAGGAGGAGCGGGTAAAAGGTGAGAAGATGATTCGCTCTGGCCTCTACTTGGCTGAGCACTTTGGTGAAGCGCCGGTGCTGTGCATCTTTTGTTTTCATCCTGACGGATTAGCGGTGACTGATGCTGACCTTGATCGCGTCTCGGTTGTGGGTGGAGGCTCGATCTATCCGGCAGTGCAGAATTTCCTGCTTGCCTGTCGCGCTGAAGGATTAGGGTGCACACTCACGACACTGCTATGTAAAGCTGAACCCGAAGTGCGGGAACTACTGAAGATTCCGCAGCCATGGGGGACGGCAGCAGCTATACCGATCGGCTATCCGCAGTTCCGTGGACATGGTCCGATCTCGCGTCGCTCGGTCGAGGAAATGGCGTTCGTTGACTCGTGGGAGCAGCCATTTGCCTAACTAACTCACCTTACGCACCCCAGAATGAAAATCGAGCACTTACAGCGTAGTTCCGAGCTGTAAGTTGTTAAAAATCCTTTCGAGCGCGTAACATGAGTAACTAAGAATGGTGAGGAGGAAGTTTCCCAGCCACCAGAGCGTGATAAGCCGAAATCGACAACTCTACGAAACTATTGACGGCAATTTCCCGGTCAATCCGTTCCATACCTGGGTCAAGTCTGTCAAGTTGTGCTTTAATCGTGATTTCCCACACAGTGACAACGCTGACATACACGAGCGCTATTGCCTCGGCAATCGCTATCCGTGCCTCTCGCTTGAGTTTCGGACTTTCCGCCAACCACCACAGAAAATGCACCTAATGTGCAACTCTTAAGCAGATGATCCATCAGGGACGCATCTCGTAGAATAGGGGTTACCACACCAACTATTCACGGAAGGAGCGCCCCGATGGATCGCGATGAGT
>Ga0081539_10001308_pt1 | contig 43566 bp, 34 predicted proteins | sample TabmetS4T2R2_FD_71023 | JGI IMG/M metagenome (GOLD analysis project Ga0081539, IMG submission 71023) | Tabebuia heterophylla rhizosphere microbial communities from the University of Puerto Rico - S4T2R2 | ecosystem: Host-associated > Plants > Roots > Rhizosphere ... | reverse complement strand
ACCAGGTCGGCGAGTTCGTCGGTCCTTCGTTGTTCGTGAGACGCGTCTCGGTTCGGCTTCCGAAATCATAGAGGTACAGTTGCGTCGTGCCCGTGCGGTCCGACGAGAACACGATGCGGCGGCTGTCCGGCGCCCAGTTGACCTCACTGTCGAAGCCCGGATCGAAGGTGACGCGCGTCGCGTCGCCACCGTCGCGCGCCGACGTCGCGAAGATCTCACCCCGCACGGAAAAGGCGACCTTCTTGCCGTCCGGGGCGAGCGAGAGCGACTGGAATCCGTTGGTCAGCGTGAGATGCTCCGCGCCCCGCGACGCCGCCGCGCCACGTAACGTGATCGGCACCTCCTCCGCGCGTCCGGACGCGGGGTCCGCCCTCCAGACGTGGAGGTTGCGCTCGAAGACGATCGTCCTGCCATCGGCGGAGATGCTCGGCCACACGACGCGACCGTCCCGGAAGCTGGTCACGGCGCGCTCCGCGCCGCCGATCTGCTTCGCGTAGATGTTCTCCGTCCCGCTCTTGTCCGACATGTAGTAGAGGGTGCGTCCGTCGGAGCTCCACATCGGCCACGCGTATTTCGCGCCCCCACCGGCGACGCGCTCGTAGCGCGGCGGGTTGCCGTCGTGCACGAGCCAGATCTCGCTCTCGTCGAGATGGCTGTGGCCTTTGCGCCACCACTGCCCCAGCACGCCGCCGCGCGCCGTGATCGCGACGGTGCCCGCTTCCGTCGGCGACTCGGCACTCCAGTACTCCGCCGCGTATCTGTCGCCCGACACGATCATCGGCGTGCCGCCGTCCGCGCGCACGCGCAGCACGTCCTGCATGCCCGAGATGTCCTTGCTGGTGCTCGAGAAATACACCCACTTGCCGTCGCGCGACCAGCCGTCGAGCGATTCGGCCACGTCGTCGTACGTGAGGCGCGTCAGCTCGCCGCTGGCGAGCGACAGCACGTAGAGGTCGCCGTTGCCGGTGCGCGTCGAGACGAAGGCGATCCGGGTGCCGTCCGGAGAGTACAACGGATGCGTCTCCGACGCCGCGTGCGACACGAGAAGCCGCGCCTCACCACCGGTGGCCGGCACGGTCCAGATGTCCCCGGCGGCGATGAACGCGATCTCGCGTCCGTCCGGAGAGATTGCCGGCTCACCGAACACCGGCCGCACATCGCCCGCACGGTCGTGCGTCGCTTGCGCGAGTGGAACGAGAGCCAGAAACGCGGCGGTGAACAGACTCGTGGAAACACTCATCGGTGACTCGGAGGGCCGGGGTTGCATGTCTGGCAATATGACGGAACGCTGCGACAGGGAGCAACCGAAGGTGAGAGCGAGCGCCAACGACATTTTTGCGAGCGATTAACGGGAAACGCGCACGTTAGCTTCGACAGCATGCGCGTCGTGCGGGTGGTGGCGGAGTCGTCCCGGTCGATGCTGCGTGAGCCCGCCGAGCTGCTCCGCGCCGGGAGGCTCGTCGCGTTTCCCACCGAGACGGTTTACGGATTGGGGGCCAACGCGCTGGACGAGCGGGCGGTCGGGCGCATCTACGACGCGAAGGGGCGGCCGAACATCAATCCGCTCATCGTGCACGTGCCTGACGTCGACGCCGCGCGCGCGCTGGCCGCGCACTGGCCGCCCGCTGCCCAGGCGCTCGCCAATGCATTCTGGCCCGGTCCGTTGACGCTCGTCGTCCGCAAGCGCGAGGTGATCCCCGCGATCGTCACCGCGGGTCAGGATACCGTGGGGCTGCGCGTACCCTCGCACCCCGTCGCGCTCGCGCTGCTCGAGGAGGCGGGCGTGCCCATCGCCGCGCCGAGCGCGAACCGATCCACGCAGATCTCTCCCACCACCGCGGAACACGTCGCGCGCGGTCTCGGCGACGCCGTCGACATGATCGTGGATGGCGGCGCGACGACCGTCGGCATCGAATCCACCGTGGTGGACGTCACTGGCGACGTCCCGCGCGTCCTCCGCCCCGGTATGATCTCGCGCGAGATGATCGCGCAGGTCGTCGGCGCCGCCGAAGCCGGTCACGTCGACGAGGCTGCGCCGCGGTCCCCCGGCATGCTCGGCCGGCACTATGCGCCGCGCGCGCGCGTGCGACTCTTCGACAGATCGGCGCGGGCCGACATCATCGCGGGCGCGCGCGCCGAGACGCAGCACGGCGTTCGCGTCGGCGCCATCGTCTTCGCGTCGCTCGACGCGGGCATCGCCGTCGAGCACGTGATGCCGCACACACCGGACGCCTACGCGCGCGTCCTCTACGCGACGCTCCACTCGATGGACGATGCGGGCTGCGCCGTGGTGTACGTCGAGCTGCCCCCGCGGCACGCGGAGTGGGCCGCGATCCTGGACCGACTGGAACGAGCCACGAAGTAGCCCTGTCATCCTGAGCGAAGCGAAGGATCTCCTCTATGTCGATAAGATTCTTCGCTCGCGCGGCTCGCTCAGAATGACACCTCACGTTCCATTTTCAGCTCCGCCTCGAGATTCTCCCGGTCACGAAAGATCGAGGCGACGGCCAGCTCCTTGTCGCCTGCGACGTAGCGCACGAGACAGTCGCGGTCCGCGGGCGAGCCTTCGACGACCGTACGATCCCAGCGCTCGGCGTGGCCGACGTAATTGATGATCGCGTCGTAGTGCGCACTCCAGAAGAACGGGACCCCATCGAAACGCTCGGCGGCGCCGAGGATGTTGCGCGCGACGGTCTGGCCATGACGCTCGGCCAGCACCCAATGCTCGACGCGGATGTTCGCGCCGGTGTGCGGGTCCGGCCAGCGTGCGATGTCACCCGCCGCGTACACGTTCGGCACGCTCGTCATGAGCCGCTCGTCGACGACGACGCCCTTGTCGGTCCGGAGACCGGCCGCTTCCGCGAGCTGAACGCGCGGACGCACTCCGACGCCCGCCACGACGAAGTCCGCCGCGACGCGCGAACCGTCGTCGAGAACGACATGCCCTGCGTCGAGCGACTTGGCCAGGCGGCCGAGATGGAAGACGACGCCCTTCTCCTCGTGCAGCGATCGTATGAAGTCGCCCAGCTCCACTCCCATGACGCGCTCCAGGGGGCGCGCCTCCGGCGCGGCAACATGGACCTCGAGATTCCGCGCGCGGAGAGAGGCGGCGACCTCGAGTCCGATGAAGCTGGCGCCGAGAACGACGACGCGCGTCGCGCCGCCAGTCGCGGCTTTGATGATCGCATCGCTGTCGGCGAGCGTCCTGAGATACAGGACCGGCGGGCCTTTGCCCTCGAGAGGAAGGCGGATCGGCTCGGCGCCCGTGGCCAGCACGATGGCGTCGAAGTCGCGCGCCGTTCCGTCGCGCATCGTAAGGCGCCGGGTGCGAGCATCGAGCGCGGCGACGTCGGAGCGGACCATCTCGACGTGATGCTCACCATGCCAGTCTTCGCCGCGGAGCGGGATCCACTCGGGCTGTGCATTTCCAGCGAGATAGTCCTTCGAGAGATTAGGGCGGTCGACGGGCTCGCTTCCCACCGGGTCGAACATCGTGATCGGCCCCTCGTATCCTTCGCGGCGCAGCGTCTCGGCGACGACCTGTCCGGCGGCGCCCGCACCTACGATTCCAACGGATTCTGGCGCGCGCTTCGGCTTCCGTGGCGTCGACGCAGGCCGATCGACCTTGCCGCGCACGAACACCTTTCCGCCGAGCTCCTCGACGCGCCAGCATGGAAGGTCATTCAGCGCGGGCGTCCGGAGCATGGCGCCGGTCTTCAGGCTGAAACACGCGTGATGCCATGGACACCGCACCGTTCCGTCGACGACGAGGCCCTCCGCGAGCGGACCACTGTAGTGCGAGCACACCGCGCCGATCGCGTGACACGTCCCGTCGACGCGCGTGAGCAGGACGGCCTCGCCGGCGGCATGTCCCAGCACTGGCTGACCTTCCTTCACGTCCGTCGCCGCGATGCCCTGCTGCAGATCGGGCCCACTCAGCTCAGGCTGATTTCCCACAAGCTCGTCTCCCGGTTGTGACAGAACGCAAGTAAGATCACCGCGCCATGACAACTCTCCGCGCCATCCCGCCGCGTCACGTCGTCCGTACAACTGCGGTTTGCCTGCTGTCCGCTCTCGCGTGCTATCCAGGCGCGCGCGATTCCGCGCCCGACCCCAACGATCCGCGTGTGCCTGCGGACCGCCTCCCGACCGGCGTACGTCTGGATCCGGTGGGGACGATGCACGATCTCGGATCGCTTCCGCTCGCACTGCTCGCCTCGCCCGACGGCAGACACTTCATCGTGGTGAACAGCGGATACAGTGACCAGGGGTTCCAGGTCGTGGAGCGCGCGACGGGAAACGTGGTGCAGACGGTCGTGCAGCCGGCGGCGTTCGTTGGTGCGGCCTTCAGTCCCGATGGACGCGATCTCTTCGTGTCGGGTGGAAATCGCGATCTCGTGTATCGCTACGCGTGGACGCCCGGCCATGCGGAGCTGCGCGACAGCATTGCGCTTGCCGTCGTCGCGCCGCGGGATAACGGCACGCGCTATCCGGCCGGAATGGCGGCGTCGCGTGACGGCCGCTGGCTGTTCGTGGCGGAGAACCTGGCCGACTCCATAGCCGTCATCGACGTCACGACCTCGCGCGTGACGCAGCGATTGGCGACCGAGCGCTATCCGTACGACGTGGTCGCGGCCGCGGACGGACGCGTCTACGCGTCGGCATGGGGCGGGAACACGGTATCGGCTTTCCTGCAAACGCCGTCGGGACTCGAGAGCGTTGCGCGGATTCCCGCCGGCCGACATCCGTCGGCGCTCTTGCTGAACCGCGACGGCTCGCGCCTCTTCGTGGCGTCGGGCAGCACGGATCGCGTCAACGTGATCGACACGAAGCGCCTTGTCGTCATCACGCGATTGCTCGATCCGCCGCCGGAGGGTCCGGGCGAAGGCGTCACGCCGAACGCGCTCGCGCTCTCGAGCGACGAGACGCGTCTATACGTCGCCGAGGCGGATGCCAATGCCGTCGGCGTATTCGATCTCACGCCCACGACCGCAAATCGCCCCGACGCAGCGGGAAACGATCGCCTCGCGGGCCGCATCCCCGCCGGATGGTATCCCACGAGCGTCGCCGCCGCGGGCGACACGCTCTTCGTCCTGAACGGCAAGGGCCGCGGAACCGCGCCCAATCCACTGGGGCCCGACCCGCTCAACGCGCGCACGCACCTGGGTGGCAAGGGGTCGCAGTATACGCTCTCGCTGTTGCACGGATCGCTCAGCGTCTCGACGACCGCGCGCGCGGCCGGCAGCGACCTGCAGGCGCTCACGGCTCGCGTCCAGCGCGCCAATGGTTGGGACAAGCGGCGCACGGCCGCGCTGGGCTATCCCCCGTTCAAGCACGTCATGTACATCATCAAGGAGAACCGCACCTACGATCAGGTATTCGGCGACATGCGGCACGGTGACGGCGACACGACGCTCCTGTTCTTTCCGCGCGCAGTGAGTCCGAACCATCACGCGCTGGCCGACCGCTTCGGTCTCTTCGACCGGTTCTTCGTCAACGCGGAAGTGAGCGCGGATGGACACAACTGGTCCATGGGGGCATACGCATCGGATTACGTCGAGAAGACCGTGCAGTCCAACTACTCCGACCGCGGACGTGACTATGACTACGGCGGCACGAATCGCGGGAAGGCCGAGGTACCGGACGACGACGTGAACGAGCCGGCGATGGGCTTTCTCTGGAACCTCGCCGACCAGAAGGCGATCACGTTCCGGAATTATGGAGAGTGGGTCATCAAGGACACGACGGTCAGTCCGCCGCGCTATCGCGGCAGCCGTCCCTTCCTCGCCGCCAACACCAACGAGCGCTACCCCGAGTACGACCTGAACATCCGCGATCAGGTGCGTGCCGACGTGTGGCTCGAGGACTTGCGCATGTTCGAGCGCACGCACGAGATGCCTGCGCTGCAGATCATCTGGCTGCCCAACGACCATACCGCCGGCGCCCGCGGCGGCTCGCCGACGCCGCGCGCGTACATGGCGGACAACGACCTCGCCCTCGGACGGATGATCGACGCGTTGTCGCGCTCGGAGTTCTGGAAGAACACCGTCGTTTTCGTCCTCGAAGACGACGCGCAGAATGGGCCGGACCACGTCGACTCGCATCGGTCGCCCCTGCTCGTCATCTCGCCATACAACAAGGCAGGTGTGGTGCACCGCTTCGCCAACACGACCGACGTGCTGCGCACGATCGAGGAGATACTCGGCCTCGCGTCCCTGTCCCACTTCGACCACTACGGCCGCCCGCTGCGAGACATCTGGTCGCCACGGGCGGACCTGCGACCCTATCGCTCGCTCATCCCCGCCGTCTCGCTCGACGAGCGCAATCCGTCGGACACTCCAGCCGCGCGCGAAACGGAGCTGCTGGACCTGGACGAGGCGGACGCCGCTGAGGACGATGCCTTCAATCGTGTGCTCTGGGCGACCATCAAGGGATCGAAGGTCTCGTATCCCGGAGCGCGGCGGATGTCGGCGCTCGAGCTGAAGCGGTGACTAAACCTTGTGCCGGAACGTGATGCGGCCGCGTGTGAGGTCGTAGGGCGACACCTCCACCGTCACCCGGTCACCCTGTAGAACGCGAATGCGAAAGCGCCGCATGTTGCCGCCGAGTGTCGCGAGGACCGTGTGTCCGTTGGGCAGCGTCACACGGAACGTCGCGTTCGGCAGGACTTCGGTGACCGTTCCTTCCAGTTGTATTGCTTCTTCTTTTGCCATTCGGGAATTGCTGGTGAGCGAGCGCGAAAAAACGTCGCGTGACCGGGCCGGAAAAGCAATCGGCCCTCGGGTTTCCCCGAAGGCCGACCGTGTTACCGTTGGTTCCGTAGTTCAGACCTTGACGACGTTCTCGGCCGCCGGACCCTTCTGGCCCTGCACGACGTCGAACTCGACGCGGTCACCCTCCGCCAGGGACTTGAAGCCATTGCCCTGGATCGCGGAGTAGTGAACGAAGCAATCCTTCGACCCGCCGTCCGGCGTGATGAAGCCGAAGCCCTTCGAATCATTGAACCACTTAACAACGCCCTGAGTACGCATTCCTGCACTCGCTTGTAGAGATGTTTTGGATCGGAGTACAGTGAATTCCGTACTAGGCCGACCGCTGGAACTAAAAAAGGACCTCGCGCGAAGCCAGGTCCCTTTTGCGTGATCGCTGGAACCGGCACGAACGGTGTGCCGAATCGCGCACGAATGTTAGCGCCGGTGCTCGTGGGACGCAAATGCTTTCGCCGCCGCGCCTTCCACGATAGCGGGCGGCGCCGGACGCGCGGCTCTCTGCACGCCAGATGGCATGTCCTCTGCCTCACTTGGCCGTATTCAGGAGGAATGCGATGCAGCTGTGGAAAGTCTCAATTCTCGCGCCCGCCATCGTGCTCGCGGTCGCCTGCAACCGGACCAACGACCGCGCCGCGGCGGACACGGCGCTGGCCAACGATCTCAGCCTGGCGAACCAGGTTTCGCCGCGCCTGGACTCGGTCTCGCCGACGGAAGCGGGGTATGCACCGGCGGGGGAGTCGCGTGCGCTGGCGCCGCGCTCGACCGCTCCGCGCTCCACGGCCAGCTCGACCACGACGCGGCGCCGTACATCTCGGCGCTCTACGGGTGGAAGCTCGTCTGGCGGAAGCGTGGTCACGTCGAGCGGCGGCACGGTCGTGTCGTCGAGCCCGAGAGTCGTGACCGAGAAGCACACCAAGCGTGACGCGACGATCGGTGCGGCCGCGGGTGCGGTGATCGGCGCGACGACGAGCCGGGACAAGGTGAAGGGCGCGATCATCGGCGGCGTTGTCGGCGGCGTGCTGGGCGGCGTGATCGGGAATAACGTCGACAAGAAGAAGAAGACCGTACCCCCGCAATAACGGCCGCGCGCTTTGCGCGGGCAAATGGCCGCGCGCTTCGCGCGCGGAATGGCCGCGGCTTCGCCGCGGATTAGCCGCCGTTCGGCGGATTGGCCGGCCTTCGGCCGGAGCTACTGTAGATCCGCCCGCAGGGCGGCCAATCCGCCCGCAGGGCGGCCAATCCGCCCGCAGCGCGGCCATTCCGCGCCGGCAGGCGCGGCACTACGAACCCGCAACAGACTATCTTTCGAGACGACCGGGGTGCGCGACGCAATCTCGCGACGCGCTGAGATCACACCCGTGGAACCTGATCCGGCTAGCACCGGCGTAGGGAGTCGACATGAGAAAGCTTTTCATTGCCGCGTTCGCGGCCGTCGTCGCGCCATCCCCCTTCCTGGCGCAGGGGACCGATACCACCCGCGCTACCGCTACCATTGATAGCGCCGTGCCCAGACCGCTCGAGGCCGTCACGGTCACCGCCATCCGCGCGCGCGAGAGCGCGCCGGTGTCTGCCAAAATCCTCACCGCGCCTGAGCTGCGGCGTCGCTCGTTCGGCCAGGACGTGCCGCTCGTGCTCCTCGGCACGCCCTCGCTGACCTCGTATGCCGAGACAGGGAATTACTGGGGGTACAGCTACATCAGGATGCGCGGCATCGATCAATCGCGCATCAACCTCACCATCGACGGCATTCCGCTGAACGATCCGGAGGACCAGGTCCTGTACTTCGCCGACTTTCCGGACCTCACGGCCAGCATCAGCTCGATCCAGATCCAGCGCGGCGTCGGCACGAGCGCGCCGGGAACGGCGTCCTACGGCGGCTCCATCAACTTCCAGACGGTACCGGTCGCGACCGCGCGCCGCGCGGGCGACGCCCAGCTGCAGGGTGGCTCGTTCGGAAGCACGCGCGCGACCGCGGGCTATGCCACCGGGCTGACGTCGGGGCGCTTCGCGAGCTACGCGCGCGTGTCCGCGCTTCAGTCCAACGGATACCGGCGACACTCCGGCACTGAGGGCCGTTCGGGTTTCCTCAGCGCCGCGTACGTCGGCGGTCGCGACGTGCTCAAGCTCACCGCCTTCGCCGGGCTTTTCGCGGACACGCTGGCCTACATCGGCGCGACGACGGCGGAGCTCGCGGAGGATCGGCGCTCCAATCTTCTCAACGAGCGTGAGACAGATCGTTTCGGGGAACAGCTTGCCGCGCTCTCGTACACGCGCGCGCTCACGGCGCACTCCAGCGCATCCGCGACGCTCTACCGTATATCCGCAAGCGGGAACTTCATGTGCATCAACGCGTGCGTTCTCCCGCCAGACTCTGCGCTGGATTTGCACCTGGATTTCACCTGGTACGGCGCGACGGCGGCGTGGACGCTGGCGCGGGGAGCCGCGCGTCTCGACCTTGGCGCCAACGCCAACACGTACGCCCGCGATCACTACGCATATGCGCGTCCCGACCTTGCCAACACGCTGTACTTCAACACGGGCCACAAGCGCGACGCCAGCGCCTTCGCGAAGCTGGCGTATGACGTGGGCGATGTTACGCTCTTTGGCGACCTTCAGGGACGCCGCGCCGAGTTCCGCTATACGCCGGACGTCAACGCGGGTATTTCGGCCAGCTCAGTGAGTTGGACGTTCGTGAACCCAAGAGTTGGCGCAACGTTGCGAGTGACACCGGCGCTCAGCGCGTATTCGTCCTTCGGTATCAATTCTCGGGAGCCGGCGCGCAGCGACATGCTCGGCGGTCTCGACAACCTCGACACATCGAACGTCAACATGGTCGGACCCTTCACCCGCGTCCGCCCCGAGCGCGCGCACGATCTCGAGGCCGGCGTTCATTATCGAGCGCCACGCTGGGCGCTGGACGCCAACGCGTTCGCGATGCAGTTCCACAACGAGATCCTGCCGGTCGGACGGCTCACGAACATCGGCACGCCGCTGCGCGCGAACGTCCGCTCGAGCTGGCGGCGCGGCGTCGAGGCGGATTTCACGGCGCGTCCGCTGGCGCGCGCCGGCGTCGAGGTCACGGCGACCGCGATGCGCGCGCGCATCGCCGACTTCACCGACGAGGAGAGCGGGCAGTCCTATCGCAACGTCGAGCCGCTCCTCACGCCGAAGTTCATCAGCTCGCAGCGGATCTTCCTCGATGCGACGCGATCCGTGACCCTCAGCGCGACGTCGCGGTATTACAGCCGCGCCCAGCTCACGAACACCGCCGACCCGTCGTTGACTCTCCCCAGCTACTCCACCGTCGACCTCAGCGCGGAATGGCTCCGCGGACCGCACGCGCTCACGCTGCACGTGAACAACGTGACGAATTCGCGGCGATACGGCAGCGGGCACGTTGGGGTTGGGGGAGCGCGATACTATGTGCTGCCGCCACTGAATGCGTTTGTGACCGCGCGTCTCGGTCTTTAAGGGGGCGGGAACGGGGAACAGAAACCGGAACCGGGCGCGGCTCCCGCACGCTGTTCGCTGTTCCCTGTTCCCTGTTCCCGGTTCCCGGTTCCCGCTTTCTTAGTTGTCCCCGTCCCCCGTTCCCCCGTTCCCCCGTTCCCGCCGTCAGATGGGCGCCAAGAAACGTCCAGCCAGCAAACGGCCCGCTCTCGAGACAAAATATCCTCCCATCGAGAGCCACGGCGTCATCGGCGACCTCCAAACCGTCGCCCTCGTAGCGCTCGACGGTCGCATCTCGTTTCTCTGCCTTCCCCAGTTCGACTCGCCGACGATCTTCGCCAGCATCCTCGACGCCGAGCGTGGAGGATCGTTCGATGTCGTGCCGAAGCTCGAGCACGCGCGCCACAAGCAGATGTACCTGCCCGATACGAACGTCCTGCTCACGCGTGTGCTGGCGGACGAAGGCGTCTGTGAGATCTCCGACTTCATGCCCATCCCGAAGTCGCCGGCGCCCAGCCGCATCGTGCGGCGCGTGAAGTCGGTGCGCGGCACGTTCGACGTCGACGTCCGCTGCGCGCCGCGTGTCGGCTACGGCATGCTTGAGCACTCGCTCGCCGTGCGCGGCAACGAAGCGATCTTCACCGCGCGCGACAATTCGCTGCGATTGCGGCTGGCCGCGCAGGTGAAGCTGCGGCGCGACGGCGATGACGTCGTGGCGCGGTTCACACTGCGCGCGGGCGAAAGCGTCGCCTTCGTGCTCGAGCAGCTCGCGCGGGACATCGATCCCCTCCCCGTCGACCGCCAGCACGTTGCGCAGGCTTTCAAGCGTACGGTCAACTTCTGGCGCGGCTGGATCGGACAGTCGAGATACCAGGGCCGCTGGCAGGAAGAGATCAATCGCTCGGCGCTCGCGCTCAAGCTGCTGCAGTCGCGGCGCACAGGCGGCATCCTTGCCGCGCCAACCTTCGGCCTGCCCACCAGCATCGGAGGCGTGCGGAACTGGGACTACCGGTACATCTGGGTGCGCGATTCCGCGTTCGCGGTCTACGCGCTGCTCCGTCTCGGCTTCACCGACGAGGCGAAGGGCTTTACGCGCTGGGTGGAGGCCCGCTGCGCCGAAACGAAACACCCTGGCCAGCTGCAACCGATCTACACCCTCGCAGGCGACGCAGAGCTGCCCGAGCATTCGCTGCGCCACTTCAAGGGGTATCGCGGCTCCCGTCCCGTCCGCGTCGGCAATCGCGCGTCCGAGCAGCTGCAGCTGGACATCTACGGTGAGCTCATCGACACCCTGTTCCTCTTCGACAAGTACAAGGAGCAGACGAGCCAGGGGCTGTGGGAGCGGATCACGCAGCTCGTGGAGTGGGTCGTCGCGAACTGGGAGCAGCCCGACGAGGGCATCTGGGAAGTGCGCGGCGGACCGCAGCACTTTCTGTATTCGCGCGTGATGTGCTGGGTCGCGATCGACCGCGCGTTGCGCATCGCCGAGCACCGGTCGTTCCCCGCTCCTGTCGTGCGATGGCGCGACGCGCGCGACGCGATCTACAACGACGTGTTCACCAACTTCTGGGACGAGAATCAGCAGACCTTCGTCGGGATCCGCGGCACCGACGTGATCGACGCCGCATGTCTCATCATGCCGCTCGTCCGCTTCATCTCGCCCGCGGACCCCAAGTGGGTGAGCACGCTCGCCGCCGTGGAGCAGCGCCTCATGGACGACTCGCTCGTGTACCGCTATGACACGCGCAGCGCGTCGTTCGATCCGCTCGGCGGCAACGAGGGCACGTTTTGCATCTGCTCCTTCTGGTACGTGGAGTGTCTGTCGCGCGCCGGCGATCTCCAGGCGGCACGTCTCGTCTTCGAGAAGCTGCTCGGATACGCCAACCACGTCGGCCTGTTCTCGGAGCAGATCGGTCCGCGCGGCGAGCACCTCGGCAACTTTCCCCAGGGACTCACGCACATCGCGCTGATCTCCGCCGCCTACGATCTCAACCGCCGGCTCACGAAAGAAGGCTGGAGCGCCTAGCAAGCGCCGCCGCGTCATCCAGGCGCTGTTGCGAGTTCGACGTACTGCTTTCTCAGGGCAACCGGATTCACCGCGTCTTCGGCCGTTTCCCCCGAGGAGCAGGTGCAGTTCTGCCTCGTGCAGATTCAAGCATCCTCTGATTGGACCGATACTTAGGTCGTGTCGCCCATCTCCCCGGTCCCGAAAGCCGAGCTCCACTCCGCGACCATCCTGATCGTCGATGACGAGCAGGCCAATGTCCGCCTCCTCACGCGAATTCTCGAGAAGGCCGGTTTTTCGAGAGTGCGGTCGACGACGGACCCGCGTCAGGCCCTCCCCCTCTTCACCGAGCTGGAGCCTGACGTCGTGTGTCTCGATCTCCGCATGCCCGAACTCGATGGCTTCGCGGTGCTGGAACAGCTGAGGAAGGTCGTCAAGCCGGGCGATTTTCTGCCCGTCCTCGCGATCACGGGCGACGTCGGTCCCGACACCCGACACCGCGTGCTCAGCGCCGGCGCGAAGGACTTTCTCGAGAAGCCGTTCGCGAGCGCCGAGGTCGTCGTCCGCGTCTCGAATCTGCTGACGACGCGCCTGCTGCATCGCGCCGCGCTTGCGCAGAACGAGCAGCTGGAGCACAAGGTGCGCGCGCGCACGGCGGAGCTGGAGCTCGCGCTCGCCGCGGCGGAAAACGCCAGCCGGGCGAAGAGCCAGTTTCTCGCCACGATGAGCCACGAACTGCGCACACCCCTGAACGCGGTGATCGGCTTTGCCAATCACCTCAAGCGGAACAAGAGCGGGAATCTCCAGGCGCAGGATCTCGCCTTCCTCGAGCGCATCGTCGAGAACGGCACACACCTGCTCACCATCATTCAGGACATTCTCGACCTTTCGCGCGTCGAGGCCGGCAAGGTCGTGGTGGAGCGAACGTCCGTCGCGCTCCATCGCGTGATCGCGGAGACCGTGAAACAGGTCGCCGCCGACGGCGTATCGGCGACGGTACGTGTCCCCGTGCGCGTGTGCGTGTCGCCGTCCCTGCAGCCCATCGTCACGGACGAACAGAAGCTTCGGCGCGTGCTCATCAACCTGGTGGACAACGCGGCGAAGTTCACGGAATCCGGCTATGTCTGCGTCCGCACCGACGAAACGCCGGACGGCAGGGCGCGGCGCATCGACGTGGTGGACACGGGCATCGGCATCGCCGAGGAGCGCCTCGAGGCCATCTTCGATCGCTTCGAGCAGGCCGACAACAGCACGCAACGCAAGTTCGGCGGTACGGGACTGGGGCTCGCCATCTCGCGAACGCTATGCGAGCTGCTTGGGTATCGACTGAACGTGATAAGCGAGCTCGGCGCCGGCTCGGTATTCTCGATCGTGCTCCAGGCCGACGCGCCGCTCCCGAGATCGTACGCCGAGGCTGCGGCGGCCTGCGTGCCGGGGGTCATAGCGAGCTGATCCCGCGGTTGTGCTCGCTTGGCCTGCGTCGCATGAAGAGCGGAGCAAAGTTTGCACTTCATCTGTTCTGCGCATGGAGAGGCGCGGAGGCAGATGACTACAACCTCGACGAAACGCCCACTACCCCCGAGCTCCCCCGAAGAAGCGCGAGCGCTGCGGCGGAGGCGCTTGTGGCGTCGCATCGCGCGCGACGGGTTCACCATCGTGATGTCCCTGGCGGCCATCGGCTACGCGGCGTCGGTCATGCGGCCGGTGTACGCGAGCAAGGCCCCGGGCGTCGGCAAGGTCATTCAGGCGGTGGCGCCGCCCGAGCCGGCCGTGGTCGCGGCGCCGGCGATTCCGGCGGGTCCGCTGGCCGACTCCATCGCGCGTATCGAGGCGTCACCGGAGTTCGCGGACCAGAAGGCGAAATTCGCGGCCGATCTGGTGCGCACCGGACGCATGAGTGCGGCCCGCGCCGACACCGTCGCGCACCACGCCGTCCGCGAGGCGTTTCTGCGCGGCGTTCCGCCGGCGGTGATCTTCGGCATCATGTTGACCGAGAACGCGCAGTTCATCTCGCGCGCGAAGTCCAACGTGGGCGCCGTTGGCCTCATGCAAGTCTATCCGAAGGTCTGGTTGCGCGATCTGAGCAAGAAATTCGGCGCGACCGACATCGAGTCCGACTCGACGAACCTGCGCTTCGGCGTGTTCATCCTGTCGAACTACCTGAAGCCGAGGTCCCGCGTAAGCAGCGCCACGCGGGGACACGTCGTACCGACGGAACCCGGTACGCTCATGAAGGGGCTGCTCCACTACAACGGTTGCGTTCGCGGGACGAACACGCCGCGCTGCCACACGTATCCGAACAAGGTCCAGCAGTTCGTGGAGCGCGATGCCCAGGCGTTGTGTGGCGACCAGAGCTTCTACCAATGCATCGCGAAACCATTCATGGCCGGGCTGCTCGGAAAAACCGCGACTGAATAGATGTCCGAGCGTCCGTACGATCCGTTCAACGTGAACGCGCTAGACGCCGGATGGGAAGGTCTCCGGCGGCTCTTCGACGCCCCGTTCCCACTGCTCGCCCGGCTCCAGTCCGCGCAGCGCGGAGGTCTCGTCGATGTGGATCAGCGCGTCGAACTCCCCCGCGAGGTCGACGTCGTAGTAGTGGCTCACCCGCTCGGTGTCAGGCCGGTAAATGACACCGATGGCTCGCTGCAGCCGCGGCTCTGACAGCGCCTGGGTGGCCGGCGAGTCCGGCCGCAGCGAGACCATGACGCGCGGAGCCGCCAGGTCGGTGGCGACATCATGGAACAGCCGCTCGTAGCTGCCTGGCAGCGAGGGACGCACGCGCCGCCGGCGGCCCGGCTCGTCCCAATCGTGCGCCGCGGTCACCGTTCCGGTGTGCGTGCTGAACCCGATCAGGCGTACCGCGTCGCCGTATCGTTCGCGTGCGAGCTGCCCGAGGTTCAGCTCACCGCGGCGCGACATGTCGGTATAGCGCGCGTCGCCGAGATGAGAGTTGTGGGCCCAAACCACGAGCCTGGCGCGCCGGCCCGTCGCGGCGAGGTGTCGTTCCACGGCGTCCAGCGTGTCCGCCATGTGCCGGTCGCGCAGATTCCACGAGGAGACACGTCCGCGGAACATCGACCGATAGTAATGCTCGGCATTCTGCACGAGCCGGGCATTCTGTTCGGCTGAAAAGAAGTCATCGAGCGCACGGCGGCCGTCGCGGCTCGCATACGCGAGCGCGTTCGCGCGCAGGTCCACGAGCTGACGCACGGCGTCGTTCTCGCACGCCTCGACCATGTTCGCCGCGACGGCATACCCGTACGCCTGGCTGTCCTCGCTGAAGTGCTCGAAGCAGCCATAGCGAAAGCGCGCGCGGCGGGCGGCCTCGGGATCGACGCGGTCCAGATACCGAAGCACCGACTCGATCGATCCGAACATGCTGTACAGGTCGAGGCCGAAGAATCCGACGCGCTCCTGCTCGCGCCGTGCGTCGTTGTGCTCGCGCAGCCAGCCGACGAAGTCGCGCACGACGTCGTTGCGCCACATCCACGTCGGAAAGCGCTGAAAGCCGCGCAGCGCTTCCTCGGGCGTGGCATCGTTACCCCACGCGTTCACGTAGCAATTGACGCGGTACGCATCGGGCCAGTCGCCTTCGATGCACACCGCGCCGAATTCCTTCTCGTCGATGAGGCGCCGCGTGATCGCCGCGCGCTCCGCGTAGAACTCGTGCGTGCCGTGGGACGCCTCGCCGATCAGCACGAATCGCGCGTCCGCGACGAGCTCGAGGAGCGAGTCGTACTGCGATGCGCCCCCGTCGAGCCGTTCGACGGCCTTGGCCACGGTGGCTGCGGCGGCCGCCGATCCTGTTTCTGACCGCTTACGGGTGCGTGGCACCCTGCTGCTCTGCGCCGGCATTCTGCGCGCGCGTCAGCGCACGCGTGCTGCTTTCTTCCGCCTGTTCGATCAGCCGCTCGAGCACGATGAAGGCTTCGGCGATGGCGCGGTCGGGCGCGCCGCCCGCGCGCCGCTGAATGGCGCGCTTGATCTCGTCATTCAGGACGGCCCACTCGGCGCGCAGCGTCTCCGGCGTCCAGCCAAGGCGCGCGCGCTGCGCCCCGTGGCGCTCGGCGATGAACGTCTGGATCTCGGCGCCGTCCGCAACCAGGCGCGACGGCTGTCCCCGTGCCTCCTCGATCGCCGACAGCACGCCCGCGACGTCCGCGACGTACGCACCGACGTGATCGGCGAGCTGCGTCGTCCGCAGCGAAATCGCGCCGGGTACCGTGGCCTCGGCGCGCATGCGGCTGACGAACGCTTCGACCAGTGAAGGCAATTCGCGCAGCAGCAGGTCGCCGACCTCGGCCAGTCCCTGATGACGCGCGGCGTCGGGCGATTCGGCGCGCCAGCGCGCGGCCTCACGTTGCGCGGCGGTCGCTTCGCGCAGCCAGAGGGTGAACGTCGACCCCTCACCCTCCGTGCTGCTCACCGTCAGATCGCCGGCCATCAGGCGCGCGAGACGGCGGCTGATCGTGAGTCCGAGGCCGGAGCCGTCGCTCGACCGCGTGTGGCCGCCTTCGACCTGCACAAACGGGTCGAAGATGGATGCGAGCCGGTTGCTCGGGATGCCGATGCCCGTGTCGCTGACGCTGATGAACACCCAGGGACCCGCACCACTCAATCGCGCCTGTGAGTCGACGTGCGCGGTCGTCCCGCACGTGACGGCAATCTGTCCCCCGGCGGAGGTGAACTTCACCGCGTTGTTCAGCAGGTTGAGCAGGATCTGCCGCACGCGGTCTTCATCCGCGAAAAACTGCATCTCGTCGTCCGGACATTCGTGCGACAGATGAATGCCGCGCGCTTCCGCGAGCGGCTGCGCGAGCGCCATCGCCGCTTCGATGGTGTTCATCACACCCGTCGCGCGCGGCTGCACGGCAAGCTGGCCGGCCTCCACCTTCGCGAGGTCGAGGACCTCGTTCACCAGCCCGAGGAGATGCCGCGCGCTGTCGCGGATGCGCCGCACCTGCTTGCGCTGGTCCGCGGCAAGATCGCCCGCGATGCCGAGCTCCAGCAGCTCGGAGTAGCCGATGACGGCGTTCAGCGGCGTGCGCAGCTCGTGGCTCATCGTCGCGAGGAACTCCGACTTCGCGTGGCTCGCTGCCTCGGCCTCCGCACGCGCGAGCCGCTCACGCTCCAGCTGTACGGCGCGCTCCTCGGCGCGCTTGCGATCCGTGACGTCGCGCAACGATACGAGGCGCGCGTTTTCCCCTTCCCACTCGGTGTCCGCGACACGCAGCTCGGCGGTGATCGTGCCTCCGCGCGGCCGCACGACCTCGATCTCCGTGCTATCGCCGACGACGGATGGAAAGCCGAGGTCCGCGCCGGTGAGCTGCGACAGCGACCGCCCGAACAGCGCCTCGGCCGCCGGATTCGCGTAGCGGATGGAGCCGTCCATTCCGATGATGACCACACCATCGGCGATGGACTCCACGATGGACTGCAGCCGGTCCTGAGCCGACCGGCGGCTAGACGAGCTGACGGCGATCGGCTGAGCGCACATTTCGCCCGGGTCCAGTTACAATCCTCATGCCCACCTGCATCGGCGTCGCGGGCATGTAGCGGGCTCGTGTGCTGCTATTGCTCTTGCACACTGCACTCCGCACGTTCTCGCGCCGCGAGGAGGACGGACTGGCCAATAATTATATCCTGACGCTGTACGTGTCGGGAACGAGCCCGCGCGCGGAACGCGCCATCGCCAACCTCCGGCGCATCTGCGACGAGGAGCTGAACGGCCAGTACACGCTCGACATCATCGACGTCCTCGAGCGCCCGGACATCGCCGAGCGGGAGCGCATTCTCGCGACGCCGACGTTGATCAAGAAGCTCCCGCCGCCGCTGCGACGCGTCATTGGAGACCTCTCCGACAAGGACAAGGTGCTGCTGGGACTCGAGGTGCGGCAGCCGAATTCACCACAGCAATGATCGAGGATTCATGAGCCAGCTCGCGCACGATCCGCCGGTCCACAAGCTCCCCACCGGAATCACGAGCTTCGACGTCATCGCGAAGGGTGGCCTTCCCGTCAATCGCACGACCTTGATCTCCGGGACGGCTGGCAGTGGAAAAACGGTGTTCGCGATGCAGTTCCTCGCGGCCGGCATCACGGACGCGGGCGACGCGGGCGTGTTCATCACCTTCGAGGAATCCGCCGAGGACATCCGCAAGAACATGCGGAGCTTCGGATGGGACCTCGCCGGCTGGGAGCGCGACGGCAAGTTCGCCTTCGTCGACGCGTCTCCCGATCCGCACATGGAGACGGTGGAAAGCGGAAGCTTCGATCTCTCCGCCCTGCTCGCCCGCGTCGAGCACGCGGTGCGCAAGGTGAACGCGAAGCGTGTGTCCGTGGATTCGCTCGGCGCTGTGTTCTCGCAATTCTCGGATCAGTCCCTCGTCCGGCGGGAGCTGTTCCGCATCGCGTCGGCGCTGAAGGGGTTCAACGTTACCGCGGTGCTCACGGCGGAGCGTACGGACGAATACGGCCCGATCGCGCGCTTCGGCGTCGAGGAATTCATCGCGGACAACGTCATGGTACTGCGAAACGTGCTCGACACCGAGGTACGGCGCCGCACGGTGGAGATCCTGAAGTTTCGCGGAACGGATCATCAGAAGGGTGAATTCCCCTTCTCGATCGTCGCGAACGAAGGCGTGGTGGTCATTCCGCTCTCCGCGATCCAGCTGCGGCAGAAGTCCTCCAACGTCCGCATCTCGTCCGGCAACGAGGAGCTCGACAAGATGTGCGGGGGCGGCTTCTTCCGTGATTCGGTGATCCTCGTGTCGGGCGCGACGGGCACCGGGAAGACGCTGACGGTGACGCAGTTCCTGCAGGGCGGCGCGCGCGAGGGCGAGCGCTGCCTGCTCCTCGCCTTCGAGGAGAGCCGCGAGCAGCTCTTCCGCAACGCGAGCGGCTGGGGCATCGACTTCGAGGCGATGGAGCGCGACGGCATGCTCCGGGTCGTCTGCGACTATCCGGAAACGGTCGGACTCGAGGACTGGCTCATCCAGATCCAGCGCGTCGTGGAGGAATTCAAGCCGCAGCGCGTGGCGCTAGACAGCCTCTCGGCGCTGGAGCGCGTCGGTTCGATCAAGACCTTCCGCGAGTTCGTCATCGGCGTGACGTCGTTCATCAAGCAGCAGGAGATCACGGGCCTGTTCACCGCGACGACGTCGACGCTCATGGGCGGGAGCTCCATCACGGAGACCCACGTCTCCACCCTGACCGACTCGATCATCCTGCTGCGTTACGTCGAGATGTTCGGCGAAATGAAGCGCGGCATCACTGTGCTCAAGATGCGCGGGTCGATCCACGAGAAATCGATTCGCGAGTTCACCGTCGACGCGAAGGGCATGCACCTCGGACGCCGATTCCGGAACGTCACCGGCGTGCTCGCCGGCGCACCGGTGCACGTGTCGCCCTCCGAGCTCGAGCGTGTCTGGATGCTCCACGACGACGAGGTCAGCCAGCGGAAGCGGGGCTCCGGCAACTCGGACCCCGGCGAGCGCCGCCGTAGCGATCGCCGGTCCGACTCCAAGGCCGAGCGCTGAGCCGCACGCGCGACATCGAGCGGGGAACGGGCCTTGCCTTTGTGTGAGGGTAACCTCTCTCAGCAGGCGACGTGGAGCTTTCCGAACGCGAGGACGACCGCACTGATGCGCCGGTAGCCGGCGTTTCGGCCGTCGATTCGACCTCCGACGTGATACGCGCCTTGCGCCGGCAGCTCGCGGTGCGCAGTCGCGAGCTGGCGCGCAGCGAGCAGCGGTTCCGCGACGTCATCGAGCGGAACGCGGACGCGCAGGTCGTGGTCGACGGGTCGGGTACGGTTCGCTTCTGCAACGGCGCCGCGGCACAGCTCTTCGGCAGCACGTGCGATCGTCTGATCGGTACGCCCCTGGGGTTTCCTCTGGTCGTCGGCGACACCACCGAGGTCGATCTGTGCGTCGGCGGCACTCCGCGCGTCGCCGAGATGCGCGTGATGCGCACGGAGTGGGACGGCAGCGACGCGTACATCGCGTCGCTCCGCGACATCACCGCACGCCGCACCGCGGAGGAGGACGCGCGGCGTTTGATCGCCGAGCGTACCGCCCGCGCGGCCGCCGAGGAGTCGGCGGCACATCTGCGCTTCCTCGCCGAGTCCAGCATCGTCCTCTCGTCCTCGCTCGACTTCAACGCCACGCTGTCGTCGCTCGCGCGGCTGTGCGTGCAGCAGATCGCGGACTGGACGATCGTGTATGGTCTCGACGAGAATGGCCGTCCGCGCCGGCTCGACGTCGCGCATCGCGATCCGGACAAGGCGAACCTGGCGCGCGAGCTCCGCGAGATCCCCATCAGCGCGACGGGCCGCCATCCGGTGCTCGAGGTGCTTCGCACCGGGCAGTCGCGGATCGAGTCGACGGTGACCGACGAGATGCTGGAGACGATGACGACCTTCCCGCGGGAGCTGGAGATCGCGCGCACGCTCGGGGTCGGCTCGCTGATGCTCGTTCCCCTGTTCGCGCGCGAACGGCCCCTCGGCGCGATCGGGTTCATCCGCTGCGACGGCGACGACGCCTTTACGCCGTCCGACCAGGCGCTTGCCGAAGACGTGGCGCGGCGGGCCGCGCTCGCGGTGGACAACGCCGTCCTCTACGCGGACGCACGCCGCGCGAACCAATCGAAGGCGGATTTCCTCGCCGTCGTGTCGCACGATCTGCGCACTCCGCTCACCGCCATCCTCGGATACTCCGACTTGCTCTGCATGGGCGTGCCGGAGCCGGTGTCGGACGGGACGCGCGAGCGGGTCGATCGCATTCGCACCTCGGCGAAGCATCTCATCTATCTGTTGAACGAGCTGCTCGCGTTCGCGCGGCTCGATGCGGGGAAGGACCAGATTCGCCGCACGCGCGTGGAGCTCGTCACGGTCATGCGCGACGTCGCCTCGATCATGGAGCCGCTCGCGGCGCAGCGCGGGCTGGCGCTTACCGTGGATTTGCCGCCGAGCGCCGTCGTGGACACCGATCCGGACAAGGTGCGCCAGATACTGCTCAACCTCGTCGGGAACGCGGTGAAGTACACCGCGGCCGGCTGCGTGACCTTGAGCGCGACGGTGCCGGGGAACCGCGTGGTGATCGCCGTGCGGGACACGGGCGCCGGCATCGCTCGAAGGGATCTGGAGAACATCTTCGAGCCGTTCTGGCAGGTGGATCCGACGCAGCGCGCGCGCGGCGGCGGCACCGGCCTCGGACTCAGCGTCGTGAAGCGACTGACCGCGCTTCTGGGCGGATCCGTCGCCGTGGAAAGCGAGCTCGGTTCGGGCAGCACCTTCACCGTCACGCTGCCGCGCTTCGTGCCCTGAGCGTCGTCGCTCAGATACGCAGTACGATTTTTCCGAACGTCGCGTTGGTCTCCATGAGCGCGTGCGCGTCGCGGATCTGCTCCAGGGCGAACACACGATCGACGACTGGCCGCACCGTCCCCTGCTCCAGCAGCGGCAGCACGTCGCGCACGAATGCCTGCGTTGCCATTTCCTTTTCGCGCGGAGACCGTGCGCGCATCACCGTACCGCGTATCGTGATCCGCCGCGTGAGCACGGTCCCCAGGTTCACGCTCGCCGTGCGTCCGGCAAGCAGGCCGACGAGGATGACGCGACCGAGCGGCGCCGTGCACTCGACGCTCGCCGGCAGATAGGGGCCGCCCACGAGATCGATGACGACGTCGACCCCCTTGCCGTCCGTCCAATGGTGGACGTGTCCGCGGAGCGGCTCGAGATCGCCTCCAAGAACGGCGCCGGCGGTGAGCCCAAGCGATTTGGCCCGTTCGATCTTGTCGGCCGTGCGCGCGGTGCCGTAGCACGTGCCGCCGAGCGCGTGCACGAGCTGCGTCGCCGCGATGCCGACGCCGCTGCCGACCGCATGCACGAGCGCCGTCTCTCCGCGCTTGAGACCTGCGAGCGTGACGAGTGCATCGTGCGCGGTGATGAACGCTTCGGGCACCGCGGCGGCCTCTTCCCAGCCGAGATTCCGCGGAATCGGCGCGAGCTCGGTTTCCCGCGTGGCGATGAGCTCCGCATTGCCACCGCCGCCGACGATGCCGAAGACGCGGTCGCCGGCGCGCCAGCGCCGCACGCCGGCTCCCACCTCGGCTATCTCGCCGGCGATCTCCAATCCGGGGATGTTCGCGGGAGCACCGGGGGGCGCGGGGTAACGACCCTGGCGCTGCATGAGGTCCGCCCGATTCAGCGCCGACGCGCGCACGCGCACGAGCACTTCCCCGGCGCGCGGCGTTGGACGCGGCACGTCCTGGACCTCGAGCACTTCCGGGCCGCCCGCTTTCGTGATGATCGCCGCGCGCATTCGAGGAAAACTACGTCCTCGGCCCGCCGCTTCGCGGCGGTCGGTTCTCGCCGTACGGGAAGCTACGCTGCTCGAACACGCATACCGTCCGCCGAGAACAGCGGCGAAGCCGCGCACCCGCCCCGCAGGGGCGGGGCCGAGAACGCGTTATCGGCGCGGCAGCGTCAGCGTGAACGTCGAGCCCACGCCGAGCTCCGACGTCGCGATCACGTCCCCGTTCATCCCGCGCGCGAGCTCGCGGCTGATGGCCAGCCCCAGCCCCGTGCCTTCGACCTTGCGGCGAAATCCCATCTGGAGCTGCACGAACGGCTCGAAGATCGTCTCGAGATGGTCCGCGGGGATCCCCGGCCCCGTGTCGCGGACGTGCACACGAACAACGTCGTCCGCGGCCTCCCACTCGATGCGTACGGTGCCGCCGCACGGCGTGAACTTGCATGCGTTGGACAGCAGATTGACCAGCACCTGCTGCATCTTCGCGCGATCGGCACGGCAGGTCACGCGCGCGTCGCCCGTGGCGTTCTCGAACTGGATCTCGCGCGCGCGCATCTGCGGCTCGATGAGCACGCACGTGCCGTCGATCGTCTCCTGGACCGGCACGTTCCCGATGTCGAGCGAGAGGTGGCCCGCCTCGAGCTTCGCAAAGTCGAGGATGTCGTCGATGAGCCGCAGCAGATGCCGTTGGTTCGCCTGAATGCGCTGCACCGCCTCGCGCTGCCGCGACGACATGTCGCCGTGCACGCCGGCATCGAGGAGGTCGGTATATCCGGCGATCGCGTTGAGCGGCGTCCGCAGCTCGTGGCTCATCATCGCCAGGAACGCACTCTTCGCGCGGTTCGCTTCGCGAAGCTCGGTGTCGCGCGTGTGGCGTACGATGGCGATGGACACGTGGCGCGCGATCGTCGTGGCCAGTTGGAGCTCCGCCTCGCCCCACGCATGCGGCGCGTCGAAGTAGATCATGAACTTGCCGAGCAGGACGCCGGTGTCGTCGACGAGCGGCACGAACGCGAGCGCGCGGATCCCTTCGGCAGTCAGCACGGGCAACAGGGCGGCCATTTCGGGGTCCGCTGCGGCATCCGCGACGGTCACCGGCCTGGGATCGCGCGTCGTGCGCGACCACGGCGAGTGTCCCTCGACCGCCGCGCGGTACTCCAGAGAAAGACCACGCCACGCCTTGAAACGCATGACGTCGTCGTGGTCGAAGAGGAGGATCGACGCGCGGTCCGCCTGCATCGCGTGCATGAGACCGTCGAGGGCCTCGTCGAAGATGGCGTCGAGCGCGTGCGCCTTGCCAAGCGCGTCCGCCATGCGATACAGCGCGTGCAGCTCCTCGTAACGGCGCTCCAGCGCGACTGCCGCTTTTCGCTGGTCCGTGATGTCGCGCTTCACCGCGACGTAGCATACGATCTCTCCCGCGCGGTCACGCACGGCGAACGCCGAGAGGTCGAGGACGCGCTCCTGACCGTCCTTCGTGCGGCTCACGACGTCGCGGCGGCTGACGCCATAGCTCTCCAGCTCCGCCACGATGCCGCGAAACGTCGCCTCACCGAGGTGGATGGCCGGCGTCTGACCCACGAGCTCTCCGGGGGCGTAGCCGAGCAGGAGCTCGTGCATCACGTTCTGCTCGACATACACGCCCGAGCGGTCGATGATCGCGATCGCCTCGGTGGCGTTCAGGAACACGGCGCGGTAGAGCGCGAGCACGTCCGTCACCCGACGCTGCGCCGGGTCGGCACCCGCCGGGACCATGAGTCCGTCGGGCAGCGCCGCCAGCATCTCCGCGGTCGTCGGTACTACGACGTCGGTAGTCGAAGCCAGATCGATCGCGGGGGTGAGGCCCATCGAGCGCTCCTATATCGTGTTCCGCCCGTCCGGGGTGGGACGGTCGATCGCGTGCGCAAACTGCTCACGAAGAATCGGATGGGCGCGCAACAGGTACGTCCCCATCGCGGCCGCGGCCAGCAGATTGCCGATCATCACATTGTACCACGCCAGAGAGCCGAGCGGCGTGGCGTGCTGCAACAGACCTACGAACGCGTAGAACCCGACCTCGATCGCCGCGAAGAGTACGACGAACCCGAGGAGGATCGAGGGCTCGCGGTTCGCGAAATAGACGATCATCGCGGCGACCAGACCGACCATCACGAACGCCGCGACGTGAAAAACGGTATAGCTCAGCACAAGGAACGCGCTGCTCTGGCTTGCAGGAACCGGGCCGAAAATGCTGAGCATGCCTCGGCCGAGTGTCGCCGGTGTGAACAGCGGCTGCCGGGTGATCAGATCGATGAGGAAGAACCAGATCGCAATCACCGCCGCGCCGATCAGGCCGGCGATCACGCCCTCGCGCACGAGAGGACGCGGCGTTCCAACCGCGGCGACGTAGCCCGCGCGCACCGCCGCGGGATTGCGTCTCCATGCCACGATGAGGAGCAGCACGAGCAGCAGCACGGGGATGAAGACGCCGGCCTCGCCGCTGATCCACTGCGTGATCGTCGCCGGAATCATCAGCAGCGCCAGCATCGCCGCCGCGAACGACGCGACGGGAGGCACCAGCAATCCGATCGCGCCGGCGATCTCCACGACTCCGACGACCATCCGGATCCACGCGGGGAATCCGCGCATCGCCGCCGCCTGCAGCGCGAGCGGCTCGGTCCCGATCAGCTTGGCCGTACCCGTGGTCGCGAACACAGCGGCCAGGAGCACGCTGAGGATCCAGATGACGACGGTGTCTGCGCGGCGCGGCTGAGATTCCATGGCCCCCCCTGTTTCACGGCAGTATATGCTCGACGGCGGCGGTTGTCAGGTTGTTTTCACGACCCTACGCGGGCACGTGCTCGGACGCGTAGCCTCGCAGCGCGCCCTGAACCATGAGGTATTCGCCGACGTTCTCCATGGTGAGCACGCCGAGCAGGCGACCGTTGTGGATCACGGGAAGCGAGTGGGAGCCTGACGCCTTGAGGCGCGCGAGCGCTTCCTCCGCGGGCTCGGTCGGGCTGGCTCGCTGGAATTCGCGCGCCATGGCGTCGCCGACCGATGCACCGTCTCCGCGCTCGGCGAGCGCCTTGAGCAGCGCCGCCCGCGTCAGCATTCCTTCGACGACGCCGTTCGCTACGACCGGAAAATCCTGCTGGAAACCGTCGAGGATCAGCTTCACCGCGCGCGATAGCGGGTCGCGTGGGTCGAGCGTCTCGACGTCGGTGATCATGAGTCGCTGAATGGAAACACCGTCGAGCAGCGCGGACGTCTGTTCCGCCGCCGCCTCGCCGGCCGCGCCGAGCCAGACGAACAGCGCGATGAAGACGAGCATGGGCTCCTTGAGCACGAAGAGTCCGAGCACACCGAAGACGAGCGCGAAGAAGCGCCCGACCCGCGCCGCCGTCGCGGTCGCGCGCGCGTAGCCGAAGCGCATGGCGAGCAGTGCGCGCAGCACGCGACCGCCGTCCATCGGGAACGCCGGGATCAGGTTGAACAGCACGAGCCAGACGTTCACCGCGAGGAGACGCGCGAAAAAGTCGCGCTGAAAGAATCCCGCGGTCAGCGCTGCCGTATCCATCGACGGGACGCCGCCGGTGGCGCGGAGCGCGCCGAACAGGAGGATCGCGATCGCCACGTTCACCGCAGGACCGGCCAGGGCGACGAGCAGCTCCTGCGTCGGCTCGCGCGGCATGCGCTCCAGGCGCGCGACGCCGCCGATGGGAAGCAGTGTGATGTCCCGCGTGCGGATCCCGTACCGCCTGGCCGTCAGCGCGTGTCCCAGCTCGTGCAGCACGACGGTGGCAAACACCGCCAGCACGAAGATGACGCCGCTCAGCGCGGCGGACACGCTCTGTCCGCTCTGATACGCGTCGATGGCGACCCACGCGAGCAGCAGCAGGAACGTCGCGTGGATGTACAGCGCAATTCCCGCGATCGAGCCGACACGCCACGACCATTTCATGCGAGCCTCGGCATCATGCCCGAAGTAGAATGTACGTCATGAACAATTACACCTTCATCGCGATCGGCCTCGTGGCCGGCGTGTTGGCGGGGATGTTCGGCATCGGTGGCGGCATCGTCATCGTGCCGGCGCTGATTCTCATCGCGAAGCTCACGCCGCAAACCGCGACGGGAACGTCCCTCGCCGCGCTCCTGCTCCCCGTCGGCGCGCTCGGCGCGTGGGCGTATTACAAGGAAGGGCAGGTGCGGTGGATTCCGGCCATGTGGGTGGCGTTCGGGTTGTTCCTCGGCACGTATGCCGGCGCGCGAATCGCGCAGCAGATGACGGAGGTGACGCTGCGGCGCGCGTTCTCCGTGTTTCTCGTGCTCGTCGCGGCGCGAATGTGGTTTTCTCACTGAACGTCGTGCGTCGTGCGTCAGGGTGCGTGGTGCGACGTGCGTCAGCGTGCGTCATACGTCGTGCGTCTCATGCATCACGTATGAGACGTACCACGCACGACGTACGCTGACGTATCACGCACCACGCACGCTGACGCACGACGTGTCGCCCTAACGGTTTCGCCGTCCCCCGCGTATTTCTACGTCCCTGTCCCAGAACACCTCCGGAGGTCTGATGTTGTCTTCTCTCCGCCGCGCGCTGACGATCCTGGCGTTCCTCGCGCCGCCGATCGCCGCGCAGCAACAGCCGGTAGACTCAGAGTACACGGCGAGGATCAAGCAGTACTTGTTGGATCCCCGCATCACCACCGAGCTCGTCGACCACCTCCCCGCTTCGGCGACCGTTCCCACCCCGCTCAAGTTCTTCGGCCGGATGCCTGGCACGCCGGGCGAGCTCACGTACGGCACCGACATCCACCGCTACTTCGACGCGCTGGACCGGGCCTCCGATCGCGTGAAAGTCTGGAACATCGGGAAGAGCGAAGAGGGACGCGACATGTTCGTCCTCGCCGTCGCGGACGAACAGACGATTCGCGACCTCGATAAATACAAGAATCTGCTCGCCCGCCTCACGGACCCGCGCCGGATCTCGGACGCCGAGGCGCGCGCACTGATCCCGCAGACCAAGCCGCTGTACTGGGTCACGAGCGGTATGCACTCGCCGGAGACCGGCGGCCCCGAGATGCTGATGGAGCTCGCGTATCGGCTCGCCGTCGAGGAGACGCCATTTATCCAGAACATCCGCAACAACGTCATCACGTTCATCACGCCGGTGATCGAGATGGACGGGCGCGAGAAGCAGGTCGATACGTACTACTTCAACAAGAAGCGCGCGCAGGGCGACGCACGGCTGCCGCTGATGTACTGGGGCAAGTACGTGGCGCACGACAACAACCGCGACCACATCGGACAGTTCCTCGCGCTCTCGAAGAACGTCACCAGGTTTTTCCTCGAGTGGCACCCGGTCATCATGCACGACCTGCACGAGGCGCAGTCGTACCTGTACGCGTCCACAGGCACGGGACCGTACAACGAGGCGCTGGACCCGATCACCGTGGACGAATGGTGGATCCTCGCGAAGAACGACGTCGCGGAGATGACGAAGCGCGGCGTCCCCGGGGTGTGGACATACGGCTTCTACGACGGCTGGGTGCCGAACTACATGTTCTTCGCGGCGCACGCACACAACGCGACCGGCCGCTTCTATGAGGTGCAGAGTTACGGGCCGGACACGAACGCGAACCTGCGTCTCCAGCCGACCGTCACCAGCAAGGAATGGTTCCGCCCGAATCCCCCGCTGCCGACCATCAAGTGGGGACCGCGAAACAACGTCAACATCCAGGAGTCGGCGCTGCTCTTCGCGCTGAGCCACGTGGCGAAGAATCGCGACATGTGGGTCGAGAACTACTGGCTCAAGAACAAGCGCGCCGTCGAGAAGGGAAAGAACGGCCCCACGTACGCGTGGGTGATCCCCGCGGCGCAGTATCGCAAGCAGGAAGCAGCGGACGTCGTGAACTCCCTGCGCTTTCAGGGGCTCGAGTTCCATCGCGCCAACGCGGACTTCACCGCGGGCACCGTGCAGGTCAAGGCGGGCGATTACGTCGTCCGCGGCGACCAGCCGTACCGCACGATGGCCGACATGTATTTCTCGACACAGGCGTACGCCGTCGGGAATCCGCGCCCGTACGACGACACGGGTTGGACGTATCAGCTGCTGCGGAACATCGTGCTGACGCCCGTGACCGATGCGTCGATTCTCACGCAACCGATGTCTCCGGTCGTTTCCACCGTTACCGCCGCGGGTGGAGTGGAAGGCAACGGACCGACGATCGTCGTGAACAACAACAGCGACAACAACCTCGCGGCATTCCGCTTCCGCTTCGCCCGGACGAAGATGTCGGCGGCCGAAGAGGATTTCTCCGCGGCTGGCCGCCAGTTCAGCGCCGGCTCGTTCATCATTCCGAACGCGAATCGCGCGCAGCTCGAGCCGGCGCTGAAGGAGCTGGGTCTGTCCGCCGTGGCGGTCGCCGCGACGCCCGACGTCAGGCAGCACGATCTCGACATCCCGCGCATCGGCTACGTCCACTCCTGGCAGCGCACGCAGGACGAAGGCTGGGTGCGCGCAGCGCTCGACACGTACGGCGTGCCGTACACCTACTTCGCCGACCAGCGACTGCGCGACGGCAACCTGCGCGCGAAGTACGACGTCATCGTTTTGCCGCACATCGGCGGCAGTGCGCAGCAGCAGGTGAACGGCATCCCGAAGACCGGCAAGGCGCCCCTACCTTATAAGAGAACGGCCGAGACGCCCAACCTGGGTGCGATGGATCAGAGCGAGGACATTCGCGGCGGCATGGGCGTCGAGGGTCTCTTCGAGCTCTACAAGTTCGTGCAGGCCGGCGGAACGCTCATCACCGAGGGTTCGACCGCCACGATCTTCCCCGAGTACAAGTACACGACGGGGATTACGGTGGACCCGTCCACCCAGCTCTTCGCGCGCGGATCGATCATGCGCGGCATCATCACCGACAAGAAGAGTCCCATCGTGTACGGCTTCGAAGGCACACAGCTGCCGGTGTACTTCAATCAGGATCCTGTGCTGAACGTCGCGCAGCAGACTCCGGCCCAGCAGGTCGCCGCGGCATTCGGGGGCGGGGGTGGTGGAGGAGGCGGCGGTCCGACGATCGCGGGCGTTGGCCAGAACACGACGCCGATGGCGACGAAGCCGACACTATCGACGTGGGATGGTCCCGTCGCGGCCGCGCCCGGTGCCGCCGCGGGCGGAAGGCGCGGCGCCGGCGCAGCTGCGGCGGCCGGAACGGACACAGCGGGCTTCGGCGCGATCGCGCAGCAGTTTGGCATCACGGGCCCGGATCCGGCGACGCGCCCGCGTGTCGTCATGCAATTCCCCGCTGACACCGCGAGCATGCTCCTCTCGGGCACCCTCGCCGGTGGCCGGGTGCTGTCGAACAAGGCGCAGATCGTCGACGCGCCCCTCGGCGCCGGTCACGTCGTCATGTTTGCCATCCGTCCATTCTGGCGCTGGCAGACGCAAGGGACATACATACTGGGCTTCAACACGATCCTCAACTGGAACGATCTGGACGCCGGACGGACCGCCGCACCCGCCACGCCAGTGCGCGCGAACGGCAGTCAGTAAACGCGCCGGATCGCATCGAAGGCGGCTCACGCGCAAGCGTGGGCCGCTTTTGCACCCAGGGCAACGGAGCCGGTACTGGCTCCTCGCGGACTGGCACGGAATGTTGCAGCAGCTTGGGTTGCTCCCATCCCTCACCGAAATACTCGCCGCTGCGCGGACGTGAACGCGCAGTAAAGGCCAGCCACGAGACCTTGGCTGCGGCTGCGCACGCTGCCGGGCTCGCTCGAATCTTGCGAAACATTCGGGCGGGTGCGTGACGGACGAAGTCGCTTCCGGCTTCGTCGGTCGCGATCGGGACCTCCTCGCTGCTCAAGGAGCGCTGTGACCGAGTTACCGCTGCTTACGTCGGCCAACTGCACGTTCATCCTGGTCTCGTTCGAAGGACCTGATCCCTACTCTCAAGCCGGCGGCCTCGGCGTTCGCATGACCGGGCTGGCCCGAACGCTCGCTGAATTCGGCTACGAGACGCATCTCTTCTTCATCGGCGATCCAAACCTTCCAGGCGAGGAGCGCTTGATGGATGGGCGGCTGATCCTGCACCGCTGGTGTCAGTGGATCAGCGCACACTGCCCCGGCGGCGTTTACGACGGCGAGGAGGCCAAGGTCGCAGACTTCTCGCGCTCGATTCCCGATTTCGTCGTGGACAGGATCCTCCAGCCGATCCTGGCGTCGGGACGGATCCCGATCGTGCTGCTGGAGGAGTGGCAGACGGCCGAGGCGGCGTGTGCGCTCTCGGACGCGCTGCGACAGAGGAGCGCTCGCGACTCGAGCGTTCTGTTCTGGAACGCGAACAACACGTACGGCTTCGATCGCGTCGACTGGCAGCGCCTGGCATCGTCGGTCACGATCACGGCCGTCAGCCGGTACATGCGACAGATCATCCGCGCCGCCGGCGCAGACGCGCTGGTGATTCCCAACGGGATCTCCGCCGAGTTGCTCGCGCCGATGCGGCGTTCGGACGTCCGGGCGACGCGCAACGCGTTCACCGACGACGCCGACACCGGAATCTTCTTCAAGATGGCGCGTTGGGATCGCACGAAGGGGTGGACGCAGGCGCTGGACGCGGTGAAACGCGCGCGCGAAGACGGGCGTCGCCTCGTGCTCGTCGGCCGAAGCGGTGGGCCTACCGGGGAGGGCGGCGCACTTCTGGACGAAGCCGAAACGCGCGGGCTGCGCGGTGCGGTCATGCGATCCGAATCCGAGCTGCGGAACGGGCTGGGACGCGCGGTGCGCGAGGGCGCCGACGTCGTCAGCCTGAGCTTCGGCGTAAGTCCGTATCTCGCGCGCACACTCTACGCGGCCGCGGATGGCGTGCTCGCGAACTCGGTGTCGGAGCCCTTCGGCCTCGTTGGCCTCGAGGCCATGGCCGCCGGTGGCGTCGCCTACACCGGCGGTACCGGCGAGGACTACGCCGTCACAGGTCGGAACGCCGTCGTGCTCGAGACGCTCGATCCGCAGGAGATCGTGGAGAAGTGGGACGATCTGTCGTCATCCACGGAGCGCGTGGCGCGCATCCGGCGCGAGGCTCGCAAGACGGCGCGCGAGTATGTGTGGCCGGCGGTGGTCGGCAAGCTGATGTCGGCGCTCATCTATCAGGTGCGGCGCCAGCGCGGACTCACGCCCGACCGTGGCAGCGCGCAGTACGTCGCCCGCAGCGGCGTCGACCGGCGCGAGCGTCCGCGCGTCGGGGAGACCGATCGCCGAGCGTCGCTGGAGCTGCGTCAGCCGGCCTGACGCCGGCCGCGTCGCGGCGTTTCGACCAGGCGCCAGAACTGGCGGTCGCCGATCACGGTCACGACGTGCCCCTTGGACGCGAGCCGGCGGATCTCCATCAGCTTGAGACCGCCGGCGGAACCGGCGATCTGCAGCGCATTCGGTTTCCCCCGCACCAGGATGTCGGTCGATCGGCCAGGCTTTCCCTGCACGATCGCGCCCGCCTTGCGCGCGGCTCGGATCGCGTCCGCGCGGGGGCGGCTCAGGAATCCGGTGAACGAGACGCGCTTGCCCGCGAGACTCCGCACGCGGCCGGGCTCCACCTCGCGCGGCCTGTGGCGCAACGCGGCAATCAGCTCGCCGGCGGACTCGTAGCGTTTCCCGCGGACGCCGAGACAACGGTGGATCACTTCCTTGAGATGATCGCTGCAGGGTAATCCGCGCACGTCGCGGCTGCGGACCTGGCTGGTGATGTCGCCGCGCAGCAGCATCGCCGCGATCAAGCCGATCTGGTAGATGTCGTCCCGCTGCTGCCAGCGGCGTACGCGTCCCCACGCGATCTCGGTAGGCACGTTGAACAGGTTGAAGGCGTCCGCGGTCACGCCGCGCCGGCTCAGCTGATGGGTGGCGATGCCGAAGTCGCCGATCTTGAGCTGCTCCTCCTCGCACACGAACACGTTGAAGGGCGTGAGGTCGCGGTGCAGCGCCTGCCCCCGATGCAGCGCGTCGAGCGCCCCGAGCACGGCGGCGATCTCGCGCCGGACGAAGCGCTCGCTCTGCGGCCCCTTCCGCGCCAGCCACGCGCCGAGGTCGCCGTGCTGCGCGAATTCCATCGCCAGACAGTATCGCGTGCGCGATCCGTCGACGATCGCGAAGCGGTCGAACACGCGCAGCGCGCGCGGCTCGCGGTCCAGCAGCTCCGCGAAGTACGCTTCGCGCAGCCACGCCGACAGCCGATCGGTCATCTTCACGCACAGCGTCGTGGGAATGCCGTCCGCCGTGGTCGTCGTGGCGAGGTACACCTCGCCGAAGCCGCCCTTCCCCAGCAGCCGATGCAAACGGTAGGCGCGGCCGCTCTCCGAGCTGTAAACCGTCTGATGTGTGGCCATGCACGAGCGCGAGAGGAGATGATTAAGGTACTCGCGTGCATCGCGGCGCACGATTGTCCTCCCTGGAGCCGGCGCGTCTGGCGCTCAGGCGCCTGGAGAATCAGCAACTCGTGTCGCCTTCGCTCGCGAGCGGCGCCGACGTCGTACGCGGGATGGCGCTGCTCGCGGAGGGAAAACCCACGGAGGCCCTCGCTGAGCTCAGGCGCAGCGACGGCTACGCGAACGCCTTCGCGCAGCTCGCCATGATCGACGCATACACCGCCTCGAAGGACCAGAAGTCCGCGGACGCCGCGCGCGCCGAGCTTCTCGGGCGCAAGGACATCAGCAATGGCGCGGTCTCGAAGGCGATCGCGCGATACCGGGCGACGAAGAAGCACTAGCGAACGGCCAAGAACTCAGCGGTCATCCCGAGCGGAGCGAGGGATCTGCAGTTCATGGCATCTGCAGATTCCTCACTTCGTTCGGAATGACGGCGTGGGCCCTTCGCGTGCGAGGACTTCACGGAGCGCGAGTGTCTCGGCGCGCAGCTCGCGCAGCTCGCGCACCAATCGCGCCTGCAGCTCCGGCGCCCGACGGAAGCGGAGAAACGCGCGCGCGCGTCGCAGGGCACGTGACAGCCGCTCGCGAAAGACAAAGTTGATCTCCGCGGCGAGCGGCAGGCTGACGATGTACGCGGCCGCGACCCACGGACCGAACAGCGCCCAGACGATCGCACCCTGCGCCAGATAGAACAGCAGGACGAGCGCGGTTCCGGCGACGATCGTCCGCATCGCCGGATCGGCGGCGCTCTCGACGGAGCGGCGTGCGATGGTGCGGGCCAGATGGAAGGGCAGCCAGTGATTGATTCGTCCCCAGAGCGCGACCGGCGCCGCCAACAGCACGAAGGCGATCTCACGCGCCGTGAAGCGAGCGCCCGCCGTCATGTCGAGCGAGATCTCGACGTCCTCCATGTCCACCGCGTGGCGTGACAATTCCTGCTCGAAGCGGCCGAGCCGAGCGAGCAGCGCGTCCGCGCGGCGCGCCTTCTCGGGATCCGCGCGCATGGCATCGAGTCCCAGCTCCACGCGACGCGTGATCGAGACCTGATCGCCGAGTGGCGCGTGTGCGTCGGAGACCGCGGGAACACGTGCAGAGCCGCGAAAGAGTCGCGCGAGCGTTCCGGCCAGCCCGGTCACGCGCAACGCGTCGCCCGCCGTCGCGAAGTTCAACGTCACCCCGCGCAGACGCCGCGCGATCTCCTCGGTGATGTCCGCGGGGTCCGCGTCCGCTGGAAGCGCGTCGACGGAAAGGGGCTCTCCAACCTCCACGAAGATGCGCGTGCGCGGCAGGTCCTTCCGCTCGAAGGTGAGCCCGACGGGCACGATGGCGAGTCCGCGCAGGCCTGCCTCGCGCGCCTGCAGGGCGATTCGCGCCACACCGGTCTTGAGCGGCGCGAGCGACGTATGATCGCCCGTGATGCCCTCGGGGAAGATCAGCACCGCGCGACCGCTCGCGAGCGCGTGATGCAGCAGGGCAAATGCGCGGGCGTTCCGCTTCCCGTCGGCGGCGCTTCCCAGCGCGGCGACGTCCTTCGCACGCACGAGGGGAACGACACCCACGGCGCGGAAGAACCACGCCGCGAGCGGATTGCCGAACAGCGTTGCTTTTGCGGTCAGGACGATGCGCCGCGGAAATACCCACCCGACCACCATCGCATCCACGAGCGCATTTGGATGGTTCACCGCGAGCAGCACCGGACCGGACCGGGGCACACGGTCAAGCCCGGCGATGTCGACGCGACTGTAGAACCACCGGAGCGCTATGCCGCTGATCGCTCTCAGGAGCGCGTAAAGCATTGCACTAGTGATTCTGGCACGAGTCAAAACGCGGGCCGTTTTGCTTGCGGAATGTTCGATACACCATATTGATCCCGTCACATCCTGTTTTCCGGAGATCCATTAGATGTGCCGCAACATCAAGACGCTGGCGAATTTCGAGCCCCCGGCCACCGACGACGAGATCCGCGCCTCCGCGCTGCAGTTCGTGCGCAAGCTGAGCGGAACCAGCAAACCTTCGCGCGCGAACGAGGCTGTCTTCAACCAGGCCGTCGAGGAAGTGACGGCGGCCGCGAATCGCCTCATCCATTCACTAGAGATCAACGCGCCACCCCGCAATCGCGAGATCGAAGCGCGGAAGGCGCACGAACGGGCGCTCAAACGCTTCGCGTGAGACGTCAATGCGCAATCGAACTCCGATCGTTTCCATCTTCGCGCTGCTCGCTGTGACGGCATGCTCCTCCGACACGGGCGGCAACCGCCGCGACACGATGACGCAGCGGCAGAAGGACAGCGTCCTCGGCCAATCCGGGATACCGGGCGCGCAGGGCGTCACGAAGGCGCTCAACGCCGCCGATTCGGTGAAAGCACGGCAGGCACAGACAGACTCCATCCAACCGTAGGCGCCGTCGTTCCGGGCGCAGCGAGGAATCTGTAGTGCATCGCGTCTCCACGATTCTTCTCGTCGCAGTCGCGCACGTGTCCACTGCGCAGTCCAAGCCCCGCGCGCGAGAGCTCGGCATTCCGCTCGACGGTACGCCGGGGCCGCTCGACGCGATCACCGACGTGAGAGGCGTCGAGGTCGGCCACACCACGCTCATCTCGGGATCCGGCAAGCTCGTCGTCGGACGCGGTCCCGTGCGGACGGGGGTGACGGTCATCCATCCTCGCGGCAAGGGGAATCCGGATCCCGTTTTCGGTGCGTGGTTCACGCTGAACGGCAACGGCGAGATGACCGGCACGACGTGGCTGCAGGAGTCCGGCATCCTCGAGGGACCGGTCGCGATCACGAACACACACAGCGTCGGAGTCGTGCGCGACGCGATCCTCCAGTGGCAGGTGAATCGGCCGGGCATGCAGCCGTGGGGTCTCCCTGTCGTCGCCGAGACATGGGATGGGCGCCTCAACGACATCAACGGCTTTCACGTGAAGCCGGAACACGTCATCTCGGCCCTCGACAACGCGTCGTCCGGACCCGTGCCGGAGGGCAACGTCGGGGGCGGCACGGGTATGGTATGTCACGGCTTCAAGGGCGGCATCGGCACGGCGTCACGAAAGCTCGGCGCGGATGTCGGCGGGTACACCGTGGGCGTCCTGGTGCAGTGCAATTACGGGCTGCGCCAACACCTTCGCATCGCTGGCGTTCCCGTCGGCGCCGAGATTCCCGACCTGATGCCCGCGCGCGTCGCGGGCGAGGCTGGCGATGCGAGTACGGAAACGGGCTCGATCATCGTGGTGGTTGCGACGGACGCGCCGCTGCTCCCACACCAGCTGAAACGCGTCGTCACGCGCGTCGCGGTCGGCGTCAGCCGCATGGGCGGGTTCGGCGGCAACAGCTCCGGCGACATCTTCGTCGCCTTCTCGACGGCAAACCCGCGCGTGTACGGCGACAGCGGCATCGCGCGCGTCGAGATGATTCCCAACGCGCGCATCAATCCGCTGTTCTATGCGACGGCGCAGGCGACCGAAGAAGCGATCGTCAACGCGCTGCTCGCCGCGGAAACCATGACCGGCGCCGACGACACGCGCGTGTATGCGCTTCCGCTCGACCGCTTACGCGCGGCCATGGCCAAATACGGACGGCCGATTCGATAGAAAACACGAAGGCCCGCCTCGTGGGCGGGCCTTCGCATGGGTGCTGCTGCCGACGTCAGCGCGTGAAGTACGACAGACCCCACAGCAGGTTGAGCGAGGTGTTGTCGTTCATCGAGGCGACGTTGAACTCGCCGCGCCACGCGAAGCGGCCGTTCATTCTGGGCCACTTCATGCCGACGCCGACACCAGCGCCGACGTTCGAGTCGCTCGTGCCGCCACCGGAGAACCCGGCGATGTCGAGGAACGGCCGCACGTACACCTGCGACTTCGCGCGATCCGGGCTGAAGTGATACAGCAGGCCGGTGCCGAAGTTGTAGGCCGTCACCGCGCCGGAGCCCTCGGGCTTGATGTATTGCAGCGACAGGAACGGCTCGATCTCGATGACGTCCGTCGTGAAGATACCCGCACGAACGTTGCTCACCGGGATGCTGAACCTGGTCGACTTGGGTGTGTCGAGGCCGAAGGATAGCGCCGCATCCAGACCGAGCTCCCACACGTTCGGACGCGATGCGGAGGACGTTCTCGCGCGCTGCGCGTGCAGCGGCGCGCTCGCGGACGCGAGCGCAAGGACAGCAAGAAAGGCCAGACGTACGTGGCGCATATGTCTCCGAGAGAAGTTGGTCACCACGGAGACGACCGTCCGGGGGCGCGGGTCAATTTCCTGCGCGCCCGTTGTGAGCTGGATCACGTGCCCGGACTTGCCCGCGGGCCTTTATTCGACGTAGCTAATACACGATGTCACGCGCATTCGTGAACGAGGACGCGGGGTCCGGACCCCGTCGCGACTTCCACCTGCCGCCCCGCGACGATCCGGCCTTCGACGCCGTCGCAGCCAGCGTCATCCTCGAGGCCGCGCGCGCCGGCGATACCGGCGCTGCCGAGGACGCGACAGGATATCGGTGGGGCGACCCGAAGCTCTTTCCGCACGTGCGGCGGCTCCTCGCCCATGCGGAAAAAACGGGCGACGACCGTCTGGAGCAGCTCGCGCGGCGATTTCTGAGATAGGAAGGAGGAAGGAGGAAGGAGGACGAGCGTCGTTTCTTGCACTCCTTCCTCCTTCCTCCTTCCTCTCAAGAGCTTCGCAGCGCTTCCACAGGATCGACGCGCGCGGCGCGCCGAGCCGGCGCAAAGCTCGCGAGCGCGGCAACGCTGACCAGAGCGACCGACGCCAGCGCCAGAACGGCGGGGTCGTTCGCGCTCACCTCGAAGAGCAGCGATTGCATCAGCTTCGTGCCGAGCAGCGCGATCACGACGCCGCCGATGATGCCCATCGTCGCCAGCGCGAGCGATTGCGACAGCACCATCGTCGTCACCTCGCCGACGCGCGCACCCAGCGCCATGCGGATACCGATCTCTGCGCGCCGGTGCGCGACCATGTACGAGACGACACCATAGAGGCCCACGGCGCTCAGCAGCAGCGCGATGCTCGCGGAGATCATGAGCAGCATCATCGTGAACGATGTCTGCGCCATGGAGCGCGACACGACGATCTCCATGGCGAGTGGCTCGTCGACGGGCACGCTGGGGTCGATCTCCTGCACGGCGCGCCGCACGGCGTTGAACACCTGCGCCGTGGACATGGACGGCGCTCGCACCACGAAGGCGAGGCCGTAGCCCGCCTCCCATGCCGGGAGCGCCTTCGGAGGAACGACCGGAAAATAGACCGCGTTGACCGGTGGCTTCTGCAAGCCGTTCGCACGCACGTCCTCCGCGACCCCCACGATCTGGAAGAACGGGATTCTGTCGCTGTTGATCTTCACGCCCCGGCCGATCGGATCACGATCTCCAAAGAACTGGTCGGCGAATGCCTTGCTCACGACGACGGGACCGATCCCGGATTCCGTCAGACTCCAGTCGGGCTCCCGACCCCGGACGCGGATTCCCATCGCCGCGAAATATCCCGGCGTCACGACGGTCGTCGGCACGCATTGGACGGGTGCGTCGGGTACATCCGTCTTCACGACGGAGCAGCCGCTCTGGCCGATGAGCGGAAGTTGCTCTGTGCCGCCCGCGCCCACGACGCCCGGGACGACGCCTATCCGGTCCGACAGCTGACGCCAGAACGAAGATCGCTGCTCGACGGTGCGCGTTCGCGCATACGGCAGCTGAATGCTCATGGACACCACGCCGGCGGCGTCGAAGCCCGGACGCACGTCGCGCAGACGCGAATAGCTCTTCGCCATCAACATCGCGCCGCTGAACAGCGCGACCGCGAGCGCCACCTGTGCCACCACGAGCGTGCGTCGCGCCGCGTTCCGTCCGCGCGACGAGGTCAGCCCACGCGCGCCCTCGCGCAACATGTTGACGTCGGCGTCGGCCGATCCAAGCGGGAGGAGGCCGAAAACGATCGCGCTCAGCATCGCGAGCGCCGTGCAGAACGCGACGCTCCTCCAGTCGAGCGAAATCTCCTCGAGACGCGGGAGGCCCTCCGGCGCGAGCGCGACGACGACCTTGAGAAGCATGTATCCCATCACGACTGCCCCCGCCGCCGCGGCGAGCGCGAGGAGCACGCTCTCCGTGAGATAGTGCACGGCGAGCTGGCCATTGCCCGCACCCAGCGCTTTCCGGAGCGCAACCTCACGGCGGCGCGCATCGATGCGCACCAGAAACAGGTTGGCGACGTTCGCCGCGGCGATGAGGAGCACGAAGGCGACGGCCCCGAACAGGATCCACAGCGCGCGCGCGATCTTCGATCCCACGACGCGCTCGTGCAGCGAGCTGACGTTGAGCACGAACCCCGTTCGATCCAGGAACTTCTGCGGATACACGTCCGGCCATGCCTGCTCGAACTGTTTCTGCAGCCGCTTCAGCTCTTCCGCGACGGCGCTCGTGGACACACCCGGCCGGGCAAGCGCGATGGCAAAGTGCGTGTGGTTGTTCTGCGGTGGCTGCGCCGGATCCAGCCAGTTCGGAATCCAGATGTCCGCCTTGAAATCGGGGACGTTGGCGCCTGGCGGAAGTACCCCGATGATGTCGTAGCCAAGGCTGTCCCCCAGGACGAGACGTTTGCCGACGATGTGTTCGTCGCCTCCGAATCGGCGCTGCCAATACCCGTGGCTGAGAACGGCAACGGTGCGGCGGCGCGGGATCCCTTCGTCCGCGGTGAACAGCCGACCGCGTTCCGGTGCGATCCCCAGGACGCTGAACAGGCTCGTGCTCGCGAACAGCGTCCGGACGCGTTCGGCCGGATGACTGCCGTCGCCCGGGATCGGCAACATGTCCGTGTCGTACAGGCCGATGTTCGCCAACGTCCTGCTCTTGTCCTTGAAGTAGAAGAACTGCCCGCGGGACAGAGCGAACTCCGCGTCCGCGCGCACGCCCGGCCACAACGTTCCGACATGGACGAGACGCTCGGCGTTCGGGTATGGGAGTGGACGCAGAACGACGCGGTCCAACAGCGTGAAGATCGCGGTCGTCGCGCCGAGGCCGAGCGCGAGGGTGACGAGTGCGATCGCCGAAAACGACGGTGAGCGCAGCAACGTCGCGGAGGCGTGCCGCAGCTCGCGAAGGACGGTGTTCAGCATCTCGGTACGGTTCAGGGTTCGGATGGTGGCTTCGTCGATCCGTTTGGCCTCGCGGGAATACGAGTCGTAATCCCCGAAGCGACGCATCACCTCGACGCGGGCCTGGTCCGGCGTCATCCCGCGCGCCTCGAACTCCCGGATGCGCTCCTCGATGTGGAATCGCAGCTCGTCGTCGATCACCCGCGCGAGACGCGTGCGCGTGAATGGAAGTCGGAAGACGCGGCGGAATCTTCCGCCCTCGCCGCTCGTCATGTCACCTCGACCCGCCCGCTGCCGCCAGGACGTACCCCACCGCTTCGGTGTAGCGCGACCACTTCGTGACCTCGGCGGTCAGTTGCCGCCGCCCGAGCGCGGACAGCCGATAGTACTTCGCCTTGCGGTTGCTGTCGGTGTACCCCCATTCGGCGTCGAGCCATTTCTTCTGCTCCATCCGGTGCAGCGCGGGATACAGCGCGCCCTCCTCGATCTGGAGGTTGTGCCGGCTCACGTCCTCGATCCAGCGCAGGACCGCCAGGCCGTGCATCGGTCCCCAGCTCAGCGCCTTGAGGATGAGCAGATCGAGCGTGCCGCGAAGAAGGTCGAGGTCCTGGGCCATTTGGCGTCTATCCTAAGCTTCTTAGGTTAGACAACGGTAGCTTACCTAAGGTTTATAGGTCAAGAGACAGTTCATGGTGCTGTCTTTCAATGACCCGTTCTCGGCCCCGCGCCTTTGGCGCGGGTGCGCGGGCTGCGCCCGCTGTTCTCGGCGTTCGGGAAGCCAATGCGCGCCGGAGCGTCCCGTCCGCCGAGTACAGCGCCGCAGGCGCGCACCCGCCGCGAAGCGGCGGGGCCGAGAACGTAGAAAGACCGGCGGGGCGGAGAACGCCGGCACCCACGGGCCGAGAACCAGACCATCATCACGCCGCGTTGCGCGGCGGCACCAGCTGCTCCGCAAGCTCGTGCAACCGCGCGGCAACCTCGGCACGCCGCTCCTCGGGCCATTCCAGCGCGAGCTCCTCGAGTCGCACGCGACGCGCCGTGATGATCTTCTCGAGCACGTCGTAACCCGTGTCGGTGAGCGTGAAACGCTGCCCCGCCCGATCCACGAGCGCGCGTATGTGCAGCTCGTTGAGCCCATCCTCGATCCGCTCAGGTGGGACCTGGGTGAGCTTCGAGAGGACGGCGGGCTCGATGAGCTGGTCGCGCTCGACGCGCAGCAGCATCCACGCGGCGATCGGCGTCAGATCGACGCCCGCACGCGTGATGACGCGCTGGATGTACTGCCGCTGTACGTCGCGGTCCGCGATGAGGCGAAGGCCGGCGAGCAGCTCGTCGATGGCCTCCATCGTCGAGGGCATCGCGAACGCCTCCCCGATCTCCTCCCCGACCTGACCAGCGCGCGCCGCGATCGTCGACCGCAGTGGCCGCTCCGGAACGATGAGGGCGAGGACGATGCCGGCCAGAGCGACGAAAAACGCGACCAGAAACACCGTACCGATCGCGGACGTGAAGGCGGCGACGTACATGGCTCGCACGTCCGCGGGCAGGGACCCGAACGACTGAATGTTCACGCTGCGCGTTGCAATCCCGGTTCCTTCGAGACTCGCACTCAGACGCGCCGTGAACACCGCGCCGAGAATCGCCGTCCCGATGGAGCCGCCGACAAGCCGAAAGAGTGTGGCGGCCGACGTCGCGACGCCAAGGTCCGCGTAGTCCACGGCGTTCTGCACCGCGATCACGAGCACCTGCATCACCATCCCGATCCCCACACCGAGCAGCAGCAGATGCAGCGACACGACCGTGCGTGTCGTGGCCGGTGTGATCCGCGACAGAAGGAACAGAGCGACGCACATGATGATCGTGCCCGCGATCGGGAACATCCTGTACCGACCGCGGCGACTGATGAATTGACCGGACGCGACCGACATGACGAGCATTCCCGTCATCATCGGCACCAGCTGCAGACCCGACCCGGTCGGACTCGCGCCGGTGACGACCTGCAGGAAAACGGGCATGTACGTCACGCTCCCGAACATCGCGAAGCCAACGACGAAGCCGACCATGATCGTGGTCCAGAACGCGCGGTTGGCGAAGAGTCGCAGCGGGAGGACGGGTTCCTTCGCCCGTCGCTCGACGAGGAGGAAGAGCCCCAACGCGGTGAAGCTCGCGGCGATCAACTGGAGCATGAGCGGCGCGCTCCACGGATATGTGGTTCCGCCGAGGTCCGTGAACAGCGTGACGCCACTCAGAACGATCGCCAGCAGCGCGGCACCGGCATAATCGATTGCGTGCGCCGTGCGACGCACCGTCGCCGGAAGTGTCGCCGCCAGCACCGCGAGCGCGAGGAGGCCGACGGGCAAATTGATGTAGAAGATCCAGCGCCACGACCAATGCGTCGTGAAGTACCCGCCGAGCAGCGGGCCGGCAATGCTCGCGACACCGAATACGGCGCCGAAGATGCCCTGATACTTGCCGCGCTCGCGCGGGGGCAGAATGTCGCCCACGACGGCCTGCGTCGTCACGATCAAGCCGCCACCGCCGAGACCCTGGATGGCGCGAAAGACGATGAGCTGCGTCATCGTGCGACTCAGCCCACAGAGCACGCTTCCAATAAGGAAGAGAACGATCGCGGCCTGCAGCACGCGCTTGCGGCCGTAGAGGTCGCCGAGCTTGCCGTACAGCGGCGTGACGACGGTCTGGGCGAGCAGATACGCGGTGACCACCCACGCGAGATGTTCGAGACCGCCAAGCTCTCCGACGATCGTCGGCAGCGCCGTCGCGACGATGGTGGAATCGAGCGCTGCCAACAACATCGACAGGACGAGGCCGCTGAACACGACCAGCACCTGCTTATGGCCGAGCCGCCAATTCCGGGAGTCCACGACATGGAGGTCGGCAAGAAGCAGGCGCCACGGAATGGAACGGAGGACGCAATAGTTTGATGTATCAAACTATTTGATGTATCATAGCATCTATGGAGCTGGCTCCGGACGTAGCCGCGGTCTTCCGCGATTATCCCCGCATCTTTTTCAGCTGCCACCGACGCCACGTGCGTGATCCGAAGGACGGCACGCTGCTCAGCAGCAAGCAGACGTCCATCCTCGATCATCTGGACCCGATCCACGCGATCACGCTGAACGGGCTCGCCAGGCACATGGGCGTCACTGCTGGCACCATGTCGATCGCCGTCGATCGGCTCGTAAAGCTCGGCTACGTGGTGCGACAACTCGACGAGAGCGATCGCCGTCGCGTGAACCTGCGGCTCACCGAGGCCGGCGTTCGGGTGTGCGCGGAGAGCTCCGTGCTCGAGCCGGACCTCGTGCGCGAGATGCTCGACCAGCTGTCGCCGCCGGAGCGGCGCGATGCGCTGAAGGGATTGTCTCTTCTCGCGCGCGCGGCCATGGCGGCGCAGCACGCGCGGAGCGGCGCAAAAACGCGCCGGAAATCCGGGTAGCCACCGCCTAGCACCTACCCCTGACACCTAGACCTAGCACCTAACCCCTAACCCCTAACCCCTAACCCCATGCGCTAC
>Ga0081539_10001307_pt1 | contig 43573 bp, 32 predicted proteins | sample TabmetS4T2R2_FD_71023 | JGI IMG/M metagenome (GOLD analysis project Ga0081539, IMG submission 71023) | Tabebuia heterophylla rhizosphere microbial communities from the University of Puerto Rico - S4T2R2 | ecosystem: Host-associated > Plants > Roots > Rhizosphere ... | reverse complement strand
GACCGAAAAGCCAGATTATTGCGCGATTTTGGCGCGACTCGGATCAGCCTGGGCGTGCAATCATTCGATGATGCGCTCCTGAGATTGTTAGGCCGGGACCATTCCGCCGCCCAGGCGGAAGCGACCTTCCACCTGCTGCGTCGCGCTGGATTCGAGAATTTGAATCTCGATCTCATGTTCGGTCTGCCCGGCCAGACGGCGGCGCAATGGGAGGAAACCTTGCGGCGAGCCATCGCGCTCGGTCCCGAGCACATTTCGACCTATTGCCTCACTTATGAGGAAGACACCGAGTTTCTGCGCCGCCACGAGCGCGGCGAACTGACGAGCGATCCGGAAGCGGACGCGGATTTTTTTGGGCTCGCCGATGAATTGTTAGGCGGGGCCGGGTTTGTCCACTACGAAGTCTCGAATTACGCGCGGTCCGGCTTTGCGTCGGTACACAATCGCGCCTACTGGGAAGGCTGTGACTATCTCGGGCTTGGACCGAGCGCGGTTTCCACGGTTGGCCTGCGGCGCTGGCAAAACATCGCCGATTATCGCCGATACGCCGATTTGGTGCTGAGCGGACAGTCCGCTTCGACCGGCGATGAAATTCTTACTCCTGAAATGAAGCGAACCGAAGCAATCGCCCTCTCGTTCCGGACTGATCAAGGCGTTCCGGCAGAGTGGCTGCTGAGTCGGCCGGACGAGGTGGATGAATTCGTGCGGCTCGGACTCATGAAGCCGACCGCCGATCGCTATGTCCTGACCCGCGCCGGACGCTTCCTGGCCGATTCAGTCGCGGAAGCGTTTGTCTAACGAATTCCTGCGAATGCGGCAGCATGTTAATCTGCTCGGCAGCGCGTGCGTGACTGGTAGCACACGCATCTTGCCTGTGGGGCTACCGGGCGTCTCGCCCGGTGTTTCGACGTTGGAGAACGAACTGAATCTCTTGGCGGGCTGTGTCGTTAGGCCAAGTCGGCGCACAAAAAGAAATCACCGGGCGAGACGCCCGGTGGCCCCACAGCCGAAACGGCTGTGCTACGTCGCGGGGCGCAAGGCTAAAAGTTGGAGCATGCCCCTCAGGAGGGACGTGCTTCGGCACATCGAGGAACGTTCAGCGGAGGTGCGTTTCCGATCAGCGACCCCCAACCCGCTAAACCCCGCCATAACGCCGCTGGCGCCGGCCGAACTCCTTCACCGCTTCAAACAGATCTTCCTTTTTGAAATCCGGCCAGAGCTTGGGCGTGATATACATCTCCGTATAGGAAAGCTGCCAGAGGAGAAAATTGGAGAGCCGCATCTCCCCCGAGGTGCGAATGAGCAGATCGGGATCGGGATAATAGCGGGTGTAAAGATGTTTGCTGAACATCGCGACATCGATCATCGCCGGATCGATGTGCCCCTGTTCGATCGCGCGCAGGAGACTCTTGATCCCGTCGATGATCTCGAGCCGGCCGCCATAGCTGAGCGCGAGAATGAGGGTGAGCCCATTGTTGTGCGCCGTCGCCTCGATCGCGCGATGGAGCTGTTTCTGGCACGGCCGGGGCAAGTCGGTTAATCGGCCGATCGCCTGCAACCGGACATTCTTTTCCACCAGCTCAGCGGTTTTTTCTTTCAGGAAACGTTCGAGCAGGCGCATCAGGGCGGAGACTTCGCCCTTCGGTCGCTGCCAGTTTTCCGCGGAGAAGGCATAGAGGGTGAGGAACTCGACCTTCAACTCCCCGCAACCCTCCACGCATTCGCGCACCGCCTTGGCCCCCTCTTCATGGCCTTTGATCCGAGGCAGCTCGCGCTCCCTGGCCCAGCGCCCGTTGCCATCCATGATGATGGCGATGTGACGCGGGACCTTGCTGTACTGGCTGGTCATCGGGCGACGACCAAACTAGCCCAAAGATCAGCGTCCGCATGCAACTGATTGGTGCCACGCCTTCCGCGCCGCGCTGCTTGGTCCGGTTGCGTGTATTGAACGATCAAAGGCGGGAAACGCGATCCTGGAACACGCCCGTGAGCCCGGAACTCTGCAAGAAAAGTCCGCCGCGCTGGAACAGCGCGACCAGCACACGAGGACGTGTGCGCTACCCAGGCGGGGCATCGCCAATCTCACGTTTACTTCTGCTGGAATCTTTGCTGGGTAGCACGGGCTAGCAGCCCGTCGTTGGAGGCAGTCTGCCTCCAACTCGATGAGAGGTGAGCGGGGGGGTGGTGGAATGGCCAGTGCTACAAGATTAGCGTCTGCCCCCGGGCCGGGCCGACACTTATCATCGTTAGGCGAGGGCCGGTTAATTCGGCGATCCGCCGGACATATCTCCTGGCCTCGTTAGGCAAATCGCTGAACTTTTTCGCTTTTTCGGTCGAACGTTTCCAGCCTGGCATTTCGAGATAGACCGGCTGGCAGCGAATCCATTGGGCGGCATCGCTGGGAGGAACATCGAGAATCTTTCCGTCCAGCCGATAGGCGACACAGATCTTGATCGGGTCGACCCGATCGAGACCGTCGAGATTAGTGATGGCCAGCTCATCGATGCCGTTGATCATCGCCGCGTAATGGGTCGCGACGGCATCGAACCATCCGCATCGCCGGGCCCGCCCGGTTGTGGCGCCAAACTCGCGCCCCATCTCGTGCAGCATCCCAGCGATCGCTTCGTCTTCGGTCGGGAGCGCGCCTTCACCCACCCGCGTTGTGTAAGCCTTCATCACACCCAGAACGCGATCCATTCGATGGGGCGGGACACCGGTCCCGGTGCATGCGCCCCCCGCGGTCGTGTTCGACGAAGTGACATAGGGATAGGTACCGTGATCGAGATCGAGAAATGTGCCTTGGGCGCCCTCGAACAAAATCTCTTTTCCCTCCTGCATCGCCCTGTGGAGGTAAACGACCGTGTTGCCAACGAACGGCCGCAGTTGTTCCCCAGCTTTGAGAAAATCCCGCCGCACTTTCTCAAACGAAATCGGCCGGGCCCCGAGCGCTTTGAGGATGCTGTTGTTCTCGCTCATCTTGGCCCGGAGTTTTTTCGTGAAAAGCTCGGGCTGCATCAGGTCGGCCATCCGCAGACCGGTGCGCGCCGCCTTGTCTCCGTAGGCCGGGCCGATCCCGCGCTTGGTCGTGCCGATCTTGCCGCGGCCCTTGAGGGCTTCGCGCTGTTCGTCGAGCGCCCGATGATAAGGCAGGACGAGATGCGCGCAGTCACTTACGAGCAGGTTCTTTCCGATCCGAATCCCGATCTTGCGCAGCCCTTCCATCTCGGCCACGAGCGCGACCGGGTCGACCACGACGCCGTTGCCGATGACGCACACTTTGCCCGGCCGCAGAATGCCGGAAGGGACAAGGTGGAGGACGAACTTCTTTTTCCCATGAATGACGGTGTGCCCGGCGTTGTTGCCCCCCTGGCTGCGAACGACTATGTGACTCCGGGCGGTAAGGACGTCAATGATTTTGCCCTTGCCTTCGTCGCCCCATTGCGCGCCGACGAGAATCGTGTTTGCCATCGCGTTGCGTGTGGAAAAAGCAACGCCGGAGAGTCAAATCGCGACCGCTGCGGCCGTTGCGCTCGAACCATAGGGTGCGCCTCACTCGGCGCAAGGCGGTTTATTTTGCCCGCGGGGTAAGACCAGGTACGGGGCCGCAAACGATTGGCAGATAGCAAACAATCAGCTTATGCGAACCATCTTATTCATTATCCTGATCCTGCTCTTGATTGGCGCGTTCCCGGCCTGGCCCTACAGCACGGGTTGGGGCTATTACCCGGCGGGCGGAATCGGATTAATCCTTCTTATCCTGATCATCCTCGCGGTGGTCGGCGCGATCTGACAACGCGCCGTCGTTAGGCCGAAGGCTTGACCTGAATCACCGGCAGGGGAAAGCGCAGTTTCAGCTCGTCCTCGAGGTAAATCTCGACGTGATGCAGCCCGAACTGCTGGAACTGCACCCCCCCGAAGTAATGCACGTTGGTCGCGTGGCCTTCCATCTGCTTGAGATCAAAATCGACCTCGGCCTGGGCAATGATCTGGGCGTCATCGGGCCCGACGATCTTCGAGTGCTGATGAAAGCGGCCCGCACCTGAGCACCAGCGTGTCCAGATGCAAAGACGCAGATAGTTCACCGGCAGCTTTGGAGTCGGAACCACGTTGAGGACGCCGACAAGGGTTTGCATGCCGTTAAACTCGCAGCGTACATCCTCGCAGAGGACGCAGCTCTGAAGATCAGGCAGAATGGCGTCGGGTTGCAACACGAGCGGAACTCTAGCGCCTTTCGCTTCAGCGGCCAAGCAAACCCCGCGCGAGGGCAACAAAGAGCGCGCCCGCGAGAAGAATCCGATAAACCGCAAACGGGACGAAACCGTGCCGCCGCACCCAGTGAAGAAACCAGGCCACCACCGCGTAGGCGGAGATGAAAGCGACGACAAACCCGATCAGGAGCACGAGCCAGAGATGCGGGGTCATGGCGAACGGAGCGATCGACTCGGTCGCCGGATGCGGCTGGATCGTCTGCCAGAGGTCGTAACCGGTCGCGACGCACATCGTCGGGATGGAAAGAAAGAAGGAAAACTCGAGCGCCGCCTCGCGCGACATGCCGGCGATTTGTCCGGCCGCAATCGTCGACATCGACCGCGACGTTCCGGGAAAAACCGCGGAGAGAATCTGGGCGGCGCCGATCCAGAGCGCGATCGGCAAAGTGGTTTCTTCCATTCGCCTGATCCGCGGCCTAACGAACCAGACGTCGATGATCCCCATCGCGATACCGCCGATGAGGAGCGCCCAGGCCATGATCGAGAGATTCTCCAGATTTTTTCCGATTAATTTCGTGAGCAAAAACGCCGGCAGCGCCGTCACGACAAAGGCAGTTGCGACCAGGCTGAGCGGATGATCAAGAAAATTGCGGTCCCGATTTTCCCCGCGTGGAAAGGTGTGGAGGAATTTCAAAATGCGCCGCCAGAAAAAGGCGGTCAGGGCAAGAATCGCGCCGAGCTGGATGACGATGCTGTACATTTTCCAGAAACCGTTTGCCAGGTCGATCTGGCAAAGGGCTTCGGCGATCCGCAAATGCGCGGTCGAGCTGACGGGGAGAAATTCGGTCAGCCCTTCAATGATGCCGAGCAGAATCGAGAGGAGGTAGTCGTTCACAGCGCGCAGATAAGTGCGCGAGATTTCCGCACACCCGGCGACTCGTCAACCACGGCGCGTCTCCTCATCATCGGCTGGGGGCATTTTTTCTCTTCGGGAGGGACGCGCTTCGGCACCTCAAGGGCGTCTTTCAGGCACAAACTTTGCCTAACGACCCACAGCTCGGTTCGCCGGGGAATATTTCGCTCCGGGTAGGACGGGCTGGTAGCCCGTTCGCGTTTGGCTGGCAGCCAGATGCGGTGGCGCGCAGCGCCCTCACCGCGCGACGTCATTGGGGCATCGGCAAAATCATCTCCGGCTCGCCTCCCATGAGTTGGAGGCAACCTGCCTCCAACGACGGGCTGCCAGCCCGTGCTACCCAGCAAGTTCCAAAAGAGTACGCCTGGAACATGGGACGCCCGCCCGGGGTAGCGCACACGTCCTCGTGTGCTGGTCGCGCTGTTCCAGCGCGACGAACTTTTCTTGCATCGGCCCCAGGCCGGCGGACGCAGACAAAATGAATATCGCCCACGAATCGTATCCGATCCCAGTTCCTTGGACCGATCACACCGCGTCCGCCCCGCGTTCATCCGTGCGGATGCGAATCGCCTGCTCGACCTCGCTGACGAAAACCTTGCCGTCGCCGATTTTCCCCGTCTTGGCCGTCTGGGTGATAATATCGACGGCGCGGGAGACGAGTTCATCGGTGAGGACGATCTCGAGCTTCACCTTGGGCAAAAAATCCACCGTGTACTCGCTCCCGCGATAAATCTCGGTGTGTCCTTTCTGCCGGCCGAAACCTTTGACCTCGCTCACGGTCATGCCTTCGACCCCGATCTCGGCGAGCGCTTCCCGCACATCCTCCATCTTGAAGGGTTTGATGATCGCCTCGATTTTTTTCACGCCGTGATACTAGAACCGCAAGTTCAAAGCGCAAGCCAGCGGTGAGGCAAGCTGCGCATGCTTCCGGGGAGCACGGGCCGCCGGCCGGTCGTTCGGTGCGGCTCGCGCCGAACAGTGCGCCGCAGGCGCCGTCTGCTTTCTGTGCGCTCCCCGCCTAAAACGCGCCGCCCCCAACGTGCGCCCCCGCGAGGCGAGCCACCTCGCTGAACAGGCCAGCGGCGCCAGCGGCCTGTACTCCCCAGATTTTGCGATCCGCCGTTTACGGATGCAACGCGTGGCGGCGCTCGTAGAAAGAAAGATCCTCGCGCAGGTTTTCCGCCGGGGTCGAGTTTCCTAGCGCCACCGCCAGTTGCTGAGCGCGCTCGGCCGTTGCCATCGCCTCCTCGAACCGGCCGTTCTCAGCATAGGCCGCCACGATCGTGCGAAGGAAGACCGGGTCTTTGCCCGCGGCGAGTTGGTCGGCCCGTCGCGCCAAGTCGAGCGCGACGAAAATTCCGAAGACCAAAATGTGAAACGCAAAAGGATCGGGTCCGCCACCGGACCAGTAGGCGATCGCGAGCAAGGTCGACACGAGCGGGCGATAGGATTGATTGCTCGGGAGGATGCTGAAGGTGGTCGCGTCGCCGAAGAAACGCGGGATATTTCCCGGGTAGCGAATCGCAGCGTTGTTTACGATCGTGTGCCCGTCATCGAAATGAAAGCCATTGTGGAAATGGTTCGAGTAAGCGGCGAGCATCGCGAAGAAAAAGAGCAACCCGCCCAGGGGAGGATCAATTTTTGGCGGGTCAGAATCATCCCTATTACGAGTCAACCGGCTCTGGCGTGGTATAGCAACTTGTCGCGAGAATGAACCGAGAAACTTTGCTCGCCCAGTTTGAGCGTCTCCTGCCATTGGCCGCGCGTTGGGCGGAGAATCTCGAAGGTCGCATCCTTGCCCAAGGCGTGCCGCTTTCGCCTGAAGAATTGAGGGACGCAAAAAGCGTCGGCGTGGGTGAGCCTGAACGTGTACGGCTTCTTTGCCTGGCGAGCGTGCCGGTGCCGGATGATCCGCTGCTCCGGGCGGCCGCGGCCGCGGTCCAGTTCCTCACCCCAGCGACGCGCGGGCTGGCTTTGCGCTATGGTATTTTCGTCAGGCGCGATTGCTGGCGTGATCGGAGATTGATCGCGCACGAGCTGGTCCACACTGCGCAATACGAGCGGTTCGGCGGGATCGAGCCGTTTTTGCAACAGTATCTTTCCCAATGCCTAACGATCGGCTACCCCGCCGCGCCATTGGAACAGGAGGCAATCGTGGCGATTGCGCGGCTCGACTTCGGCCAGATGGGCTAGGATGTGGAGGGACGAGCTTCCGCTCGTCCAGGAGCGTCCGCAGAAAATGCAAGCGCCGGAAGGCGACTCATGCGTACGTGGCTCGTTGCGCGAATACTCCAAATCCTCTCCGCGCAGCGGACATGCGGAAGCATGTCCCTCCAGGGTTGCCGCGGCGAGTTCAATCGTTAGGTTGCACGGCCGATGCAACTTTTCGTCCCGCGAGAGAATGAGCCCGAAGAACCGCGCGTCGCTTTGGTTCCCGAGGCAGTGCAGAAACTGACTGGGCTTGGCGCTGAAGTCGTGGTCGAAGCTGGATTGGGAGGTGGTGTCTCGCTTGCGGACGATCGTTATGCAGAGGCCGGGGCGCACGTGGCCGGCGCGCGAGGTGAGGCCTTGCACGCTGCCGATCTCGTGCTTCGGGTGCGCAAGCCGCCTGCCGAAGAAGTGGCGTTGCTCAAAAGCGGCGCCATCCACGTGAGCCTGCTGGATCCCTTCAATGAGCTCGATCTGGTCCGCGCTCTTGCCGCAGCCAACGTCACCGCGATCGGCCTGGAAATGCTGCCGCGTAGTACGATCGCGCAAAAAATGGACGTGCTCAGCTCGCAGGCCAGTCTCGCCGGGTACGCCGCCATGATTGTCGCGGCCGACAACATCGACCGCATCGTCCCGATGATGATGACCCCGGCCGGAACTTTGAAGCCGCTTCGGGTGTTTGTGATCGGCGTCGGTGTGGGCGGCCTGCAGGCGATCGCGACCGCGCGGCGGCTGGGGGCGCGAGTCGAGGCGTTCGATACCCGGCCGGCGGTCGAGGAACAGGTTCAGTCGTTAGGGGCGAAGTTCGTCAAAGTCGATTTGGGCGAGACCGGGCAGACGGCGCAGGGCTACGCGCGCGAACTCACTCCCGAGCAGCTTGCGAAACAGCGCGAGGTGATGGCCCAGCATTGCGCCCAGGCCGACATCGTCATCACCACGGCGCAGGTCTTTGGAAAAAAAGCGCCGCTCATCGTCACGACTGAGATGGTGAACCAAATGCAGCCGGGGAGCGTCATCGTCGACATGGCGGTCGAGAGCGGGGGCAACGCTGAGCCGTCCCAGGCGGGTGAAATCGTCGAGGTCAACGGCGTCAAGGTCATTGGCCTGCGCAACCTGCCTGGTCGCGTCGCCCGGCACGCGAGCGAGATGTTTTCCAATAACCTCACCAACCTTTTGGAACATTTCTGGGACAAGGAGAACAAAAGCTTCCGGCTCAATCTGGAAGATGAAATCCTGAGACACTCGGTCCTGACTCACGCCGGGAAGATCGTGAACGAAAGCATTGCCAAGCTCGCCCAGACCTAGGAATGGTCGCCCGAAAAATATCTTTTGGTTGTCAGACGTGTGGCGCGCGGTTTGGACGAGCGGAAGCTCGTCCCTCCGGAGGGACATGCTTCCGCATGTCCAGAATGCAGAACATGCGTCAGCCGGTAGCTTTCAAGGTTCCAACTCACTGACTTATGATCCTGCTCATCTTCATTTTCGTTCTCTGCGTTTTCCTTGGCTTTGAACTTATCGCCAAGGTTCCTTCCCAGTTACACACCCCGCTCATGTCCGGTTCCAATGCTATCTCCGGGATCACGATCGTCGGAGCGCTAATCGCCGCCGGCACGGAAGGCGGCACGGTCGGGGTTACTCTCGGTGTGCTCGCAGTTATCTTCGCTACGATCAACGTCGTCGGCGGTTATCTCGTGACTGACCGTATGCTCGCGATGTTCAAGACCAGAAAACCGGCCAGGAAGCAATGACTCTCCTCATCGAGTGGTCCTACATTGTCGCGGCGGTCCTTTTCATCCTCGGCCTGAAACTTCTCGGGAAACAGGCGACCGCCCGCCACGGCAACCTTCTTTCCGCGGTCGGCATGCTCATTGCAATTGTCGGCACCCTGCTCGTGCGCGGCCTCCACTATCAATGGATCATGCTTGGTCTCGTCATCGGCTCAGTCATCGGTGCGGTCGCCGCCCAGCGAGTGAAGATGACGGCCATGCCGGAGATGGTCGCGCTTTTCAACGGCGCGGGCGGTCTGGCCAGTCTGCTCGTCGGCTGGGTCGAATATCACAATCATCGGACGCCTGACTTATCCGCTGCTATCCCGATCTATCTCGCGGTTTTGATCGGCGGAGTAACTCTCACGGGAAGCGTCATTGCCTACGCCAAACTGGCGGAGAAGGTTCAAAGCCGGCCCGTTCTCTTCTCATTTCAGAGAGCGGTTAATCTCGGTCTGGTTTTGCTCGTCCTGCTCGCCGGAGTGATCTTTTGCGAGAGACCGGCGAGCAGCTATCCGCTCTTCCTTGTCATCGTCGCGCTCTCATTCGTCCTCGGTGTTTTGGGAGTCATTCCAATCGGCGGCGCGGATATGCCCGTAGTGATCGCTCTGCTTAACAGTTATTCCGGCCTGGCGGCGGCGGCGGCGGGATTCATCATTCAAAACACCGTCCTGATCGTCGCCGGCTGTCTGGTCGGGGCGAGCGGCGTCATCCTCACCCAGATCATGTGCAAGGCGATGAATCGATCGATCTTCAATGTCCTCTTCGCCGGGTTCGGTTCGACCACGGCGGCGAGCGGCGAAGCAGTGACGGGCGAAGCAAAAGCGATCGCCGCCGAGTCGGCCTATTATGTCCTGGAAGCAGCCACGCAAGTTGTGTTTGTGCCCGGGTATGGAATGGCCGTAGCCCAGGCCCAGCACGTCCTGCGCGAACTGGCTGATCTCCTCGAGGAAAATGGCGCCGAGGTTCGTTATGCGATTCATCCGGTGGCGGGTCGAATGCCCGGGCACATGAATGTGCTCCTCGCCGAGGCTGACGTCCCTTACGAACAGTTAGTCGAGATGGATGCGATTAATCCCGCTATGCCGACGATGGACGTCGCGATCGTGGTCGGGGCCAACGACGTGGTTAACCCGGCGGCGCGTGAAGTTCCCGCGAGCCCGATTTACGGAATGCCGATCATCAACGTCGATCAGGCGCGGACTGTTTTTGTCCTCAAGCGCTCGATGGCTTCCGGTTTCGCGGGAATTGAGAACCCGCTCTTTTTCAAGCCGAATACACGGATGCTTTTCGGCGATGCCAAGACCAGTCTTCAAGCCTTGGTCTCGGAATTTAAGTCCGGTTAGGTGTGGCCAGCATCTCGGCCAGGCCGGATTCGAAGGAGAACCGCGGGCGAAATCCGAGTAACGCGCCCGTGCATTGTCAGGACACCGTGGAACTGGACCGAGTGGCCGAGACTCTAGCGAGCAGGCAGGCGGCGAGCCAGCGTTTCCCCTGCGGTCGGGAGAGGATGCCTAACGAAATTGCCCGCGCCTAGCCCACGGCGAGGTTCTGAATGGCCTGCTTCAATTCCTGCCAGTCGACCGGCTTGGTGATGTGTCGGGAAAAACCGGCGGCCATGCTGTCGAGAATGTCGTCTTTCATCCCGTAACCGCTGAGAGCGATGCCGGGGATGGCATGCTGGGCGGCAAGGTCGCGCATCAGGTCGTGCCCGCTGCCATCGGGAAGGCCGAGGTCGCTGATAAGAATGTTGAACCCGCGCTCGGCGGAAGATGGGCTGTGAGACACGATTAAATCGCGCGCTTCCCGGATGCTGCCAGCCCAGCTCACTTCGTGTCCCGCCCGCTCAAGGAGGCGGGTAAGTTGGCGGGCCGTATCGGGATGATCTTCCACGAGGAGAACCCGGAGCCGCCGGGGCGGGGCGGGGGCCAGGGTCGTCTCGCGGCCAGGGCCGCTGGTAGCGGCGGCAGCTGCTTCGGCCGGCACGGTCTGAAGCCGAATCGAAAAACAAGAGCCCCGATCCCGACCGGCGCTTTGCGCCGTAATCGTGCCGCCATGCAGCTCGACAATCGCGCGGCTGATGGCCAGCCCCAGCCCGAGACCGCCAAAGGTGCGCGGGCCGGGATGTTCGCCCTGCTCGAATGCCTTAAAGATATCGGGCAGGCTCTCCGCGCTGATGCCGATCCCGGTGTCGCAAATGGTCACGACCAGGTCGGGTGTGGGATTATTTCCCGTCTGATTGAAAACGCGCACATCGATCGCGCCGTTCTGCGGAGTGAACTTGCAGGCGTTCTGGAGCAGGTTCCAGAAGACCTGGGTCATGCGGGAGCTGTCGGCAAGGACGAAGGAGTGACTGGCGCTGACCTCAATGGTCACGCGCAGATTCTTGCTCTCCGCAGCGGCAGCGCAATAACTCTGCATGGCGTGTTCGAGGAGTTGGCGCACATCGACCGGGCGGCGATTCAACTCGAGCTTGCCGCGAATGATGGTGGTGACATCGAGGAGATCGTCGATGAGGTGCGCTTCGACCTCGATGTTGCGCCGCATCATGGCCAGATCGCGCTGCACGTGCGGCGGCGCTGCCGGATCCTCCTCCAGCATCGCAACCGCCGCCAGGACCGGCGTGAGCGGGGTGCGCAATTCATGGCTCAGGATCGCGAGAAACTCGTCCTTCGCCCGGTTGGCGGCTTCGGCGGCTTCCTTCGCCCGGTTTAGCTCTTTCTCGTTCTTCTTGTTCGTGGTGATGTCCATGTTCACCCCGCTCATTCGCATCGCCCTGCCGCCGGCATCGTAGAAAACCCGCCCGCGACCCGCCATGTGGCGAATTGCTCCGCCGCGATCGACCACGCGAAAATCGCAGTCGTATAGCCGCTTTTGCTCGATCGCCTGCGCGATCGCTTCCCTGACCCGGTCGCGATCATCCGGGTGAACGATCTGGTAGAAATTTTCCACGGTCACAACGAACTCGTCCTTCTTCCGACCAAAGAGCGGATACATGAAATCATCCCAGGTGAGCTGACCGGTTTGAATGTTCCAATCCCAGCTCCCGGTGCCCGAACCTTCAAGGGCGAGCCGGAGCCGTTCTTCGCTCGCGGCGAGGGCGGCACTGCTTTCGCCGATGCGCTGGAGCATGGCGTTAAAGGCATCGGTCAACTGGCCGATCTCGTCGTCGTCGTGCTTGAGCGCGCGAACCGAGTAATCGCGCTGTTCGGAGATCGAGCCGGCGACTTTTGCCAGCTCGAGAATAGGAACCGCAATGCGCTGCTGGAGGTTACGCGTGAGGGTGATCGCGCCTAACGACGAGGCCGCGCCGACGCCGAGAAGGAGAAGACCGTAGACCGCGAACCGCCAATACATCTGGCTGAGATCGGCCTGAAGATAAATCGTGCCGAGGCGCGTTCCTTCCTGGACGATCGGCTGAAACATCGCCAGATGGGTGCGACTGAAGCGGTAACCCTTGGGCCGCGGCCGAGGCGGGAAGCTGTTTTTCGCCTGCCCGGCCGGGAAACGAACGAAGATCGCACCCTCCTCATCGTAGAGCGCGGCCTTGCTCACCTGTTGTTCGGCGGCGAGCGCGCTCAAAATTTCCTGGGCGCTCTTTGGGTCGCGGAAGGCGAGAGCGCCGGTGCTGTTCGCGCCGATGACCTGGGCCAGCACTTCCATGTTGGCCGCGAGAGAGCGGCGGAAAGTGAGCAGCTCGTAGGTGATGAGGGCGCTACCTAACAACAAAATGGCCGAGCCGGTAGTAAGCAGGATGACGATGATGAGCTTGCGCTTGATCGGTGCGTTACGCAGGGAAAGACGCATCACTCAATAACGGATTTGCGCCACCTGAAGCAGCTTCGAGCTTACGGTGAGCTGAGAGCTGCGCAGGGTGGCAGCGTTGATTTGCAGGTGAACGCGATTCTTATAGGCGGTCAACGCGATCATGCCGCCATGGTCGAGGAACCTTTCCGTCTCCCCGACCGTGAGGACATTCCGACCCCAGACCTTGGCGAGAATCTCATCGAGTCGGTCACGGTTCGTCGCCCCGACGAATAGCAGATGACAACGACCAATTTCGCCGGGCCCGGCAAAATGCGCCACGGTAATGGGACGTCCCTTATAAGTCTCCCCGGTGATTGTTTCGTAAAGCAGCGGACCGAAGGGATCGGAACCAACAATTCCGATGACGAGCGGTTCGCCGCGCGCGCTGAAAGCCGAGTTGGGCCAGTCGACGAAACGGACGACATTGTAGAGGAAGGCGGCTTTGAGCGAGTACTCGTTAGGCGAAGGCGGAGCGGCCCGGACGTTCAAGGCCAGGACGAACGCGAAGCCGATGAGAAAGCGGAAGCGGGTCAGAAATTCCATCGAAGCGTGGCGTAAACGCTGCGCTGCACCTCGCGGGTGGGGTTTGTCACGGGATTGGTGCCGGCAAATTCAGGATGAGCGTTATCGAGCAAATTGCGCCCGACAATTGCGAGCTCGAGATTCTTATACGGCGACCAGGCCAGCCGTGCATCAAGCTCAAGATAGGAAGGCGTCGCCGGGGAGGGCAGATCATCCACGTAACGCAGGTAGGAATCGAATAACACTCCTCGCGGCAAATCGATCGCCGAATGAATGAGGAAGCTGACCGCGGGATCGTTCCCTTCGCCGCGCCCCTGGTTCACATCCTGGCTGTCGCCGCGCTCGATCTCGAGATGAAAGAGTGAAACCGTGCCGTCCATCTGCCACCAATCATTTACCCGCCATTTGCTCGAGAGTGTCGTGCCGTAGGAGTGAGCCTCGAGGAGGTTTTGGATGATCAAGGTTCCATCTGCTCGCGGCTCGACGCTGCGAAGGTCATCGTAGTCATGGTAGTAGGCGGCCAGATCGAAGGAGAGTTGCGGGGTCGCTTTCAAGCGATAGCCCAATTCGTAGGCGACCAGCACTTCGGAATCAAAGTCTTTATTCCCGACTAGCAACGGCGCGCCCGTTATGGCGTTGAATAAGACCACGTCCTCATCGAGCCGTGTCGGCGTCCGCACTGCCCGGGAGACCGCGCCCCAGACGGTTTGTTCCTTGGTCGGCGTCCAGAGGAAGCGGCCGGTCGGCTGGACCTCGAATCCGCTGAAGGAGTTCCACTCAAATTTCGACCCGCCAACGAGGGAGAAAAGGTCCGGGACAAGATGCCATTCATCCTGGGCATAACCGCTCACCAGATGCTCGGTTTCCTCCGCCGGCAGGAAAGCGATTGTCGTCCCGATGTTGCCAATGTCGTCGTGCGAGGCGCGGTAGTTCGCGCCATAAACGATGTCGTGCGCCCCGAGAGGGAACTGGTGCTGGAATTCGATATCGTAAGTGTCACGCGACTCCTCAAAGACCTCGGGAATGAAACGATGGGTGCGATCGAAGTAAGCCTGAACCATCAGGCTGGATTCATCGCCCAGGTCGCGCGTCCAGCGGCCGATCACATTCTGGCCATCGACATCGATGTCACCCGAGTTGAGCTGACCAAAGGTGCCGCCATAGACGTCACCCTGAAGCGTCACCAAGTCGTCGCGATTGACCTTTGAATCGATGCGGAATCCTGCCTGGGTCAGGCGGTAATCATCCTGCGCATCAGCGCCGTTGGAGCGGACGAGACTATCGCGAGTTTCGTGCATCACATACATCCGGAACGCGGTATGGGCATTCAGCATTCCCCCATAACGAAGGCCGCCGAAACCGGTCTCTTCGTTCCCGGCTCCGCCGAAAAGGAGAAAGCCCTGGGTGTCATTGGCAGGTTTGGTGCGGATGTTGATGACGCCGTTGACCGCGTTGGCGCCCCAAAGAGTGGCGCCCGGTCCGCGGATGATTTCGATTTGGTCGATGTCCGGCAAAAAGGTTTGCTGCACATCCCAGAACACCCCGGAGAAAAGCGGTGTATAGAGGCTGCGACCGTCCATCAACACCTGGAGTTTGTTAGCGGTGGAAATGTTAAAGCCGCGGGCCGAGATCGCCCAATCGTGGCCGTCGATTTGCGCCACCTCCATCGCTGGGGCAAGCCGGAGCGCGTCAGGAATGTTGGTCACACCGGCCCGCCGAATGTCTTTATCAGTGATCACGCTGACCGCACTCGCCGCCTGCGAAAGCGGCTCGGCCCGGCGAGCCGCCGAGGTAATCTCAACATCGACCAGTTGCTCGAGCGGTAGCTTTTTCAGTTCGGTCGGCGACCGATAACCTGGGGGCGCGGGCCTTGGCGTGGCGGCGGGTTCCGAGGTTGGCCTCGGCAATCGGAGCGCAACCTGCGCCGTAGCAGGGTTAAGCGCCAGAAAGCAGAGGGCCGCAAAAAGGGGTCTCATTCGTGCTTCAAATCGTTCGCGAAACGTCCCTCTCCGGTCCTGGCAAAGAAGTGCAATCCCCTGCACATCTCCTTCTCATCGGCAAAGATGGGGCGCTTGGCGGTGTAAAAAATAACCGCCTGGGCAATCAGCAATTCGCGAGCCCGGGATCAGGAATGAACCAAAAGCCACAAGCTCGAAAATCGCAGCGACCCACGATGAAGGCTCCGCCTCAGCCTTCCCGCGAATGCGCGATCACAAACTGGAGCGGCGCGCTGCAGTGATTCAGTCGGGCATTAGTGCTTGCCGTTGTTCCCGCGACCCTTTCTCATCCCAAAAGGCATCCCGTCCTATGCCGTGGCGGATGGCACCGGCCCATTTTTGCCGCGAAACCCAGCCCGAGCCTGTTTCTGAAAAAAGCGGGCGCGACCGGAGTCGGAAACGCGGCAGTAGAATGAATCGGTCTGGGGCTGTTCTGGGGCGGAAAAAATGTTACATTAAAAAGCTTGCCTCAGATGAAAATTTGGCCGCATATGGTGGTTCGCTCGACGCTCGCCCACCATATCGTGTTGTTGGAGGTTCTCCGCACGATATTCACCGGCCCGCGTCAGAGGTTCTTTCACCGCTATTCACAACCGCTAACCCGAACCGCCTTCAACCAATGATCCAACTCAAAGCCGGCCTGCAGCCCATCACGCTCGTGAAAAACCAAGCCAAATCGCTCTCCCGCCGCCCGAAGTCTGCCCCTCTTTCATCGACACGAAAAAAGAAGCACGGTTTGCGATTCGAGCGGGTCTTCAGCGACGCGAAGGTTGCGCCCTTCGACGGGCTGGAATGGGAACGCCGCAACGCCGAAATCACCGACGACAGCGGCAAGGTGATTTTCAGGCAGGAGAACATCGAGGTCCCGAAAAACTGGAGCCCCCTCGCGACCAAAATCGCCGTCTCGAAATATTTCTACGGCGACATCGCCAATGGGACCGATCCCTACAAGGGCGGACGCGAGACCTCCGTCAGGCAACTGATCCATCGCGTCACCCGCACGATCACCAATTGCGGCATCGCGGATGGCTATTTCGCCGATGCGAAGGCGGCGGAAATTTTCTACGACGAGCTGACCTGGCTCTGCCTCAACCAACACGGTGCCTTCAACAGCCCGGTTTGGTTCAACGTCGGGCTCTATCACGAATACGGCGTCGGCAAAGGCCAGGGCGAAGGAAATTATTTTTACAATCGCCAGACCGGCGAGGCCGAGCGGGCCGCGACCCAATACGAATATCCGCAGGGTAGCGCCTGTTTCATCCAGTCGGTCGACGACACGATGGAAGACATCATGCGGCTCGCGACGAGCGAGGCGATGCTTTTCAAGTATGGCAGCGGCACGGGGAGCGATCTCTCGTCCCTGCGCAGCACGCGCGAGAAACTGAGCGGCGGCGGCAAACCGAGCGGCCCGCTCTCCTTTCTCAAGGTCTATGACCAGGTCGCCAACGTCGTGAAGAGCGGCGGCAAAACCCGGCGCGCGGCGAAGATGAACACGCTCAAGGACTGGCACCCCGACATCGAGGAATTCATCGACGCGAAACAGAAGGAAGAAAAGAAAGCCTGGGCGCTGATCGAGCAGGGTTACGACGGCAGTTACAACGGCGACGCCTACGGCTCGGTCATGTACCAGAATGAAAATCTGAGCGTGCGGGTGAGCGACGAGTTCATGAACGCCGCGATCGAAGACCGCGAATGGTGGACCCGCCGGGTGCGCGACGGTTCGCCCTGCGAACGCAAAGAAGCGCGAAAACTCCTGCGCAAGATTGCCGAAGGCACTCACATCTGCGGCGACCCAGGGATGCAATTCGATACCACCATCCACAAGTGGCACACCTGCAAAGGCACCGGCCGGCAAAATTCCACCAACCCCTGCAGCGAGTATCTCTTCCTCGATAACACCGCCTGCAATCTCGCCTCGCTCAATTTGATGAAGTTCAAGGCTGAGGATGGCGCGTTCGATGTCAAGCGGTTCAAGGCCGCGGTGCGCGTCTTCATCACCGCGCAGGAAATCATCGTTGATAACGCCAGTTATCCGATCAAGGAGATTGCGGAAAACTCGCATATCTTTCGGACGTTAGGCCTGGGTTACGCCAATCTCGGCTCGCTCATCATGAGCTATGGCTACGGTTACGACAGTGTTGAAGCTCGAGCCCTTTGCGGTGCCATCACGGCCATCATGACCGGCGAAGCGTATGCGGAAAGCGCCCGCATGGCCGCGGTGCTCGGTCCGTTCCCCGGTTATCGCGACGCGCGCGCCAGCGGAGTGCCAAAACCGGTCGCCAAAGACAACGTCAACTCGATGCTCGAGGTGATCGATCTGCATCGCTGTACGGTCGGCGAGATTCCCGATCACGAAGAGTTTGCCTGGTTGAAAAAAGAAGCAGGGAAGGTCTGGGACACGGCGGCGGAACTGGGCCGCAAACATGGTTATCGCAACGCGCAGGTCACCGTCCTCGCCCCGACTGGCACGATCAGTTTTTTGATGGATTGCGACACGACCGGGATCGAGCCAGATATCGCGCTCGTGAAATACAAGCTGCTCGCCGGCGGCGGCATGTTGAAAATCGTCAACCAGACGGTGCGCCCCGCGCTCGAGAAACTCGGTTATAATCGTGACGAGATCGAACGCATCATCGCCCACATCGACGCCTTCGACACGATCGAGGATGTGACTGAGACCGACGGGTCGGTCATTTCATCCGGTCTGAAACCGGAACATCTCGCGATCTTCGATTGCGCCTTCAAGCCGTTTAAAGGTCAGCGCTCGTTAGGCTACATGGCTCATCTCCGGATGATGGCTGCGGCCCAGCCCTTCCTCAGCGGCGCCATTTCCAAGACCGTTAACATGCCGGAAAGCGCAACCGTGGACGAAATCATGGACACCTATATCGAAGGCTGGCGACTGGGATTGAAAGCTATCGCGATTTACCGCGACGGCTCGAAGCGCTCCGCGCCCTTGAACACGCGCAAGACCAAACACATGGGCGTAGCCGAGGACGGCGCCGACATGCTGACCGAGGAGGACGAACTCCGGAAACGCATCCTCGAGCTCGAAGCGGAAGCCAGCCAGCTGCGCACCCAGGTGGACATGCCGGTGCGCCATCGCATGCCCGACACCCGCATGTCGTTGACGCATAAATTCGAAATCGCCGGCCACGAAGGCTACATCACCGTCGGTCTCTACGAGAATGGCCAACCGGGCGAGCTCTTCATTCAGATGTCAAAGGAAGGGAGCACCATCGGCGGCCTCATGGACACCGTCGGCACGCTGAGCTCGATCGCGTTGCAATATGGCGTGCCGCTCGAGAGCCTCGTGAAAAAATTTGCCTACCAGCGTTTCGAGCCGAGCGGTTTCACGAAGAACCCCGACATCCGTAACGCCACCAGCATTACCGATTACGTTTTCCGCTGGCTTGGCTGCCAGTTCATCAAAGGATACAAGGAAGCCACCTCGCCAAGCCGCAACCACCCCGAGCTGCCGCTCAAGGAACTCCCCGAGATGGAAAAAAAAGCGGTCAACCGGCCGGTGGCCGACCTTCCCCGCACCGCCGAGAAAGAACTGATCGACGTCGTGACCAACCACACGCCTAACGAGGGTAACCCAACCACCCTGACGACCGGCCGCACCCACGCCGAACGCGTCGCCGAAGCTCTGGGCAACATGTTCATGGACATCACCTGTTCCCATTGCGGGAGCAACAAAGTGATCCGCGCCGGCGCCTGCGGCGTCTGCACTGAATGCGGGACGAGCCAGGGGTGCAGCTGAAGTACTCCCGAACCCCCTCACAACAAACATGAAGAAGGTGAGCGGGATTTCTGTTGCTATTCTTCAGGGGACTAATCGGAATCGTGGCAGCTGATCTTGTCGGCTGCCCTTCAGGAATGGCTCTGCGAAAGCAGCTTTAGCTTTTCTGCACGATTGCAGGTGGGTTTGGGAAGATGCGTGAGCTGTCTGTCCTGATTGCGGGCCTCCCCTGCTCGCGGCCGGCGAAAATGACTTACCACTGCCTCGAGGGAAGCGTATGCGCTGAGTAGGTTTAGCACGTGAATCGGAATAAAATCACGGGCCGTATCAGATTCCGATTTCGCGTATTTTTGGAAGCAATGAAAACCACGATCGATATTCCAGAAAAGGAATTGAAGGATGCGATCAAGTTTACCAAGGCCAAGACCAAACGCGAAGCAGTCAACGCCGCCCTCGCCGAATTCAACCGGCGTATGCGGGTTGAAGCGGTCCTGAAACATCTGGGTACGTTGACCTCGATCATGAGCAACGCGGAGATCGAGGCGGAACAGATGCGCCATCAGAAGGAGCGCCCGCGTGGTTCTCATTGATTCTTCTGTTTGGGTCGAGGCGCTTCGGCGTCTCGGGTTCTGAAGAGATTCAGGAGCGCGTTTACTCGCTGGTGCAGAGCAAAGAGGCAGCCTGGTGCGCAGCCCCTGTTCGAGCTGTGGCCGGGCGTGCGGGATCCGCGGGAGCGCAGGATTCTCAATAACTTTCGTTCGATCGTGGTCGACCTGCCGATGACGAGCGCGGTTTCGGAGTCTGCGATTGATTTGGCGGAGCGGCCTCGAAGCAGGGGAGTAAGCTGCCCTTACGCTGATCTGCTGATTCACTCCTGTGCAAAAGAGCACAAGGCGGAGCTGCTTCACCGGGATCAGCACTTCGACCGCTTGGCGAAACTCTAGTCGAAAAACAAGTCTGACCCTGGATCGTCCCCCCTAGAGCAAGATCACAAGGAAAGTCGCGGGCATTCAAGACGGAAGATTTTGCCGCGATGCAGGCATGCCCCGCGCCCCCCGGTGGACAATTGGCCGCGCTGCGCTACAGTGCAGCCCCGCCGGCCCTTCGCCTGCGGCTGATTTCTTCCACCTATGGCAACACTTACCGAAACCGAGATTCAACGGCAAAAGGAAATCAAACAGGCCGAGGAACTCCTGTTCAGCGGCCGCCAGGAACTGGGCTTTGCCAAAGGATTGTTCCTGGGGGATTTCGTCGCTGATTGGGCGATGCCGTATCCACGCCTCTCCCCGCAGCAGCAGGCCGAGGTCGACCAGGCGGTCGCCGAGCTGCGCCAGTTTCTTGATGAACATCTCGATTCGGACGCGATCGACCGGAATGCCGATATTCCGCGTGAAGTGATCGACGGTCTCGGGCGGGTCGGTGTCCTCGGCATGACGGCACCGAAGGAAGTCGGGGGTCGGGGTTTTTCCCAGATGCAGTATTGCAAGGTGCTGGAGGAGATCGGGGCGCGCGATGCCTCGACCGCGGTTTTCACCAATGCACATCACTCGATCGGGATTCGCGCGCTTCTGCTTTTTGGCACAAAAGAGCAACAGGCGCTATGGCTCCCGCGTCTTATGAACGGCGAGCAGCTCGCTGCATTTGCCCTCACGGAGCGCGAAGCCGGTTCCGACGCAGCTAATGTCCAGATGACGGCGACGCCGAGCGAGGACGGCTCGGCTTATATTTTGAATGGGGAAAAGCGTTACATCACCAACGCGGCAATCGCCCAGGTGCTGACGGTGATGGCGCGCACGCCGATTCCGGGCAAGGATAAGGACGCGATCACGGCGTTTCTCGTCACGCCGGATATGGAAGGCTTCGAGATGATCGAGCCGCGGATGCCAAAACTGGGGATTCGCGGCACGGCAACCGGACGTTTCCGGCTCAACCATGTCCGGGTACCGAAGGAGAATATTCTCGGCCCGCTCGGCAAAGGTCTGCGCGTCGCCCTCACTGTGCTCGACTTTGGGCGCACCACCTTCGGCGCCTGCTGCACTGGCGGCGCCCGCACCTGTCTCGAAATGGCCGTGGCGCACGCCAACTCGCGCAAGCAATTCAACAAGACGTTAGGCAACTTCGACCTCGTGAAGAAGAAGATCGCACGGATGGCCGCAGACGTTTACGCGATGGAAGCGATGACTCAGGTCACCGCCTCGCTTATCGACCGCGGACTGGAGGATTACATGGTCGAGACGGCGATGCTCAAGGTCTTCACCACCGAGCGGCTCTGGGATGCAGTCAACGATTGCTTTCAGATCCATGGCGGCTCGGCCTATTTCGACGATTCCCCGCTCGGGCGAATGTTGCGCGACGCGCGCATCAACCAGATCGGCGAGGGCAGCAACGAAGTGCTGACTTCCTTCATCGCTCTCGTCGGGATGCGCGGACCGGGGATGGAGTTCAAGGAAATCTACGACACAATGTTGAAACCCTCCCGCGGCCTCGGCAAGGCCTGGGATGCGGGCTTGAAGCGTCTGAGCGCTGCGATCAAAGTGCCCGAGGTACCGGTGCGAAACGCCGACCTGAAATCCTACGCGAGCCAGCTCGGGCGGCTCGTCTGGCGTTTCAACTTCGCGGTCGACAAAGCCCTCATCATGTATCGCGAGCCGGTCATGGAGATGCAGCTCATCCAGGAACGAATCTCGATCGCGGCGATGGAATTGTTCGCCACTACCTGCGTGCTGAGCCGCTGGGATGCGGAACTGAGCGCGCTCGGGCGAAACGGTCAGCAGTCGACCGACCACGCCGCCGCCGACTTGTTCGTCAGGCGATCGCTCCGGAAGACTCGGGAGGTGCTCCGTGACCTTGGCGACAACGACGATCGCGCGCTTCTCAAGACGGCCGACACGGTCCTCGGAACGAACGGCGGCTAAAGCGCAAGCAACTCTCAGCGCGGCTTGCCCGGGGAGTCAGGCTTGTTTCGTTGGTCCGAGAGTCACGCGCTTTGAATTTGCGCGTAACGATCATGGGGCGGAATAGCTGGGGCGACTGGCCCGATTTTAGCTGCTTTCGGAGCCTATGCGCTTGGATGCGCCGAAACCCTCTTGCACGGAGCAAGTCGACCTTAGCGGGAAGCGTCTGCTCATTTTCGTCGTCGCCTACAACGCAGAAAGGACCATCGCAGAAGTGCTGACCCGAATCCCGGCGGCGCTTCACCACTCTGGAGTCGAAGTCCTCATCATCGACGACTCCTCGGAGGACAAAACATTTGAAGCTTCTCTTCCCTTCCAGGAAAGTCAGATTCTCGGGTTAAAAGTTACTGTCCTGCGAACCGCGGAGAATCAGGGCTACGGCGGCAACCAAAAACTTGGTTACCGCTACGCGATCGAGCACGGCTTTGACTTTGTCGCGCTTCTCCATGGAGATGGACAATATGCGCCGGAAAAATTGCCCACGCTGCTGGTGCCGTTGCTCGCTGGCGAAACGGACGCGGTCATGGGCTCTCGCATGATCGACAAACGCGCGGCGCGCGCCGGCGGGATGCCGCTTTACAAGTGGTTAGGCAACCAGATTCTCACCGGTTTCCAAAACCGCATGCTGGCCACCAGACTTTCCGAGTTTCATTCTGGCTATCGCCTTTACTCGACGCGAGCCCTTGTCCAGATTCCGTTTGAGAAAAACACCAACGACTTTCACTTCGACACAGAGATAATTGTCCAATTGGTCTTGAAGAAGCTTCGGATCGTCGAGCTGCCAATCCCGACCTACTACGGAGAGGAGATCTGTCACGTCAACGGGATGAGGTATGCCTGGAATATTCTCAAGACAATGCTCAAGCTGCGGTGTCATCAGGCCAACCTTCTTTTCGATCGCCGGTTTGACGTCGATCCGCCGCAAGAAAAGTACGACCTTAAACTTGGCTATCCTTCCTCTCACACGATGGCGATTGAGGCGGCGCGAGCGAGCGGTTCTGTCCTCGATGTCGGTTGTGGCCAGGGGTACGTGGCGCAGGAGTTTGCCAGGAAAGGTTGCCGCGTTACCGGGATGGACCAGTTTGTGCCGGATGACTCACCGCAACCAGGCGCGGTCGATTTCATCCAGTGGAATCTGGATCGAAAAGAATTTCCCGTGAATGTTTCGCAGTTCGACCAGATATTCCTTCTCGACATCATCGAACACCTGAAGGAACCGGAAAGCTTTATGGATGAGTTGCGCTTTGCCGCGGCCTGCAAGCGTCCGGAGGTCATCATCACGACCGCAAACATCGGCTTCATTGTAACTCGATTAATGCTCCTGCTCGGGCAGTTTAACTACGGACGAAAAGGAATCTTGGACGCGACTCATACCCGACTGTTCACTTTTCGCTCCCTGCGCGCGCTGCTCGATCAATCCGGTTACAAGATCGTGGAAACGCGCGGCATTCCCGCTCCTTTCCCAAAAGCCCTCGGTCTCAATTTCCTTTCCCGTTTCCTCATCCGGGCGAACCAGTTCCTGATCAAACTGAGCCGGGGCCTTTTTGCCTATCAGATTTTCGTTCGCGCGGTCGCCAAGCCAACCGTCCAGAATCTTCTCGGCGAAACGATCGATTCAAGCGAGGTTAGGCGGACTTCGGTAATCCGTTTCGCGGCCTGATTTGCGGCTTACTTCAGAATCCGCAGGGCGTGGAGCAACCCGCTCGTGACTAATTCGTAAAGATCAAACTCAACGAAGAATATCCGGTATTGATTCAGGTCGAACAAGCAGAGCAGCGCGATTGCGCCGCCCAGAAAAACGTCACTCCGCCAGCGAATCGCACGGACTAAATCTTTTAGACAGACGACCGCGAGATAACGCAGAGGCGGGTCCCACATGTTGGTATAACGCAGGTTCATCCCGTAGCGCACATTGCACATGACCAGGTAGGACCCGGCGATAAACAAGATAAGAAAAAGGGCGGCTTTATCCGCGATCCGCAGTCGAAACACCGCTCCCCATGCGAGCAGAAAAATCACCGGGCTAACGAGCAACAGGTCAACCAGGTAGCGATACCAGGGCCCGTCTCCGGTCGCGACCGCATAAGGTAAGACCGAGGCTTTATTCACGAGCAGCCGGTAGATCTGATAGAAAGTATCAACACCACCGCAGAGGAAAATCAGGCCAACTACGCCGGCAAGCGGGCCAGCCAAGGTAACTCCAAGCAGCGCGCGCGTGACCGTGCCAAACTTTAACCATCGGTTCGCCCCCAGGAGGAGCACCAGGCCAACATAAGCGAACATGGCGTTTTCTTTCGTCAAGACCATGACGGCCAGGGAGCCCGCATAGGCCACCAGCCAGCCGGGACGATCCGGATGACGCAGATTTTCCCAGAGCAACCAAAGCGTGAGCGTTGCCCAGAAAGCAAAGACACCATCGATCAGCGCGTGTTGCGACATGTGAATCTGGGTCGGCGCAACTGCCATTAACGCCGTGACGCTGAGCGCCATCACTCGCCTGCCCATTCGCCAGGCAAAGAGCGCACTCAGCAGCAGAAGGAGAACACTGAAGACACTCGAGACATTGTGGAGCGCGGCGAGCGAGTCACCGCCCGAGACCGACTTCCAGAGATAGGCGCTAAAGACATAAAGGAAACGAGTCGGCGGCAGGATCGCACCCGGCAGGCGGCCTTGAAGAGTGACGTAGGCCTCGGCCAGGTCGGGATAAGCCGTTATTCCGTGCCGGCTGAGTTCCTCGACATATCCACGATACAGGTTTTCATCGTAACCAGTCCGGTCGAACTTCGGATTGGGATGAAGCGACGCAAGGGAATGCAACGGCGCTTCGTCAGCGAGAAAGAGGGTCGACGGCAGACGAAGAAAGATGCCCAGGAGGAGAATGAGCGATAAGCCCCCGATGAAAGTCACGCGGCGACTTAAGACCCGATCGGACGGCTTATCCGACTGGATGGAAAAGAGAAATTCGCCGGCCGCGGGAACCGCACTGGAGTCGTCACTGCTCATGGCAATGGAGGAAGGTTTGAGGCGTCGGCGATCCGACCGGCCAAAAGTCGAAACTCGGACTGAAGCGGGTTGAGCTCGAGAGCGTGGAAAATGGCCGCGTCAGCCGCCAGTAGATTGCCAGAGCGAAACTGCGCTTCGGCCAAGAGATAGAAAGTTTTGGCGCTCCCATTTAACTCGAGCGCGCGCGCGAAACATTCGGCAGCCACTTCCCAGCGTCGCTCTTCCATCGCAATGACTCCGAGATTATTCCAGGCGCCCGCATGTTGCGCGTCGAGGAGGAGTGTGACCTGATAAAACCTTCGGGCTGCATTTCGATCCCCCGTTGCAAGCTGAAGGTTACCCTGCGCGAAATTGAGCCCGGCATTTTGCGGCGAATAGGCATAGGCCAGGTCGAGTTTACGCCGCGCTTCAGCGAGCCGACCGACGTTGAGAGCTCTCACGCCAGAGTTATAAGTATCGAGCGACCAAAGAGTCGAGTCCCGCTGGGGCAGGGAGACGAAAACCGTGCTGAAAACGAGAAGCAGGAGGTAAAGCCGACAGCTAAGATAGCGACGCGCTACAATGCCCGCCCAAAGTTCTATTAAGCCGAAAGCCGCAAAGAGAAGGAGCCCCGGGAGTGCGACGAGGCGATATCTCTCAGTCACAAAAACGGTGAAAAGCGAAACCATAAGCAAAAGAATGGCGGCGGCTAGCCAGCGCGCATTCTTATTGCGCCAGCAGCCAATGATAAATCCCGGGAGAGCCAGTGCAGCGATCACGCCGAAGCCTGGTCCCGGGAAAATGACTGTTTGCTCGCGCAGCTGTGTAATGATGCTGAGATCGTCGTACTGAAACGCATTCCAAAAATTTCTGGCCTTTTTGCCGAGTAACTCCATCCAGGCCCAGGGATGCTGCACGATCCATTGACTCGCCTTGCCCGACCAGAATGACGAGACCTCCGACCGACGCAAAGCGTGGCCGCGCGCACGTTCCGCTGCCGCGATCGAATCTCGTAGCATCGCCTGTTGTTCGGCGTGCAGACCGGGCGGAAATTTCGGATAGCCGCTGGCGACCGGGTTGTTACCGATCCAGAAATTGATCCCACTATGCGCGGAAAGAAAAACCGGGTCGTGGGCAACCACAGAGTTATGAATCCAGGCTGGAGAAGTGCCCAGGAAAATCCCGAGTATGACCAGACCTGCCCCGGCCGCACGACGCCCCCAGTCGAAGAACCATTTTAGGAAAATCGCCGCGAACAGTAACGGAACGACAAAGAGCACGGTGGCCACCGCCATGGCGGCGATACCGACGAGGAGGCCGAAGCAGAACAGGGTCCAGTGGCCGGGAGCTTTTTCTCGTCTGACAATCTGCCAGAACAAAAACCAAAAGAGGAAGATGAAGCCCGCTGTTGGCATCAGGATGATCGAGTACGCCTGCGCCGGCAGGCAGAATGCCCAGCCGATTGCGGCTAGAACTCCAACCGCTTCGGCCCGGGTTATACCTTGCCCAGATTCCGTTGATCTGAATCGTTGGCTGAAGATCGATCCCGCCAGCTTGAAAAGAAGGACCGCTGTGCCGCTTTCGAGCAGGGCTTGAATACATCCTGGGACGAACGGGTTTACCCCAAAAAGCTTGTAACTCCCGGCCAGCAGATAGGCGTAGAGCGGCAGTCCGTAAAAGGCGAGGTGGTCTGTCCAGGCGCTGCGCAGAATCCGAAGCGCCCAGTCGTGATAAAAGAGCATGTCGCCGCCAGTCGGCAGCAAGAGATCGCTTTGTGTCAGTCGTGCCAACGAGACGAGCCGGATCGCCAGGACGACGAGAAAAAGGAGCAAGGCGACGGTGACGTCGAATCGGCCTCTCCTGAAAAGCGGCAATGCGTTGGTGCCAGGTGCTGAATTCAAAGCGCGGGAAAAGTATCGTTCCCTGACTGCAAGAAGCAGGCCAGGTCACAGGAAAACTAGAAAAAGTCGGTCCGATTGGCACCGACACTGCTTAATCACAACTCAGTACTGCCGGGCGCGACCCATCGTGGCCGGCGTTGATCAACCAATCCGATAGACAAAATGCATAAATACCTAAATCAAAAGCGCCGCGGAGGTTTCACCCTCGTGGAAATCATGATCGTAGTGGCGATCATCGCCTTGCTCGCAGCGATCGCCGTCCCGGGTTTCCTCCGGGCCCGCAAGCGTTCGCAGGCAAGTCGCGTCCTGAATGATCTGCGCCTGATCGACGCCGCCGTCGATCAGTACGCGATCGAAAACAACAAAACGAGCGGTTCGCAGGTCACCGTCGTCCAATGGACCGCCTACATGAAACAAGGCAGCATGCTCTACAACACGGGAGCCGACCTCTTCAGTAACGGCTACGGCGTCCAGACAGTCGACACGCTGCCGAAAGTTCCAGCGAGCACTTGGAATACTCTGAGTGACGTCGCCGGCACTGAATTCTTTTCGCCTTACGGTCACTTCTAGGGAGCTGACGATTGATTCGCCTGTCATCTGCGTGTTGTCACGGAGGTGACAGGGAATCAGGCGTGAGCCAAACGGCCCGGCGCGCTAAAGGTCGGGCCTCAGCTGATGTAATCGCTTGGCCGAATCTCACATGATACCCCGGCCTTCGGAGCCGGTCGCAAAGCTCCCAGTCTGGGTTTGTCACCTGCGCGACTCCATTTGGCAGTTGCTGCGAAACCCCTGGTTTTGTTGTCTGTTTCTCCTCGCCAGTGGCATCGTCCGCCTCCCGGCGCTTCAAGGTCCTTTCCTTTGGGACGATAACTATCTCGCAACGGCAAATCCCTTCATCAAGAGTCCGCTCCTTACTCTTGAAAGCTTTCGTCATTATCTGTTTCTCGATTCCTACTCCACTCATTACCGGCCGGTGCAAAACATCTCCTTCATGCCCGATTATCATTGGTGGGGTGATAATCCCTTTGGCTTTCATCTCGCCAATGTCGGGTGGCACGTCGCCGCCGGCATCATGCTCTTCTTACTTCTCCGACGGCTCCTGGCCGATTTACCTCTAACGCGATTTTCCCTCGAAACAGGCCAGCTCCTTGCCTTCCTCCTCGCGCTTCTCTGGGTTGTGCATCCCGTCCATAGCGCGGCCGTCGATTATATCTCGGGCCGGGCTGATTGCCTTTCATTTTTTCTTGCCGCCTCTGCGTGGCTAGCTGTGTGCCATGCCCAACGGCTCAGCTCACGGTGGCGCCGTCTGGTCATCTACGGCGCGGCTTTTCTCCTTGGCTTACTCGCGTTGTGTTCGAGAGAGAGCGGATTGATCTGGGTCGTCTTGTTTGTCGCTCATCAGGTTTTTGTTGCGCGCCGGATAAGTCGCACGGCTCGGCTGGCGGTGGTTGGCGCCGCCCTAATTCTGGTGGCCAGTTACGCCGGGCTCCGCGGCTTGCCCGCGCCTCGCTCCCAAGTGCTGGTCGCGCCGGACTGGACTCCCGCCGTGCGCGCTATCCTTATGCTTCGAGCTCTTGGCGACTATGCGCGCCTAATGGTTTTTCCAGCGAACCTTCACATGGAACGTACCGTTTTCGATCCCGCGGCATTGCGTGACTCGAGCCACTGGCTGCGTCACTGCGGGGTCGAATATCTGTCCCTTCTGGGTCTCGGCACAATCGTTGCATTTATCATCGGAGCGATCCGTAAGGAACCTGGACGCGATCTTCGAATTCTGGGTGCAGGATGGTTCATCGTTGCCTATCTGCCAACGTCAAACCTGCTAAGTCTCAATGCAACTGTGGCGGAACACTGGCTCTACCTTCCCAGTGTCGGATTTCTTCTCTTTCTCGCGGGCTGCGCTCTGGCGCTCCCGCAACCCTCTCGTAGGTGGGCCGGCGCTTTAACTGCACTCTTGGTTGTTGGGCTCGGCATTCGGAGCTACGAGCGCAGCGCGGATTGGTCGAGCGCGGAAAGATTTTTCCAGCAAACTCTGGCAGCCGGCGGGAGCGCCCGGGCCGCGACCAATCTCGCCCTGATCTACTCGCGCCGGGGTGAATTTGCGCGCGCCGAGGGTCTGCTTCGCCGGGTGTTGATCCTCACGCCGGACGATCCGATCGCGCGAAACAATCTGGCGGATGCACTGCGCCACCTTGGTCGTGAGGCGGAAGCAGAGCAAATCCTTCTCGCAACCAAAAAGGAGGATGAGAAGATCCGCAAGGACTATCCTCGCACCTGGGTGGTGGCGGCCAATCTCGCGCGTCTTCGGCATGCGCAGAACAACAACCGGGCGGCGTATGTTCTGCTCGACGAAGCGCGAAAGAAATATCCCGACGTCTGGGAGTTAGTCAGTTACGAAGCGGAGTTACTCCGGGAAGAGAAAGGCCCGTCGGCCGCGCAAAAGTTGGTCGAGCAATTTGCGGAGAGAAATTGGTGGCATTACGGCGCGCGCCTGGCTCTCGGTCGCATTTATGCGGAAAAGGGTGACGCCGCCGAGGCGACCGCCGTTCTCACGCGTGCCAGTCGACTCGACCTGCGCGATGTGGAAGCCCTGAATCTAATCGCCGCGATCCGGGTGCGGGAGCATCGCCTGAATGATGCTTACCGGGCGCAGCGAAAAGCAATCCAACGCCAGCCGGACGCGCCCCGGCAGTATACTCTGCTCTCGGACATACTTGAAAAAATGGGACGCACGGCCGAGGCCGAGGAAGCGCAGACGAAAAGAAAACGCCTTGAGGCCCTCGCACGGCAAAATCAATCCCTCCTGAATTAATCGGCTCCAGGACGAAAGCTTCATCCTTCGCGGATTGACAGCGCCACCCTCGCCGGTACGATCGGCGGCTCGCTCATGCCTGCGAAGATTTTCACCGACAAGCTGGTGGACCTCGCCCCGCTGCTCGACAAAACCTGCGCCGTAATCGGTTATGGCGCCCAGGGCCGGGCGCACGCGCTTAATCTGCGGGACAGCGGGGTGCGCGTCGTCGTCGGTTTGCCACCGCGGAGCCGATCGCGTGTCGTGGCGCGGCAGGATGGACTTCGCCTAACGAACACAGGTCTCGCGGTCGGTCAGGCCGACATCATCTTTCTCGCCATCCCGGATACGAAAATGCCCGCGATTTATGAGGGAGATATCGAACCGCGGCTGCACGCCGGGCAGATGCTGCTCTTTGCCCACGGCTTCGCGATTCATTATCGGACCATTGTGCCGCCTCAAGGCGTCGATGTCGTGATGGTGGCGCCAAAAGGGCTGGGGGCGATGGTGCGCACGCAATTTCAGCAGGGCAAAGGCGTTCCTTGTGCGATTGCCGTCGCGCAGGACGCGACCGGTCATGCCCGCTCCCTCGCCTTTGCCTATGCCAAGGCGATCGGTGGAACCCGGGCCGGGGTTTTCGAGACCACCTTCCAAGAAGAAACCGAGGCGGACCTTTTTGCCGAACAGGCCGTTTCCTGCGGTGGCATCAACGCTCTGGTGAGGGCCGGATTTGAAACTCTAGTCGAGGCCGGTTACCAGCCCGAGACGGCCTATTTCGAATGCCTGCATGAGCTGAAGTTTCTCGTCGACCTCATGCATCGCGCAGGAATCGCCGGCATGCGGGAGCAGATTTCCGAGACTGCCAAATGGGGAGACCTCACGGTGGGACCGCAAATCATCGACCGCTCCGTGAAACGACGAATGAAAGCAGCGCTCGCGAAAATTCAGAGCGGCGTGTTCGCCAAAGATTGGCTGCGCGAGACCCGAAGCGAAAAAAAACGCTACCAAAAGCTACTCGCAGCGGGGAAGAAGGAACCGATCGAGCGCGTCGGCGAACGCTTACGTGGGCTCATGCCCTGGCTCGAGGAAAACTCCTGACCCTTGCCGAAGGTGCCGTCGAAAACGGCACTCAGCTCCCGTGCCCCGCTGCGTCGCAAATCAACGTGAGAACGTCTCGCCGCGCCCAACAATCAGGATCGGTGTCGGCGTCGTAATGACACCGCCAATCAGGTAACTGATCGGGCGCGGGATCGCCGAAGCAGAGCTGAGAATGTAAATCTTCACTGCTCGTTGCCTTGGCATCTCCTGGGCCGCGTGCGGCCGGCTGGTCGTCGACTCCCGATCGGGATTCGGGCCGGCAAAGGCTGTTGCGGAGAGCATGGCTCCGCAGAAGCATCCCGTGGCCAACCGAATCCATCCACTTCTAATCTTCATGGTCCAAGTTTGCCCCCAGACCCCTCCCTCGCGCAAGGGAATCTTGAGGACGCAAACCCGACAATTTCGGCTATTCCTCCCAGAGAAAATGCTCGAGCCGGAGCTGAGTCAGTCGCGCCTTCGCTTCGTCACTGCGGGTCCCGCCGACGGCCGACAATCGGCGATAAACCGCCACCGCCGATTTCCAATCCTGCGTCTCCTCGAGCAAATGCGCCGCGTTGAAGCCGGCCTTGTAGAACCAGAAGAATTCATGCTGCACTTTGGGCCGCTCTCCTTCTTCGATCACGCTGAAGTAGGTCGTCAGGGCGGCGGGTTTGTCGCCAAGTTTTTCCAGCGCCTTGCCTTTCTTGAATTCCGCCTGATTCCGCCAGAATGCCGGCACGCCCGGTTCGTTAGCCAATTGTTCGTAAAACTCGATCGCGCGGCGATAATTTTGCGGATCGGCCGCGCCCATGTCGTAATAGATGTCGCCCTTGCCGCAAAGCGCTTCGCGTTGCTCGGCCGGCTTGGCGTTGTTCTTCAGGACTTCATCGTAAAGCGCTAGCGCCTCGGAATTTTTCCCCAGCCGGCGTTCGATTTGGGCCTGCTCGTTGCGCCCCGCCCATTTCAATTCGCCGCCCATCTTTACCACCTGGTCGAGAAGCGCGAGCGCGTGATCGAGCGAGCCCGCTCCCATGCTCGAGGACGCCGAGCGCGCGGCGAAAAAGAGCGCCTTTTCCGTTAGCAGCCCTTCAGGTTTTTGCTGGGCGAGCAATTCGAATTGCGTCTGCGCGTTGGCGAAATCCCCCCGTCGGTAGTAGGCCTCCGCCAGCTTCATCCGCACTTCCGCGGCGAAGGCAGAATCAGGGTGGCGCTGGAGAAAATTGCTCGCTGCGGCGATCACCGTCCCTTGATTTCCAGAGGACGCCGCGTCTTCGATCCAGAGTTGGAGATAATCCGCGCGCTCGAGGGCGGCGGTTGTCGGATTCGTGGCACGCGCGCGCGCCAGATTTTCGCGGGCCAGTTTCAAATCAGGCTTGCGGGAGTGAAAAGCCAGCTCTGCCAGAGCGACCCACGCCTCGGAAAGACGGGGACTGTTGGGAAATTCGCGAGTGAATTTGCGCAATCTCTCCTCCGCCTCCAGTTTTCCCTGCGCCGCCAACACCAATCCCTGTTCGAGGAGTAGTTCGGCCTGCGTCTTCTCTTGCGCTGGATCGTTGCTGATCCGCCGATAATCCGCCGCGAAATTGTTCGCCTGATCAAGCCGCAGCCAGCAGACCGCGGCGTCGAAAAGCGCGTCGGCAGACCGTGCCGATGCTTCCTGACCGAGGCGTTGATAAATCGCGGCCGCTTTCTCCAATTGTCCGGCCCGATAGTTCGTCTCCGCGATCAGCCAATCGGCCCGTTCCTGAAAAACGGGCGCTGGATTTTGCCGCTTCGCCGCTTCGGCCGCGGCGATCGCAGCCGGCCATTGTTTCCTTGTGAGGTGCAAGCGGGCGAGTTCGAGCTCGGCCTCGCCTAACGATGCCGCGCGCACGTTGCTCTGACGCAGTTGCGTAAGGAGCGCAATCGCTTCTTCCTCGCGCCCGGCGCGCAGCCGACTGCGGGCAAAATACCATTGCGCGAACGCCTGGCGCGGCTGAGCCGGATCGCGCATCCACCGCTCGAGTTCGTTCGTCGAAGGTTTTCTCTCTTTGCGGTAGAGCTGATCGAGCCGGGCGAAGATCGCTGGGAGCGCGGCGTCGTTCGGGTGATGATCGATGAATTCTTCCAGCAGATCATCGCCCGCTTCCGCACTGCCAGCCTGCAAATGCGCCTCGGCGAGCGTGAAGAGCGTCGCGATGAGGAGGGAATGGGAAACGCCTTCCGGCCGTTGCAAAATCACTTTCAGGGTCTCGATTGCGCGTCCCGGGTTTTTCTGGGCAAGATTGAGCCGGCCTAACAAAAAGCGGCGTTGATTGCGCGCGCTCAGCTCCTGCGGCCTGGTTTCGCGCAGGAGGTGGTCGGCCGCGGTCAGATCAGCGGAATCGATCAGAAGTTGAGCGATCCTCAATTTTGCCCGGACGTTCCATCGTGGCACAAGCTCGAGCGATTCCAGGACGCGCCGCGCCTCCTCGCGGCGACCGAGCGCGCGCAGCGATTCGGCTTCGCCGAAAATCGCTTCCGCCCGCGCTGGGAAGTTTTTCTCCTGCGCAGCCTGCCGATAGAGCGGGAGCGCTTCCGCCCAGCGATCGAGCATTGCCAGGGCCTGGGCCCGCCAGAAGACGGCTTCGCTGCTCGTCGTGAGGCTAGTTTTGCCTAAAACCTCGAGCGCCTCTGCCGCGGCGCCGGTCTGGACCAGGGCCTCGCCCAGTTTCAGTTCCGCGACCTCGCGCTCGGGCGCAGTCAGGTTTTGCGCGATCAGCTTGCGCAACCGTTCTACCCCGACCTGGGGCACACCGGCTTCGAGCGGCGCGATCGCTTTTTGCAGGGGCGAAATTTCCTCTCCCCCGGCGAGCGTGCCTAACGAGAAACAAAAGCCCAGGAGGAAAAGCGCCCGTCTCATTTGCCTAACAATGGCCGAAGGAATTCTCCGGTGTAGCTGGCCGCGACCCGGGCAATCTCCTCCGGCGTCCCCGCGGCGACGATCTGGCCGCCGTTTTCCCCTCCTTCCGGGCCGAGATCGATCACCCAGTCGGCGCATTTGATCATTTCGAGGTTGTGCTCGATCACGATCAGGGTGTTGCCCGAGTCGCGCAGTTTCATCAGGACCTGAAGCAGTTTTTCGATGTCGGCAAAGTGCAATCCGGTCGTCGGTTCGTCGAGAATGTAGAGCGTGCGGCCGGTCGCCTTTTTTGCCAGCTCGGTCGCCAGCTTGACCCGCTGCGCTTCGCCGCCGGAGAGGGTCGTCGCGGCCTGGCCGAGCCGCAGATAACCGAGCCCGACATCCTGGAGTGCGCTCAGCTTGTCGGCGACTCCGGGGACGTTGCGGAAGAAACGGGCCGCTTCATCGACCGTCATCTCGAGCACGTCGGCGATGTTTTTGCCCTTGTAAGTGATCTCGAGGGTTTCGCGATTGTAGCGTTTGCCCTGGCAGACTTCGCACACCGCATAGGCGTCGGCGAGGAAATGCATCTCGATCTTGATCAGCCCGTCGCCCTGGCAGTTCTCGCAGCGGCCGCCCTTGACGTTGAAGCTAAATCGCCCGGCGTTGTAGCCGCGCACGCGCGAAGCCGGGAGCTGGCTGAACAACTCGCGGATCGGCGTGAATGCGCCGGTGTAAGTGACCGGGTTCGAGCGCGGAGTCCGCCCGATCGCGCTCTGGTCGATGATGATTGCCTTGTCGATCTGATCAAGACCGCGGAGAGCGCGATGTGCCCCAGGCCGGTCTTTCGAGTTGTAGAAGTAGCGGAAAAGCGCCCGCCGCAAAATGTCATCAACGAGGGTTGATTTCCCACTGCCGGAAACCCCGGTGACGCAGGTGAGACAGCCTAACGGAAACCCGACGCTGATGTTCTTGAGATTGTTTTCCCGCGCGCCCACGATCGTGAGCCAGCCTGCGGTCGCACCCGGCGGAGTGCGCGGCGCGGTGCGATGGCGCGGGATCGCGATCCTCGATCGCCCGGCGAGATAGCCGGCGGTCGGTGAATCTTTCGCCCCGAGAATCTCCCCCAGTGTTCCCTGGGCCACGACCTCGCCGCCGCGCGGACCGGCCCCCGGCCCGAGATCGAGAATGTAATCCGCGGCACGGATCGTTTCCTCATCGTGCTCGACGACAATGACGGAATTGCCGAGATCGCGCAGTCGACGCAGCGTGCCGATGAGCCGGGCATTGTCACGCTGGTGCAGACCGATGCTCGGCTCGTCGAGCACGTAAAGCACTCCGGCCAGCCCCGACCCGATTTGAGTCGCAAGCCGGATGCGCTGGGCTTCGCCACCGGACAAGGTGCCGCTCTCGCGATTGAGCGTGAGGTAATCGAGCCCGACCTCGAGGAGAAACTCGAGGCGCGAGGAAATTTCGTGCACCACGTCCGACACGATCGCGCGCTGCTGTGGCGTGAGCTGAAGCTGGTTGATGAATCGGGCGGCGGCTGCGGTCGTCAATTCACAGAACCGGTGGATGTCCAGCTCCCGTTCACTTTCGTCCTTGATCGTTACCGCGAGAATCTCCGGCTTGAGGCGCGCACCATGACAGACCGAGCAGGGCGCGCGATTCATGAAGGCGCGAATCCGGCTGCGGGTGAATTCACTTTCCGTCCCCTCATAGAGCCGCTGCAACTGCGGGAGCAGCCCTTCAAACGGTCGCGCGGTTTTCGTCGCAGCACGCCCGTTTCCGCCGAAGCTCATCTCGATTGCCTGGTCCCCGGTGCCGAAATAGAGCGCCTGCTTAAAGGCATCGGGCAGCTCTTCGAATGGGATGTTCTCCGAGACATCGAAATGCCTGACAAGCGCGCTTTGCAATCCCCGATAATACGCCTGCATCCGCTTCGCCCCGCGGCGCCATGGCACGATGGCTCCTTCTGCAAGCGACTTCGTCTGGTCGGTTACCATCAGCCCGGCGTCCGCGACGAGCTGAGTCCCAAGCCCGTGACACGCCGGACAGGCGCCGAGGTGACTGTTAAAGGAAAAATGCTTCGGGGTGAGCTGGCCTAACGAGAAGTTGGTCTCGGGATTGCCGTAATCAGTCGAGTAACGGACCTCCTCCCACTCGCCCGCACTTTCGCGCAGGACAACAATCCTGTTCCCGCCCCACTTCAACGCCGTCTCAACCGAGTCGGTCAGCCGCGACCGCAATCCTGCGCGAATGATCAGCCGATCGACCACCGCCTCGATCGTGTGCCGCTCGTTTTTGCGGGGACGGACCGGTTCCGGGCGCGTCAATTCAACAATCTCCCCATCCACCCGGATGCGAACGAACCCTTCCCGCCGCGCTTTCTCGATCACGTCGCGGAATTCGCCGACCTGGTTCCGGACCAACGGCGCGAGCAGGATGATCCGTGTCTCTTCCGGATAGGCGAGAATCTGATCGACGATCTGCTGCGCCGTCTGGCGGAAAATCGGCTGGCCGGTGAGCGGATCATGGGGCTGGCCGACGGCGGAAAAGAGGACGCGCAGGTAATCGTAAATCTCGGTCGTGGTCGCAATGATCGAGCGCGGGTTGGTCCCGGAGCTGCGTTGCTCGATCGCGATCGCGGGCGAAAGCCCCTCGATGAAATCAACGTCTGGTTTTTCCATTTGGTCGAGAAATTGGCGGGCATAGGCCGAAAGGCTCTCGACGTAGCGGCGCTGTCCCTCGGCGTAGAGGGTATCGAAGGCGAGCGATGATTTCCCCGACCCACTCATCCCGGTAATAACCACCAGTTTTTCCCGCGGAATCTCGAGGTGCAGATTCTTCAGATTATGCTGGCGCGCCCCGCTGATCTTGATACTCTTTGCAGCCATCGGACGGGATTTGTCGAACCTACGAGTAAAGCACGCCCGGCCTGTTTCTCCAGTAATTTGAAACGACCATGACTGAGCCGGGAAGGACGCTTTCAGCCGAAGAGATCACGCAGCTGCAGAAAAAATTCAGCGAGATCAAGCATTCGATAAACAATGCCCTCGCGGTCATGATGGCCCTCTCGGAGATGTCGCAGCGCCGGCCCGATTACGCGGAAAAACTGGCCACCACCGTGCTCTCGAAGGCGCCGCAGATCGTGACCAGCCTCCAGGAATTTACCCAGGCGCTGAACGAAAAAGCGGGCGGGCCGCCACCGGCAAACAAGCCGGGCTGAAGAGCGGGCGCTAAAGAGCCAGTAGGAGCTCCGCAATTTCGAGCGACGCGCGCGGACGACTCAACCGGCTGATATTCGCGGACCACTCGCGCCAGACCCGGCCGTTCTCCGCGAAAGCGCGTCCCACCGCGGCAAGCATCGCCCGCGGTTCGGTCGCGATCACGCCCGAGCCGGTTTCAACGATGAGCCGCGCGTTGCCTTCTTCCTGGCCGGGCACAACCTGGTTGATGATCATCGGGCACCTGGCCGCAATCGCTTCCTGCACCGTGGCGCCGCCGGCTTTGGTGATGAGAAGATGACTCTCGAGTAAGAGGCGCGGCATTTGGTCGGTCCAGCCGATAACTTCGAAGTTGCGTCCGGTCGTGGCGCGCAAATCTTCGATCTTGCGCCTGAGGCGCGGATCACGACCGACCGTGACGGTCAACCTTACCCCGGGCAGATTCGTTAGGCCGCGAATCAATTCCGGAGCCACCCGGCCACCGGGGTTGATCATATGGAGAACGCGCAAGCCCGCCTCAGCCGGAAACGGTTGGCGCAGCTCGCCTAATTCGGAAAACTTCGGCGAGACCGGAAAACCAAGAGTGTGGACCTTTTCGCTCGGGATTCCAGCCTGCTCGATCGCCTCCGCCGTCAGATCGTTAGGCACGAGAAAAAGGTCGGCTCGGCCGCGCAGCCAGATCCGATTCACGGTGATCGAGTCGGTGATGCAAACCACCTGACGAAAAAGGGCCGGCGCGTCTCCGAGGATGTTCCCGAGAAGATAGGGATAAGCCGGGTAAACCACGACCACTGCGGTCGGCCGGAGCCGAAAGAGCAACCGTTTTAGCCGCGCTTTGGCCAAAAAGAGCCAGCCCATTTTCGGAGAAAACTTTTCCTGCCGGTCGATCCAGTTGTAGAGGCGACCCCAGGTGCGGGGGGCGCGATTGATTGCCGCGAGATAAGCCCGGCGGACGGCCTCGTTCAGCCCGCCGTAGGTTTCAGCAAAAATGTCGTGCAGTTCGACGCTGGCCGTGCCGCCGCAAACCGCCGCCAGACCTTCCCGGATCCCGCGGGCCGCGCTGTTGTGACCTTCGCCAAAGCCGGCGGTCAGGATCAGGATGCGTTTCTCCATTCGTTAGGCGCGAAGCCGCCGGAGAGTTTAATGGCAATCGTTCTGGGGCAAAGTAAACTTTCCCCCGACGATGAAATTCCTGCGCTTATGTGGCCGCGTCGTCCGGCGGCTCGTCTGGGAGACGGCGACGGACGAGACGCTCGGGCTTTCGGCCCAGATGGCCTACCAATTTCTTTTCACTCTCGCCCCGGGACTGCTTTTTCTCTGGCACCTGCTCGGGCTTTTCGGAACCGACCCGGCAAAGTTGCATAAGATGCTCGGCGTGGTCCGCGCTTTTCTTCCACCCGATTCGCGGGTCCAGGAAATCCTCGACACCGTGGTCGCGAATGTGATTGTGACCGGGAGCAGCGGACCGGTGGCAATCACCGGCGTCATTCTCGGGATTTATCTCGGGACGATCTTCATCTCGACCATTTCCTATGCTCTCACCCGCACCCACGGCCTGGCGCACGATCCCCACCGCTGGTCGAAGTATTTCATCTCGTTTCTCCTTCTCCTCTGGTTCGGGATCACGATTCTGTTCGCCTTTAACCTGATCGTTTTCGGCGAAACGCTGGCCGGAATTGCCGAGGTCAATTTCCAGCTCGGGATTCCACTCCAGAACTGGGTGGCGACGCTCAATCTTCCTCTCACCGCGGTCGCCCTCGTCATCCTGGCGCTGGCCCTTTATCTCCTTACCCCGACCCACTATCTGACAATTCGCCAGGCGCTGCCCGGGGCGATTTTTTTCTCGATCGGTTGGCTGACGGTAACGAAGCTCTTCCAGTTCTACGTCGGGCATTACGACCGCTACAACCCGACCTACCTGGCGTTGGCCTCGATCATCATGTTGCTCACCTGGATGTATCTGACCTGTCTCCTTCTCCTCCTTGGAGGAAAACTGAACGCCATCCTCCGGCGCGAGAGCGAGCGGGCGGCCCGCGCCCTCCATCCGGCCGCCGGCGAGCCACAACCTGCCTAACGACTCGCGCTCTTGAGCCGACCGCGAAGCATCATGCGCTGGCAGGTCCTTCTCCTCGGCCTGCTCGTTCTCGGTAGTCTTGTCGGAGCGATCGTGCGGGCGGAGCTGACTGAAGAAGAAAAGAAGAAACTTTTCCTTAAAGCCCGCGAACGAATGAGAACGGTGGCGACCCCGACGCCTTCCGCTACCCCGCGACACAAACCAAAACCGGCCAAACATCCCCCGGCGAAGAAAAAGGGACCGGCCCGTCCGAAAGCGGAAACGAAGGAAGAAAAACCCGCTCGCACTCCCCGGCCTGAGCCGGAAGAAAAACCGCCGCGCACCCCGCGGCTGCGAGAAGAGCGAACGCCCGAAGCGACCGCTCCGCCTCGGACGGGGGCGGCGACCCCGGCTCCGAGACCTACTCCCGAGGAGCGTTCCAACTCCGGCGAGGTCGTGGTCAAGAAATCGGGCTACCAAAAGCCGCGCGGTTTTTCCCTCCTGCCCTTCCATCTTTTCGGCCGGCACTACACCTATCTTGGCCGCTCGGTCCGCAATGAGATCGATCGTGCCCAGGTTTTGAAGGAACGCTGGCGCTACATCATCGTTCACAACAGCGGCACCCGGCAGGGCAACGCTCGCATCTTCGATTACTACCATCGCAAAGTCCGACGGATGCGGAACGGGCTCGCCTATCATTTTGTCATTGGCAATGGCAGCTCGAGCGGCAACGGCGAGATCGAGGTCGGCGATCGCTGGCGGCGCCAGATCAACGGCGGGCACGTTCACAGCGATTACCTGAACAACATTTCCTTGGGGATTTGTCTCGTCGGCGACTTTAATCGCGACCAGCCGACCCGTGCCCAGCTCGACGCGTGCGAAGAGCTGATTCGCTATCTGCGGGCGCGTTGCGGCAAGGTGGACCGCCACGAAATCCCGGTCCGGCCGCATCGCGAGATGAATCCGGCTCGCTGGCCGACCGACTGTCCTGGGGACGAATTTCCCTATCGCTGGTTCGGGCAGTTTCGTTAGGCGAGAAGGTAAGCGTCGTCCCGCATTCGGCGGTCAGAGCGCGGGAACGGGCTGGTTACAGACACGTAACTTTTCCGCGTTCGCGCACGGGGCGGCCCCCCGATATCAGTGCGCGCCATGAAAACACACCTTAGTCTCTTAGCTCTGGCGCTGCTCGCAGTGCCAGCCATCACTCAAGCCGACGTCGAAGATCGTCTCTACGACTTCACGGATGCTTATTACCTCGAAAACGGCGTCAACCCCGTCATGATCGCCGGCAGAATGGAACCCGGCCCGATCGCGGTCGAGGATGAGCCGAACTTTCCTTTCCAAAGGAATGTCCGCGCCCTGCTCACCCTCCCGGCCTACGATCACAGCGGCAACATCAACTATTTCACCGTCCTCGGCGGGCTGGCGGCGACTGCTTTCACGGCCGACCCTGCCGGACAGGAAGCACGCGCGATCGCCGACAGCTTCATCGAGTATGTCTTCCCTCAAGCCGGGACCGATCCGGTGGGCTTGGGCGCACTTCGGCAGTCCGTCCTTCTCGACATGCGGAACGGTTACTTCAGCGGCGATCCGCTCGGTATCTGGTTGCACGTCTGGGTGAGTTACACGGACAAAGCGCTCAACACCCGTGCGGGCAAGAAAGCGCTCGACGCTATTGCGAAAAAGAACGGCCGCGACCTCGATGGCACACCCCTCATCAAGAGCGTGGGCGATATCGATAGTCTCTTCAAGAAAGGCTACGTGACCAAAATCACCCGGGCTGAGACTGACTCGCTCCGTTACGCGATCTGCCCGGTGATAGAGGATCCGACGGACGGCGGCATTGCCCCCGACCAGTTCCTTGCCATCACCTTGAAGGACGATGGCACTCCTCTCGAGCCTGATTTCCTGACCAACTTCGAAAGCCTCCGGCTCACCGGCGATTGGGAATAAAGCTCGGCGCCCCACCAGAACCACAATCACACCAAAAAGAAGGTCCCCTCGTTTTCCGAGCCTGCGGCTTGGGAGCGAGGGGACCGCGCCTTTTTCCCCGGGCGGAAAAGGCACATCTCGCATCATGGCGAACGAGCGACCGGGAAATTTTCTTTGCGTGTTTCAGCTGAAAACGGAAGGATGGAGACATGTCCAAAATCAAGCAGACGTGTTTTGGTGCCCTGCTCTTCCTCGGCCTCGTTCTGCCCGCCCAAGCGCAATGGTCATCCGTCATCTCGGGAACGAGCAATAGTTTGCGCGGGGTTTTCCTGCTCGATTCCGGCGTCGCCTATGCCGTTGGCGATTCGGGAACCATTTTGAAATCGACCGACAGCGGCGGTACCTGGAGTGCGCTCAGTTCGGGCACCACCCAAAATCTCTACGACGTTTATGTTTTCAGCGATACAGAGGGGGTCGCGGTCGGCGATGGCGGGGTGGTTCGGCGCACCACAGACGGCGGCACGACCTGGTCGTCAGTCAGCAGCGGAGTGCGCGACGGGCTGCGGTCGGTTTCCTTCAGCGGCGCGAACGGCATCTGTGGCGGGCTGTCGCAAGACATTATCTACTCGAGTGATTCCGGCGCGAGCTGGCAGGTCGCGCAAAGCGGATTTTTTGGCGGCGGATTTTTTGGGGCGCACATGCTTTCGCCGACCGTCGGGTTCGTGACGGGTCAAAACTCGATCTTTCAAGCACTGGAGGGCACGACGGTCGACGGCGGCGCGCACTGGTCGTTTCACCCCTTTTACTTCGACGGCAACGAAGGGAACGCCGATGACAATTTCTTCTTCGATAACATGACCGGTGTCAGCTCCGGCGTGCTCTTCGACGGCACGGGCGCGATCGCGCGGACGACGAACGGCGGTGTCGATTGGACCTCGACCCTCTTCCCGCAAGGGATGCAAGGGATCGACTTCCCGCAGTCCGGGAGCGGATTCACGGTCGGCTTTTTTGGGACAATCCTCCATTCCACCGACATGGGCGCAACTTGGTCTGCGCAAAGCAGCGGAACCGGACTCGATCTTTACGATGTCCGTTTTGCGACGGACGCGCTCACCGGGCTGGCAGTCGGCGAAGGCGGCACGATTCTGCGCACGACCAACGGGGGCGAAGAAGGCGGCCTTGAATTGATCTCGGCGGTTTCGCGCAAGGGCGGCTTTGACGTCGAGCTGCCGCTCACCGGCGCTCCCGGGGTCGAATGCCGAAGCGACGGAAACAGCGGCAACCAGAAGCTCATCCTCACGTTTAGCGATGAGCTCGCGGCCGTGGATAACGTTGCCACTTCCTGCGGTTCGATTCATCGCATCCGAATCGATGAGAGAGATCCTCACACATTGCGCATTAGCCTGCGCGGCGGCGTCTGCAACGGCCAGTTTGTCACCGTCATGGCCAGCGGCGTCCACGATGACCAGGGACATACGCTCGCCCAGGCGACGGTCACGTTCGGATTACTGTTGGGCGATGTGAACGGTAACGGCGTAGTTGATCGAGATGACGACGCCTTGGTAAGGGCCGATCACGGCACCATCACCAACGAGACCAATTTCCGCGAAGACCTCGATACAAACGGCCTGATCGAGCGGATAGATGCTACAATTCTGAAGTCCAAGCGCGGCTCGATGCTGCCGCCCTGAATCCTCCAGTAGCTGTTGAGAAATGCTGCGCATAATCTTTTGGTCGGCGTTGTCGGTGCTTGGCGCGGCTGCGGTGAGGGCCTCGAACGATTCGCCGCCATTTGACGTCCTGATCCGGAACGGCACCGTCTACGACGGCAGCGGCGGGGAGGGGCGTCACGCCGATGTGGCGATTCGAGGCGATCGCATCGCCGGGGTGGGCGATTTCAAAGACGCTTCCGCTCGCCTGATCGTCGACGCGACCGCTCTGGCAGTCGCGCCCGGCTTCATCAACATGCTCTCCTGGTCAACCGAGTCGCTCATTGCCGATGGCCATTCGCAAAGCGAAATCCGCCAGGGGGTGACGACGGAGATTATGGGCGAAGGGGAATCGATGGGCCCGGTGAACGACCGAATCCGGGAAAAAATGCTGCGGGAACAGAAGGACATCCACTATGACGTCACTTGGAAGACGCTGGCCGAGTATTTGCGATTCCTCGAACAGCGAGGTGTCTCCTGCAACGTCGCTTCCTTCATCGGGGCAACCACGATTCGTGAATACGTTATCGGGTTTGAAGACAAGCCGCCCACCGCGGAGCAGCTCGAGGAAATGCGAGTGCTCGTTAAGCAGGAAATGGAAGCCGGCGCCCTCGGGATCGGCAGTTCTCTGATTTATCCGCCGGGTTTCTACGCGAAGACGCCGGAGTTGATCGAACTCTGCAAGGTCGCGGCGCAGTATCAGGGCAAATACATTTCGCACATGCGGAGCGAAGGCGATCACCTCTTCGAGGCGCTTAATGAGCTACTCACGATCAGCCGCGAAGCGAAAATTCCCGCGGAGATTTACCACATCAAGGCGGCCGGGAGGTCGAACTGGAACAAGCTCGATACCCTGCTTGCGCGAATTGAAACCGCGCAGAAAGAAGGACTGAAAATCACGGCCGACATGTACACTTACAC
>Ga0081539_10001306_pt1 | contig 43581 bp, 39 predicted proteins | sample TabmetS4T2R2_FD_71023 | JGI IMG/M metagenome (GOLD analysis project Ga0081539, IMG submission 71023) | Tabebuia heterophylla rhizosphere microbial communities from the University of Puerto Rico - S4T2R2 | ecosystem: Host-associated > Plants > Roots > Rhizosphere ... | reverse complement strand
CCATGCTGGCCGAGGCGGAGGCGAGGGTGTTACCCAGGGTGTCGTGCACATTGGTTAGGGTGACGGTCACGGTCTGAGCGTTGCAGGTCGCCCCGTTAAAGCTCACGAGCAGGTTGCGCGCATTAGCAGGATCCACTTTGATGCTGCTGACCGTTCCACAGGAACTGGCCGCGCTATCCGCGCCGGTCACATCTTGATTGAAAGTAAACACCGTGGTGTATCTGGTCAGACCGCTCCGGCATTCGATACCGACGTCGCCAGTAAGAGGCAGATTAATGTCGAACGCCCCCTTGATGCCGTGAGTCTTGCGTGAGGCGGCGCCCACCAGCGTGACTTCGCCGATGCCATCGCTTATATAGAGTTCCGCGCTCGCGATTGGTGTGGGGGGGAAACCTTCACCCAGTCCGGCTGCGGCAAGCACCTTGCCGTTGGGAAGCAGGGTCGCCGTGTGCAGAAAGCGTACGTTTACGAGGTCGCCGGTTTCCGTCCAGGTCCCGGTCGCCGGATCATAGAGTTCCGCACTATCTGAGCCCTCGAAAACGCCTCCGCCCGCGACAAGAACCTTGCCGTTCGGCAGCAACGTTGCCGTGTGGCTCCAGCGTGCGTGGGCGAGGCTACCGGTCTTCGTCCAGGTGCCGCTCGCTGGGTCATAGAGTTCCGCGCTCGCGAGACCGTTGAAACTGCTGTCCTGGCCGCCTGCGACAAGCACCTTGCCGTTCGGCAACAACGTCTCCGTGTGGACTTGGCGTGCGTCGGCCAGGCTGCCGGTCTCAGTCCAGGTGCCGCTCGCCGGATCGTAGAGTTCTGCGCTCGCGAGAATGGTCGAATCCTTGATGCCGCCGGCCACCAGCACCTGGCCGTTGGACAGCAAGGTCGCCGTATGAGAACGGCGTGCCGTCGCCAGGCTGCCAGTGGTTCTCCAGGTGCCGCTCGCTGGATCGTAGAGTTCCGCGCTCGCAAGATAGGTGAAGAAGTCGACTTCTCCGCCTACGACGAGCACCTCGCCGTTCTGAAGCAACGTCGCCGTATGCGAAAAGCGTGCGTCGTCGAGGTCGCCGGTCTCCGTCCAGATCCCGCTCGCGGGATCGTAGAGTTCCGTGATCGCGAGAGCGTTGCCGAAGGGGTCTTCGCCGCCTGCCACAAGCACTTGACCGTTCAGCAGCAAGGTCGCCGTGTGAGCCTGACGGCCGATGACAAGGTTGCCGGTCTGCGTCCAGCTTTCGCTCGCTGGATCGTAGAGTTCCGCGCTCCTGATTGCGGTGACGTGTTCATCCACTCCGCCCGCGACAAGCACCTTGCCCTCGGGCAGTAATGTCGCGGTATGGTCCCAGCGTGCGGTAATGAGGTCGCCGGTCTCAGTCCAAATCCCGCCCTGACCCGCGCACGGTTGCACGAGCACCAGCCACGCACCGAGCAAAAGCAGCGGAAACCCGACCCGGTGCCCAAGGACGGAAACAACCGAGGAAAGACCAGCGGTCAGAACGTGAAAACAGGTTCCGATGGCTTTGTGATCGTTAGGCCAGATCCCCGTCGAGGTTCTGCGCGATGAGTTTGTTGTGGCAAGCTGAATTGGCCGATTCATATGGATATCCTTTCACCTGGTGGTTAACTAGCGACTACAATCTGAATGAGCGAAGGGACCCCCAGGATAGGTCTCCTCACCGGTTTTAGATCTCTTGTTTGACTTCAAGATTTCATTCTTGCGGTCTGCAGGGTGACCTCTGATTGAATGTTAGTGTGCGTTTTCATTCTCGAGAGTTGCTTTTCTGCTCTGTGATCATGGGACGACAGTCAGAGTAAGATCATTTCCGTCGCCGCCCTGGTAGTCGGCCTGGAAGTTGGTGCCACCCACATTCACGATCGCGCCATCAGCCAGATTACTGAAGGTGCCGCTGATCGGATTGGCGGAAGTATTACTGATGATCTTGAAAACCTTGCCTTGGGCCAACGTGCCGTTGCGGACATTCTTGAGCACAATCGCCGGGCCATTGCTCAGGGTGACGCCATTGGCCTTAACTGCAGTCGATTTGCTGTTCTTGAAGTCAATTGTGCAGCGATAGGTCGCGTCGGAGTGCATGGTGAGAGGGCTTTGCGTTACCAGGATGACGATCTTTTTCGCCGTCGCGGCGGGATCCAGGACCGCGCCGGCGCCTGATCCGGTCCCAATAACTACAGCTCCCTCGATAGTCCCGCCGCCGCCGAGGGTCCCGCCGTGTACTTGCACACTGCCACTGCCGGTGGCCGAACCAGTAAGATTGGCCGCGAGCAGCGTCCCCTCAGTCACTGTTGTCCCATAGATATAGTTGTTGTTTCCGGTTAAAGTGAGGGTGCCTGTGCCAATCTTTTCCAGAGAACCGGCAGCCGCAATTGTCCCCGAAAAGGTTGTGCTCAGGTTATTGCTGCCGGTGGCAAGGTTGTGACTGCCAAATCCTCCACCGAGCACGATCACGCCATCTTCTCCTTCAATCGAGCCGACAGTTAGGTCCGTGCTATTGAAGAACGTCAGATCGAGTGTCCCACCCAGGAGCTCAATCCGAGCTTGCCCACCGTCACCCCCGGCAAAATCGATCGTCCCGTCGCTGAAAGCCATTAGATGAGCGTTTGCTGCGTTCGAGTTGTCAGCGAAGAAAACCTCCCCCCCGAAGAAACCACCATTGCTTGGGCCCTCGAGACTGAAAGTGGCGTTCCCCGCACTGGAATCGTCAAAGAAGCCGGCCTCGGCGCCATAACTGCCGGATTCGAACGCTCCCGTAACCCTGCAAGTGGCCTCTCCCGCGGTCGCATTATTATAGAAATATACCGCGCCTCCATATGACTCGAGGTCGCCGACCGCACCTTCGAGGTAGATGCTGGAACTACCCGCACTGGAAGTATCGTAAAAGATGATCAGGCTGCTAGGGAATGAACCCTCATCTTCCGAGGCGAGAGCATTGAGCGCCGTCCCCTCGCCGGCAGTCGCTGAGTCTCTAAACTCGATGATACCAACGTCGAAGCCCACCGGCGGACCAGCAGTGAGAGTCTGGGTCAGGACAGAATTGTTGATGATTCCAGCTCCGCTGATGGTCAGGGTGACACTGGTTTGCGCTGCCGCAGGGCTCGCGGTGATGGTGAAGCTGCTCGCCTCCGGAGTAAATACGATCTTCGCCACTTCGGTGGTCCTGGCCGAGAATATCAGGTCGGTCTTATTCGAGCTACCGAATCTCGCCACATCATTAGGTCCGTTCGGAACCGTGTTTGGCGTCCAGTTGGCCGGGTTATTCCAGTCGTTATCGACTGGATCCGAATTCCAGGTGGCGCTACCCGCCCAGGTGATGTGGCAAGTCAACAAACAGCCGACTGAGACGAAAAGCCCGAGTCGCGGGCGAGAACACTTTGCCTTCATGCAGCCATTTCGACCGATTGCCGCGTGAAAGTCAAGGCGATTCAAGGCCCTGGGAACCGCCTCCATCCCTCAAAGTCCCCGCGAAACCCAAGCTCGCAAGCCTGCTGCCAACTGAGCCGCGCCGTCATGAGGGCGTTTGCCGCTCTTCGTGTCGGATCTTCGAGATGAAAAGGAAGTGAAGGCTTCCGGTCAAGCCGCTCCCAGCTTCCGAGCCATTGACTGTTATCTCTGCCTGATAGGACTAATTTTGGACCGAACCGCGGTTCTTTGCCCGGTTTGTTCAGCGCAAGCTCGTCCCTCTGTAAGACCGCACCGTTTGCAAGTCCTGATTGTTGATTCTTCCGTCAACCGTCACATCGTCGCGGAAGTTCGAGCTATTGGCCTGTTCACCGAGATGGGCCCGTACTTCGTGGATGTCGCGATTGCCGACGTAACTATCGCCAAGAACGTCTCCGATCAGAATCCCCATGCTGGCCGAGGCGGAGGCGAGGGTGTTACCCAGGGTGTCGTGCACATTGGTTAGGGTGACGGTCACGGTCTGAGCGTTGCAGGTCGCCCCGTTAAAGCTCACCAGCAGGTTGCGCCCATTGGCGGGATCAACTGTGATGCTACTAACCGTTCCACAGGAACTGGCCGCGCTATCCGCGCCGGTCACGTCTTGATTGAAGGTAAACACTGTGGTGTATCGGGTCAGACCGCTCCGGCATTCAATCCCGACCTCGCCGGTAAGAGGCAGATTAATCTCAAAGTCGCCCTTGGTGCCGTGAGTCTTGCGCGAGGCGGCGCTCTCCAGCGTGAGTTCGCCACCCCCGTCAGCTGTGTAGAGTTCCGCGCTGGCAACAGCGTGGATGTTGTCAGGAGTACCGCCTGCGGCAAGCACCTTGCCGTTGGGTAGCAGGGTCGCTGTGTGGAAGTAGCGTGCGGTGTTGAGGCTTCCAGTCGCAGTCCATGTCTCGATCGCCGGATCGTAGAGTTCCGCGCTCGCGAGAGCGCGGCCGTTAGAACCGCCTGCGACGAGTACCTGGCCGCTGGGCAGCAACATCGCCGTGTGACCATAGTGTGCGATGTTGAGGCTTCCGGTGGCCGTCCAGGTGCCGCTCTCCGGGTCGTAGAGTTCCGCGCTCGCGAGAGCGTCCGGGAAAGCATTTCCTCCTGCGACCAGGACCATGCCGTTGAGCAGCAACGTCGCGGTGTGTAAGTAACGTGCGGTGGCGAGGCTGCCGGTCGCCGTCCAGGTCCCCGTCGCCCGATCATAGAGTTCCGCGCTCGCGAGATAGCCATCGGTCTGGTTGAAACCAGCTGCGACGAGTACCTTGCCGTTAGGCAACAAGGTCGCGGTGTGAAAGAGCCGCGCGGTGTTGAGACTTCCGGTGGCCGTCCATGTTTCGCTCTCCGGATCGTAAAGTTCCGCGCTTGCGAGACCGCTGACGTTAACACCGCCTGCGACGACCACCTGGCCGTTGGGCAGCAACGTCGCCGTGTGACCATAGCGTGCGGTGGCGAGGCGTCCAGTCGCCCTCCAGGTGTCGCTTGCCGGATCGTAGAGGTCGGCGCTCGCGAGGTAACCGTTATCAAAACCGCCTGCGGCAAGCACCTGGCCGTCGGGCAACAAGGTCGCCGTGTGAGACCAACGCCCCTTGGCGAGGCTTCCGCTCGCCGTCCAGGTACCGGTAGCGGGGTCATAGAGTTCCGCCGTGCCGAAACCGTGGCCGCTCTCATCCACCCCGCCTGCGACCAGCGCCTTGCCGTTCGGCAGCAAGGTCGCCGTGTGATCACGGCGTGCGATTAGGAGGCTGCCAGTAGATATCCAAGTCCCGTCCTGACCCGCGGACGGTTGGAGGAGCACCAGCCACGCACCGAGCAAAAGCAGCGGGACCCCGACCCAGTGCCCGAGCACAGAAACAACCGGGAAAAGACCAGCGATCAGAGCGTGAAAATAGGTTCCGATGGCTTTGTTATCGTTAGGCCAGATAACCGTGGAGGTTCTGCGCGATGAGTTTGTTTTGGCAAGTTGAATTGGGCGATCCGTATGGATATCCTTTCGCCTGTTGGTTGACTAGCAACGACAAGTCTGAATGAGCGAAGGGACCCCCCCAGGATAGGTCTCCTCACCGGTTTTAGATCGATTGTTTGACTTGAAGAATTCATTCTTGCGGTCCGTTACGGCAGCGATTCGCCTCGGTGCGACCGCACCGTTTGCAGGTCCTGATTATTGATTCTTCCGTCGAGGGTCACATCGTTGCGGAAGTTCGAGCTATTGGCCTGTTCACCAAGATGCGCCCGTACATTGTCGATGTCGGGATTGCCGACGTAACCGTGGCCCAGAACATCTCCGATCAGGATGCCCATGCTCACCGAGGCGGAGGCAAGGGTGTTACCCAGGGTGTCGTGCACATTGGTTAGGGTGACAGTCACAGTCTGAGCGTTGCAGGTCGCCCCGTTAAAGCTCACCAGCAGATTGTGCCCATTGGCGGGATCAACCTTAATGCTACTCACCGTTCCACAGGAACTGGCCGCGCTATCGGCGCCGGTCACCTCTTGATTGAAGGTAAACACCGTGGTGTATCTGGTCAGACCACTCCGGCATTCAATACCGACTTCGCCGCTAAGAGGCAGATCAATCTCAAAGTCACCCTTGATGCCGTGAGTCTTGCGCGAGGCTGCGCTCACCAGCGTGAGTTCGCCGCCGCCCTCGCTTATATAGAGTTCCGCGCTCGCGAGATAGTCGATGTTCCTCCCAAATCCCGCAGCGACGAGCACCTCGCCGTTGGGCAGGAGCGTCGCGGTATGGTAGTATCGCGCAGTGACGAGACTGCCCGTCACGGTCCACAGCCCGGTCGCCGGATCATAGAGTTCCGCGCTCCCGAGAATGCCGCCGATACCCTGTCCCCCAGCGACGATTACTTGGCCGTTGGGCCGGAGGGTCGCGGTATGGATTTCTCGCGCGGTAGCCATACTGCCCGTCCTGGTCCACAGGCCGGTCGCCGGATCATAGAGTTCCGCGGTCCGGAGATCGAAGCCGTTGTATCCTCCAGCGACGAGCACCTGCCCGTTAGGCAGGAGTGTCGCAGTATGGCGTTCTCGCTCCTCAACCATGCTGGCCGTCGCGCTCCACCGCCCGGTCGCTGGATCATAGAGTTCCGGGCTCGCGAAATAATCTCCAACGACGAGCACCTGGCCGTTGAGCAGAAGCGTCGCGGTATGGCCTCCTCGCGCGGTAGTCATGCTGCCGGTTGCAGTCCACCGTCCGGTCGCCGGATCATAGAGTTCCGCGCTCGCGTCAACGCCCCCAGCGACGAGCACCTGGCCGTTGAGAAGGAGCGTCGCGGTATGGTTGGCTCGCGCGGTCACCATGCTCGCGGTCGCGCTCCACCGCCCGGTTGCCGGATCATAAAGTTCCGCGCTCGCGAGAGCGCCGCTGCTGTGAATTCCTCCAGCGACGAGCACCTGCCCGTTGGGCAGGAGCGTCGCGGTATGGGCATATCGCCCGGTAGCCATGCTGCCGGTCGCGCTCCACAGTCCGGTTGCCGGGTCATAGAGTTCCGCGCTTGTGAGATAGTCGCCCCTGTATCCCCCAGCGACGAGCACCTGGCCCTTGGGCAGGAGCGTTGCGGTATTGAGCCATCGCGCGGTCGCCATGCTGCCTGTCGGGATCCACGTACCAATTGTTTGCCCTGGCAGATTCGTTGCGCTCGTTCCCGTTACAGATTGACTCAAGCCAGCCAGAGCCAGGAAGAAGCCGATACACCAAAGACCAAAACCGATTAAGAGGCGTGCATGGAAGAAGGCGGATCGAGAGGTGGAGTTTGTTTTCATAGGTTTTCACCTGGGCGAGGAAGTCAGGTGCAAGTCAGCAGCGCCCGAGGAACCCGCGCCGGCATCAAGAGGCTTTCAACTTCGCCAACCACTGTCAAGCAAGAAGTGAATAATGGCGCCAGAGAAAAGTCGAACTGCCACGTACCATTGGTAAACACAGTCAGCAGTCTGACCTGTTTTTGCTACCACTTAAGTCTGGGCGCGAGCAATGACCAGGCAGAGCTACACATCTCTCTGGCCGAAAGATGCGTCGTATCTAACTCCACAAGTGGGCCTAGCTTCATGGCCAGGCGGCGCGACGTATCTTCTCGTTTCTGGAAAAACTCTTCCGATTCGAGAGTCTTCTCTGATACCCGTGTGCGTTTGCCTGACTTGCGCGAGCGATCTCTAATCCTCGCACAGGCTTTGGCGTGATTCGCCCTGAGCAGGAGAGTGAGATCAGGCATGCGCAGATACGACTCGAACGCTTTGATGTGTCGCAGAGCCTCGGCTTCTTCAATCGCAGCTTCGGCGATCATCAGTGAAAGCGGACTCGCAAGGTAGCGATCACAAATCACATGACCTTTTGCAAGGTGAGCGCACACAAGGTCCGAGAGATGCAGGGTCGCGGCAAGATAATAGATAAGCCGGGGAAGCGGCTTGACAGATGCATCGAGGTTAATCTCGCGACGAAAGTCGACAAACTGGGGGGGATAATGAAACGCCGACGCGCCGGTGCGGGCCTTGAGGTATTCTACGATCGTGCTCTTACCGACACCGTTACAACCTTCAATGACAAGGAACTTGGACTGTTGCGGCATCAGTAGTAATCATCTTCCGCCAGCGCCGGCTCTTTGTCCAAGCCGATGAGTCGGGCTTCGATAAGATAACCTCTGCGCCGGTTCTTCACCTTGGAGACAAGATCAGAAGGCAAGGGCGCCGGCAGTCGCCTGGCCGCTTCAATTAGCTCGGGAGCTTGGATGAAGAAAACGTCGCCTTTTTCCAGACTACCAGCGGCGATCAGTCGTCGCTCGACCTCGACCGCAAGCTGTCTTAGTGGATAGGAATACTTCAGCCAAAGAATGTGGTGGTTCTCTCTTTCCACATTCAGGTCGTGCAGGAAACGCGCGGCGTGATTCAGACCAAGGGCGCGACCGCTGCTGTGCGCCAGGTCGAAATGAAAGCTCAGCGCAAGGAGATTGCGCCGGAGATTCTTTTCATAAGGCATTACTGTGTGAGTCTCGGTCTTCAGCGCCGTCTCGATCACTCGGCCGCGAGAGTCCCACGGCTCAAACAGCAGGTCGCGGTCGCGCATCCAGTGCCATTTCCGCAGATGCTCACGCACCTTTTGCGCAATGGCGGGATGTTGTCCGGCATCAAGAGCCGTTTCCGCTTCTTCTCTTGAGTCCAGCCCGGCGGCGAGGAGCGTTTCGCGCAAGGATGCGACATCCGCCATGTAGGCACCGCTCAGGACCGGCGTGGTCGGCGCGATGAAATCGGCCGAACCGGGCCAGGCCTTGCCAGGAGGTGGCGAGCCGGCATGGCTCAGATTGTGAGTCACGGTTTCGTCAATGAAAGGCCCAAGAATGTCATCTCCCTGCGCTTGAATAAACCAGCAGAGCGCGAAAAACTCGACCCAGCGAGGCCACCAGGAGGTGATGAGGGCGACGATCTTGTCACCGGATAGAGCGGTTAGCTCCGGCTCAGTCTTCGGAAAGAGAACCAGCACCTCAGCCAATTGGTCATAGGAGGCGCGCACCCGGCGCATCAAATCAGTCATGAAGGCTTCGTTCCAGGTCGCCTGAACGATCGACTGCCAGACCAGGGCAAAAGTGTCGGACCGAAAATGATAGCGGCATTTCATCCACTTGATGTGGAGCGGGGGCACATTCTTAAAACCAAGGACGCGCGGAACCATCTCGAAGCCGGGCTGGACGAGTGATTTCAAAAGAGCGGAGATGACCAGTTCGGGACGCACTTCCAGCCACTCGAATTCTCCGGTCGTTCCAGCGGTCGCAAACTCCTGATGGAAACGCGCATACTCCGGAAGTAAAGCCCACCATCTGGCCCGCGATTCCGCTGCGGGCATGCTTGCGATCTTGCTTCCCGGTTTGTGACCGAAGAATTTGATTGTGTCGAGGGCCGCGGCCTCCGCTTCTTCCATCCCGCCGATCCCTTGCGGCACGGTTGCTGCGCCGGCGCGCAGCGCGCTCGCCCAGCCCAGCGGAACCGCCGCGGGGCCCTGGGGCAAGCTTGTTCCCGGATCGAAGATAAGCGGAAAATCGGGCCCGTTCTGATGGCAAAGCGTAATATGGGGACTCGTTACTCGTGCCAGAGCTTCTCCAATCCCCTCATGAAGCAGATTGCCTAACGGGAATAGGAATATCTTTAAGTCCGGAAGGCCGGAAGTGAGCTTGCGCAGCCTGGCGATGTATTCGTCGAAGAGATCCTTGCGAGCATTGGCCGGCAGCCCTTCCAGATCATTCCACAGCCCCTCGCGGTTTGTTCTCAGGTCAAGGTCAGGCACCACGACAATACTTGTCACATCCGAAGGTATGGTTGGCAGTGCCTCGATCGTAGAGACAATCGGCACGAGCTCGGCTTTTTCCTTTATCGCTTCGGTCCAGGTTGACCAGAGATCGGACCACTCCACTTGGCCCAGTGGCTTCGCTTCACCTTCGGTTTCGATGCGACCGCGATAGATGCGGCCGGTGGACCCATCCACGGTGATGAGCTCTCCGTTTTCAAAAGTTGTCGTGGCTGTTTCCGTTCCGACGACGCAAGGAAGACCCAGCTCCCGCGAGACAATCGCTGCATGACAAATAATTCCGCCGACATCGGTCACGATTGCCGCCGATCTCCGCATCGCCACCACCATATCGGGGTTGGTCATTGGGGTGACGAGCACTGAGCCGGAGTGAAGTTGAAGCGCCTGTTCGATGTTGAAGACGAGATGGACCGGCCCCGAACCGGCACCGGAACTGGCGGGCACTCCGCTAAGGGTGGGCGCAATGCCCGTTGATACCTCCGGCGCGCCATTCCCGTCCTCGGAGAATGCCGCCGTGATCGGTCTCGATTGAACGAGATGAAGCGTATCGTCGTAAATGACCCACTCGACGTCCTGGGGCGCACCGAAACTCTCCTCTAACTGTTTTGCGACCGTGGCCAGGGCCCGGGCATGGGTTGACCCGAGCGGGCCTTCGAGTAACTCCGGCACGTCCTCTGTCTCGCTAAGCCAGAGCCTTTCAGGCGTGACTTCTCCCTTGACCAATTTTTCGCAATCACCCGCGACGTGTTCGACGAGAATTCTCGGTCTTCCATCAGGGCCGGCAAAACGGGTGAACATGACTCCGGAGCGTTCCGCGCGCAGAAAGCGTTGCACCACCACCGCCATGGCCGGAATTTCCCGCACCCCAATTTCTCGAAAGTAAGTAAGGGCGCGCGGCGAGAAAACGGAGGCCCAAATCTGGCGAATGGTCGGTTCAAATTCTTCCGGAGCGAAGACCGGGATGGATTCAAAAATGCCAGCGAAGGAATGAGCGCTGCCATCTTCAATCGTGGCCGAAGAGCGAATGATCACGCCTCCAGAGGGCGCCGACCAGAGTTGCAGGGCGTCGACCGTTTCGATAATTGGCTCGAGGATGCGCGTTGGAATCGGGCGGGAAAGAATCTTTTCCCGAATTTGATCGGCGGCTGCGGTCATGTCCTGAGAAGTGCCGAGCATTGAGCCAACCCGGTTGAGCGCGGGAGCGAGTCCCATCTCTTCCAAGGCGCGTTGAAAAGCGAAGCGCGTGATGACAAATCCAGCCGGCACGCGGTGGCCGAGAGTTACGAGACGGCAGAGAGAGGCTCCCTTGCCGCCAAGCAGGCCCGGGTCGGTTCCCGCGCCGGCCCGGAGGATCTCAATGTAATGCGTCTGACTAACTTCTGCTGCCATGTCCAATTTTGGATGGGCGATTATGCAGCAACTTTAGATAATTGCCATGGGCAAGCTAATCCAGCCTGTCGCCGAGGCGAGGCGGAATGTGATGAAGGACTGGTGTCGTTAGGGGTCCTTCTCGCGATTGCCTGGAAGCGGTTTCAAAAATCATTTTCCAGCCAATTGTAGGGCGTCGGTGGCAGACGCCTCGCTTTAACATTGGGTGGCGTTTCACAGAAACGCCCTGCAATGAAACCGGCAACGATGCCGGGAATTTATGAGACAGCTTCCAAAACAAATGCTCTGAGCAACCTATGACCGCCGATAATTCTCGAAGCGCCGTCCGAGCGCCGCGACGAGGCCGAGAATCAAGACAATGAGAATGCTCGTGATGAGGGCAATCCCGACCTGGCCCAGACCGATGGCAATCCCGACGGCGGCGGTCGTCCAAATTCTGGCCGAAACCAGCAGGCCGTGGACCATATGGTCTTGACTCAATTTCAGGATAGACCCGGCGCCGATGAAACCAATTCCAGTCACGATGCCCTGCACGATCCGCGAGGCGCCTTCGAGGGAAATTGCAGCGCCCGAGGACGACAAGAGAATGACGGTGGTTCCGAGGCAGACCAGGATGTGAGTGCGCAGTCCGGAGGGCTTGCTCGCATTCATGCGTTGCAGACCCATGGACCCACCGAGCACAATCGCCGCCAAGAGACGGAACGAGACGCGCAGCAGCCGATGGTCAGGCGTTAGTCCGCCAGTCAATTCTTCCCAAAGGATGTCCATTGCTGGGGGATCGAGGATAAGCAAATGCCCGTCGCGGGAGCAAGCTCCTCGTTCGTCGGAAGATGGTCGTCGGCGGGAAATATCTGGCTGCCAAAGACGATCGATGGTTTTTGTGCTTGAGTCTGCTGCATCCCTCGTGGTAAAAGCCTTGACTGTGGGCAGCTTGGTTGAGGGCATAAGTTTGAAGCTTGCCGGCGGACCTTTTGCATCGGCTCGAGCGGCCATTGCCGGAGCCTGCTCGTAAGGTTCTGCCGGTCGAAGCCCCAGCCATGCAATTGTTCCGGCCAAAGAGATGACGACGATACCTGCCCAATTCGCTCGCACGCTGGCGGCGCTTCCTGAGAAGGAGGCCATCTTCGACCGGGAGGCGTCGTTGACCTTCGGGCAGCTCCACGTCGAAGCCCTGGCTGCGGCCCGGGCCCTCGCTCAACTAGGTGTGCAACCGGGGGACCGGGTCGGCGTTTGCATGCAGAAGACATGCGATCAGGTGGTCGCGATTCTCGGCGTGCTTTTGGCCAACGCCATCCTGGTCCCGATTCATCCCGTGCTCCGAGCCGAGCAGATCAGCCACCTGGCGAAGGACTGCGAGATGAAGCTCCTGATCACGGAATCTGCCCGCGTCGCGGAACTGACCGACGCAGCCAGAGGGCGTATTTTGCTCGGACGCGGTCCGGCCGAAGAAGGGCTTCCCTCGTTAGGCCAGCTTCGCCGGGATTTCCAGGAAAGTGAAAGTTTCTTCCAGGCCAGGGCTGAGGACACGGCGGCTATTATCTACTCATCCGGGTCTACCGGGCGGCCCAAGGGCATCGTCATATCCCATCGCAACCTCGCCGACGGCGCCCGAATCGTGGCCAGCTATCTCGGGACAAATGCGAGCGATCGAATTGCCGGGGTGCTCGCGCTGACCTTCGATCACGGGATGAACCAGCTTTGGCAGACCCTCTTCACGGGATCGTCGCTCTACCTGCACGATCTGATTTTTCCTCGCGACTTGTTTCGGCTGCTCGCGCGCGAACGAATCACCGCCCTGCCGTTAATGCCGGTCATCATCAGTCGGATGTTTGATCCGCAGCTTGCGGGTCCGGAAGAGGATTTGGATTTCTCAGCTCTTCGCTACGTGAGCACAACCGGCGGCCCAGTCACCGCGGCGATGCTCGGCCACCTGCGACGCACTTTTCCGAAAAGCGATATCTTCCTCATGTACGGATTAACCGAAGCGTTCCGCTCATCGTTTTTGCCACCGGACCAGGTTGCCATCCGGCCGACTTCGATCGGCAAGGCGATCCCCGAAGTTGAACTTTATGTCCTGGATGAGATGGGACGGGATTGTCCGCCAGGCGTGCCGGGCCAGCTCGTCCACCGCGGCGGTTGCATCGCCAAGGGTTATTGGAATGCACCCGAAGTGACTGCGGAGCGTTTTCGTCAGATCGATCGCTTCCCCGGGGAGACAGTGGTCTTTTCGGGCGACCTGGTCCGACGCGACGAGGAAGGCTATCTCTACTTCCTTGCCCGAATGGATTCGATGATCAAGACCTCCGGCTTCCGCGTGAGCCCCACCGAAATCGAAGAGCACGCGCGGCAATTCGAGGGCCTGCTCGACGCGGTCGCCTTTGGCGTCGATAACCCGGAGATCGGGCAGGACATTGCGGTTGTCTATACCAGCACGGCCGGGACACCGCTCGAATCCGAAGGATTGAGGGAACACTTCCGGCTTACCATGCCCCATCACATGGTGCCCCGGTGGTTTTTGCATCTCCAAAATTTTCCCGCCACCGCCAATCAGGGAAAAGTCGATCGTATCCAAGTGCGCCAATTATTTATGGAAAAGCTCAACGCCTTAACCTCGATGGAGAAACGCAATGATCGCACCTGATTTCGGCCGGGAGCTTCTCGAGCGCTATGGCTCGCCGCTCTACGTCTACGATCTGGACGAAGCCGAGCGCCAGGCTAGGGCACTCTTCGAGTTGCTTCCTTCCTCCGCGCAGATCCTCTACTCGGTCAAGGCGAACCCGGTCCCGGAAGTGTGCGCGGCGTTGCGCGACACCGGTTGCCGGGTGGAAATAGCCTCTCTGCTCGAGCTGGAAGTGGTGAAAGAGGCCGGGTATACGCCGGATCAAATCCTTTGTTCCGGCCCGGGCAAGACTGCTTCGTTGGTGCGAGAGATGTTGCTCGCGGGCGTTAGTCATTTCTCCTGCGACTCCTGGTATGATCTGGAACGCGTCGATGCTGTCGCGCGAGAAACGGCAAAGCCGGCCAACGCTCTGATGCGACTTCAGGTCTCGGGCGCGCCCAGCGCAAAGGTCGGGGTCGGCGCCATGCAAAGCCATTTCGGCGCGGACCCGGCGGAATTGATCGAAGGCGGCGCGGCGCGGGCCGCCAAGCTGCGTGGAGCGCAGCTGCGGGGAATACATATTTACTCCGGAGGCCAAATCCAGAGTGCTGAAAAACTGGCCGGCACTTTCGAGTATGCCCTCGAGCTGGCCGAGCAAATCACCCTGGCCGGAATTCCGCTTCGCATTCTCGATCTTGGCGGCGGATTCCCCTGGCCCTTTGGAACCTCCGATGCTCCGATTGATATCTCCGCTCTGCGGGAAAAGTTACAGAGTTTGAGTGGGCAACGCCAAGCGACCGCCGATGCACAACTTTGGTTCGAGTCCGGCCGTTATCTCATCGCGTCCAGCGGCGTTCTTCTCTCGACCGTGCTCGATGTGAAAATCGCTCACCAAGGTAAGACCTACGTCATTCTCGACACTGGGATGGTGCATCTGGGTGGAATGGCTGGTCTGGGACGGATTTATCGCGCGACTGCCTCGATCGAACCGTTCGGGCAACCGCGCGGCGGGACGATCGAGTCCGCCGACGTAGTCGGGCCAACCGATTACGCGCTGGATTACGTTACGCGGGATGCGTCGATTCCATCTTTGCAGCCGGGTGATGTGGTCTCCATCCCGAACGTCGGCGCCTATGGCCTGACCGCGAGCCTGGTCGCATTTGCCGGCCTCGAACCGCCCGTGGAGATCTGTTGCCGCGGGACTTCGATCGTGGCGGCTCATCGTTACCGCATCGGGCACGAGCGAATCTCCACCTGATTTTTCGAACTAAACCCAACCAGCAAGCTATGGACGACATAACCGCTCAATTCGAGGAGGTCCTGCACAAGCATCTCCGCTCTGCCAAGACAGACTCAATTAACTACGAGATCGAGCTGGCCCAGCTTGGCCTCGATTCCATGACGGCGGTCGCCGTCCTCCTCGATATGGAGAAGACCTTTAACATTCGCTTTCCCGACGATATGTTGGTGGAAGGAACTTTTCGCACGGCGAGAAGACTCAAAGAAGCGATCGAGAAGTTGCGAGCACAGAAAGAACCATGACCCGACCACTCCCAGACCAGTCGTTAGGCCCAGAGTGGACGATCCTCGAGCTGCTCGCCCGCGGCATCGTTGATGATTCGGAGCGCGAGGCGGTGCGCGATCTCTTGTTGACCGATACTTTGAATTGGGGCGAGCTCCTGGAGCAGGCTCTACGGCACAAAATGCTCCCCATCCTGGCTCACCAGATTATCTCGGCTGATCTGCGATTCGATCTCCCCATCGCCATCTACCAGCACCTGGAATCAACCCTCGAATGGAATCGTCACCAGATCGAAGTGTTTCGACGAGAAACCGTGCGGGTGGCCCAGAGTCTTGCCGTGCGCGATATTTCCTTCGTCGTGACCAAAGGAATGGCTTTCGAGTCGACTCTCTACGGCGGCCTCGGCACCAGATACATGAACGATATCGATTTCATGATCGCGCCGCGAGACCGCGAAGTTGTCATGACTTACCTCCAGGAGCTAGGTTTTCACCCTTACTTTGAGTGGGCCAAAGACGCCCGGCGCGAAGAGATCAGCAGCCGCCTTAACCCTGACCACCTGCCCAAGCTTGCGCGCAAGATCGATGAGCCTGGAACCCCGATCATCAACCTCGATGTCGCGAACAGCTTGACCTGGACAAAGAGTCCTTTTGAGGTCCCGGTCGAGGAACCTCTCGAGCATCCAATCGAGCAGCCCGTTCCCGGTATGAGTGGCGTGACCCTGCCCTGTTTCCGGCCCATCTATCAATTTCTTTTCACTGTGCTTCATCTCTTCCGGGAAGCGTGGCTGCAAAAATTCGTTAATTTCGGAAATGACGTGGGTCTGATGAAGTTTGGAGACGTCATCCGCCTGATCGATCGGCATCACGCCGAACTAACGGACGGTGAGCTGCGGCGGATCATGGAACTTCATCATGTGACTCATCCCGTCGCCTGGGTGCTCCATCGACTGGACGAGACCTTTCAGACTCGCACCCAGGAACTGCTCGCCCTCGAGCAAGATGGTGACGAGGAGGTATTGGCAGGTCAGATGTCGTCCAGCGCCTACGTCGGCGCCACCGGCCACTCGATGCGCCAGCGTTTGCAGAGCAAGAATCGTGGCGCTTTGCGGTCAGTCGCACCGGCAGGTTCAGGTTCCTGAAATGAGTGGGCTCTCAACTCTCCTCTTCCGTCGCCGCAAGCTGGACGGAGTGGATGTCTATTTCCCTCCCAGGAAGGCAACCTTGAAAAGCCTCCTCTTCCAGCTTGTCCCAACCTCTGTTCGAGCGCAGAAATATAATCGCCAATTGCGCCGCGAGATCGAAGAACGTCCCGACGGCGCGCTCGTTGTCTGGGAAAGAGAAAACTCCAGCCGGCTCTATTATGTCTTCCACGGGATGGCCGGCGGACTGGGAATTCAGCCTTTGACGGTGCTGCGTGAGAGTGGCTTGATCCAAAACAATCTGGCCTTGCTCAAGGATTACTATCGCTTTTTCTATCAGGCCGGGTTGAACCCGGAGATCACGGACGTCGATGCCATCGTCGCGCGCCTCCGGAGATGCCGGGAAGAGTTACCTCACGTCCGGCAGACCTTCACTTGCGGCCCATCATCCGGCGGTTATGCCGCAATCCTCTTCGGTCATTACCTGCAGGTGGACGTGGTCTATGCTTTTGCTCCCGTGACCCAGATCAATCTCGACGATCTTCGGAAGTATGGCGGCAGGAAAGAAGTCGAGCGCATCCCCAAGGAGCACCGCGACCTGGCATTGCTTCTGGCGAAGCATAATGGGCGCACTCATTACAAGTTATTCTATTGCGACGGGCATGGGAGAGACCGTCACTACGCCCAACATCTCGAGCACTTACCCGGGGTCGAACTTTGCCCACAGCCAGGTACGACGCATAATGTTATTCAGGCTATCCAGGCCCAGGGTCGGCTGGGCGAGGTCTTTCAAACCGTTCCGCCAAGTCCCGTGGCCAAGTGATCCGCGAAGATACGCCCGAGTCGCGGGCGCCTGCCGCCGCTAACTCCCCCCGAAAAGACCGCGAGGCGTTGATCTTTCTTCATATTCCCAAAACCGCCGGGACAACCCTCAACCGGATTATCGAGGCGCAATACAGCCCTTTTGCGATTTACACGATCGATCCCCATCGCTTCAGGGCGACCGCGGAACGACTGAAAGAACTTTCCGAGAAGCGGCGGCGCCGACTTCGAGTCGTGCGCGGACATTTATATTATGGTCTTCACCAATGCCTGCCGCAGGGGGCTAGCTACATCACGATGCTTCGCGACCCGGTCGCCAGGGTTCTTTCTGCCTATCATTTCGTTCTGCGCCGGCCGCTCAATCCACTGCACCGGAAAATGAAGAAGGAACGATTGACCGTAGAAGACTGCCTCCAACTGTTTCCCAACCGCCATAACCTGCAGTGCAAGCTTATCGCCGGCGTCAAGAATCCTGAGTTCAACGATGAGCGATTACTCGAGCTGGCAAAGGATAACCTGACACGATCGTTTAGTGTTGTCGGTATCTCTGAAAGATTCGAGGAGAGCCTGGTCTTGATGGCAAAGACATTTGGCTGGGACATTCGGTTCTACGAAAACAGAAAGGTTGCGAAGCACCGTCCGGCCACGGAGTCACATCTGGCCGAGCTCATTCGGGCGCATAATCGGCTCGATGTGGAGCTTTATGAGTTCGGGAAAAAGCTCTTTGAAGAAGCTCTCCGTAAACAGGAAGAGGCGGTGAGAGAGGGCGTCGCCAATTTACGCGCGATTCCGAGGCCAGGTCCCGTGCAACACCTCGTCCTCTCCGCCATAACCAACGCCAGGTTCCTGTTGAACAAGCTCATATCGGCGATATGACTTCGGCCGATTCTGTCGAGAAAGCGGTTATTTTTCTTCACATCCCGAAGGCAGCCGGCTCGACTCTCAATCGGCTGATCGAAGCCGAGTATCCCCTGCGTGAAATGTATTCGATCGATCCCTCCTTTTACCGCTGGTCGTGGGCCCATTTGCAGCGCCTTTCCAAGGAACGACTGAAAAGGACAAGGATTTTTAAAGGCCACATGCCATTTGGACTTCACGCCATCCTTCCTCAGGCGGCGACTTACATCACGATTCTGCGCGACCCGGTCGAGCGTGTGCTTTCGTCCTTCTACTACATGCGCAGTTACAAACTGCAGCCGATGTACTGGAAGTTTAAGTTCGAGCATTGGAGCCTCGAAGATTTTGTCGAACGCTCCCCCCGCCACAACCTCCAGTGCAAAATCGTTGCCGGCATTGACTATACGAAACCGTGCACGGCCGAGATTTGTGAAAAGGCGAAGGAGCACCTGCTTCGCTACTTTAGCGTCGTCGGGTTGTCGGAGCACTTCGAAGAAAGTCTCGCCCTCATGAAACTGCGCTTCGGTTGGAAGCTGCGACGCTATTCCCCCTTCAACGTGAGTCGCAGCCGTCCAGCAAAATCTGATGTTTCCCGATCAACTCTCGATTTAATCGCAGAGAAGAACGCTTTCGACCTCTCCCTTTATCAATGCGCAACAAATCTGTTCCAAAGCCTCGTCAAAACCAACGCCGCCGAGGTCGAGCGGATCGTGAGGGAGTTGAAGGCGACGCGCGCGCAAACTGAGACTCCAGTGGCCTCGGCGCTATTTGCACTCCAGGCCGCAGGGCGGAAGACGATGAGTCGGGCTTACTCCACTATTTAGCGATCTTTATCGGCTTTCAGAGACTGGCCCGACAGAAAGGCACGCTTCCGCGCGGTCGGTGCCGGCGGAGGGGATCGAACCCACACTCCCTTGCGGGAACCGGATTTTGAGTCCGGCGCGTCTGCCAGTTCCGCCACGCCGGCGGCAGCGAACTATCGCTTTAGCAGTCTAATGCGCGGCCGCAATCGAAAAGTCGAACGGCCGGCCGTCGGTCGCGAGCAGGTCGCGCTCGCGTAACCAGGCCACTCCGCGCGGGATCATGCCGTAACCGAAATGCGCCTGGGGCAAAGTGGCCAGTTCGCTTCCCGGCCAGGCCTGATGTAGAGCGCGCAAATCGCTCAGGCGCACAATTCGATCAAACTGCCCTCCGACAATCAGGGTGTGCTGCGTTACCTCAATTGCGGGCGACGAGTGCAAGGGGGACGAGAGATGAGCGTGCCGCTCGACCAGCTCAGGCATCAATCCGGCGCGGGCAAGCTGCCGTCGAATCGTCCAGCTGGTTGGGCCCTCGTAGAGCGCGTAACTGGTGTTTACCATCGGGGCGAGCAGAACGACAAACCGCAACCGCGGCTCGAGCAAGGCTACGAGCGCGCCCACCCAACCGCCATAGCTGGTCGCGAGCAATCCTACCGCGGTCGATCCACGCGCCCGCAGCCAATCGAGTAATTGCCGGACCTCGACCACTGCCTGGCGCAGTGTGTCGCCGGTCAAGATCAGGTCCGCCGTGCAGCAAAGTTCGCCATTCCAGTAGCCGGCTGGACGGCGCGAATAGTGAAAGGGCAGATGAACAAAGGCGGTGTTCCAGCCTAACGAATTAAAGCGACGGGCCCAGAAGCGATAGCCAGCCGCCGAGGCCGACATCAATGCATGCAGCATCACCACCGTTGGCGCCTTCGCTTCCACCGTGGAGAGAATAACCTGTACCCGCGCATTCCGGGGAAATTGAGAGTTGGAAACCGCGCGGCTCTGCCAGCTGATTACGTTGGGCGTTTCCTCGCGCAGATTCTCGAGCGCCGGCGGAAGGGCAAAATGCTCCGCTCGGGTCTGCCGCTCGCATTGGGCGAAATATTCCTCCGCCGCTTCCCGGGGCGAAACGCGTTGGGCATGCCGGCGGTGAAGCAAGGCGAGGCCGCCGCAGACAATTTGGTCCACGGCCAGGCCGAAACCGTGATGAAGCAAAGTTTTCACTCCTATTCGTTACGCCCAGCATCGCGCCCCTTGCGATGTTCTGGGCTCGCCGGCAGGTCGTCCGTCGTCAGGCGAAAATGAGCCACCGTCGCCCGCCCGAGTTCCCGCAGGGCGCCGAGCAGGCGGTCGTTGGCTAGCCCTTCGTCATTGGGGGAAAGAGAGAACGGCCCGGCAATCCCAATCCAGATCGGCAGGCGAGGCGGCAGCGGACTCCAATTCCGCCGCGCATAAAGACGATCACTCCCAAAAATGACGCAAGGGATCACCGGAGCGTTCGTCAGGCGGGCGAGCGCGCTCGCGCCGCTGCGACCGGAGGCCCCACCCAGGATCGAGCTCGGTCCGGCACGGATTCCGCCTTCCGGAAACATTCCCACGATCCGCCCTGCCCGGAGCCGCTCGATGCCACGGCGCAAGGCACGTTGATCGGGCCGGGACCGATCAACCGGGAAAGTATTGAGAGCGCGCAGCCAGGCTCCCCCAAAGCGATGAGCGTAGAACTCTTCCGTCGTCATCCAGTCAATTGGGCGGCGAAAGCTGATCGAAATCAAAATCGGATCGAAGTGGGAGATGTGATTGGCGGCCACGACCGCCGCCCCAGCGGGTTCGACCGTACCGGGTCCGCGCCAGACTTGGAGCCGGACAAACGGCGCGAAGAGACTGCGCGCGAGATGAGCGGAAAGCCGATAACACCAGTCGCTCACTCTCAGCGCGGGCCGAGATCAAAATCCCGCGCCGAATGGTTGCAGCCCACGGGGCGGACCGAGCACCTCGCGCAGGAGAATTGCCTGCCGGACACGAGTGGGCGAACGAAGCAGCGCGCCTAACGAACCGCGACGGGAGGCAACCGCGGGCGCCGGCGGGCGTGGCGGGACCGCCGTTACTGGCGTGATGGCAGTTGGCACCCGAACAACCAACTGAGGCGGCGCGGGAGGAATCTGCGCGATCTCTTTGAACGGCGGCAACGGCGGAGGCTCTTTCGGCACCGTCACGATCGGCGGCAAAGGTTGCACCCAGCTTCGTTTCGCGCGACGCGGTTCGGGCGCGGCCTTCGGCACCACTACGCGCCGCGGACGCGGCTGCGCTTTTGGAGGCGGCGCGCTTCCCGGCGGCGCCCCGAGCGCTTCGAGAAAACGCCGGATCCGCTCCTCCTCGGTCTCGGTCGAGCGCGTTGGTCGTTGGCTGCGCTCATCGGGTGAAGCCGATTCCGACTCGTCGCTTTGGCCGCCGATCTTCGTCAGCCAGCGAAAGAGCAGGGCAATCCCGGCGAGCAAAAGGAAGATGAGAGTCTCGTTCATTTGGTTTGGTGGATCGTTAAACCGTGAATCGTTACATCGTGAATCGTAAAGCCGGAATCATTGTTTGCCGGACGCGTTGCGCATGCCGATTCACGATCCACGATTCTCGATTCACGTTTCTCGATTCACGTTTCACGTTTCACGATTCTCGATTCTCGATTCTCGATTCACGTTTCACGATTCCGTCGCCGGCTTGTCCGGCTGAGCGATTGATTCGCGCATCGAAGTGTCGGCCTGGACGTTTTTCATCCGGTAGTAATCCATGATCCCAAGATTGCCGGAGCGAAATGCCTCCGCCATTGCCTGCGGAACGAGCGCTTCCGCTTCCACGACTTTGGCTCGCATCTCCTGCGTTTTCGCGCGCATCTCCTGCTCGACCGCGACCGCCGCGGCCCGGCGCACCTCGGCCTTCGCCTGGGCGACACGTTTGTCGGCATCGGCTTGCTCGGCCTGTAATTTGGCGCCGATGTTGTCGCCGATATCGACGTCGGCGATGTCGATCGAGAGAATTTCGAAAGCGGTCCCGCTATCGAGTCCTTTGGTCAGGACGAGTTTGGAAATGCGATCGGGATTTTCCAAAACCTCCTTGTAGGTGTCGGCCGAACCGATCGAGGTGACGATCCCCTCGCCCACGCGCGCAATGATCGTTTCCTCGGTCGCGCCACCGACGAACCGATCGAGATGCGAACGGACGGTGACCCGCGCTTTCACTTTCACCCCGATGCCGTCCTTGGCCACGCCATCGATCGTGCTCCGCTGCATCGCCGCGCTCGGCACATCGATGATTTTGGGATTGATGCTCGTGCGGACCGCTTCCAGGACGGTTTTCCCCGTGCCCTTGGTCGCGAGATCGATCGCGCAGGCGCGGTTAAAATCGAGCGAAATACCCGACTTATCGGCGGCGATGAGGGCAAGGATGACGTGAGTGACATCGCCGCCCGCCAGATAATGCGCCTCGAGCGGATCGCTCGGAATCTCGAGTCCGGCTTTCACCGCCGTGATCCGGTTATCGACGATCAGGCCCACCGGCACTTTTCGCAGACGCATCCCGACCATTTTGCCGATCCCGACCGGCGCGTTGGCGATCCGGGCGCGCAACCAGAGGCCGAAGAAATTGAAAAGGATGATCGCGAAGACGAGGGCGAAGACCGCCACGACCGCGAGCACGACGTAGGAGAGCGATTCCATGCCTGCACGTTACGAAACGGCCCGAAAACCGGAAAGCGATTATTTGCGCGGAAGATTTGTGAAAGGCGAGCGGGTGGCGGGGCGCCGGCGCTCCTCCGAGATCGGGGGCGCGATTCTTCTCGCACTCGTTAGGCCCGAGTTGCTCGCCGACGCCGCGATTACTCCTCCACCGGCCGAAGATAATAACCGCCCGCGCTCTTGTCGCTTTCCAGTTTGAGCAGGTGGCGCTTCTGCGCTTCGAGCAAGAGATCGCTGAAACTGCGCAGGCCGTAGGCGCGCTCGTTAAAGCCGGGGTGCTGCCGCTTGATCGCCTGTTTCACCCGCGATCCATGGACGGAGAGATCGGAGCCCTGTTCGGTCCGCAGAGCATCGAAGGTGTCCACCAGCAGGTCGAGCGCCTCTTCGATCGGCGGCCCTTCGTTTTTTCTCCGCTCCGGTTTCTCCCGGGGCGACTGGCGTTTGCGGCGCGGCTCACTTCGCACGAGGTCGTCGTAGTAAATGAATTCGTCGCAGTTGGTGATGAAGAGATCGGAGGTGGATTGTTTGACCCCGACGCCGATAACGGTCTTGGCGTTCTCGCGCAATTTGCTCACCAGCGGCGAGAAATCCGAGTCGCCACTGGCAATGGCGAAAGTGTCGACGTGGCTTTTCGTGTAACAGAGATCGAGCGCGTCCACCACCATCCGGATGTCGGCAGAATTTTTTCCCGACTGCCGGACGTGCGGGATCTCGATTAACTCGAAGGCGGTTTCGTGGAGCCCGCGTTTGAAGGCCTTGTAGCGTTCAAAATCGCAGTAGGCTTTTTTTACCACGATGTGGCCCTTGAGGAGAAGGCGCTCGATTACTTTGCGCACGTCGAAGGGCGCAAACTGCGCGTCCTGGGCGCCAAGCGCGAGATTCTCCAGATCGAGGAAAACAGCAATGGTCGCGTCGGTGTCAGATGCAGTCATGGAAGAACGATCTACGCGTGATTCGGGTCGAGAAACAGCGAAAACTTGTTAGGGTGGCAAGGTGATGAAAAGACGCTGCCTGAGAGAGCTCGTGAGGGGATTGGTGGTTGCGGCGTCGTTAGGCATGATCGCCTGCGGTCGCTCCGGCTCGAGCGGCGAAACCCCGCTCCCGCCTACGCCTTCGATTCAACAACAGCGGGCGGCGCGCGCCGCGGAGGTCCCGCAGCCAATCCAGGAACGCTGGGATTATCTCAATCGGATGCGGCAGGCGGACGCCTACCGCGCGATCGAGCGTACCCGGGTGGACGAGCAGAACCAGCTCGGAGTGGTCCTCGCCGCCAACTTAAAGCCAGATCAGATTGAAGCAGTGGTCAGGAAAGCGCTGGAAGCACTCGCCAAAAAATTTCCGAACGAAGACATGAGTCTGGGCGCGTATGCGCCAGGCAAACCCCTGCGTAAACTCGGGATCGCGAATTACCGCGCGGAAAGCGGACAAGTCACCTACACTCCGCTTTAGCCGGGGACGTTGACCCGGCTACATCTCCGCCGGCGCGGCCCAGCCTAACGAAAATGGCTTTTCAGCCGCAAGTTGTTAATGTTCGAACGCATCTCGTGATTAACCAACCGGACAAACACACCTACCGATTGTTGGGGTGGCTGGCTCTGGCTCACGCGCTGGTGGCTTCTGCGCTCGTCATTTTCTTCTTCGAGCCGATCGTGCATGGTTCGTACACCGCCCGCGCTTGGGTCGGGCTTGCCACCCTCTGGTTCCTCTGGCCCATCGTTCTAATCCTGCACCGTGGACGTTCGTGGCGACGCTGTTTCATATTCGTTGTGATGGGTATGCTGCTCTTCCTTCCCATCCTGCCGGCTTATATTTTCCACATCGGACCGCCAGCCGTCGGCCTGCCTTTCGGGGTTCACTTGGAGCCGATCAGTATTTTGCGATACTGGCGCGCCTGGTGGTCTGGCCGTGCCGACGCGAGAAAGGATATCGCCGCCGGGATTTTAGCAAGGGAAGTCTACGGGTTCGGCGCCGCGGGTGGGCATTCGGCGAAAATTTTGCGGGATCGCTATCACATTGAGACACATCCGACAGCAGGTTGTGTCGTTGATGAGAAAATCGTTGGTCACGCCGCCGGTTACAACGAAATCGCAGAGAAGGAAATCGACCGTCGGGTGGGGCGAGCGCAAGTCGAGGCGGCGAAGGCAGAAGGATTGGTTCTCGACCGGCAGGCAACAGAACTGAGGGAACAGTATTGGACAGACTTGGCGCAACGTTTTTCAATTTTTCCAAGTGATTCGAACGTGACCTTGCAGTCGGTGACTGTGTTTAAGCCCCCTTATACTGATTTCCCTCCACTCGAACCAGCACTCGAAGAGCAACTCGGAAAACTCGTGAGGGAAGTTGAAAAGTTCGTCGGTGAGAGAACCCCGCAGAGCACCCCCGAAGCGCAATTAAGGGTCTCGGTGACACTCGCACCAGCAAAGCCACCTCAATTCCAAACCTCAGGATCGATTAAAGTGCCTAGGACTTTTTATGATCGGGTTCGTCTCGAGCTGCCTGGTCTACAGGTCCCAGTCTGGAATGGCGAATATCTCGTTGTGACTTTGAACTTTGCACTCAGTGCAGACGTCTTTTAACCCAGCTGACAGGAAGAACGGTCACTCCCGTCCCCAAATCATGGCGACCGACGTCGTTAGGCTGCCTCCCATGTTGAAGGTGAGATAGCGTCTCGCATTTGGCACCTGGCGCGCGCCGGCCTGATTCGTCAGCTGCTGGTAGGCCTCGTGGACCTGGCGCACCCCAGTGGCGCCCACCGGGTGGCCGTCGCCGATCAAGCCGCCGCCGGCATTCACCGGAATCTCGAAATCGATCTTGCCGCTGATATGCTCTCCCCGCACCTGCGGGAGCGCCGTGGCACCGCTCTTCGCTAGCTCGGCACCTTTGCCCGGCTCGGCCAAACCGAGGATTTCATAAGCAACAATCTCCGTAATCGAGAAACAGTCGTGCACTTCCGCCCCGCTCATGTCGCGGGGCTTTAGGTTCGCCATGCTGAAGGCTCGCGTCGCCGCCTGGCGCGCCGTGCTAAAAGTCGGCGCGTCCTTTTTCTCGAGCGGGAGGTAATCGGTCGTGTGTCCGTAACCAAGCAGGCGCGGCAACTTCGCCTTATCCCGCCCGATGCGATCAAGGTATTTGCCGGAGACCAAAACGAGCGCGGCCGCGCCATCGGTAATTTGCGAACAATCCGAGACGCGCAGCGGCGGGGCGACGCTCGGATTTTTCTCCGAGACCTGCGAGGCGCAGTCGTAGGTCAGGTTCGCCTCGCGCATTTGAGCGAGTGGGTTGAGCCGGGCGTGCGCGTAATTCTTATAGGCGATCGCCGCGAGGTCGTCCGGTGAGGCGCCGTATTTCTCGATGTAAATCTGGGCAATCCGCCCAAACAACTTCGGGAACATGAAATCGCCATACTCCGGTTTCTCGATATGATAATCGGCCGCCGCGCCGAGCACATCGGAGCCATCGAGCGAGGACATCGTCTTTTGCTGTTCCGCACCAACCACAAGAACGGCGTCGTGGAAACCGCCTGCGATCCAGTGCGCGCCTAACAACACCGAGAGCGCACCGGAAGCGCAGGCCGCTTCGGTGTGCATGGTTGGGATGCCGTGCAGTTTTTCGTCGATCTCGGGAACGAAGGCGCCAAGATGAAGCTGCTTGGTAAACTGACCGGCGTTGAAATTCCCGACCGCCCCAGCCTCGATTTCGCCCGGGTCGATCCTGGCGTCGTCGATCGCCTTTTTGCCCGCCTCGGTGATGACGTGGCGGATGGTTTTCCCTTCTTTCTTGAGATTGCGCTTAAAGTCGGTGCGGCCGCCGCCGAGGATATAGACTGGTTCCATAATGATTCTGTTGACTGGATTTTAGATTTCTGGATCGATGCTCACGCCGCTGATTAGAAGAGCTGGAAGAATATGCAGGCCGGCTTCTTCGGTAAAAACGGCAACACGTGGCCGAGTCGGGTCCACGTGCGCATGATCCGGCGTCGGCACTCGCAGCTCTCTGCCGTCAGCGACATAGATAGTGAATGGGACGAACGGTTTGGCTTTGAGCCGCTCGCGAATGTCGGTCGTCATGGTGAGAGAACGTAACCGGATTTTTCTGCGCTGTCATCCTCCGGGCGGGACAGCGGTCACGGTGCGCAAACAGCTTTGAAAATCGGCGGGGATTATGGGATTAGCTGCGAGCCATGGCACGCCTCCACGAATAGCAGGGCAAGGAAATCCTGGCCGCACGGATTCAAAATTCCAAGGGGCCGCGCCACGAACAGCCCAGAGTAAGCTGCCGCCGCCGCCAAGGAACTGGGCGTGAAGAAAGATTCGGAAGTCGTGATCAAGATACAGGCCTGGACGACGGGTCGCGCGGGAATTGGCGGAGTCGCCTTCGCCAAAGAGCCTGACGAGGTCCGGGCCGAGGCGGAGCGGATGCTGGCGATGAAGGTCGGGCAGTTCCCCGTTGAGACGGTGCTGGTCGAGGAAAAGATTCCGATCGCGCAGGAGTTTTTTCTTTCCTTCGCGATCGATGACGCTGCCCGGGCGCCGATGATCGTTTTTTCCGCGGGCGGCGGGAGCGAAATCGAAGAACGCGCCGCCTCGACCCGGCGCATTCCGTGCGACGCGAAACGCGGGCCGGACGAGGCGGAAACAAAGCGCGCTGCGGAATCCTGCGGACTTTCGCTCGAGCACGCGAGCGCGCTGGCGGAATCGATCCGGAAACTGTTCAGCGCGGCTCGCAGCGTCGAGGCGCGCTCGCTCGAGATCAACCCGCTGGTCTTGACTGAGGAGGGCGAGTTTGTCGCCGCGGATTGTCGTCTGACGATCGACGACTATGCCGTCGCTCGCCATCCGCAGTTGAAGATTGAGATCGCGCGCGAGTTCGATCATCCGCCCACCGCGCTCGAACGCGTGGCCTACGCGGTCGAGCAGAACGATCACCGGGGCACGTTTTATTTTGCCCCAACTGGCGACTCAAGCGGCTGAAGGATCGAAGGGCTGGTCGGTTTTCACGGCGCGGGCGGCGGGGCTTCGGCCTCTTTGCCTAACGAGGAGTTGGCGGCGAAAGATTCCGAGCTCCTGGCCTGCGACGTGGAATGCCGGCTTTCGAATCAGGCCGATACTTGTGTGGATCGCCCAGACTGTCGGCTGCCCGCGCGATGACTTCGATTTTGATTTCCTTTCGTCGCCGGCCTTGATCCGATGCTCTTTCACCGTCTTCATCATGGCAGTGAGCGGCGCGTGACTGAGCGCTTCGATCGGAAAACTCTTCATCCCGCAATCGAGGATCCGGTAATGATCGTTAGGCGATTTTGGCGTCTTGCGGGTTCTTGAACATCCACATGCTGATGGCGTCGATCTTCGCGTCGTCCGCCTGAATATCGGGATAGTTTTCCGCCAGGTCGTAGAAGCAACGCATCATGAGGCCGCCGGTCTCGCGCAGGACATTCGGTTTTTCGATCAGGGTGACGCGTTTGCGCCCGGTTTTCTTCGCGAACTCGAAGGCCTGGCGACAAATGTTGGTGCAGCCCTGTTTGCTCATGCTGCGGGTGGAAAGGGCGATGTTTTCCAGGCCGGCTTTGTCCTTCCACTTCTTCATCTTCGGATTAGCGCAGAGCGCGGTGTAAACCGGCTCCGGGAGCGGGAAGAAGAGAGCCAAAGGCTGTGGCACGGGCTCATCCGTAGCCGAGTTGCGTCTGCACACATGCCGCTCCTACGGGAGCCTGGAGGTTTCATTCCGCAGAGGGCTAAAGAGATGTCGCGCCTCAGGCGGTTTGCGCCAGTCTGAGGCAAGGCAAAACAGATGCGCGGTGTTCCACGTCGCGAACTTGCTCGCCGCTGTGATCCGCCTTTCGCTCATAACCGCAAGAAAAGTTCGTCTCGGCGGAACGCCGCGACCAGGCACGCGAGACGCATGCGCTACCCGATCATTCGCACTTCAGGACGCGGCGATAGAGCGCTTCGTACTGCGGCACGATCTTTTCCGCGGTGAATTCTGCTTCCGCACGGCGTCGCCCGTTCAGCCCCATCTCGCCCGCCTGACCGGGTTTTTCGGCGAGCAAGGAAAGCGAACGCGCCATCCCCCCGACGTCACCAAAGGGATGGAGAAAACCGCTTTCCCCATCGATCACCACTTCGGGAATTCCCCCAACCCGAAACGCCACCACCGGTTTCCCATAAAAGAGCGTTTCGAGAATGCTCAGGCCAAAACTCTCGTGCTCCGAGCTGTATAGTCCGGCGTCCGCCGCAAGAAGATAATCTTCTACCTCGCGCGCCCCTTCCTTCACCATCACCCGGTCGCGCAATTCCAGCTCGTCGAGGAGCGGCTCGTAAGGTGTGAACGCGCTTCCCGCCACGATCAGGAGCCGCAAAGGCCGCGGGCTGCGCGCGGCCGCGAAACTGCGCAGGAGCAGGTCGATCCGTTTCAACGGCCGCACATTTGAAATGTGCAGAGCGAGGAATTCGTCAGGCGCGAGACCAAGTTCATCCCGCACTTCTTCGCGAGTCCGCTGCCGGGGCGAGGGCGTAAAAAAATTGTGAATCACCTCGACCGCGCGATCGATCGCGAAGGTGGCGAGCGTTTCCTGGCGCAGACTTTCCGACACCGTCGTAATCGCATTCGAATGCGAGAGCGCGTGCTCGATCGCCGGCCGATAACCGGGGTCCTGCCCGAGGAGGGTTGTGTCCGTGCCGTGCAGAGTTGTGATTATTTTCGGCCGCGGCGCGGGGGAAGCACTCAGCATCTGCACAGCCAGATAAGCGGCCGTGGCGTGCGGCACCGCGTAGTGAACATGAAATAGATCGAGTCGCTCTGATTGCGCGACTTCGGCCATCCGCACCGCCAGCGGCAACGTGTAATCCGGATAAGTGAAAACGCTGTATTCGTTCACCACGACCTGGTGAAAGAAAATGCCCGGCTCGGAGAGATCGAGCCGCACCGGAAGGGCAGAGCTGAAGAAGTGCACCCGATGTCCGCGCCGCGCCAGCTCCGACCCGAGCGCAGTCGCAAGAATACCGCTCCCGCCGATGAGCGGATAACAGGTGATGCCGATATTCAGCGACGTTGGATCATTCATCTCAGCCCAGGCGTCTGCGTCTGGGTAGCACGCGCTGGCAGCCCGTCGCCGCCGAGAGTCTCTCGGCGGCCGCGGCCAACCCGGGTAACTCGGCATCATCTCCCATGGCCGCCATCCTCGACCCCGCGCGACCCGGACCAACCTTCACACCTCGTCTCATACCCCATCCCATCCGAATCAAAACAGCCTGACACTCTCCGGCAACGCCGCGAGGTCGTTAACCAGGAAATCATCCACCGGGTAGAGCGCCTGCGCGTATTCCACCCCACTCGTTAGGCCAAGAAGCCGGGCACGCGCAGTTTGCAGCTCGACGTAACGCCGGGTGCGCAGCTGCGTAGCGTGGCATTTCATCAGCTCCATCCATGGCTGAAGTTGCGCGCTGATGTCGACCCGGATTTTCACCCGGTCGTCAGGCGGTTCGGCGCCGGGCGTGATCGCATATTCAAAATGTCGCTGAACCGAGTGCGCCGGCAGATCGCACAGAGCCTTCAATCCACCGTAGCGCGCGAGACGGGCGGCGTTGCGGCAAAGCTGACTCACCACCAGATGATCGGGATGCTGCTCGCCGCCACCGGTGGGCGAAAGGAACAGATCGGGGCGCACCTCTCGAATGACCCGCGCGATCGCCAGATTGTTCGCCGCCGAGACTTCCAATCGGCAATCGCCGCCGAGTTCAAGAAACTCGATCGTCGCGCCAAGCCGCTTCGCCGCATTCCGCGCTTCCGCTTCGCGTTCTTCAGGCGCACCGTTGGTGCCCGCTTCACCACGCGAGCAAACGCAAAGCGCTATCGCGGTCCCGCGCGCAACTTCGGCGAGAAGAATTCCGCCGCAGCCGAACTCGATGTCGTCCGGATGCGCCCCGATGGCGAGTATTCGGCGGGCGCTTTCAGCCATCGCCTACTTTAGCAGATTGCGGTGCCGGGCGCGCAGTTGTAGCCGAGGGTGTTGACTTCGGCTCGTGTCGATTGGCGGCCGGGGTCACCGCCCCCGGCTACAACGGAACGTAAGCCCGATCCGGTTCGGAAATTTCATCGCGCGCGATCAACTCGACACCGGGCGCATCAGCGGCGTTGAGATACCGCATCTCGCTCGCCCCGGCGACGTAGTGCGTGCACTGGATGACCGATTGCATCCAACGAAACCGCGTGTCGCGGGTCGGGCTGATTTGCGCCGGCCCGAAATCCGTCGGGGGCAGGCGGATGTAGCGATCGCCACCCCTGTGCAAAAGCAGGCCGTCGGGAGCGAAGCGCGCGCGCACCAACTCGCCTTCGTACTTCAGATCGACAAAGTAATCGTCAACCATACAGGCACGGCGACGAAATTCCGGATCGCCCGATCGCTCCACCCGCAGGCCTTTGAGGAGATCGAGTCGCCGATACATCTCGAGACAGAAACCAGCGACATTTTCCGCCCGCACATTTTTGAATGCATCGACCCATCGTGACCCAACGAGGTTGGGTAACTGCCGCGCCACGTTTTCCTGCCAGCCGGGCACGATCCGTTTCGCGAAGAGGGGCGAGAATTCGCGTTGCACTTTGTTGGCAAATTGAAAGTTGATCCGATGCTCGCGGCCGCTCCGGCGATCGCGCAGAATGGTCACGGTCTCGCGCGGGTCATGATCGCTGTCGTGATAAAAAAAGACGATCTCGCCGCCGATCTCCGATTGCAGCCGGCGCGCGGTCTTGATCTTCGCGTAAAGAAAGCGCCGCGGAAAAATGCCGCACGGTTGTTGTCCGAAACAAATGATCGGCGAGGGCACCGCCGCACCCTAGCACAACCACCGCACCTAACGAGAAAACCTATCTTGACGTGCTGGCGCTTTTTGGGGGGAGATCGCCGCCGCCATGAAAAAATTCTCCCGTTCTCCTCTTTTCCGGACTCCCCTCTCGCGGTCGATGCTATCGTGAATTTTATTGCGCCGGACCGCATTCAATTTCCATCTCCGATTCGAACAACCACGATTTTCGCTTGACATTCTGGCGCCCTTTGAGGTCTGATCGCGCCAGCCATGAAAAAGTCTCTTGGTTCTCCCGTTCTCCCGTTCTCCCGTTCTCCCGTTCTCCCGTTCTCCCGTTCTCCCGTTCTCGCGGTCTGGCTGCTCGCTGCGGTACTGTTTCTGAGTTTGAGCTTACGCTGCCAGGCCCAGACGGTGGTGTTGTCGGTTGCTGAACCTCCCGTTCCTCAGGTCACGCTTCTCACCTTGGGCGAGCTTGACTGGATCATCCAGCACCACCTCCCCATTTGCTGGGACAAGGTCACGATCCTCCTTCTCCATCCCGGCGGGTTCAGCTCCGGGCCTCGTTCAAGATGCTTTCGTTCAGAAAATTGAGAATTACACCGACACCGTCAATCCAACCACCCAACGAAACCTTTCTATAGTAAGGCTGATCGAAACATCACCGGACGCGAATATTAAGCCGATTTATGCGATCAACAGCGACATGGACACTATGCCGGTCCACCAGATTACCGATCTCGAATGCGCACTAATAAATAAGGGAGTTCCGAGCACCCTTTACACGACTTTTGTCATTCCCAATAATCACCATCATGCCTTTGGATATTGGGAGGACTGGAACGGAGTCAGTCAGCACCCGCCTCTGACTATCGCGTACGATGTGGAGACTTTTTTCTGCCAGAAACTAGGGGGCACATGCCCGCCCCTTCCATAAACAAATTTTGAGGAAGACCAATGCAAAACAAAAGGCAAGATCACTGCAACGTGACAGAGGTAATGTACTACCAGACCCTGGAAAAACGCACCGTGCGTCTCCTGAGCGCGTTTTTAGGGCTACATTTTGCGATACTCGCTGGAGGTTTGCCGAATGGACATGCGGACAGCGGCACGTGGGTCCTCAACCCAGTGGACAACAATTGGAACACGCCCGCAAATTGGTCGTCTAACACTGTCCCAGGGCCGTTCGATACAGCGACTTTCGAGGTTTCTAACACTACAAATATTTCCATCCTTTTGCCTAGCGGCGACATCAAAGAGATGGTCTTTAATCCAGCGGCGAGCGCGTATAGCTTTACAGCGCTCCCAGGAGCTTCATTGGGGTTTTTCGACGGCGGAATCACGAACCTCTCTGGAGTCGAGCAAAATTTCGTCACACAAACGGATGAGGCTGGAAAATCGGGGGTGTTCAGCATGGGTGGTTTTTCCGGACCCAGTGCTGGCGATCAGGTAACTTTTACTCAGGAAGGTGCCAAGCTTTCCGGCGCAATTGGCGGCCAAGTCGGTTTTTCCGGCAACGCAACAAATGCCGGTACAGCTACTTTCCACAACCTCGGTGCAACAGTGAGCGAAGGTGGGGGAGGCCTCGTCAGCTTCAGTGGTCATTCCAATGCAGCCGAGAGCACGATTATCAATGAAGGTGGCCAGGTTAGCGGCGCACAAGGAGGTTTGACTATATTTCAGGTTAACAATCCAAGTGCGGCGAATGCGACCATCATCGCTAACGGTGGCGCAGTCAGCGGGGCCGGTGGCGGCTTGATCTCCTTTTACAATAGTTCGCTGGCAGGTAACTCAACCTTGATCGCCAACGGCGGAGTGAACGACGGGGCCGGCGGTTCCATCGTGTTTTTCCAAACCACAGACGGTGGGACGGCGCGGGTGGAACTGTTCGGGAACGGCAGCCTCGACCTGAGCGAGCATAGTTCGTCGCCGCCGATGACGCTTGGCTCACTGGAAGGTGATGGCGTTGTCGTTCTGAGCCAGCATCCTTTAACCATCGGAGGCAACTCGCTGAGCACGAAGTTTTCAGGGACGATCCAGGGCAATGGCTCATTGGTTAAGGCAGGGCCAGGCACCCTGGATTTGTCGGGGGCGAACCTCTACGTGAGAGGAACCACCGTCACTCAAGGAGTCTTGACGGTGAATAACAGGAGCGGTTCCGGTACCGGGACGGGAAGCGTGAATGTCGACGCCGGCACACTCGGTGGGAGCGGGATCATAGCTGGTGCGGTTACAGTCGGCACGGGCAGCGGGGGCGGAGCGTTCCTGACCCCGGGGATCGGGACGAACAAACAAGTCACGCTCACGATCCAGAGTGCGCTCACCTTTAACTCCGATTCAACCTACAGCTACACCTTCAAGGGCAACCGGAACCGAGTGCGCACGGACCTGGTGATAGCCAACGGAGTGACGATCAATGGCGGGACAATTTCGATCAGCTCGGGCAGTCAGAACCGCATCCGGCGCGGCACAGTCCTGACCGTAATCAGCAACACGAGCGCGAGCCCGATCAACGGCGCGTTCAGCAACCTGCCCGACGGCGCAATCGTCAATGTCAACGGCAACAACCTCCAGGCCAGCTACAGCGGCGGCGACGGCAACGACCTCACCCTGACGGTCGTGCCGTAACACAGGCCTCTGGCCTGTCTCGTCGCGCGAGCTTCCAGCTTGCAGCCAAACCCCGCGCACGAAGGATGCTCGTGCTACCCTGACTGCCGCGGCTGAGGCAGAGGATGAAAGATTGTAGCCGGGGGCTCTAACCGCCGACCGCCTGGTAATGACCGAGGCCGCGGCGCCACATTAGCCGGGCGGCGGACCATGTCGCGAGCACCCAGCCGGACTGGATGGCGAGCGCGCTCCACATTTCCGATCCTTGCAGGCGACCCTGGAAAATGGCGATCGGGCAAAACAACTCGTAGTAAAACGGGAGCCATTTCATCACCACCTGAAAGACCGGCGGCATGATATCGAGCGGGAACATCTGGCCGCCGAGGAAGTATTCGAAGCTGTAAACGATGAAAACGATGGTCGAGATTTCCAAAATCCAGAAAGCCATCATGGAAAGCGCGTAGGTGAGAAAGAACTGGATCAATGCCGACATGAGCATCGAGACGAGCGCAAGCACCCAGGTCGCGGCGTCGTTAGGCAAAATAATGAAGCTCCGGAAGTAAAAGAAGATCGCGGCGATGGGAAGAATGGTGACGGCGGTATAGACCAGCCGGCCGCTGAGAAAGATGCAGAAACGATAGGCGAGATAACTCATCGGCTTGGTGAGGAAGGAGTTGATCTGGCCCTCGCGAATGTCGGCCGCGATCTGCCATTCGTCCTCGGTCGGGGTGACGAGGTTGCTCACCAGGATCGTGAGCAGGTAATAATAGATCATCGAGCCGTAGTCGTAGCCCCGCATCCCGCCGCCGCTCTCCTGAAAAATGGCGCGCCAGAGAAAAACCGTGCCGATCAGCGGGATAAGGCCGAAGAGGGCGCGGAGGAGGTAATTCCAGCGATAGACGAAGGTGTTCTGGATCCCGAGATTAAAAACGGTGACGTACTTCTGGAAGCGCATGATCTACTTTGAACCGCGGATTACGCGGATCGCGCGGATATTCTTAGGCCGGTCTCTGCCCGGCGTCTTCTCCCAATCCGTGTAATCCGTGGTGGACACTTCACTTCTCATCTGCGTCATCCGCGTAATCCGCGCTAAAAAAGCATTAGGCGCGCGCTTCGATTAGCTCCGCCGCGAGACGAATCGCGGCGATCATGCTCTCGGGCCGGGCGATTCCTTTACCCGCGATCTCGAAGGCGGTGCCGTGATCGGGGCTGGTGCGCGGAAAAGGCAGGCCGAGGGTGACGTTCACGCCCTGGTCAAAGGCGTGGAGCTTGAGCGGGATCAGCCCCTGGTCATGATACATGCAGAGGACCGCGTCGAACTCACCGGCGACCGCGCGATGGAAAACCGTGTCGGGGGAGCAGGGGCCGGAGAAGGCGAGTAATCGGTGATCGGTAATCGGTGGTCGGTGGTTCAGCTCCTCGATTGCCGGAGCGATGAGCTCGATTTCCTCGCGCCCCAGACTTCCCGATTCGCCGGCATGCGGATTCAGGCCGGCAACGGCGATTCGCTGGCCGCCGCGCCGGATGACGAAGTTCTCCAGCAGTCGGCCGACGCGAACGATCTCGTCTCTGCGAAGGCGGGTCGCCACTTCACCGAGCGGGATGTGGGTGGTCACAAGCGCAACGGTGAGCCGTCCGCCGGTGAGAAGCATGGCAAAATTTTTCACCCCGCAGCGCGCCGCGAAAAATTCCGTCTGGCCGGGAAATTCGAAACCAATCTGATACATGCGGGCTTTATGAATCGGCCCGGTGACGACCGCATCGAGTTCGCCGGCGAGAGCGCGGCGCGCGGCGGTTTCGAGGGCATCGCGGGCGGCCAGCGCGCCGGCGGAGTCGGGTTTGCCTAACGAAAAGCCATCGAGCGGCCCGACAACTTCGTAATCCGCGCCCGCGGGCAATTTTCCCGAATTGAGCGCGCCACGAATGATTTCCGGCCCGATCCCAGCGGGATCGCCGGAGGTGATGCCGATACGGGGTCGCATGGGCAACCCATCAGACATCAAACCTCAAAGCTCAACTTTCCCCGGAAGAGAGCTACCCCCGCCTGCCCTGCTCTTGCTCTTGCCCTTGCTCCTGCTCGTACTCCTACTCCCAAGGGAGGCCAATTGAGCAAGAGCAAGAGCAGGAGCAGGAGTAAGAGCAGGAGCGGGAGCCGGAGGCGCAGAGCAGTATTTCAACAGTCTGCTAAAAGGTCTTGATGTAGGCTTTGGCGCGGAGGCTGGCCAGCCAGTGTTCCTGCAATTCCCGGGCCTGCTCCTGACGAAGCCGCGCCTCGATTTCCGCCCGCACATCCTTAAGCGGTTTCGCTTCCCCACCCTGCCGGGCTTCGACTTTCAAGATGTAGTAATTGCCGGCAAGACCGATCACGTCGCTGATCTCGCCCGGATGCAACTTGAAGGCGACATCGGAGAGCGGCTTGGAAAGGGTGCGATCGTCGATCCAGCCCCAGTCGCCTCCCAGGTCGCGGGTGCTGTCTTCGGAATACATTTGCGCCATTTTGTCGAAATCGGCCCCCGTGATGAGCTTGGCCCGAATCTCCTCCGCCATTTGCTTTTGGCTGTCGTTCCCCGCTGAATCGGGATGGCCCGGGATCATGATCATGCGCAGTTTCACCTGGGCCTTGCTCGAAAATTCCTCCCGGTGCGTGCGGTAGTACTCTTCGATTTTCGCGGGCGGAATGAGAAGATTCGATTTCACATTTTTCGCCCGCATCGCCGAGACGATGATCTTTGCCCGCTCGAGATCGCGGAACTTCGACATGGTGTATTTCTGCGCCTCCATCGTCTTGATAAAGGCCTGGCGATCGCCCCCGAAGTTTTCCTTGATCACCCGCTCGACGCTTTCGTCGATAAAATGGCCCGGGATGGCGAGTTTTTCCTTCTCGAACGCCTGAAGAATCAGCTGTCGGTCAATCAAATCCTGAAGCGCGGCCTTGCGCAGTTCGGCGATTTTTTTGACCAGCTCTTCGCCGGAATACTGGGCGCGAAGGAGCCGCTCGCGCGGTTCGCAGATGTCGCGGACCTCGGAGTAAGTGATGACCTTGTCGTTCACGATTGCGGCGATGCCGTTGACCGATTCCGCCCCGCGACTGGGCGCGGCGATGGTCGCCGCGGCGAGCGCGGAAAAGGCAAAAACGGCGATGAGGTGCGAACGCCAGGAGCGGTTCAGAGTTGCCTTAACCATTGCAATACCTCAGCAAGATTGAGATCGATTCGTTGGGAAGTTAAACGAGGAAATTTGCCACCGACAAGGAGAAAGTCCCCTCGCCGGGTGAGCATCAATTTCCCCTCGCGCACCTCGACCCGACTGACGCGGGCGCGGGCGGCGGCGAGCTTGATTTCGCTGAGAAGGAGCAGATTGTCAACCGCCGCCGGCCATTTCCCAAACCGGTCGCGCCATTCGCGCCGCAGACGCTGGAGCTGTTCGCTGGTCGTGATCTCGGCGAGTTTGCGGTATGCCTGGATGCGCAGGGCCGAATCGGTGATGTAGGAAGCGGGAATAAAAGCGGGCAAAAGTTTTTCCGGACCGGCGGCTAGGAATTCGCCCTCATTGCCGGCGACAAAATCGAGCCGCGTTTCCACTTCGAGGCGCGGGCGGAATTTTTCGCCTTTGAGTTGGGCCACCGCCTGGCGCAAAAGCTGACAATAAAGATCAAACCCGACCGCCATGATATGGCCGCTCTGGGCTGTGCCCAGAATGCTGCCCGCGCCGCGAATTTCCAGGTCCCGCATCGCGATCCGAAAGCCTGCGCCTAACGAACTATACTGGCGGATGGCGTTGATTCGCCTCCGGGCCGCCCCCACCGTCATCAGCTCGCGCGGGAGGAGGAGGTAGGCGTAGGCCTTGTGCTCGGCCCGCCCGACCCGGCCGCGCAGTTGGTAAAGGTCGGCCAGCCCGAAGCGATCGGCCCGGTCGATGATGATCGTGTTCGCGTTTGGAATATCGAGCCCGCTCTCGATGATCGTGGTGCAGACGAGGACGTCGATCCGGCCGGTGACGAATCGGTGCATGACCGCTTCCAGTTCCTCCGAATCCATCTGGCCGTGTCCGAATTCGACCCGCGCCTGGGGACAAAGCTCGGCGATGCGGTCGCGCATTTTCTCGATCGACAGGACCCGGTTATGGAGGAAGTAAACCTGGCCCTGGCGCTCGAGTTCGCGCTTGATCGCGTCGCGAATGATCCGCTCGTCGTAACCGCAGATCACCGTTTCGACTGGGAGCCGATTGAGCGGCGGGGTCTCGATCGTGGACATATCTTTCACCCCGACTAACGAGAGATAGAGCGTCCGCGGAATCGGCGTGGCCGAAAGGGTCAGGACATCGACCAGCTTGAACAGCTCCTTGAATTTCTCCTTGTGGAGCACGCCGAAACGCTGCTCCTCATCGATCACGACAAGGCCGAGATCCTTGAAAACAACATCGCCGGAGATGAGCCGGTGGGTTCCGACGACGATATCGACTCCGCCCTCGCGCAAATCCTTCAGGACCTTGCGCTGCTCGCCCTGGGAACGGAAACGGCTCAGCATTTCGATTCGCACGGGATAATCGAGCATGCGCTGGCTAAAGGTTTCGAAGTGTTGTTGGGCGAGGACGGTAGTCGGGGCGAGGACGGCGACCTGTTTGCCTTCCATCACCGCCTTGAAGGCGGCCCGAATGGCGACCTCGGTTTTTCCGAAACCGACATCGCCGCAGATGAGGCGATCCATGGCGCGCGACTGCTCCATGTCGCGCTTGGTCTCGACGATGGCCTTGAATTGATCTGGGGTCTCGCGAAAGGGGAACGAATGCTCGAACTCGATCTGCCATTTGCTGTCGGGACCGAAGGCGTGACCGGGTTGCGTTTCGCGCTCCGCCTGGAGAGCCAGCATCTTGCCGGCGTAGTCGAAGATTGAAGCCGCGGCGTTTTTCTTCGCGCGCGACCAGCGGCCATCGGCCAACGAGCTGAGGGCCGGAGATTTTTTTCCGACCCCGACATAGCGCGAGACGAGATAGGCCTGCTCGAGCGGGACGTAGAGTTTGGCTTCGTCGGCGAATTCGATCGCGAGGACTTCCGGGTTGGGCGCATGGCCTGGGGACACAGCGGGCGAAACGCCCGCCTCTACGCGAGCCTCTGTAGAGGCGGCAGTGTCGGCCGCAGACCCGGGAACCTGACCGACCCTGGTCAGGCCGAGGAAACGCCCGATTCCGTGCTCGAGGTGAACGACCAACTCGCCTTCGCGCAAGTCGCTGAAGTCGATCTGGGCCCGGTACGCGCCGAATTTGGCACTCCGTTGCAAGCGGCGCCGACCGTGGGTCGGGGGACGTCCAAACAATTCCGCGGCCGCGAGCACGACGAGATTGGCAGCCGGGAAAGCGAACCCGCGAGCGAGCGTTCCTTCGAGCAATTCGATTCCGCCTAACGACACCTGAGCGTCGCTCATGATCTCGCGAAAACGCTCGATCTCGCCTTCAGTCTGGAAGTAGATCGCGATGCGCGCGCCTTCCTCGCGCCAGCTCTGGAGGCGGGCGAAGAACTGCGCCCGTTTCGCCTCCGCGATTACAAACTCCCCGCTGTCGAATTCCCCGATCTGGCAATCGACGAACGCCCCGCTGAAATCTTCGACCGCCTGCCCGAGCGGTCCTTCACTGATCCGAACCTCGTTCTCGTCCTCCTCCTTGTCCTCGATCCCAACCCGAAGATGATCCTTGGCCAGATAGTCGCGGACCTTTCCGCACTGATCGTCGGCCGCGCCTAACAATAGCTCAACTTCCTCGAGATTCCGTTGCGAAACCTGCGTGTCGAGCTCGAACTCGCGGAGCGATTCGATCTCATCGCCGAAAAACTCGGCCCGAATGGGCGCCGGCGCCTGCCAGGAATAGACGTCGAGAATCCCGCCCCGCACGGCAAATTGGCCGCGGGTCGTGACCTGCGAGACGCGCTCGTAGCCGGCTTTGCCTAACGACTCGATGAGCTCGGCGAAGGAATGGCTGGTCCGGCGAGAAAGCCGCAGCGCCGCGGACTCGAGCGCGCCGCGCTTCGGCGCCGGCTGCTCCAGACTGGCGCGGGTCGCGACGATGACCTGCGGTTGTCCGCTCCGTTCGACCTGCCGAAGAATGGCGAGCCGTTCCGCGGCAATTTCCTGATCGGGCAGAATATTTTCCACCGCGAGGAATTCGGCTTCCGGGAGAAAGAGCGCGCCGGGAAGCCAATTCGTCAGGCTCTCGTGCACCAGTTCCTGGGCACGCACGCTCGGGCAGACAACCCAGAGCGTCTGCGGAATTTCGCGGGCAAGAACCGCGACCAGAAAGGCGCGCGCTGATTCAACGACGTGTGGAAAGGCAACCGGGCGCTCGCCGCGGGCAAGCGTGGATAAACACTCCCGGATCGGGGCGGCCTGCGCGGCGAGACCGATGAGGTCGGTGCCGGAAGATTTTGCCACGTCCTGTTCTCGCCGAGGGGGGAGCGGGGCGGGCGTGCGGGAGCCGCTCGCCACTACGCCTCGCGGCCGAGCGCCGCGGCCACCGCGCGAAGCCGCCTAACGAGATCAACGAAGACCTCCGGGCGCAAGGCCTGTTCCCCATCGCTCCGCGCTTCTTCCGGGTTGTCGTGCACTTCGACCATGACGGCATCTGCCCCCGCGGCCACGGCGGCGATGGCCATCTGGGGAATGAATTCCCGTATCCCGATTCCGTGGGTCGGGTCCACCACCACCGGCAAACGGGTTTTCGCTTTCAAGATCGGGACGGCATTCAAGTCCAGTGTGTTGCGCGTCATGGTTTCGAAGGTGCGAATACCGCGTTCGCAGAGCAGCACACTGGGGTTGCCTTCGCTCAGGATGTACTCCGCGCTCAAGAGCAGGTCGTTGATTGTAGCGCTAAAACCGCGCTTCAACATGACCGGGAGTCGGCTGCGGCCAACCTCCTTGAGCAGAGCAAAGTTCTGCATGTTACGCGAGCCGACCTGAAGACAATCGGCATATTTCTCGACCCGCTCGAGGTCGCGCGTATCCATGATTTCCGTGATAATCGGGAGCCCGGTTTCGGCGCGAGCTTCGGCCAGAAGTCGCAGACCGTCTTCGCCTAATCCCTGGAAGCTGTAGGGCGAGGTGCGCGGCTTAAATGCGCCACCTCGCAGGACCCGCGCTCCGGCATCCTTCACCGCCTTTGCGATCCGGAGCAGGCCTTCCCGGCTTTCCACCGAGCAGGGACCGGAAATGAGAACCACGCGTTGCCCGGTCCCGATCTTGACATCGCCAATCGAGACCGGGGGCGGAACCGCCCCGTTCTCCTGGGCGACCAGCTTGTAGGGTTTCATCACCGGGACGACCGCTTCGACGCCGGGGAGGGCGCCGAGCGGTTTCTCGCGCACCAGTTCGTCCGGCCCGAGCACGCCAATAACGATGCGCGATTCCCCGCGCATGACCTGGGAATGAAGACCATACTCCTCGATCCGGGCCACGATGTGGTCGATCTGCGCTTCAGTGACGCTCGGTTGGGTGATGATGATCATGTCGCGCGGCGCAGGATTTTAACGCCTGCGTTAGCGCGAGCAAGGATACGCTGCAGAGCGAGGAAGAGCGAATCGTTAGGGAGCAATCGTGACCGGTGTCCCGATCTCGACATTGTTGAAGAAATTTTCCGCCATGAATTCCGGCATCCGGATGCAGCCGTGCGATGCGGGATAACCCGGGAGGTAGCCCGCATGCATCCCAAAACCGCGCGCGATCTGCATGTAGTAGGGCATGGGCGCGCCTTTGTAATGGGTCCCGGGCGGTTTTGGGTCCGTCTGGTTATCGATATTGGGCATAACCACGTTGTCCTGGGCATCGACATAGTCGCCATAGCGGCTTGAGGCATGGCCGATGTCCTTCGAGATGACTTTAAAGTCGCCCGTCGGGGTATCGAGCCCTTCGCGGCCGGTGGAAAGCTGGGAGATGCCGACGAGCTGGCCGCTTTTGTAAAAATAAGCGCGCTGCTCGCTCAAGCTGATCTTGATCGACGGTTTACCCGGCACGCCGTCTCCGTCCCAGTAAGAGACATTGTCGACCGGCGCGTAGGAGGAGACGGGCTGGTTGCCATAAACTCCGCCGAGGTATTGGGTTTCGCCGTAAACCAGCCGCGGGTCGTCTTCCCCGCACCCGGCAAGAGCGAGAACAAACAGGGCGACCAGTGCGGGAACCCGGCGCTGAAACAAGGATAAAGCGGAGGTTTGCACGGCGGGAGCGCAACTAAAGTAGCGCGGCGAATGAAAGTCAAGACGGCCAAGGGAGCGCCATCGTCGCCGGACGCGGCTTGAATTTTGCTCGATTTTGCTGAGACTGCGGCACATTGCCTAACAATCGCTGCTAAAATCATGCCGACTTACGAATACACCTGCGAAAAGTGCGGGAAAAACTTCGACGCATTCCAGTCTATGCGCGCGGAGCCGTATCGGATTTGCCCAAAGGAACTTTGCCGGCAGGCGAAGTGGGGCAAGGGCAAAGTCAAGCGCCTTCTGGGAACGGGGGCAGGGGTGATTTTCAAGGGATCGGGATTCTACATCACCGACTACCGGAGCGAGTCCTACAAGAAGGCAGCGAAAAATGAATCGTCCTCCGCGGGCGACAAAGCCGGGAGTAAACCCGGCGGTGAAGGCAAACCCGAGACGAAATCTGCCCCGGTGGCCGCGAAAAAAACGGAAACGCCCAAAGGGAAGGAATCGAAAACATGACTGCGCTGATTTGCTCGGATTGCCAATACGAAAACGAACAGGAACGAGTCTATTGCCACAACTGCGGAGCCCGGTTGGACCGCAGCGGTGTGGTAAGGAAAGAAAACACTGCCGAATCGGCACGCGAGACACAGAAACGTCTCAAGCGCCTTTTCGATCCTGCCGGGGCTCGCACAAAAAGCACCTTGATGAAGGCGGCACGAGTCATTTTCGGAGCGCTCTGTTGCGCCGCCCTCATCCTCGTGCTTCTGCCCCGCGAACTTCCGCCCGAGCCGAAGAACTATGATTTTGGACCCATGATTGGAATGGACCTGGTCTCAGCAACCTCCGGGCAGAACGGCGCACCTCTGGTTTACACCGAGCAAGACGTAAACAGCTATCTCGCTTCGCTCGTGCGGCGAAAAGGAACTCGAGGGACCACGGGATGGTTTGCGCTGCAGCGGGTCGTGGTCCAATTCGAGGAAGACCAATGCACGCTGAGTGTTCAGCGCAAGATTCTTGGCCAGGTCTCGATCTGCCCCAGCACATCTTATCGGGTTCGGCTCGAATCGGGAAAAATCATCGCCGAGCCGACGAGGGCGTTTGTCGGCCAGATGCCGATTCATCCTGCGCTGCTCAAAGCCGGCAACCCGCTCCTGCAATCAACCTGGGCGGCGCTAACGCGCGAACGCACTTCGGTCGCCAAACTTTCCCGGATCGAGTTCCACGCGCAATCCGTCCGGCTTGTTCCGCACTAGTGGTGCGACAAATTAATTTCTGCAGTCTTGCGCGTGCCGCGTCAGGTGGCCGGGCGCTGACGGCGCGGATGGCTTCCAAGGCGCGATTGTGAGGATGGTGGCGTGCGAGCCGTTTTCTGGAGGGAAGCGCGCTGTCGCTTCCCCG
>Ga0081539_10001305_pt1 | contig 43590 bp, 42 predicted proteins | sample TabmetS4T2R2_FD_71023 | JGI IMG/M metagenome (GOLD analysis project Ga0081539, IMG submission 71023) | Tabebuia heterophylla rhizosphere microbial communities from the University of Puerto Rico - S4T2R2 | ecosystem: Host-associated > Plants > Roots > Rhizosphere ... | reverse complement strand
CCAAAGGAACCATCCACCCCAAAAAAGGGGTCGACGGGGTATAAAACCAAAACTTGGCACTGGCTTATACAAACACCCTGTTGAGTTCTCAAAGAACAAACACACACCGCGACTTGGATCTCCTCCTAGGAGCTCCCCGCCGTGGGGCACTTGTTTTACGTTACCTGACTGCTTCGTCCCCGTCAAACCGGTGTGACCCGATCTGTGGAGCTAACGACAGGTTTGTCCCGAAGTTACGGACAGCAAGTAACTGCTGAACCATGATCCTCGGGGTTTGGCAGAACCGGCCGCTCGCGGTGATCCCGCGGCTCGCCCGGTGCCCTGCCGGTCGTCAACCTTACCCGGTCGGTCTCGCGTCGCCAAATCGGCTCCGCACCGCCCGTGGGCAGGGAGAAAGTTACGTGCGCCGAGGGGACGACGTCAAATCGGCGCGCCGTGTTTCACATCACACAACAGACCGTCACCCCACCGTCGCGGGGGCGGCATCGGCTCAGGCCGAGACCTCGACGCCGGCGAACGTGCGCTTGCCGCGCCGCAGCACCAGGAAGCGCCCGTGCAGCAGCGCATCCGGTGACACGGCCGCCTCGGCGTCGGTCACCCGCTCGTTGTTCACGTACGCACCGCCCTCGGCGATCGCCCTCCGCGCCTCGTTGAGGCTCGCGACAAGCCCGGTGTCACGGAAAAGGGCCGCGACCGTGGGCAGGTCGCCGCGTACCCGATGCAACCCAGCCTCCGCCAGCGCGGCCTGGAGGGTCGCGGGCATGAGTGAGTCGAGCGCGCCCCTCCCGAAGAGTGCGTGGCTCGCGGCGATCACGTCGTCGGCCACGTCGGCCCCATGTACCAGCGCGGTGAGCTCAGCCGCCAGCGCACGCTGGCCCGCCCGGGCGGCCGGGCGCTCCGCGATCTCCTTCTCCAGCGCGAGCAGCTCCTCCTGCGACTTGAAGGAGAAGTACCGAAGGTAGCGGCCGACGTCGCGGTCGTCGGTGTTGAACCAGAACTGGTAGAACGCGTACGGGCTGGTCATCTCGGGGTCGAGCCAGATCGCCTCGCCCTCGCTCTTGCCGAACTTCGTGCCGTCGCTCCTGGTCACCAGCGGCGTGGTGAACGCGTGCACCGGCCCCGCCCCCCGGCGGCGGATGAAGTCGACGCCGGCGGTGATGTTGCCCCACTGGTCGGAGCCGCCGAACTGCAGCTCGCAGGCGTGCCGCGTGTGCAGCTGGAAGTAGTCGTGCGCCTGGAGCAGCTGGTAGCTGAACTCGGTGTAGCTGATCCCCGACTCCAGGCGCGCCTTGACCACCTCGCGCGCGAGCATCCGGTTGACCGGGAAGTGCTTGCCCACGTCGCGGAGGAACTCGACCACCGACATCGGGCCGGTCCAGTCGAGGTTGTTGACGAGGGTGGCGGCGTTGTCGCCGGTGTACGTCACGAACGGCGCGAGCTGGTCGCGGATCCGCTCCACCCAGCCGGCGACCACCTCGGGCGGGTTGAGCGTGCGCTCGCTGCTCTCCCGGGGGTCGCCGATCTGGCCGGTCGCGCCACCGACCAGCAGCAGCGGGCGGTGCCCGGCCAGCTGCAGCCGGCGCGCGGTCAGCACCTGCACGAGGTGGCCGACGTGCAGGCTGGCCGCGGTGGGGTCGAAGCCGACATAGAACGTCACCGGCCCGGCGGCCACTCGGGTGCGCAGCTCGTCGAGGTCGGTGGAGTCCTGGATGAGGCCCCGCCACTGCAGGTCGTCGATCAGATCCGTCACGGTCGGTATTGTCCCCCATCGCCCGGACCAGCCCGCCACCCGGTTTCACCCCGGCACGCCGAAGGCCTTTCGCAGGTACTCCGCGACCCGCGCGGTCGCCTCCCGGGCCGCCGCGAGCGTGCCGGTCATCGTGAAGAAGCCGTGGGTCATGCCGTCGTAGCGGGCCAGCTCGACCGGCACGCCGGCGGCGCGCAGGCGCTCGGCGTACTGCTCGCCCTCGTCGCGGAGCGGGTCGTACTCGGCGGTGACGACCAGCGCCGACGGGAGGCCGTGCAGGGAGCCGGCGCGCAGCGGGGAGGCGAGCGGGTCGGCGGCGTCGGCCGGGTCGGCGAGATAGTGGCCCCAGTACCAGTCGACGGAGGTGCGGTTGAAGAAGAACGGGTCGGTGTTGTCGCGCATCGAGGGGGTGTCGGCGCCGTACGCCACGTTGGGGTAGACCAGCACCTGGGCGGCGAGCGCCGGGCCGGCGTCGCGGGCCTGGAGGGTGACCGCGGCGGCGAGGTTGCCACCCGCGCTGTCGCCGGCCACCGCGAGGCGCGCCGGGTCGCCGCCGAGCTCGGCCGCGTGGGCCGCCAGCCAGGTCACCGCGGCGTGGCAGTCGCGGGGCGCGGCCGGAAACGGGTGTTCGGGGGCGAGGCGGTAGGCCACCGAGACGACCAGGCAGCCGGCGCCGGCGCAGAGCCGCCGGCAGGTGCCGTCGCTCGTCTCGAGGTTGCCGAGGACCCAACCGCCGCCGAAGAAGTACGCGAGGACGGGCAGCGGGCCGTCGGGCGCGCCGGCCGGCCGGTACAGGCGGGCGTCGAGGTCGCCGCCGGGGCCGGGGATGCGCAGCGGGACGACCTCGCCGACGGGGTGGGCGGTGCCGCGGTCGGCCTTGATGGACGCGAGGTCGGCGGCGCGGGCGTCGGCGAGCGACATCTCGTAGAGCGGGCGGGCGCCGGAAGCGACACGGTGTGCGCGCATCAGCGCCAGCTGCGGGTGCAAGGGCATTCGGCTGTCCTCCTAGCCAACTTCGACGGCTCCTGGAGGCGCCGTCGATACGGTATGGACACCGAAAACCCAATCCCCGCAACGAATCTTCGCATCGAGGTCTCCACACGTGCAACTCACCGACCTGCATGGCTCGTTGAGTGACCCGCTGCTCGACACGATGAACTTTCTCAACGAGGTGACCGCCCGCTTTCCCGACGCGGTCTCCTTCGCTCCCGGCCGGCCGTACGACGAGCCGTTCGACCCGAGCGTGGTGGCGGGTTACCTGGACGCGTACGCGAAGTACCTGGAGCGCGACCGCGGCCTGTCGCAGCGCCAGGTGGGCGGGCTGCTGTTCCAGTATGGACGGACGAAGGGGCAGATCCACGAGCTCGTCGCCGCCACGGTCGCCAACGACGAGGGCATCGAGGTGCCGCCCGAGTCCATCGTGGTCACCGTCGGCGCGCAGGAGGGCATGCTGCTGGCGCTCCGGGCGCTGTTTCGCGACTCGGCCGACGTCCTGCTGGTCGCTTCCCCTTGCTACGTCGGCATCACCGGCGCCGCCCGCCTCCTCGACATCGCGGTCGAGCCGGTGCCGGAGGGTCCGTCCGGTGTGGACGCCGCCGCGGTACGCGCCGCCGCGGCCCGGGTGCGTGCGGGCGGGCGGCGTCCGCGCGCGCTCTACGCGGTGCCCGACTTCGCCAACCCGTCCGGCACGAGCATGCCGGAGAGCGCGCGCCGGGAGCTGCTCGCGGCCGCCGTCGAGGAAGACCTGTACGTGCTGGAGGACAACCCGTACGGGCTCTTCTCCCGCACCGGCGCCTGGACACCCACGCTCAAGCGGCTCGACGGGCACCGGCGGGTGGTCTATCTCGGCTCGTTCGCGAAGACGTGCTTTCCCGGGGCGCGGGTGGGATACACGATCGCGGACCAGCCGGTGGTCGGTCCCGACGGAAGCCTCACGCTGCTCGCCGACCAGCTCTCCAAGATCAAGAGCATGACCACCGTGAACACGTCGCCGCTGGCGCAGGCGGTGATCGGCGGCATGCTCGTCACCTACGGCTGCCGGCTGCGGGTGCTCAACGAGGAGCGGATCCGGCGCTACCGCGACCGGCTCGACGCGCTGCTCGCGGCCCTGCGCCGGCACTTCGGAGCCGACGGCGCGATCAGCTGGAACGTCCCGGAGGGCGGGTTCTTCCTCGTCGTGAGCCTGCCCTTCGTGGCCGACGAGGCGGCGCTCACCCGCTCGGCGCGCGACCACGGGGTGCTGTGGACGCCGATGAGCTACTTCTACGCCGGCGCCGGCGGCGAGCGGCAGATCCGCCTCTCGTGCAGCTACCTGGAGGTGGCGGAGATCGACGACGGGGTGCGCAGGCTGCGGGAGTTCGTCCAGGCGCATAGATAGGCTTGACTGGATTGAAACGGTTCGATACGGTGCCGGCACGTCCGGAAAGCCCTTTCCGCTCCCGAGAGGCGGGCACCGTGAAACCTCGATGGCTGGTCATCCTGACCACGGCCGCGCTGGCCGTCCCCGGCGCCGCCGCCTATGCCGCCACCGCGCCGGAGGCGCCGGTCACCACCCTGGCCGCGTGCGGGGACGGTTCGTTCAACGCCGAGGCCGTGCTGAGCGGCAGCACCTGGACCTCGCGTAACGGCAGCCGCACCGTCTACACCGGCTCCGACATGCGCGCCGCCGTCCAGGCCGCGCTCGACAGCCTCACCGCCGGCCGCACCTCGAAGCAGTCGGTCGTGGTGCGCGGCTCCGGCACGATGAGCGCCGGCTCGCGCATCTCCGTGCCCAGCTACACGATCCTCGACGTCTGCGGCGCCATCACCGTGAGCGGCTCCGGCTCCGGCGACCAGGCGCCCATCTACTCCCGCGGCACCCGCGACATCGAGGTGCGCTACCTGCAGGTGCGCGGCGCGCCGCTCTACGGCATCTTCATGCGCAACGTCGACAACCTCGTGCTCGGCCAGATCGACATGCGCCTGTCGGGCGGGCTCGCGGTGCGCATCGACAACCACGGCGGCGACCGCGCGGTCAAGGTGCGCAATATCCGGATCGACAACGTGTACGTCGAGGGCGCCACGAACCAGGGCGTGGAGACGTACGGCGTCGACGGGCTGACCGTCGGCACGGTCACCGCCCGACGCGTCGGCTACTCCGGCCTGCTGCTCAACGACACCATCAACGCCACCATCGGTACGGTCGACGCGGACAACGTCGCCGCCGGCACCGGATACGCGGCGTTCCGGATGGCCAACCGCAACGGGCGGATCGGCAGCAGCTACCCCACCAACATCCGGGTCGGCAACGTCATCGCGCGCGGCGGCGGGCGCGGCATCTTCTGCGTCTCGGAGAGCGGCGGCGCGGTCATCGACCGGATCACGCTCAGCGACAACGGCAACAACTCGATCCTGGTGGAAAACTGCTACAACGTCACGATCGCGGCGCAGAGCGGCTCGGTGAGCGGCGGCGGCGAGGTGCGAATCGCGGCGCGCACGGAGTTTCCGCCGTCGTCGAACATCACCTTCCAGAACCTGACCGTCAGCAACACGAACGTGCGCTGGAGCCCGTGCACCGGCAGCAACAACGTGATCCGCAACGTGACCCGCAGCAACTCCAACCTCTACTGGTGCTGAGAAACGGCCAGTAGGGACAAGTCCACATCGGAGAGTCGGGGGCGGCCGGAGAGGACCATCGCCTCCTCCATCTCGGCGGCGAGGATGTCCAGCACCGCCCGGGCCCCCGACTCCCCGTCTACGGCCAAGCCCCACAGCACGGGCCGGCCGACCAGCACGGCGCTCGCGCCCAGTGCCAGGGCGCGCAGCGCGTCGGTGCCGGTGCGTACGCCGCCGTCGAGCAGCACCGGGCCTCTCCCGGCCACCGCGGCCGCCACCTCGGCGAGCGCGTCGACGCTCGCGACCGCGCCGTCGAGCTGGCGGCCGCCGTGGTTGGAGACCACCACACCGGCCGCGCCGTGTGCCATCGCCCGAGCCGCGTCCGCACCGGTCAGCACACCCTTGACGAGCACCGGCAGGTCTGTCTGAGCGCACAGCCAGGAGAGGTCGGCCCAGCCGAGCGACGGGTCGAACTGCTCCCGCGAGTGCCGCGCCAGCGCCGACTCGCCGGCGACCGCCTCGTGCGACCGCGCCATCACGGCCGCGTCCACATTGGCCGCGACGATCCCCGCCGGTACGGCGAAGCCGCGCCGCACGTCGCGCAGCCGGCGCCCCACGCGGGGGGTGTCGACGGTGAGCACGAGCGCGCGGTAGCCGGCCGCCTCGGCCCGCCGGACCAGCCCGGTGACGACCTCGCGGCGGCGGAACCAGTACAGCTGCAGCCACAGTGGACCTGACGCGGCGGCCGCGATCTCCTCCAGCGTGCGGCTGGCGAAGACGCTGACGACGAGCAGCTCGGCGGCCCGCGCCGTCGCCACCTCGCCCTCCGGGTGGGCGAGTTGGTGGTACGCGACGGGCGCCACCCCGATCGGCGCGCGCAGCGGGGCGCCGAAGAGCTCCGTCGCGGTGTCCGGCCGTGACACGTCGACGAAGGCACTCGGGCGCAGGGCGAGCCGGGCGAAGGCCTCCCGGTTGGCGGCCAGCGTGCGCTCCTCCCCGCTCCCGCCGCAGACGTAGTCCCAGATCCCGTCGGGCAGGCGCTCGCGGGCGGCCGCCTCGTACTCGGCGACGCTCAGCAGGGTGTCCACAGTGCTCTCCAAGCCGGGCTCGAGCCGAAGGGCCTAGCGTGACGAGGCGTGGACGAGGTGTGCGTGTGGCTGGTGCGGTCGCCGCTGCCGGACGCCGCGCTCGCCCGCCTCGCCGGCCTGCTCGACGCGCGCGAGCGGGCCCGCGCCGCCACGCTCGACCCGGTGGGGCGGCGGCGGTTCGTCGCCGCGCACGGCGCCGCACGGGTGCTCATCGGCGAGCGGGTCGGCGGCCGGCCCGAGGCGGTGCGATGGGAGTTCGGGCCGCACGGCAAGCCCGAGGTCGACGGCGTGCGGGTCAGCCTCTCCCACTCCGGCGACCTGGCGGCGGTGGCGCTCACCCCGGCCCGGCCGGTGGGCGTCGACGTGCAGCGGCACACGCCGGGCCTCGACACGCACGCCATGGCCGCGCGATACTTCCCGGCCGACGAGGCCCGCCTCGTCACCGGCGCCGCGGTCTTCGCCACGCTGTGGGCGCGCAAGGAGGCGTGCGTCAAGGCGACCGGCGGGCGGCTCACCCAGGGGCTGGCGCTCCCGGTGGCGGCGGGTCCGGTGGTGCGCGGTGCGTACCACGTGGTGGACGTGCCGGTGCCGGAGGGCTTCGCCGGTGCGGTGGCGCTCCACGGGCCGGAGCCCTTGCGGGTCAGCACCGCGTGGTGGTCAGTCACGGAGTGAGCGGCCGGTCTTGGCCAGGAAGACGTCGTCGAGGCTGGGCCGGTGCAGCTGGATCGAGTCGAGGTCGAGCCGGGCGCCGTCGAGCGCGCGCATGACCTGCGGGATCGCGGTGGCGCCGTCGTCCACGTACAGCCGGAGGCCGGCGGCGTCGGTCTCCAGCTTGCGCACGTACGCCGCGCCGTCGAGCAGCTCCGCCGCCTTGGGGGTGGCGCCGTTGAGACCGACCACGAGCACGTCACCCGTGATCTCCCGCTTGAGCTGCTCCGGAGCGCCCTCGGTGACGATCTCGCCGTTGTCGATGATGGCGATCCGGTCGCAGAGCGCGTCGGCCTCGTCGAGGTAGTGCGTGGTGAGGAAGATGGTCATCCCGCCGTCGCGCAGCCGCCGGATCTCGTCCCACATGTGCGCGCGGCTCTGCGGGTCGAGGCCGGTGGTCGGCTCGTCGAGAAACACCAGCCGCGGCCGGTGGATGATGCCGAGCGCGATGTCGACGCGGCGCCGCTGCCCGCCGGAGTACGTACGGCAGGGGCGGTCGGCGTACTCGGTCAGCTGAAACGCCTCCAGCGCGTCGGCCGCCCGGCGCCTCGCCTCGGCCTTGCCGAGGCCGTGCATGCGCGCGTGCAGCACGAGCTCCTCGCGGGCGGTGGAGTCGTCCCACGTGCTGCCGCCCTGCGCCACGTAGCCCACCCGCACGCGCACCTCGGCCGGGTCGCCGAGCAGGTCGACACCCGCGATCGTGGCCTCGCCGCCGTCGGGCTGGATGAGCGTGGTGAGCATCTGCAGGGTGGTGGTCTTGCCCGCGCCGTTTGGCCCGAGGAAGCCGAAGATCTCGCCCTCTTTGACGTCGAGGTCGACGCCGCGCACCGCCTCGACGACCCTGGCCTTGCGACCCCGACCGGACCGGTAGGACTTGCGCAGGCCCCTCGTCACAATCATGGCCCTCACTGTAGGTGCCGGCTCTCGAAGACGCTTTGAAGTGGGCTAAAGGGCGCTCCCGCCTTGTCCCGCAACGGGATACCGTAAGACCACTATGGACATCCTGCGGGAGATCGTCGGCCTGCTGCGCGCCGTGACCGGCGAAGACGAGCGGTGGGCCGCCGCGGTGACACCGGAAAGCAGGCTCGAAGACGACCTGCGGCTGGAGAGCGTCGAGGTCGCCGCGCTTGGCGAGGCGCTGCGCGCCCGGTGGGGCGTCGACCTGCCGGCGTACCTAGCCGGCCTCGACCTCGACCAGCTGATCGACCTGACCGTCGGCGACGTGGCGAGGCTGGTGCGGGCATGAGCCGTTTTCTCTTCGTCGCGCCCCCGCTGGCCGGCCATGTGTACGCGGCCGGTGCGGTCGCGTGTGCGCTCGCCGAGCGGGGGCACGAGGTGGCCTGGGCCGGTCCGGAGGCATCCCTGCGCCGCATGCTCGGCGACGGGGTGACCGTCTACTCCACCGGCATGCGCCCCTACCGGGGGCAGCGCGACCGCGGTTTCCGGGCGGTGCGCTCGCTGTGGCAAGGCTTCGTCCTGCCGTACGCGAGGTTCACGCTGCCGGCGGTGGAGAAGGCCCTCGTCGCCTTCGGCCCGGACGTCGTGGCCGCCGACCAGCACGCGCTCGCCGGCGCCGTGGCCGCGCACCGGCACGGCGTGCGCTGGGCCAGCCTCGCGCCCCAGTCGATGGAGCTGACCCGCCCCTTCCGCGCACTGCCCGAAGTGGAGGCGTGGATCGCGCACGCGATCGCGAACGCCGGCCTGTCCATCGGAGACGGCGCCGACCCGCGCTTCTCGCCGCACCTCGTGCTGGCGTTCACCAGCCCGGCGCTGACCGGGCCACACGACTTCCCGCCGCACTACGCGCTCGTCGGGCCGGCGCTGGGCGCCCGCGCGGCCGCGCCCGACTTCCCGTGGGACGCGCTCGACCCGGCCCGCCACACGGTGCTCGTCACGATGGGCACGCTCGCCGAAGACGTGGCCCGCGACTTCTACCCCCGGATGGTCGGAGCGCTGCGGGCGCTCGAAGGCCGCGTACAGGCGGTCGTGGCCGCGCCGCCGGATGCCGTGCCGGACCCGCCGCCGGGCACGGTCGTGGCACCCCAGGTGCCGGTGCTGGCGCTCCTGCCCCGGATCGCCGCGGTCGTCTGCCACGCCGGGCTCAACACGGTGTGCGAGGCGCTCGCCCACGGCGTGCCCCTCGTCGTCGCGCCCATCAAGCACGACCAGCCGGTCACCGCCGCCCAGGTGGTCGCGGCCGGCGCGGGGATCCGGGTGCGGTTCGGCCGCTCCGGCCCGGACGAGCTGGCGGCCGCGCTCGCCGCGGTGCTCGACGAGCCCGGCTACGCGGCGGCCGCCGGGCGGGTGCGGGATTCGTTCGCCGCGGCCGGGGGTGCCCCGGCCGCGGCGTCACACCTGGAACGGCTGGCTACTCGCTTGTGAGAGCGGCCGCGCGCGCACGCCGGCCGCCCAGGGCGGGCCGCCCGCCACGAGGACGCTGGCGGGCGGCCCACGGTCACGGGGGGCCAGGGGTCAGCTCTTGACGACCGCCTGGATCGCCGCGACCAGCTGAGCGCGGCTCGGCTGCACCGCGAGGTCGAGCTCCGGCGCGCAGCCCACCACGACCGCCGCGTCCGGCCGGGTGACCCGTTTCGGCGGGGCCACCAGCCGCAGCTCCTCGGCCGCTGTGGCGAGCACCTCGGCACCCACGCCGCAGAACCTGTTGCCGTCGTCGAACACGACGAGCCGCCCGGTGCGCTCCACCGACGCGGCCAGGCCGGCCCAGTCGAACGGGTGCAGTGAACGCGGATCGAACACCTCCACCGAAACGTCGTCCGCCAGCTCGCCGGCGACCGCGAGCGCCTCGTGCACAAGGTGGCCGACCGCGAGTACGGTCACGTCGGTGCCCGAGCGGCACACCCGCCCCACGCCGAGCGGGATCGGCGCGAGGTCCACGTAGGACACGTCCTCGCGCATGGCGAGGGCGGGCATCGGGCAGAAGACGACCACCGGGTCGTCGTCGCGGATCGCGGACAGGAAGAGGCCGTACGCGTCCGTCGGGGTCGCCGGGATCACCGTCTTCACGCCGAGGTGGGCGAAGACGCCGTACGGCTGGTCGGAGTGCTGCGCGCCCCAGCCCGGGCGCCAGCCGGTGCCGGGCAGCAGGTACGTCACCGGCACCGTCACCTGTCCGCCGCTCATCAGCCGAAACTTGTTGGCCTGGTTGGCGATCTGCTCCAGCACGAGCAGCAGCAGGAACGGGATCTGGTACTCCACCACGGGCCGCTTGCCGCCCATCGCCGCGCCGGTGGCGAAGTTGGTGAAGCCCTGCTCCGACAGGGGTGTCTCGAGCACCCGGTCGGGAAACCTGTCGAGCAGGCCGGTGGTGACGTTGTTGAGCGCGAACTTGATGTCCTCGCCGAGCACGAAGACGTCGGGGTCGCGCTCCATCTCGTCGGTGAGCGCCCGGCTGAGCGCCTTGGCGTAGGACAGCTTAGGCATGTGAGACTCCCGCGCGGAGGCGTACCGGCGTGGCGTAGAGGTGGTCGAACGCGTCGGCCGGGTCGGGGCGCGGGCTCTCCAGCGCGAAGCGCACGGCGGCGTCGAGCACCTCCTCGATCTCCGCGTCGATCGCCTCGCGGAGCGGCGGGGGCACCCGGGCGGCCTGGATGGCGAGCGGGTCGCGCTCCCGCCACCGGGCCACCTCGGCCTCGTCCCGGTAGGCCAGGCGCATCCGCCGCTCGAACGTGTGGTGTCCCTCGTACCGGTAGGTGGTGAACTCCACCAGCGACGGCCCGCCCCCGCTCCGCGCCCGGTCGACAGCGGCGGCCATCGCCTCGTACACCACCTCGGGGTCCTGTCCGTCCACCGTGGACCCCGGGATGCCGAACGCGGCCGCCCGCCCGACGACCGACCCGGCGATCGCGGCTTCGGCGGGCAGGGTCGTGGCGTACCCGTTGTTCTCGCAGACGAACACGACCGGCACCCGCCACAGCGCGGCGAGGTTGAAGGACTCCAGCAGCGCGCCCTGGGTCACCGCGCCGTCGCCGAAGACGCTGACCGCGATGCGGTCGCCGTCGCGGGCCAGCGCCCAGCCGAGGCCGGTGGCGATGGCCGCGCCGTGGCCGACCGTGCCGCTCGCGCCCCAGATGCCGGCGGACAGGTCCGAGGGGTGAAACGAGCCGGCCCGCCCGCGGTCGATGCCGCCGACCCGGCCGGTCAGCTCGGCGAGAAACCGGCCGGGGTCGCTGCCCCGGGCCAGGAAGTGGCCGTGGCCGCGGTGGTTGCTCAGCAGGGCGTCGTCGGGGCGCAGTGCGGCGCACATGCCGGCCGCGACCCCCTCCTGCCCGATGCAGGGGTGGATGCCGCTGGCGATGTCGCCGGAGCGGACCAGCTCGATACACCGCTCCTCGAAGCGGCGGATCAGCCGCATCGTGCCATAGAGGGCCTCCGCGGCCGGACGCTGTGCTTTCCACGCTCCGTCGCTCGGCGCTCGTCCACCGTCGTGGTCAAGCTCCGTAGCCTCGCGGCTCCCGCTCATCGTCAGCTGGCCTTGATGGCGGCGAGGATGCCGTCCCAGAACGCGTACCGGGCGGCGAGCGCGTGGTTGACCGTGTCGGCGGCCTCCCGCCACTTCACCTCGTCGTCGCCGCACAGGTCGGTGACCATCTGCATGGCCATCGGGGTGTGCTCCTCGCCGTCGACCTCGATGTGGCGCTCCAGGTAGTCGACGAACGTGTCCAGCTTGGCGCCGCGCTCCTTGACGGCCACCACCTGGGTGAACATGTCGGGAATCAGATCCTCCCGGCCGAACGCGAACGCCGCAGCCTGGCAGTGCACCGGCGCGCCGTCGATGAAGCCCCACGTCGCCCGCACGAACTCGGCCGCCGGTGCCGGCACGCCCGCCCCGTCGAGGGCCGCCTTCACGTGTACGCCCGAGCGGATCAGGTCGATGAACGCGCCCACCACCGAGGTGTCCGCGCCCGACTCGACCATGCCCTCCACGTAGAGCTCGAAGTGGCTGACGAACCCGCCGTGCAGCTCGTCGCTCTCCTCGACGAGCACGATGTCGTTGATGAGCCGGCGGCTGCCGGGCGGGCCGGTGGGCACCCACGGCACGCGTACACAGGTGAGGTTGCGCTGCAACGACTTGAGCAGCGACATGAAATCCCACACCGCGAAGACGTGGTGCTCCATGAACGTGACGATGGCCGCCTGGCTGTCCAGGTTGGCGTAGAGCGGGTGGGTGACCACCCGGGTGCGCGCGTCGTCGACGGCGCTTTCCAGGCGGGTGATGCCGGGGTGCGTCTGACCCCAGTCGTATCGGGACATGCGGTACCTCCTAACCGTGTGACCGGAAGAGCACCGGGCAGTACGCGGGGTCGCTGTAGTCCGGCGTACCCTCGGCCGTCCGGCGGACGAAGTGGTCGTGGTTGTACATCACCGGCGTGCCGTCCGAGAGCGAGTGGCCGCGGTAGCGGTTGTCGCCGTCCTGCAGGTGCAGCGAGATCGCGCGGCGCGGGCGGCCGGAGCGGTTGGCCCCGCTGCCGTGGTACGTCCGGCAGTGGTGGAAGCTCATGTGCCCCTTGGGAATCACCATCGGCACGGTGCGCATCTCGGTGCCGTTGTGGCGCGCGTTCTCCCGGACCAGCTCGTCGAGCTCGGCCGGGTCGCGGTGCGCGAAGTGCCGGGCGGTGCTGTCGCCGCCGCCGAACTCCTTCCACCGGTGGCTGCCGTCGACCATCGTGATGGTGCCCATCTCCTCGTCGCAGTCGTGAAACGGGATGAAGGCGGTCAGCATCCGGTCGGAGGTGCAGGTCTGCCAGTAGTGCCGGTCGAAGTGCCAGGGCACGAGGTTGCTCGGCTCCTCCGGTCGCGGCGGCTTGTAGATGAGCGTGGCCTGGAAGAGGCGGATCTCGTCGGCCCGGGCCAGCCGCGCGGCCACCGCGCCGACGACCGGCTTGCGGAGGATGGCCGCGATCGGGTCGCTCTCGTAGTGGATGTAGTCGTTGTGCCGCTGCACCGAGCCCTTCGACGGCTCCCAGTAGGCCAGTGTGGACGGTCGCTTGCCGAGCCGCCGGGAGCGGGCGCCGGCGTAGAACGCCTCGCTCTCCGCGACCAGCGCGTCGACCTCGGCGTCGGTGAACAGCTTCTTGGACAGGTACCAGCCGTGCTCCTCGTACGACAGCACGTCGGCCTCGGACGGCAGGAGGTCTTCCTCCACCGGGATCGTGGTCGTCATTTCGGTCCCTTCCGGACGGTCAGGCCCGCGTCTCCGCGGCGGCCCGCGCCCGTTCCTTGGCCTCGTACAGGGCCTTGATGTTGTTGCTTCCGAACGTGAGCGCCCCGTGCCGCTCGATGAGCTCGAAGAAGAAGGTGCGGCGTTCCACCGTGGACTCGGTGAAGATCTGGAACATCTCGCCCCAGTGGTCGCGGTCGACGAGGATGTTGCCGGCGCGCAGGGCCGCCACGGAGAGGCTGACTTCGCCGAGCCGCCGCTCGATCGCGTCGTAGTAGCCGCTGGGCGTCTTGAGGAAACGCACGCCGCGGGCGCCGAGCGTGGCGACCGCGCCGGCGATGTCGCGGGTGCTGAGCGCCAGGTGCTGCACGCCGGCGCCGCCGTTGGCGCGCAGGAAGTCGTCGAGCTGGCCGGGCTGGAGCGCCGGGTCGGGCGACACGATCGTGAACGTCACCTCGCCCGAGCCGCTCTGCACCACCTTGGAATCCATCGCCTGGTCGCCGACCTCGACCCGTTCCTCGAAGATCTCCTTGAACCCGAAGACCTCGGTGTAGAAGCGCACGGTCTCGTCGAGCGCGCCGCCGGCGACGCAGAGCGCCGTGTGGTCGAGGATCTCCAGCATGTCCACATCGGACTGCGAGCCGGCCGGGAGCGGCTCGATGCCACCGGGCAGGAACTCGTCACCGCGCCGCTCGACGAACCGGTGGGCGAGCGCGCCGGGGCCGGAGACCTCGGCGGTCACCACGTCCGCTCCCCAGGCCCGTGGCTCGGCGACCGGAGCCGCGCCCCGGCCGACCGCCTCCGTGTACGCCTCGGCGGCGTCGGCCACCCGCATGGCGATCCGGGCGACCCCGTCGCCGTGCCGCTCCACATGGGCCGCGACCGCGTGCGCCGGGTCGGTGGCGGCGGTGACGAGCACGCGGATGCCGCCCTGCCCGAGCAGGACGGTGCGCTGGCCGGGCAGGCCGGGCCCGCTCCGGCCGAGGCGGCGGAAGCCGTAGGCCTCGACGAGCGGCCGGGCCGTCTCCTCCGCGTCAGCTACGTAGAACTCGACGTGGTCGACTGTCGACACGTCCATTATGGACCTCCGGGGTGGGCGAGCGCGAGGCTGACGTTGTGCCCGCCGAACGCGAACGAGTTGGAGAGCGCCACGCCTGCGGCCGTGTCACGGGGTGCCTTGCGGACGTGGTCGAGGTCGCACTCGGGATCGGGGTCGTCGAGGTTGTGCGTCGGCGGCAGCACGCCGCGGCGCAGCGCGAGCGCGGTCGCGGCGGCCTCCACCGCCCCGGCGGCGGCGAGCAGGTGGCCGGTGACGCCCTTGACCGAGCTGACCGCCGGAGCGTGCGCGCCGAAGACCGCCCGGATCGCGCGGGCCTCGGCGGCGTCGCCGCGCTTGGTGCCGGTGCCGTGTGCGTTGACGTAGCCGACGTCCGCCGGTGCCAGGCCGGCGTCGGTGAGCGCCAGCCGCATCGCGGTCGCGGCGCCGGTGCCGTCGGCCCGCGGTGCGGTCGGGTGGTAGGCATCGGTGGCCACGCCCCAGCCGGCGACCTCCGCGTACGCGGGGCGGCCGCGGGCGGCGGCGTGCTCGGCGCGCTCGACGACGAGCACACCCGCGCCCTCGCCGAGCACGAAGCCGTTGCGCCGCCGGTCGAAGGGGCGGCTCGCCTCGGCCGGGTCGGCCCAGCCGCCGGCGAGGGCCCGCGAGTTGCGAAAGGTGGTGGCGGCGGTGGGCAGCAGCGGCGCCTCGGCCCCGCCACAGACCACCACGTCGGCGAGCCCGTCGCGGATGAGCCGCAGCGCCTCGGCGACCCCGTACGCCCCGGAGGCGCAGGCCGTGGAGATGGTCGAGCTGTAGCCGCGCACGCCGTGCTTGATGGCGATCCGGGCGGTCGCCATGTTGGGCAGCATCCCGGCCAGCAGGTACGGGCTGACCGCGGTGTGCCCGCCCGCCTCGCGCGCCACCGCCTCCGCTTCGAACATGCCCAGGCCGCCGAACGCGTTGGCCAGCACCACGGCGGTGCGGGCCGGGTCGGCGTCCCGCCCGACGGCGATGCCCGCGTCGGCGAGGGCGGCGTCGGCGGCGGCCATGGCGAGCACCACGAACCTGTCCACCCGCCGCGCCTCGGACGGCGGGAGCACCGTGGCCGGGTCGACGTCCGGCGCGAACCCGGCCACCTCGAGGATCCCGGCGAGCGGGTGGGCGTCCGCCGGCCGGCGAAGCCCGGACCGGCCGGCGGACAGCGCGTCGAAGAACCCGGCGGCGTCGGCACCGAGCGGGGTCAGCAGCCCGATCCCGGTGATCACCGCACGGCGCCTCACTTGGATGCACCGTCCAAGGAGGACGCTCTGGCCGAGACGTCGGCGGCGAACTCGCCGAGCGTCATGATGGCCAGCCGTTCCATGTCCTCCTCGCCGAACTTCACGCCGTACGCGTCCTCGACGCGCAGGGCCAGCTCGGCGACGGCGAGCGAGTCGAGGTCGACGCCGGCCGGCCCGAAGACCGTGTCGGCGCCGGCACCGTCGACGTCGAAGTTCATCTGGCGCAGGGATTCGATGGTGAACGCGACGACGTCAGCGGACATCGGTGGCGCTCCTTTCATTCATTTGCGGAACCGCCGGTCGAAGCGGCGGAGCTGGGGATGCCGCCGCGCGTAGGGCGGGGACGCTGCGGACGAGCTTGCCGGTGGCGGTGCGGGGCAGCCGCGGCACCAGCGTGAGCCGGCGCGGCCGCTTGTATCCGGCCAGCCGCTCGGCGAGCGCCCGCTTCAGCGCAGGCAGCCCGGCCGGGCCGGCGTCGTGCACGACGAATGCCTCTATCGCGCCGTCCCACGCGACGACCACCTCGACGACTCCGGGAAGCCCGGCGATGGCCTGCTCGACCTCGGTCAGGTCGACCTTGAGCCCGCCGACCGAGACCTGGGAGTCGAGCCGGCCGCGGATGGTGACGAGCCCGGTCTCCGGGTCGACGTCGCCGGCGTCGCGGGTGTGCAGCCAGCCGCCGACCCAGCGGGTCGGGTCGCTCAGACCCACGTACGGGCTGGCCTCGGTGGCGAGCAGGATCTCGCCGCCCTCCGCGTGCAGCGCCATGCCGGGGGCGGGCGTGAGGGCGGGCCGGTGCTGTCCGAAGAGGTCGGTCGCGATGACGCCGGCCTCGGTCATCCCGTACATGTTTCCGAGGGGTACGGGCCAGCGGGCGGCGAACGCCTCGCGGACGGTGGTGCGGACCAGCTCGCCGCCGACCGTCATCCGCTTGAGCTGCGGCAGGTGCCGGGCCCGGTCGGCCGCGGCCAGGAACTCGATGTGGAACGGTACGCCGAGCACCGTGGCCGGTGCCGGGCCGGACGCCACCGCGTCGAGGATCGCGTCCGTGGACAGGAAGCTCGGCACGACGAGCGTGGCGCCCGTGTGCAGGCCGTAGAGGAGGCCGCCGACGAGACCGAGCACGTGCACCGTCGAGGCGAGCAGCACGATCCGCTCGCCCGGCTCGGGCACGCCCTCGATCAACCGGTAGCGCTCGACCTCCGAGACGAGGCTGGCGGACGTGCGACCGATCACTTTGGACGGCCCGGTGGAGCCGGAGCTGAGCTGCAGCAACGCGTGCGGGGTGCGCGCGGGGTGGCCCGGGTGCTCCGCGACGACCGGCGCGCCGTCCGACATGGACACGACAAGCTGCGGCGCGATCCGAGCGAGCGCCCCGTCGACCTCGTGCTGGGTGAGCCGGTGGTCGAGCAACGCCACCTGCGCGCCCACGGTCCAGGCGGCGAGCAGGCTTTCGGCGTACACGATGCCGGGTGGCAACCGGAGCGCGACCGTGCCTCCCGCGCGGAGGCCGGCCGCGCGGAGGCCGGTGGCCCTTGTCGCGACGCGCCGCCGCAGCTCGCGGCGGGTGAGTGGCGCGCCGAGCCGGAGGCACTCCTCGTCGTCGCGCCCGGCGAGGAGATAGGCGCCCACCCATTCGCCGTCGAATGGGTCGACACCGATGCCTGCCGGCGCGCCAGGAAACACAATGGCCCCCAAGAAAGTATTCACGCCGCGATTTTTCGAGCTGCTTTGGCGGCGATCGGGCCGAACGCTAACAGCGCCTTTCCAGGGGGTCAACCAAGCCGAAAGGCCGCTCGGCGGCGACTCTTCGCGTTCGCCTGCCTAAGCGGCCTTCCGGAACGTCTCCCAAGCTGCGAAAACATGGCCGACATCGTCGGCGGCCTGCTTACTGTTCGTATTAGTGATCCATTCCCGAGGCGACCACTACACAAACCGCGAGAGGGGGTCTTCCCGAATTCAAGCGATGTTTGACGTGGTCGCGAGACGGTGTTTCGACGGCGCGCGGCGGCTCACCTGACGGTGATCTGGTCGAGCAACTGCGCGAGCCCGTCGGTGCGGGGGGCGACCTCGAGCGCGGGGTCGTCGCTGAGGATCGCCTGCTGCAACAGGTGCAGCCGCTTGGAGGGCTCGAGGCCGAGCTCCTCGGTCATGGTGGTGCGGAGCTGTTGGAAGACCCGCAGCGCCTCCTGGCGGCGGCCGCTGCGGTGCAGGGCCACCATGAACTGGGCGTGCAGGTTTTCGTGCAGCCGGTGCTCGGCCATCATGCCGGCCAGGTCGGAGAGCACCTCCTGGTGGCGGCCCAGCCGCAGCCGGGCCTCGATGCCCTGCTCGACGGTCGTGAGCCGCGACTCCTCCAGCCGTTTGACCTGCGGTTGCAGGAGAGGGCCGGCCCGCACGTCGGTGAGTGCCGGGCCGCGCCAGAGCGCCTGCGCCTGGGTGAGCCGCTCGGCCGCGAGGGCATTCTGGCCGGCGGCGAGCGACTGGCGGCCCTCACTGGAGAGCCGCTCGTAGCGCGCCAGGTCGAAGTCGTCGGAGATGCTCCGGAAGAGGTATCCGCCGGGGGTGGTCACGAGGACGCTCTTGGCGACCTCGGACGCAGGCATCGCCAGGGCGGCGCTGAACAGCTTGCGCAGGTGCAGCACATACGTCTGGAGGGTGGTCAGGGCGCTGGCCGGGGGCTCGTGGCCCCACAGCTCCTGGATAAGGGCGGTCACCGGCACGGTCTGGTTGGCTTGTAACAGCAGCAGCGCGAGCACGGAGCGCGGCTTGGGTGCGGTCGGGGTAGCTGAGGAATCGCCACAGTTGAGCATCAATGGTCCCAGGACCCGTATTTCAAGGCCCCTTCCCATGACATAAGACATTGACATGGACCTCCGGGGGGAAACGTGCGCGCGCTTGGGGATGATCAGCAATCTACCCGAGTGCAGGCATGTTTCTGCCAGAGCAGCGACCCCTCCATCCCGGAGAGTGGGCGCATTTGTTTGACTGATCGAGGAACTTGTGCCTAACCAGGCAGTGGTGGGCATCGATCACTAATTGCGTGCGCCGTAGATATCCGGATTTAGGCTTGGATCACCAGTGATGGAGGTCTATGAGCGACGGCATCTGCACGTGCATTGTGGAATGCTTCCAGGGCAAGCGCTTACCCGGCCGCGCTCCCCGCGAGATGGCGCTGGCGCATGAGAAACTTGCGCACCTTGCCGGTCGGTCCGACCACGATCTGGTCGTCCGGCACGGCCACCACCCGGCGGAGCGTGGCACCGGCCGCCGGTCCGAGCGCGGCGCGTACCGCGTCCGTCCGGTCGGCGTCCGGGTCGGCGCCGCCGTCGAGCATCAGCAGCACGTCGGTGACGACCCGCCCGTCCTCCCGGCCGGCCACGACCGTGCAGTCGCGCACGTCCGGGCAGCTGACGAGGATCCGCTCCTCCGACTGCGCCGTGTAGAGCCAGTCGCCGCCGCCGAGGTCGACCGCGTCCACGGCCCGGTCCACGTGGTAGTAGTAGCCCTCCGCGTCCCGGTACATGAGGTCGCCGGTCAGGTAGTAGCCACCGAAGCGGGTGCGGTAGGTGGTCACCGAGTCGTTCCAGTAGCCCGGCGCGAGCGTCGGCGACTTGAGACCCACGTGCCCGACCGCGCCCACCGGCACCTCCGAGCCGGTCTCCAGGTCGAGCAGGGCCACCTCCGCGAACGGGTACGGCCGGCCGACGCAGCGTCCGTAACGGTCGCTCTCGGCCGTGTGGGTGATGTGGAACGCCGAATGGCCCATCTCCGTCGATCCAATGCCGTCGATGAACCGCGAACCGGGCACACTAAGTGGACCGTCCGGTGTGTACCGCTGGTGACTGCCGACCGCGACGAGCCGCCGGATGTGCGCCTCGTGCGCCGAGTCGCCGGTGTTGAACCACACCCGGACCGAGTCGAGGTCGCGCGCGCCGAGGTCGTGGCGGGCCAGCTCGGCCCACGTCACCGCGAACCCGAACACGCCGGTCGGGCGCCACCGCTCGATCGCGTCCAGCACGGCCCCGCCGCTGGAGGCGAAGTCGCCACCCTGCGCGGAGAGGTACAGCAGCTCGTACCGGTTGCAGAGCGCCTGGTTGACGGTGATGAGCCCGGCGGCGTGTGCGGCCGGCAGCACGGACATCTCGCGTACCGCGTGGCTGGGCCGCGGCTCGACGAGGCGCACGCGGCGGATCGCGGCGAAGAGGCTGGCGTGCGAGTGCACGACCGCGGCCGGCACCCGGGTGGTGCCCGAGGAGTGCGTGATGGCGACCGGGTCGTCGGCGTGGTGCCGGTAGTACGGCGGGGCCTGCGCCGGGTCGCCGGTGCCGGTCTCGGCCGGGTCGATGACGCGCAACGACCCAAGTGCCGGGCGATGGGCCTCGTCCGCGATCACGTACGACGCGCGCAGCCGCTCCACGAAGCCGGGGGCGACCTCGGCGGGCATGTTGCCGTTCATCAGCGCGGGGATCGCGCCGATCCGGGCCAGCGCGAAGAAGTTGAGGAACACGTCGGCGGCGGATGTGACATAGACGGCCACCGGGTCACGGGGGCGGACACCGTGCGCGTACAGCCAGGCTGCCCGGGCGGCGGCCCGCTCCTCCAGCGCGCCGAGGGACAGCGGCTCGTACGCCGGGCGCCCGTCCACCGGGGTGTCGAACGTGATGCCCGGCCCGTCCGGGTCGGCGCCGTGCTCCCGCAGCTTCGGCAGGACATTGCCGGCACCCAGCTCGGGGTCGGCGACGAGGGCGGCTCGGATGTTCTTGGTCATCGCTTCCCCTTTACCGGATGGTGCGCTGGAAGAGCCTGGTCGACCAGGCGACCGCGATGGCGGCGAGGATGGTGACGCCGATCAGGCCCTGCCAGATCTCGATGTCACCGGCCCGGCCTTCGAATAGCGAGCGCATGCCGTTGGTGACCCAGTAGAACGGGTTCCAGTCGGCGATCGCCTGGATCCACGCGGGCGCCAGCGCGATCGGCAGCAGCACGCCGGCGAGGAGCGCGACCGGCTGCGCCACGGTGTTCATCACCGGGCCCAGCGCGCCCTCCTTGCGCACCAGCAGCGTCACCGCGTACGAGAGCGAGGTCGTCATCAGCGCGATGACGGACAGCAGCAGGTACGCCAGCAGCAGGTTGAGCACGCTGACCGAGAGGCCGAACGGCACCGCGATGACGGTGATGACGAGCGCCTGCACGAGCAGCGAGGCGACGTCGCGCAGCGCCCGGCCGAGCAGCAGCGCGGAGCGGCTCACCGGCGTCACGCGGGCCCGCTCGATGATGCCGGCGCGCAGCTCGGCCAGCAGGCCGAAGCCGGTGAAGAGGCCGCCGTACAGGCACATCACGACGAGCAGTCCGGGCACGTAGACCCGGTACGCGTCGCCGTAGCTGTCCGCGCCCAGCGCCGGCTTGAGCATCGGCGCGAAGAGCACGAGGTAGGTGATCGGCTGAGCGAGGCCGAAGACGAGCCAGGTGCGGCTGCGCAGCATCAGGGACATCTGGCGCTGGAAGACCAGCCACGTGTCGCGGGCGAGTTTCACGGGTGGGACGGTATGGCCTTTCCTCGATCCGCCTCAAGCGCCTTGACCGGACGTCAAGCCCACTTCCGCCCGTACTTCGACCGGGAGTCAAGCTCCGTCTACTTAGACTCCTGCCGATGATGACCCATCGCGTACCGGTGAGGTTCGAGGGTGACGGCAGCGGCGTCGAGGAGCTGTCGTGGGGCCAGCGTGAGCTGTGGGAGGCGATGCGCCGCCAGTTCACGTGGATGCCGATGGGCTACGCGCTGCCGGTGCCGCCAGGGACCACATTGGACGATATGGTCGCCCAGCTGCGCTTCATGATGGGGCGCTACCAGTCGATGCGCACGAGGGTGCGGCGCGACCCGGATGGCAACGACCACCAGGTGGTCGCCGCGTCCGGCGAGATCGACCTCGAGGTCGTCGACACCGGGCCCGGCGAGGATCCCGCGGCCGTGGCCGAGTCGGTGCGGCAACGCTTCTGCGACGCCGAGCACGACTTCGCCCGCGACTGGCCGGTGCGGATGGCGGTCGTCCGCCACGGCGGCGCCGTCACCCACCAGGTCGTGATCATCTGCCACCTGGTGACCGACGGCTTCGGCGCGATGGTCATCATCCGCGAGATAGAAGACCGCGACCTCGTACACGGCCGCACGCCCGCCCCGCCGGTCACCGCGATGGAGCCGATGGCACAGGCGCGGTGGGAGGCCTCACCAGCCGGGCGGCGCGAGCTCGCGGCCGTGCTCCGCCGCTGGGAAGGACTGCTGCGCACCATCCCGGCGCGCCGTTTCCCGGGACCGGCCGACCCGCGCGAGCCGCGCCACTGGCAGGTGCGGCTCGACTCCCCCGCGACGCTGCTCGCCGTGCGCGCGATCCGGGCACGCACCACAGTGGACAGCTCGTCGATCCTCCTCGCGCTCTTCGCCATCTCGCTCGCGCGGGTGACCGGCGCCGACCCGCTCGTCACCCGGGTGATCGCGCACAACCGCTTCCGGCGCGGGCTCGCCGAGACGGTCAGCCCGGTCACGCACACCGGCCTGTGCGTCATCCCCGTGGGCGACACGACGTTCGACGAGGCGGTCGCCGTGGTGCACCGCCGGGCGATGGTCGCCTACCGGTACGCGTACTACGACCCGCGCGAGCTCGACGCGCTCGTCGCGCGGGTGGCCGCCGAGCGGGGCGAGGAGATCGACCTCTCCTGCTTCTTCAACGACCGCCGGCTCGCCACCCGCGACCTCACCGAGGCGCCACCGCCCCACCCCGCCGAGATCACGGCCGCGCTGGGCCGGAGCCGGCTGCGGTGGAGCCAGCAGGACAAGCCGGTCGAGCGCCTCTTCGCGACGATCAACGACGAGCCGGACACGCTCGACTACGAGCTGTTCGCCGACACCCACCACGTGTCGCCCGCGGACATGGAGGCGTGTATCCGCGGCATGGAGGCGCTGGCGGTGGCGGCGGCATTCGACCCCGCGGTACGCGTTTTCCAGGGGGTGGCAGCATGATCAGCGTCTCCTTCAAGGCGGATCCGCCCGCCGACGACACCGTCGCCGAGCTCGCCTGGGGCCAGCGCGAGATCTGGACCGCGATGGTGCGGCAGGAGTGGTGGTTGCCGATCGGATACGCCCGTGCCGTCCCACCCGGGACCACAGTGGAGGATCTGGCGGACGAGGTGCGGTTCATGATGAGCCGCTATCCCACCCTCCGCACGACGCTGCGCCACGACCCGGCCGGTAACGCCCGGCAGGTCGTCGCCGCCTCCGGTGAGATCGACGTCGAGGTCGTCGACGCCGCCGACGAAGAGGACCCGGCCGAGGTCGCCGACCGGGTGCGGCAGCGCTACTGGGACGGCGAGTACGACCTCGTGCACGGCTGGCCGGTGTGGATCGCCATCATCCGCCACCGGGGCGCGCCCACCCACCTGGTGACCGTCATGTGCCACCTCGTGCTCGACGCGTTCGGCGGCATCGTGATGCTGGAGGAGGTCGCGTCCAGGCCCGCCGAACCGACCGCCATGCCCCCGGTCGAGCAGGTGCGGTGGCAGTCTTCTCCCGCCGGCCAGCGGCAGAACACGGCCGCCCTGCGCTACTGGGAGAAAGCGCTGCGCGCGATACCGTCCCGGCGCTTCCCGCACCGCCACGAGCCGCGGTCGCCACGGCACTGGGAGGGCCGGTTCCGCTCGCCCGCCGCACAGCTCGCGCTGCGCGTGCTCGCCGCACGCACCAAAGTGGACGCGTCGCCGCTGCTGCTCGCCACGTGGGCGATCGCGATGGCCCGGTGCACGGGCATCAACCCGGTCGCCGTCCAGGTTGTCGTCAACAACCGTTTCCGGCCCGGCCTCGCCCGCTCGATGAGCCCGCTGAGCCAGACCGGCATCTGCTCCATCGACCTCGCCGGCCTGACCGTCGACGACGCGGTGCGGCTCACCGCGCGGCAGGCGATCGCCGCGTACAAGCACGCGTACTACGATCCGTCCGATGTGGACGACCTGGTGACGCGGCTGGCCGACGAGCGGGGTGAGGAGTTCGACCTCGCGTGCTTCTTCAACGACCGCCGCATCGACGTGCGCGAGCAGGCGTCCGGGCCGCCACCCACGCCGGAGGAGGTGCGCGCGGCGCTGCCGCACACCACGTTCGAGTGGACGCGGCGGCGCGACACCTCGTTCGAGCGGATGTTCACCCACGTGGAGAACGTGCCGGACGCGATGACCATCACCATCGCCGGCGACACCCACTACATGTCGCCGGGCGAGCTGGAGGCCGTGGTACGCGGGATGGAGGCGGTCGCGGTCGAGGCGGCCCTCGACCCCTCGGCCACCACCGGGGTTTCCGCATGACCGCACTGGAGGCCGTCGCGACATACCTGCCGGACCACCGGGTGCCGCTGGAGGAGCTGGCCGGCGAGCTCGACCTGACCCCGATGCAGGTACGCCTCTTCCGCCGCTTCCACAAGCTCTCCGACGTGTGCCGGGCGCCCGGCGCGACGCCGCTCGACCTGCTGCTAGCCGCGGCGTCCAACCTGGACGAGCTGCCGGCCGTGCGGCACCGCGTGCGATACGTGCTGTGGGCCCGCACCTTCCCGGTCGTCGTGCCGTACCCGCTCAACCCGCTGGACACGATGTGCCGGCTGCTGGGGCTCGACCGCGCGGTCGCGTTCACGGTCACCCACCACGCGTGCGCGACCGGGTTGCTCGCGATCGACGTGGCCGGGCGGCTGCTGGCCGGGTCGCCGCCCGACTCACTGGCCCTGGTGGTGGCCGGGGAAAAGGCGTTCACGTACGACGCGCGGGTGGTGCCGGAGACCTCCGTCTTCGGCGAGGGCGCGTCCGCCTGCCTCGTGCGGCACGAAGGCCCCCGCGACCGGCTGCTCGCGTACGCGACCAACCAGCGCGGCGACTTCGACGACGAGGTCACCACGGACATCGGCCGGTTTCAGGAGGAGTTTCAGGCGTCGCTGATGGGCGCGGTGCTGTCCGCGGTCGAGCGGGCCGGGCTGGCGCTCGACGACATCGCCCTGGTGCTGCCGCACAACGTGAACATCGTGGCCTGGCAGCGGCTGTGTCGCCGGATCGGCTATCCGGTCGACCGGGTGCTGCTCGACAACGTACCGCTCACCGCCCACGTCTTCTGCGCCGACGCGTTCGTCAACTACCGGACCGCCCGCGCGCGTGGGCTGCTGCGGCCCGGTGACCGCTACCTGGTCGTCGCCGCCGGGGCAGGGCGGGGCGCGACGTTCTCGGCGATGGTCTTCCAGCACTGACATCGATGGGGTGATTCCACTATGGAGCAGCTCGACACCGACCTGCGGCCGCGGGTGGTCGACAGCATCCGCACGTTGCTGCCGCGCGTGCTGCGCAAGGAGATGCCCGAGCCGACCGAGCAGAGCCGGCTCATGGAGGACCTGGGCATGAGCTCCTCCAGCACGCTGGAGCTGATGCTGGAGCTGGAGGAGGACCTCGCGCTGCAGATCGACGTCGAAGACATCGACCGTGACGACTTCGCGACGGTCGGCACGCTCGCCGACTTCGTCGTCCGGCACCTGATACCGGAAGAGTGAGCGATGCTGTGGTTGGCGCGTGCCGCCCGGCGGGTGTTCGACGAGCCCGCCGCGCGCACCGCGCACCCCGATCACGAGCCGCACTTCGCCGGCTATCTCGCCGACCTCGTCGAGCCGTACGGGCTCACGCCGCACCCGCCGGCGGGCGGCCAGTCGTACGGTGAGATGGCCGCCGCGCTGATCGCCGACGTGGTACGGCCGGACGAGCCGGTCGACCTGCTGGTGCTCGCCTTCGCGGTGCCGGACGTGCGTCCCGGGCGGGCCACGGCCACCTACCTGAGCCACGTTTGCCCCGGCTCGCCGCTGGCCTTCGCCGTGTGCGACCAGGGAGCGGCGGCGGGGTTCACCGCGCTGCGGATCGCCGGGTCCTATCCGGACCTCCGGCGCGCGCTCGTCATCGTCGTCGAGCAGGCCACGCTCCACTACGACCTGCCCGCGCCCGCTCCCCTGCCGGCCCGCCACGCCGGTGTGGCGCTGCTGTGCGGCGACTCAGGGGTGGCGCGGGTCTCGTCCGTCGTGGTCGAGCGCGGCGAGGCGCCCGCCGGCGATCTGCGCCCGCCGCCCGGCCAACCGCATACCGGCGCGTGGTGGGCGCTCGCCGACGAGCTGGCCGACCCCACACCGCGGCGGCTCGTGGTGGCCGGCCACGACCCCGTGCTGGGCTACGCGTGCTCATCCACAGTGGACTTCGGAGCACTCGAACGGGACGGGGGTGGCACGAGTGTCCGAGTGGGACTGGGGGCGGCCTGAGGAGCTGTCCGCGCGCATGGACGGGTTCCTCGTGGAGAGCGCGACATGCGAAAAGCTCGAGGAGGTCGCGGCGCCGCCGTTCTCGAGGGCGTCCCTGGCCGACCTGGGCGTCACCGGCGTGGAGTTCGCCGCCTGGAAGAGCCACCACTCGGCCGCGCTCGCCTCGGACGTCGTCCCGCTCCGCGCCCCGGACGCGGTGGCCGCGCCCGGCCGGATCTACCGGGTCGACGGCGACGCGCTCTTCGCGGCGCTGGACATCTGCGAGCCGCTGCCCCTCGCGGACGGCGCCGTCGACTGGGTGTACGCCGAGCACCTCGTCGAGCACGTCTCGCTCGGCGCGGGCATCGGCTGGCTGACCGAGGTGCGCCGCATCCTCGCGCCGGGCGGCCTGCTCCGGCTCACCACACCCGACCTGGCGACCTATGTGGACGGTTACCGCGCCGGCAACCCGTTCTTCTCCCGCCACCGCGGCCGGATGCGCGCCGCCGGCCTCGGGCCGCCGATGCCGCCGCGCCGGGCGTTCATGTTCAACCAGGTCTTCTACCTGTACGGCCACCGCTGGCTGTACGACTTCGAAGAGCTTCAGCACGCGCTTGTCTCGGCCGGCTTCTCAGCCGACGACGTGCGGCGGTGCGCCTTCCGCGAGGGCGAGCGGCCGGACGTCGCCGACCTCGACCGGGTCTTGCGCAATGACGAAAGCCTTTACGTCGAGGTGGTAAAACGGGACGTATGACCTATCCACCGCCTCTGTACACGGGCGAGAGCGGCGAGATCACCGCCAGCTACCGCCCCGACGGCCACGAGCCCGACCTCACCTACCCCAAGACCGGCAACACCGTGCACTACCTGGCGACACACAAGACGACCGGCGGGCTCTTCGGCCTGTACCGCTGGGTGATGGGCCCGATGCCGAGCGGCCCGGACCCGCATTTCCACCGCTCCATCTCCGAGTCGTTCTACGTCCTCACCGGCACGATCCGCATCTACGACGGCGCCAAGTGGATCGACTGCACGCCCGGCGACTTCGTGCACGTGCCCGCGGGGGGCGTACACGGATTCCGCAACGAGTCGGGCGAGCCCGCGTCGATGCTGCTGCACTTCGCCCCGGGAGCGCCGCGCGAGGGCTACTTCGAGGGCCTGCTCGACCTCGCCTCCAAGTCCGACGAGGAAAAGGCCGCCTTCTACCTCGAACACGACAACTACTGGCTCTAGGGCTCATCCGGAGTCGGCGTGGGTCCGCAGTGGACGGTCCGGGACCGTTGCCTCGAAAGAATTTCCCGGGCCCGCGTCAGCGGCGGACCGCCGCTCCCGCCGGAGACCGCGGCGGCCGGCGGCTCGCCAGGGCTCGCCGAGATCCCCCGGCCCCCGCTGCCACCTCCGCGCACCAAGCCCACCCCAAATGGTCGAAATGTGCGGGTGTCGCGGCACCGCCGGTAACGTAGCGTAATCAGCTTCGGGCCGTAGATGTGAATCTAGAACGGTTAGGGTCGATATAGCGCCCTAACCGTTCTAGATCGCGAACTTGACGCCCGTTACCCACGGCGGTGGTTACTGGCCGCGACCGAGGCCCGCTCGGCTCGGTCGGCGCCGGCCTGGCGGACCAGGACATTGTGGACAAACGCTGACCTCGACTCCGAAGGCTCTATCGATCGCGAAGGCCCACCCCCGACGGGTGACGCGGCCGCCGAGGGCGTCGTCGTCTTCCCCGGCCGCCCCTGGTATGCCGCCGAACCCCCGGCGCCACATCTCCGCCTCACCTACGCCGCCGCCCCACCCGACCTCATGGACGAGGCCGTCCGTCGCCTGGCCCGCTGTTTTCAGGGCACGCCGTGAGATCTGGCCATCGGGACAACCCGGACCGGCGGTCGGGGTCACGAGTCGCCGTTCAGGCCGAATTGTTGTTGGGCCGCGCGTTGCGCTTCTGCCAGCTCAAGGCGCAGGTCTGACGCCTCCGCGTGCCGGCCGACCTCGTCGAGCAGGTCGGCGCGCAGGTGGTAGGCACCCCATGCCGCCATGGCCTGTACCTGGTTGCCCGGCTGCTCTTCCAGGATGTTCTCAAATATCTCGATGGCCTCGTCGACGGCCTCGAGGGCGGCGGCGGCCGCTATGCCGCCGCTCGTTCGTGCCGCCACGAAGCCGAGGAGCGCGCTGGCGAAGTTGGCCCGGTGCACCTCCTCGTCCGTCTCGACAAGCTCGCGCCACATGGCGAACGCGGTCTCGTAGGCGGCGTGCGCCTGCCGCAGCTCGAGACCGCCCGAGGCGCGGATGAAGGCGAACGCCGTCAGCCCGAGCGCCAGACCGGCTCGGTGCGCGGCAGGGTCGGCCTCGGCCAGTTCACGGAATATCGTGACGGCCTCCTCCGAGGGCGCCAGGCCATCGGCGTGGTCACCCCCCAGCGCGAGCTTCGAGCCGAGGGCCATCAGCTGTCCGGCGAGGTCCTGGCGGTGTGCGGCGGGGTTGGCCTCGGCGAGCTTTCGCTGGATCTCGATGGCCCGCCGTTCGGTTTCCAGGCCTGCGCGGAACCGCTCAGGCTCCTTGGTGAACATGGCGAGGCTGATCTGGCAACTGCTGAGGTTGTGCAGGGCACGGGCCAGCCCGTCGAGGTGCGCGGCCGGATTGGCGTCCGCGAGGCGGGTGAAGATCTCCACCGCCTCCTCCGCGACCGGCAGCGCGTCGGGGAACTGGCCGAGCTCGGCGTACCGGGTGGCGAGGTTGTTCAGCGCGTTGGCGAGCCCGGGCAGGTAGGCGGCGGGATTGGTCTCGACGAGTCTTCGCTCGATCTCGACGGCGTGCCCCATCGGCGCCAGCGCGTCGGCCAGCCGGCCGAGCTTGGACAGGGTGATGCCGAGGTTGTTCTGCACGTCGGCCAGGGACGGCAGGTGGGTGGCCGGATCGTCGTCGGCGAGTTGGGAGAGCAGGTGGGCGGCTTGCTCCTCGGCGAACAGCGCCTCGGCGTAGCGGCCGAGACTCGAAAGGGTCGAGCCCAACATCGCCACCGACTCGGCGAAGGAAGGCAGGTATGCCGGCACCTCGCCGGCGAGGGTGGCGTCGACGCTCACCGCCTCCCGCACGTACTCCAGCGCTTGGTCGGGGTCACCGAGCAGCAGGCAGATCCGCGCGGCGTTGTGCAGGTTGGTGCTGAGCTGCGGCAGCTGCTGGACGCCGGTGCTGATCATGTAAACCGGTTCGGCCAGCTCACGGTTGATCTCTATCGCCTCCAGGATGGCGGCCAGTCCTTCTTCGTGGCGTCCCAGATCGGTCAGGAGGTTTCCCAGGACGTTCAGCGCGCTCGCGATCGAGGCGTCGTAGGCGTAGATGCCGTCCGGTCCCTGCTCTTCGTCCAGCTGGCGGAACAGGGCGAGCGCGGTCCGGCTCGGTTCGAGCGCCTCCTCGGTGCGACCGGCGTAGGCCAGGCGCAGGCCGAGGTAGGCGAAGATCGCCGCGCGCTCGTACGGCTCGTTGGTCTCCGCCAGCCGGCGTGCCGCCATGACTTCGGTCAACGCGGCGGCTCCCACGTCCAGGTCCACGTGCTGCCCGTCGGGTAGCAGGTCCGCCAAGGCGTCGAGCACCTCATCGTCCAGGCCGTCGTCGGCGGCGAGCGCGACGAGCGCGACGCTGCCGGCGTCGTACGCGAGCTGTGGATCGTCACGTAGAAGGGGGTAGAGGCAGCTCGGCCCGACGTGCGGCCAGCGGCCGGCGGCAGTGGCGAGAAACGTGACGGCCCGCGGTGTCCACGGCCGCGCGGTGTCGTCGGCAACCCGCCGCAGGACCTCGGCGACCGTCGACGGGGCCCACGGCTGGGCGGGATAGTCGACCGTGTGTCCGGCGAGTGTGAGCGCCAGGAAGTCTTCGGCGAGCCGGTCGGGGTAGAGCGGCTCCAGGACCGATGCCGCGAGGGGATCGGCAGGCGGGTAGCAGACAGCGTGATCGGTCAGGGTCTGGTCGGCGTCGAGGCCGATCGGAGGCGAGCTGAGCAGCGACCGGCCGGTGCCTCGCTCGACCGCGCCGGTAAGGGCAGCGACGAAGACGGCATGGTTCATGATGTCGGGCGGCGTGGTGTAGGTCCTGCCGGACGGGTCGATCCGGTGTGTCTCCTCGCTGTGCAGCCGGGCCCAGTGCAGGTGTTCGCGATCGAGCAGGTAGGCGGTCAGCGCTGCCATGTCGTGCGGCGGCGGACGAGCACCGCGCGAGTACGCGTCGACCGCCACCAGTGCGGCCATGTGCACGGCCAGCACGAGCCCCAGCTCCGGACCGTCCAGCCGCGCCGGCACGGCTATCGCGTCCGGATCGGTGACCTCGTAGTGCCGCGAGAAACTGTCCCGGGCGGCCCGGAACATGTCGCGGCGCTCGCCCGTGCCACTGTCCAAAGCGGACAGGGCCTGCGCCGACGTGGCGGCCTGCTGGTTGGCCAGCGTGGCACGCACTCGGGGCCACGCGTCCAGAGTGCGGGCCAGCAGCAGCACGCGGGTGGGCACACCGAGCTGGTGCAGCAGGGCGTTGCTGAGCAGCCAGGTCAGGTGTGTCAGCGGCCACTGGTCGGCATAGTCGACGATCAGGAGCAGCCCGGCGGCGCCGGTGAGCCGCAGATCCTCCTCCCGGGCGGCGGCCAGCACCGCGGCGGGGCCGTGGACGGCGGCGACCACTTTCCAGCCGTCGGCCAGCGACTCCTCCGCGAACTGCGCGGCGAGACGGGACTTTCCCTGGCCGCCTGGGCCGTGCAACCACCGCACCGCCAGCCGCGGGCCATCGTCTCGCCACTGGCGCAGCTGGGCCAGCTCGGTCTCCCGACCGGTGAAGTCCACGACGGCATGGCGCGCGTTGAGCATCCTGCTCGGCTGGTCGCGCAGCGCGCGCGAGTCGGGCTGGGCCGGCCGCCGCCAGTTTTCCAGCAGGTACAGCGGGCTCCCGTCGCCGAAGACGTGCAGATCCGCGCCGATGACGCCGTAGGCGAAGCCGGCGGTGGCCGTGACGATTTGGGTGATGTCCTCGTCGCCTGGCGAGGTCACGTAGGCTCCGTGCCCGCACCGGGCCGACCGGGCGGCTCGTGGTTGACGATATCGCCGAACATGACTCCCTGCGCCACGGCGCCCTGCCCGGACGCGGTGACGTGCTGTATCCAGGTCTGCTGTGCGGGTGGCAGCCGGCGACGCAGGTCGTCGATCACCTGCTCCAGCTCGACCCCGACCTCCGGACGCTCCTCCAGCATGTCGGCCAGCCGGACCTGCCACGCGCCGGCCAGGCGCGCGCGAACCCCGTCACGGTCTGCCAAGCCGGCGGCCTCCACCTCGGCGGACGCCCGGTCCAGCCGCCGCTGGGCGACCTCCCGCGTCTGCTCGTCACCCTGGCCGAGCAGGCGGCCGAACGCCGACCGGGCCCACTGCCACGCGTCGGTGGCCATGGCACCGACAAGGGTCGTGGCGCCGGCCATCGCCAACGCCGCGGCCGTATCCATCACCGCCGAAGCCTCCTCCGGGTACGAAACGCGTCCAGCGTTCCGCAGGACCGGGCGGCGCCACAATGCTCCGATCGTCTATCCGTCACGGGACCCGCACGGGCCGGAACGCGAAACCCGTACCGAGGCCCGCGTGGCGGTGCGGTCTCCTGGGCGGGTCGGGCCGCAGACTGTGCGGATGGGCGAGATCGTGACGGTGGCCGACCTCGACTACTACGTCGTCATGGAGGGCGGAGGGCGGGCCGCGGCTGTGGTGGTGGAGGAGTTCGTGCTGGCGGGTGACCATACCGCCGCCGGGCTGGCCAGTGCCACCTGGACCGCGGCCGGGTGGAGTCCGTCGCTGAGCACGCGGATGCGGTCGGAGGCGGCGTTGCGGGCGCGGGTGACGTTCGCTTCGCGGCCTGGTGCGGCGGAGGCGTTCCGGGTGTTGGGTGGGGGCGAGCTGCCGGACGAGGGTGAGCTGCGGCGCCAGTTGCACGACTACGAGCCGCTCAACACCGCGCCGCCGCTCCGGCTCGGCCTCACCGACGCGCCCTACTACCGCATCCTGTTCGCCGGAGAGCCGAGGGACGCGGCCGCGCATCCGCACCTGCGGCGGATCGGCAACGGGGTGGCCTGGTGTGTCGACATCGCGGCGCGCGAAGGGGTCAGCGTGGGGCCGGCGCTGCGCGAGGCGCGCGACGCCATGCGGCGCAACGGGTTGATACCCGTGACGATCGAGCGATTTTACTGAGAACGCTTGCGGGGGACGTGGCGGCGGTAGGTGCTGACCGTCGGGTCGTCGGCGATCCAGAAGCGCCACTCGCGCTCGTGGGCGCCGGTCACGCCGACGCGCGGGCCGGCCGCGATCCGCGACTCGGGCACCGGGGTCGCCGGTAGGCGGAGGCGGACCGCGGCGTCGGGGGCGAGCAGGTCGGCGCCGTACGCGGTGCCGTCGATGCCGAGTGCCTGGCACAGCCTTGCCGGGCCGCGGGCGAGGTCGCGTTCCACAGTGGAGCGGCGCCGCGCCACGGCCTGGTCGAGCCCCGAGACCACCGCGCCCGCGCGCAGCAGGACCGCGGACGCCTCGCCCTCGACGCCGGTGACCACGTTGGCGCACCAGTGCATGCCGTATGTGAAGTACACGTAGAGGAAGCCCGCGGGGCCGAACATGATGGCGTTGCGCGGCGTGCGGCCGCGGTGGGCGTGCGAGGCCGGGTCGCCGGCGGTACCCGCGTAGGCCTCGACCTCGGTGAGGCGGACCGTGACGCCGCCCGCGGACAGCTCGCACCCCAGCAGGCCGCGCGCCGCCGGCAGCACCGGGCCGGCGAGCAGACCCTTCAAAGAGTTCAGCGGGGTACGACGTGCGCGGTCGCCCACTGCCGCCATCCGTCCAGCTTGTCCACAGCGGACGCGAGCTGGTCGGCGACCGGGCCGGGACCGGTGGAGCCGGGCGTGATCCGCGCGGCCAGCGCGGAGCGCACCGACAGCACGTCGCGCACGCTGGGGTCCAAATAGGAGCTGACGAGTGCCAGGTCTTCGTCGCTCACCTCGTCGAGCGCGCAATCCCGCGCCACGCAGAGCGCCACGAGGCGGCCGGTCACCTCGTGCGCCTCGCGGAACGGCACGCCCTTGCGCACCAGCCAGTCGGCGACCTCGGTGGCAAGCGTGTAGCCGACTGGTGCGGCGGCGACGAGGCGGTCGACGCGTACCGTCATCGTGGAGATCATGCCGGCGAGGGCCGGCAGCACAAGCTCGAGGGTGTCCACCGCGTCGAAGGCGGGCTCTTTGTCCTCCTGCATGTCGCGGTCATAAGTGAGCGGGAGGCCCTTGAGCATGGTGAGCACCGTGACGAGGCCGCCGATCAGGCGGCCGGCCTTGCCGCGGGCCAGCTCGGCGATGTCCGCGTTCTTCTTCTGCGGCATGATGGACGATCCGGTGGCGAAGCCGTCGTCGAGCTCGACCCAGCCGAACTCCTGCGACGTCCACAGCACCACCTCCTCCCCCAGCCGGGAGAGGTGCACGCCGACGAGCGCCGTGATGAAGAGGAACTCGGCCACGAAGTCACGGTCGGCCACCGCGTCCATCGAGTTGGCGGCGGGCGCGTCGAAGCCCAGCTCCTTCGCCACGCCGGCCGGGTCGAGCGGCAGCGACGAGCCGGCGAGCGCGCCGGCGCCGAGCGGGCTGATCGCCGCGCGGGCGTCCCAGTCGCGCAGCCGGGAAAGGTCGCGCAGCAGCGGCTGTACGTGCGCGAGCAGCCAGTGCCCGAACGTCACCGGCTGCGCGTGCTGCACGTGCGTCATGCCCGGCGCGGGCGTGTCGACGTGCCGCTCGGCCTGCTCGACCAGCGCGTCGGCGAGCTGCACCAGGTTGGTCGCCACCCCCCGCGCGTGGTCGCGCAGGTAGAGGCGCAGGTCGGTGGCGACCTGGTCGTTGCGGGAGCGGCCGGCGCGGAGCTTGCCGCCGAGCGTGCCGAGCCGTTCGAGCAGGCCGCGTTCGAGCGCGGTGTGCACGTCCTCGTCGTCGACGGTCGGCCGGAACGCCCCGGAGGCGCAGGCGGCCTCCAGGTCGTCGAGCGCGGCGAGCATCTGGCCCAGCTCGTCGGCGTCGAGCAGCCCCGCCCCGGCGAGCACGCGGGCGTGCGCGCGGGAGGCGGCTATGTCGTACGGCGCGAGGCGCCAGTCGAACTGGACGCTGACGGAGAGCCGGGCCAGGGCCTCGGCGGGGCCGCCGGCGAACCGGCCGCCCCACAAAGAGGTACGAGAAGACACAAGCAGCTACCGTAGCCGGGTGTCGCGGGCGGCGGCGATCCGGCTCGGCAGGCCCCACAGCTGCACGAAGCCCTTGGCCAGCGACTGGTCGAACGTGTCGCCGGTGTCGTAGGTGGCGAGGTTGAAGTCGTACAGGCTGGCCTCGGAGCGCCGGCCGGTGACCACCGCGCGGCCGCCGTGCAGCGTCAGCCGGATGTCGCCGGAGACGTACTTCTGGGTGTCGGCCACGAACGCGTCGAGCGCGTACTTGAGCGGCGAGAACCACAGGCCGTCGTAGACCAGCTCGGCCCACCGCTGGTCGACGCCCTTCTTGAACCGGGCCAGGTCGCGCTCGACGGTCACGGCCTCCAGCTCCTGGTGGGCGGTGATCAGCGCGATCGCGCCGGGCGCCTCGTACACCTCGCGGCTCTTGATGCCGACGAGCCGGTCCTCGACCATGTCGAGCCGGCCGACACCCTGCGCCCCGGCCCGCCGGTTGAGCTCGGCGACGGCCTGGAACGGGGTGACGGTCTCGCCGTCGATGGCGACCGGCACGCCGGCCTCGAACGTGATCACGACCTCGTCGGCGTCGCGCGGCTCGGCCGGGTCCGAGGTGTAGCTGTAGAGGTCCTCGATCGGCGCGTTCCAGATGTCCTCCAGGAAGCCGGTCTCGACGGCGCGGCCCCACAGGTTCTGGTCGATCGAGTACGGCGACTTGTGGCTGACGTCGATCGGCAGGCCCTTCTCCTCGGCGAGGGCGATGGCCTTGTCCCGAGTCCACGCGAAGTCGCGGGCCGGCGCGACGATCTTCAGGTCGGGCGCGAGCGCGCCGATGCCGACCTCGAAGCGCACCTGGTCGTTGCCCTTGCCGGTGCAGCCGTGCGAGACGACCGTGCCGCCGTACCGCTTCGCCGCCTCGACGAGGTGCTTGACGATCAGCGGGCGGCTGAGCGACGAGAGCAGCGGGTAGCGGTCCATGTAGAGAGCGTTTGCCTTGACCGCCGGCAGGCAGTACTCGGCGGCGAACTCCTCCTTGGCGTCGATCACCTCGGACTCGACGGCGCCGCAGTCGAGCGCGCGCTGGCGGATGACGGCCATGTCCTCGCCGCCCTGGCCGAGGTCGACCGCCACGGCGATCACCTCGGCGCCCATCTTGTCCGCGAGGTACGGGATGGCGACCGAGGTGTCCAGGCCGCCGGAGTACGCCAGGACGACGCGCTCAGTCATAGTGAGATCTCCTTGGTTGAGTCGTCGCGCCCTGCCCAGGCGCTCAGCTTTTCGGCGACTTCGGCGCCGGACAGTGGCTCGCGGGCCACCACGAAGATGGTGTCGTCGCCGGCGATCGTGCCGACGATCTCGGGCAGGCCGGCCCGGTCGAGCGCGCTGGCCAGAAACTGCGCGGCGCCCGGCGGGGTGCGCAGCACGGCCAGGTTGCCGCTCGCGTCGGTGCCGGTGAGCAGCTCGCGCAGCAGCCGCACGAGGCGGGCCGGCGCCTGCTCGGCCGGGCGGGGGCGGGGCAGGCCGTCCTCCGGGATCACGTAGACGCCGGGGCCGCCGTCGCCGCCGCGCACCTTGTACGCGCCCAGCTCCTCCAGGTCGCGGGAGAGCGTGGCCTGGGTGACCTGCACGCCGTCGGCGCCGAGCAGCTCGGCCAGCTCGGTCTGGGAGCGCACGCCGCGTTCTCGGATGAGGTCGACGATCCGCGCGTGGCGCGCGGTGCGGGTGCCCGGGCCCTGCTGGCCGCGCTCGCTCCGCTCACTGGAGGGCCCGGTCGGCCGGCCCGCTCCGCCCTCGTCGCTGCGCTCCTCGGCGCGGAGCTTGCCGGCCCCGGGCCCGGTCACTGGTCCAGCAACCATGTCAGTATCGCTTTCTGAGCGTGCAGGCGGTTTTCGGCCTGGTCGAAGACGGCGCTCTGCGCGCCGTCCAGCACGTCGTCGGTGATCTCCTCGCCGCGGTGCGCCGGCAGGCAGTGAAGCACGACCGCGCCGGGCGCGGCCGCCGCGAGGAGTTCCTTGTTGATCTGGTACGGCCAGAAAGGGGTGCGCCGGTCGCGGCCGTCCGCCTCCTGCCCCATCGAGGTCCACGTGTCGGTGGCCACCACGTCCGCCCCGTCGACCGCCTCGTGCGGGTCGCGCAGCACCTGCGTCGAGCCGCCGGTCCACGCGGCGATCTCGTCCGCGCGGGCGACCACCGCGGGCAGCGGGTCGTGGCCAGGCGGCCCGGCGACCCGCACGTGCATTCCGGCGGTGACCCCGGCGAGCAGGTACGAGTGGGCCATGTTGTTGGCCGCGTCGCCCACGTACGCCAGGGTGCGCCCGGCCGTGCCGCCGCACCGCTCCCGGACCGTGAGCAGGTCGGCGAGGAGCTGGCAGGGGTGGAAGCCGTCGGTGAGCGCGTTGACCACCGGCACCGTGGCACCGGCCGCGACCTCGGCGATCCGGTCGTCGCCGAAGGTGCGCATGACGATCGCGGAGACATACCGGGAGAGCACCTTCGCCGCGTCGCCAAGCGTCTCGCCCCGGCCGAAGTGCGTGCCCTGCGTGTCGACGACGATCGGGTTGCCGCCCAGGTCCGCGATGCCCACGTCGAACGAGAAGCGGGTGCGCAGGCTCTGCTTGTCGAAGAGCACCGCCACCGACTTGGGGCCGGCGAGCGGGGTGTACGCGAACCGCTGGGCCTTCATCGCGGCGGCCAGGTCGAGCACGGTCGACTGCTCGGCCGGGCTGAGGTCGTCGTCGCGGAGGAAATGCCTTGTCATGACGCGGCATCCAGGGCCGTCGGCAGCGCCGCCAGGAACGCGTCGACCTGCTCGGCGGTGAGGATCAGCGGCGGCGCGAGCCGGACGACGTCGGGCTGCACCGGGTTGGTCAGGAAGCCGCGGTCGCGCAGCACGCCGGCGACCGCGCCGGAGGCGGGTGCGTTGAGCACGACGCCGAGCAGCAGGCCGGCGCCGCGCACCTCGCGCACGAGCGGGTGGCCGAGCGCCTCGACACCCCGCCGAATCCGCTCGCCGACACGCTTGACGTGGTCGAGCAGGCCCTCGTTGGCGATCGTGGAGATGACCGCGAGCGCGGCCGCGCAGCTGATCGGGTTGCCGCCGAACGTGCTGCCGTGGCTGCCCGGCCCGAAGAGGTCGGCCGCGCCGCCGAACGCCAGGCAGGCGCCGATCGGCAACCCTCCCCCGAGCCCCTTGGCGAGCGTGACGAGGTCGGGCTCGATGCCCTCGGCCTGGTGGGCGAACCAGTGCCCGGTGCGCCCGACGCCGGTCTGCACCTCGTCGAGCGCGAGCAGCGCGCCCCGGGCGGCGGTGATCTCGCGGGCGGCGGCGAGGTAGCCGGCCGGCGGCACGACCACGCCCGCCTCGCCCTGGATCGGCTCCAGGATGACCATCGCGGTGTCCGTGGTGACGGCGGCGTCGAGGGCGGCCACGTCGCCGTACGGCACGTGGGTGACGTCGCCGGGCAGCGGGCGGAACGGGTCGGCCTTGGCCGGCTGCCCGGTCAGCGCGAGGCTGCCCATCGTGCGGCCGTGGAAGCCACCCTTGGTGGAGACCACGCCGGTGCGCCCGGTCAGCCGGGAAAGCTTGAACGCCGCCTCGACCGCCTCCGCACCGGAGTTGCCGAAGAACACCCGCCCCTGCCGGCCGGCGAGGACCAGCAGCAGCTCGGCGAGGGCCACCGGCGGCTCGGCGACGAAGAGGTTGGAGACGTGACCGAGCGTGCCGACCTGCTTCGCGACGGCGGCCACGATCGCCGGGTGGGCGTGGCCGAGCACGTTGACCGCGATGCCGCCGAGCAGGTCCACATAGGAGCGGCCGGCCTCGTCGTACACGACCGCGCCCTCACCGCGCACCAGCGCCAGCGAAGGCGTCCCGTAGTTGTCCATCATGGACTGCGACCACCGGTCGACGAGGCTGGTCATGACGGCATCACCATCGTTCCGAACCCTTCCGATGTGAAGACCTCGAGCAGGATTGAGTGGGCCACCCGCCCGTCGACGACGTGCGCGGCCGGCACGCCACCCTCGACGGCCCGCAGGCACGCCTCCATCTTTGGCACCATGCCCGACTCCAGCCGCGGCAGCAGCGCGGCCAGGTCGGTCGCGGTGATCTGCCGCACCAGGCTCGTCGCGTCCGGCCAGTCGGTGTAGAGGCCGGCCACGTCGGTGAGCACGACGAGCTTGCGGGCGCCGAGCGCCACCGCGAGGGCGGAGGCGGCGGTGTCGGCGTTGAGGTTGTGCAGCACTCCGTCGGCGTCCGGCGCGACGGAGGAGATGACCGGGATGCGGCCGGCGTCGATCAGGTCGGTGACCGCCGAGACGTTGACGTGCTCGACGTCGCCCACCTGGCCCACGTCTACCGGCTCACCGTCCACGTAGGCCGGTCGCCGCACGGCCGTGAAGAGCCGGGCGTCCTCACCGGACAGTCCGACGGCGAACGGGCCGTACTCGTTGACGAGCCCCACCAGCTCGCGACCGACCTGGCCGACGAGCACCATGCGCACGACGTCCATCGCCTCGGGCGTGGTGACCCGCAGGCCGCCGCGAAACTCGCTCTCGATGCCGAGCCGCCCCAGCATCGCCGAGATCTGCGGGCCGCCGCCGTGCACGACGACGGGCTTGAGCCCCGCGTACCGCAGGAAGACCATGTCGGCGGCGAACGCCTTCTTCAGCTCGGGGTCGGTCATCGCGTTGCCGCCGTACTTGACCACGACGGTCGCGCCGTGGAAGCGGGCCAGCCACGGCAGCGCCTCGATGAGCGTGGCCGCCTTCTCCTGCGCGCTGGTCAACGTGTCGGTCATGTGGAGTAGGCCGAATTCTCGTGTACGTACGCGTGGGAGAGGTCGTTGGTCCAGATGGTGGCCTCGTCGGCGCCGGCGTGCAGGTCGATCCGGATCGTCACCGCACGGCCGGAGAGGTCCACGGTGGAGCGGTCGTCGGCCGCCGCGCCGCCCTTGCACACCCACACCCCGTTGACCGCGACGTCGAGCGCGTCCGGCTCGAACGCGGCGGCGGTGGTGCCGACCGCGGCGAGGATGCGGCCCCAGTTGGGATCGTTGCCGAAGAGGGCGGTCTTGACGAGGTTGTTGCGGGCGACCGAGCGGCCCACCTCGACCGCGTCGTCCTCACTCGCGGCGCCGACCACCTCGACGGCGACGTCCTTGGTGGCGCCCTCGGCATCCGCGAGCAGCTGCTGGGCCAGGTCGTGGCAGGCGGCGGTGACGGCCGCGGTCAGCTCCTCCTGGCTCGGCTCGACGGAGGACGCCCCGCTCGACAGCAGCAGCACCGTGTCGTTTGTGGACATGCAGCCGTCGGAGTCGACCCGGTCGAACGTGATCCGCGTGGCCGCCCGCAGCGCCGCGTCGAGCGCCTCGGCGCTGGCGACCGCGTCGGTGGTGAGCACGCACAGCATGGTGGCCATGCCCGGGGCGAGCATGCCGGCGCCCTTTGCCATCCCGCCGACGCTCCAGCCGTCTTTCCGCACCACCACGGTCTTCGGCCGGGTGTCGGTCGTCATGATCGCCTCGGCGGCGGCCGGCCCGCCGTCGAAGGCCAGCGCGCCGGCGGCGGCGTCGACCCCGAGCAGCAGCCGGTCCATCGGCAGCAGCTCGCCGATCAGGCCGGTGGAGCAGACCGCGACGTCGGCCGCGCCGATCCCGCCGAGGGCCGCGGCGGCGTGCTCGGCCGTGGCGTGGGTGTCTTGAAAGCCCTGCGGGCCGGTGCAGGCGTTGGCCCCGCCGGAGTTGAGCACCACGGCCCGCACCACGCCGGCGCGGAGCACCTGCTGGCTCCAGAGCACGGGTGCGGCCTTGACCCGGTTGGACGTGAAGACGCCGGCCGCGGCGGCCGCCGGCCCCTCGTTGACGACGAGGGCGACGTCGAGGCCGCTCGTCTTGAGGCCGGCCGCGACGCCCGCGGCCCGGAAGCCCTGAGGCGCGGTGACACTCATGGCGCCACCCCGTGCACCGGCAGGCCCATCGTCTCGGGCAGGCCGAGCATCAGGTTGGCGCACTGGACGCCCTGTGCGGCGGCGCCCTTGCCGAGGTTGTCGAGCGCGCCGCTGACGATCACCCGGCCGGAGTCGACGTCGGTCGTGGCCTGGAGGTGGCACGCGTTGGACCCGAGCGTGGCGGCCGTGTGTGGCCAGGCCCCCTCGGGCAGCACGTGCACGAACGGCGCGTCCGCGTACGCCTCGGCGAGCACCTGGCGCGCGTCGTCTTTCGACGCCGGTGTCGCGGTCACGGTGGCGAGGATCCCGCGCGGCATCGGCGCGAGCACCGGCGTGAAGGAAAGGCTCCGCGCGCCGGTCGCCTGCTTGATCTCCGGGACGTGCTGGTGCCGACCCACCTTGTACGGCGTCAGGTCGCCCATCACCTCGCTGCCGAGCAGGTGTGCCTTCGCCCCCCGGCCGGCGCCGGAGGTGCCGGAGGCGGCCACCACCACGACGTCGTCGGCCGAGACCGCGCCGGCGGTGATCAGCGGGGCCAGCGCCAGCGAGATCGTCGTGGCGTAGCAGCCGGGCGCGGCCACCCGGGTGGCGATCGAGATCTCACCCTTCTGCCCGGGCAGCTCGGGCAGTCCGTAGGTCCAGGCGCCGGCGTGCTCGCCGCCGTAGTAGCGCGCCCACGCGTCAGGATCGCGCAGGCGGTGGTCTGCCCCGAGGTCGACCACCTTGACGCCACTGGGGAGGGCGGCGGCGAGCGCGCCCGACTCGCCATGCGGAAGGGCGAGGAAGACCAGGTCGGCGTCCGCGAGCGCCTCCGGACCGGTGACACCGAGCGTGATGTCGAGGCCGGTCAGGTGCGGGTGCACCGCGGCGAGCGGCGAGCCCGCCTGGCTGTGCGCGGTCGCGGCGACGAGGTCGAGCTCGGGATGCGCGGCGATCAGGCGCAGCAGCTCGCCACCGGCGTAGCCACTCGCCCCCGCCACCGCAGCCCGAATCCCCATGACAACCTCCGCATGTCTATGCAGAGCACGCTATCATCTCGCAACCTCCGCCTGCAAGGTAATGCAGGCGAATGAATAGTGACCCGGTGTTGACATGTGACCTTTTGGTCACGTAACTTTTGGTGGTGATCGACGACGACCTGGTCTTCAAGGCGCTCGCCGACCCGAGCCGGCGCTTCCTGCTCGACCTGCTCCTCGCGCGAGACGGGCGGACGCTCACCGAGCTGGAGTCGGAGCTGGCTATGACCCGCTTCGGCGTCATGAAGCACCTGCGCGTGCTGGAGGAGGCGGGCCTCGTGATCACGCGCCGCCAGGGCCGGGAAAAGCTGCACTTCCTCAACCCGGTGCCGATCCGGCAGATCCACGACCGGTGGATCGACAAGTACACGGAGCACCGCACCGCTGCGCTACTCGACCTCAAACGCGAGCTGGAAGGGGATACCCCATGAGCAGCACCACGACGAGCACGACCACCCAGGTCTACCGGGTCTACATCAAGGCGACGGCACAGGCGATCTGGGACGCGATCACCCAGCCGGAGTGGACCAGCAGATACGGCTACCAGGGCTTCGCCGAGTTTGACCTGCGGCCCGGGGGTGCCTACCGGTCGCGGGCGAGCGAGGAGATGCGGTCGTCCGGCATGCCGGAAATCCCGGGTCGAGGGCGAGGTGATCGAGGTCGACCCGCCGCACAAGCTCGTGCAGACCTGGCGAGCCACCTGGCTGGACGAGCCGCCCACCCGCCTGACGTACGAGATCCGCGAGGGCGATGACGGAGTCTCGTCACTGACGGTGACACACGAGCTCGACGGCGCGCCGCAGACCGCGGCACAGACCGCCGGCCGGATCGAGGGCGCGGGCGGCGGCTGGGCCGAGGTGCTCAGCGACCTCAAGACGCTGCTGGAGACCGGCAGGTCCATGCACGCCTGAGTGCCGGCCGCACCGGCCCGGTTAGCGGAGGCGGCTGCAGGGGATGTCGAACCAGCCCCACATGCGCTTGTTCGCCGGGCCGGTGCGGAAGCGTACGGCTTGGAGCGCCGGGTCGGCCTCGCATGCGGCGGTGTTGGCGGTCACCTGCTTGGACCAGCTCGGCACGGTGGTGGTGCGCCAGATGTGGTCGTGGCGGTAGTTGGCGATCGCGACCACCGTCAGCAGCGTGGCCAGCACGACGATCGGCACGTTGCCGAAGCCCTCCGGGCCTCGCCAGGACGTGCCGCCGGTCCACGATCGGGGGATCAGCAGGGCCACCGTCATCGTGACCAGCAGGAGCAGCGACGGCAGCAGGTAGCGGCCGGGGACGCCGCCGCGGAGCGCGATCTGCAGGGCGAAGATGCCGACCGCGTGCAGCCCGGCCACCGCGGCGAGGAGCCAGGCCGGGCGGCTGCGGCGCCACACGGCCAGGGCGACCGCGGCCAGCAGGATGCCCCAGGCCAGCAGGATCAGCGCGTTGTGCTCGGTGGTGTGCACGACCTTGCCGCGCATCCACGCCTCGCCGAGGTATGTCACCGGCACCTGGATCTCGGCGAACTGCTGGAGGTTCCACAGTGGATCGTAGTTGGGCACCATGCCGACGATCTCGCGTTCGGCCTCGCCGCTCACGTACGTCCAGAGCTGCACGCTCACGCCGAACGCCATCGCCACCGCCATGAGGATGCCGGAGCGGTCGCGGCGTACCACCGCGCGGAGCAGCGCGAGCGGCAGCAGCGTGAGCGCGAGCGTGGTGGAGAACGCCACGACGAGCGCGAAGACGGGCGCGGCGATCTTCCCGACCGGGCGTACCTGCACGGCGAGCAGCACCCAGAAGAGCGCGTACAGCGCGGGAAACTGCAGCGTCGCCACGTTGTCGACGATCTCGCCGTTGGAGGCCCACTGCGCCACGACCGGCGCGGCGACGAGCAGGCGGAGCACCGGGTGGCGCAGGTGGGCTCCGCTCGCCGCGTACACGATCAGGGCCAGGCCGACCGTGGAGAGCGCGGCGAGCGTGGCGTTGGCGGCCGCCCAGGAGGAGACCGGCAGGCGCGTCGTGATCTCGGCGAGGAGGCGCGGGAAGAAGTGGTAGTAGCCGTTGAGCGGCGTGGTGAACGCGTCGTACGCCGACATGTTGGCCGCGTCGTGCAGGAAGTTGGCGCCGTCTTCGGCCCACACGGTGTCGAGCGCGCCGGCGCCCGGCCCCCGCACGCGGCCGAGGGAGTAGATGACGCCGAAGCTGACCAGCGCGGCGGTGACGAGGATCCGGCGAGGGGTTACCGGGGTGTTGGGCGCTTCGGGGAAAAGGGCGTCGCGCAGCCGACCCGGCCAGCCCGCCGGTCGCCGCGGTGTGTGCTCGCCGGCGGGGACGGATGACCCGTCCACGTCCGGCCGCTGGGGCACCGCGGCGCCGACGGCCGTGGTCACAACCGGCCGTCGTGTACGGCTTGGGTCACCCACGGGACGACCTCGTCGAGCATCTGGTCCAGGCTGGTGGTCGCCTCGAACCCGAGCACCTGCTTGGCCTTGGTCACGTCCGGCACCC
>Ga0081539_10001304_pt1 | contig 43613 bp, 42 predicted proteins | sample TabmetS4T2R2_FD_71023 | JGI IMG/M metagenome (GOLD analysis project Ga0081539, IMG submission 71023) | Tabebuia heterophylla rhizosphere microbial communities from the University of Puerto Rico - S4T2R2 | ecosystem: Host-associated > Plants > Roots > Rhizosphere ... | reverse complement strand
AGAGGCCGGGGACCCCCGAACCGCCCAGCATCAGTCGCCCCGAGCCGGACTCGGCCAACGCGGCGTCGACAAGATACGCGAGAAAGATGCCGATCGTTATGGCGAGCTGATAGGCGGATACGAACCGGCCGCGCATCGCGGCCGGCGCCAGCTCGGCGCCGTAGAGGGGCGCGGCGACGGCGGCCACGCCCACGCCGAAGCCGACGACCAGGCGTCCGGCAACCAGAAGGGTGGTGTCGGGGGCCAAGGCCTGCAGCAATGCGCCAAGCGTGAACAGCGCACCGGCGACCAGCACCGTCCGCTTGCGGCCGAACCTGTCGGCCACGTCGCCTCCGACAAGAGCACCCACGAGAGCGCCCAGCGTCACCCAGCTGGTCACCACCTCGACCAGAAGCGAACCGAGGCCGAAAGCGCCCTTGATGCCGGTGAGCGCGCCTGAGATGACACCCTGGTCGTAGCCGAACAGGACGCCGGACACGACGACGACCGCTAGAACCACGACCATAGGGAGCGTGAGCCTGTCGCCGGGAACCGGTCCCGCCTGCACAGGCGGCTGCGTCAAAGCGGACATGGCTGAGGCCCCCCAATATCGCTTCACCAGCTAAGCGTGCCACGCCCTCGCAACTTTGTCCAAGAGCGCGGAGGGCCATGGTCGGACCACACTATTGAACAGCGGCTTGCCTGTGTCAGCCCCCCATGCGGCGGCCTGGCACGGGCACCGTGACAGCCCTCAATTCAATGTCCCGCAGGCCGGTTCTTCTCGAATTCGGCTTTCTTGGCGTCGGAAGCTTCGAGCTGGTACTTGGCCTGCCATTCCGCATAGGGCATGCCGTAGATGATCTCGCGCGATTCCTCCTTGCCGAGTTCGACGCCTGCCGCGTTTGCCGCGTCGCGGTACCAGTTCGACAAGCAGTTGCGGCAGAAGCCGGCGAGGTTCATCAGGTCGATGTTCTGGACGTCCGTGCGCCTGCGCAGATGCTCGACCAATGTGCGGAAGGCTGCCGCCTCGAAATCGCGTCTCTGTTCGTCGCTGAGTTCAGGCATGGCATGCCTCCATCACTTTTGGCGCGCCCGTCACATTGATCCCGTGCGCGAGCCGAAAAACTTCACCTGGTGAATATCGGGACGGGCGTTGATCGCGTCAACGATCGACGCCAGCCGTTCTGCCCAGGCGTCGGCGCCCGTCTCGTCTGCTATGAGGTCCTGGCGGATCTCGATCAACGCATGTGCGAAGCCGTTGACGATGGCATGCCTGTACATGGTGTCGCCCCGCAGCGCGCCATCATAGGGCTCGTTGTCCCCGACCGTCAGTGTGGCATCCTTCTTCAGCATCTCGATCAGCAGCCTCGGCGCGCGGTCGTCACGGTCCCACAGGACCCCGACATGCCAGGGGCGCTGATAACCCTGCATCACCGGCGTGAAGGAATGAACGGAGAAGATGAAGGGCGCCGCACCAGAGGCCGCCGCAACCGAGGCGACGATGGCAGCCACCGCATCATGATAGGGTCGGTAGAAATTGTCGAGCCGCCGTTCCCGTTCGTCGGCGAGGAGCGGATAGTTTCCCGGAACGACCGTGCCGTCGTAGAGCTGGCGAATCAGGGTTGGATCGTCCTCGCCGCGGTTGGGGTCGATGAGGAGGCGTGAGAAATTGGCCATCACCGCAGGCGCGCCGGTGAGCGCGGCCAAACGCCGCGTCACCCATTCCACGCCGGTGTCGTAGGCGATGTGACGCTGAAACTCCTCTGCCGGCAGGCCGAGGTTGCCATATTCCTCCGGCAGAGCGCGCTTGGCATGGTCGGCGACAAGCAGCAGCCCGCGTTTGCGCGAGCCGTCGACGATCTCGAATGGTGCAAAGACGGCCGTTCGGGTCATGCTGCGCGTTTTTTTAGGGAAATGGAGATAATTTGCCGGCAATTCCGTCATTCCATGATCCAATCAGCAACGCAATGCCGCGCTTTGGCCAATCTTTTTGCGGAAATCGGGAGACGGACGCCGGACGCGGCGCGGCGGCACTTAAATCGATTGGGTCAGGCCTTCGCTTCGCGTTGACATGCGGGCGGACTTTTCCCAAAAAGGGCTTCGACCAATGTTGATCAAACGTTTCAGGGCTTCGGTGATGCCGGCATCGCGGCTTAAACCGCGTCGCATCGCGGCAGCGTTGCTCCTCGTGCTCGTTGCACCGCTGACGATGGCGATCTCGACAAATTCTGCCCAGGCCGATTTCCGTGTCTGCAATGCCACGCAGACTCTGGTGGGCGTCGCCATCGGCTATCGTGCCAAGACCGGCTGGGTCACCGAGGGCTGGTGGCACGTCGATGGCTCGACCTGCAAGACCCTGATCGAAGGTCCCCTGTCATCCCGCTATTACTATCTTTATGCAGAAGATGCCGAGCGGGGCGGGCGTTGGGAAGGGCCGGTCAGCATGTGCGTGGCCGAAAAAGAGTTCAAGATCGCGAACGTCAACGACTGCTTCGCCCGCGGCTTCCAGAAGGCCGGTTTCCAGGAATACGACACGGGCGAGCAGGCGAGCTGGATGGTCCAGTTGACTGACGAGCCCGCGGCCGAAGGCCCGACCGCCAACGGCACAGGCACCCAGACAGGGACCCAATGAGACGCAGCCGCAAGGTCAAGATACTCGCAACGCTAGGGCCGGCCTCTTCCGATAAGGACACAATCCGGAAGCTGTTCGAGGCCGGCGCCGACGTCTTCCGCATCAATATGAGCCATACCGACCATCCTTCGATGGAGGCGCTGGTCGGCCGCATCCGCGAAATCGAAGAGGAGCTCGGCCGGCCGATCGGCATTCTTGCCGACCTGCAGGGGCCGAAGCTGCGCGTCGGCAAGTTCGCTGCCGGCAGCGTCGCGCTCGCGCCCGGGCAGACCTTCACGCTGGACGACAATCCCGAGCCGGGCGACGCCACCCGCGTCCATCTTCCGCATCCGGAGATACTGGCCTCGGTCGATGCGGGCGACCGGCTGCTGATCGACGACGGCAAGCTGCAGTTGAAGGCGGTCGCCGCCGACGGCAGATCGATCACCTGCACGGTCGTGGCCGGCAACAAGATCTCCGACAAGAAGGGGGTCAGCCTGCCGGACACGGAACTGCCGGTCGGCGCGCTCACCGAGAAGGACCGCCGGGATCTCGACGCCGTGCTCGCGGCCAATGTCGACTGGGTGGCGCTGTCCTTCATCCAGCGGCCGGAGGACCTTGCCGAAGCGCGCAAGATCGCCAAGGGCCGCGCCTTGCTGATGTCCAAGATCGAGAAACCGCAGGCGGTGGCGCGGCTGGCCGAGATCATCGAGCTTTCTGATGCGCTCATGGTCGCGCGCGGCGACCTCGGCGTCGAGATGCCGCTCGAAGCCGTGCCCGGAATCCAGAAGCAGATCACGCGCGCCGCACGCCGCGCCGGCAAGCCGGTCGTGGTCGCCACCCAGATGCTGGAGTCCATGATCACCGCGCCGGTGCCGACCCGCGCCGAGGTGTCGGACGTGTCGATCGCCGTGTTCGAAGGCGCTGATGCGATCATGCTGTCGGCCGAATCGGCCGCCGGCCAGTATCCGGTCGAGGCTGTCGCGATGATGAACCGCATCGCCGTGCAGGTCGAGAAGGACCCGGTCTATGCCGGCATCATCAACGCACAACGCTCCGAGCCAGAAGCAACGGGCGCCGACGCCATCTCGGCGGCTGCCCGCCAGATCGCCGAGACGCTGAAGCTCGCCGCGATCATCACCTATACGGCGTCCGGCGCGACCGGCTTGCGCGCGGCGCGCGAGCGTCCCCAGGTGCCGATCGTGGCGCTGTCGCCGGTGCTTGCCACAGCCAGGCGGCTGTCGCTTTTGTGGGGCACGCACTGCGTCGTTTCGCCCGATGCCTCGGACCTCGACGACATGGTCGACCGCGCCTGCCGCATCGCGCTCGAGGAGAGCTTCGCAAAGGTGGGCGACCGGGTGATCGTCACGGCCGGCGTGCCGTTGCGCACGCCCGGCACGACCAACATGCTGCGCATCGCCTACGTGCAGGAAGCGGCTGGCTAAAGCATTGGAGGGGGTATGCCTAAGAAATACACGGCGCAATGCGCCTGCGGTGCTGTGAAATTCGAATTCGACAAAGATCCTGAATTTGTCGCCAACTGTCACTGCTTGGATTGCAAAAAGGCTTCGGGCGGCGAGATGGCGACGTTCTTCGCCGTGCCCGAGGACGACTTCACCCTCATCAGCGGCGCTCCGAAAAAGCATCACTACATTGCTGAATCCGGCAAGGGGCTCGACCGTAACTTCTGCCCGGAGTGTGGCGCCAGACTGTTCACCAGCAATCTGGAGAGCTTTCCCGGCGTCGTCTTCGTCATGTTGGGCAGCCTGGATCAACCCGAATTGATCCAGCCGAGGCTGGAAATGTTCACCAAGCGTCGCCTCATTTGGGCCAAGCCGCTCGACCTCCCGCAGTTCGACAGCATGCCAAGCTGAACGGCGCGTATTTGGGTCTCCTTCGGGCTACACAACGCGACGAACCTTCAACGGCGCAGGTGGCGCAGTGCGCTTTTTCGCGTTTCGATCCCGGGAGGCTGCTCGGCTTGCGCGAGAGCGCGACCGCGCCATTCGTTCATCAGCCAGGCGAACTCGTGCCCGTGCAGCCTTGGCCGTCCATATACCTCGGGCAACATGCGGTTGACCTTCGCACCACGGCGGTCCGCGCCCGAGGCAAGGTCGTCATACATGACCTGCTTGAACGGCCCGCCAATTCCACGCGGCCAGGATGTCGTCCCGACGCGGAACTCGCTCACGCCGCGCCAAGGCTTGCGGATGCGGTGGAAAACGTGACCGATTCTGAATCCGTCGACGTCGAGCGTGAGGCTCGCGGCGTCTGGAAACAGGAGCAGGATCACAGCCCTGATCGCGAGCGCGCCGCAGCCGATCAAGGAGGCCCAGCTCATGATCGTATCGTATTGGCCCGACACGTAGCCGCGCGTCCTCGGATATTCTGCGAACAAAAGCCAGGCGATGAATGCCGTGAGCCCAACGCAGACGAGGAGCCCGACGAGTTTCCTGCGCCGGTTGACGTAAAGCGTGACGGGCCCGGGAAAGCGGGCGAGGATGCTATCGGCCTGGTTCATCGCTGCTTCCTCTCCAGCCAGCGATGCTTTTGTAGCCGGGATGGAATGAAGTGCAACTGCCGCGGCTTACTCAAAGTCAAAGCGGGCGATGACAGGGACATGATCCGACGGCTGCTTCCAGCCGCGCGCCTCGCGCAGGACATCGAGGCTGGTCAGCCGGCCTGATATGTTCCTCGACGACCAGACATGGTCCAGCCGGCGGCCACGGTTGGACGCCGCCCAGTCCCGCGCACGGTAGCTCCACCAGGTGTAGAGCTTCTGGTCGGCAGGCACGACCTGCCGCATCAGGTCGACCCAGGCGCCGCCTTTTCGCATTGCCTCGAAATTCGCGGTCTCGACCGGGGTGTGGCTGACGACGTTGAGGAGTTGCTTGTGCGACCAGACATCGTGCTCGAGCGGCGCGATGTTGAGGTCGCCAACGAGGATCGAGGCTGAGACGTCACTCCATTCGGCGGGGATGGCGCGCATTTCCTCGACGAAATCGAGCTTGTGGCGGAATTTCGGGTTGATGTCCGGGTCTGGCTCGTCGCCGCCGGCCGGCACGTAAACATTGTGAAGCAGGACATCGATGCCGCCCGCCACGAAGCGCGTCGCCAGGTGCCGGCTGTCCGGAATGCCGCAGAACTGGCGCTTCTCGATCACCGTGATCGGCCGCTTGGAGATAGTCGCGACGCCGTGGTAGCCTTTCTGGCCGTTGATGGCGACGTAGCGGTAGCCGAACTGGTCGAACGCTGCGAGCGGAAACAGGTCGTCAGGACACTTGGTTTCCTGCAGGCAGAGAATGTCCGGCGCATATTCCGCGAGGAAGCGCTCGACGATCGGCAGGCGCAACCGCACCGAGTTGATATTCCACGTCGCGATGGTGAAGGGCATTGACGATTCCGGAGGGCAGTAACCCGGAAACTGCCAGCTACGACATCGTGTTACAAGTCCGCCGTGCGGCCATCGGAAGCGGCTGAAAGCCTGTGTTGCCGATCGAGTATCGGAATGCCGCGTGCGTCAGCGGTTGCTGCCTGCTTTGTTGAATTCCTGCAGGCGGTCCGTGTTGATCTTGAACAGCTTCTGGTCGAGCTCGACGCCCTGCTTGACGTTGAAGATCATCACGGTGGTGTCCTTGCCCTGCGCGTCGGTGATGGTCCACTGCCGCAATTCATATGATTTTGGGTCGAACATCATGGTGATCTTGGCATTGCCGAACACCGAGCGGTCGGCGAGCTGGATCGTGGTGAGGTCATCCTCTTCCTTGACGCTCTGCACCTTGCCGTCGGAGAGATCGATCTTGTCCTCGAGGAGGAGTTTCAGCGGCGTCTTCGACAACGGGTAGAGGTCCGCAGTCTTCAGCTTCACGTTCTCCACCACCACGGACTTGCCGTCGGATACGACGGTGGTCGAGGACGGCTTTTCATAGTTGAAGCGGATCTTGCCCGGCCGCTGGATGAAGAATTTGCCGCCGGTCTGCTCGCCGCGCGGGCCGAACTGCACGAACTCGCCGCTCATGGTCTGAATTGTCGAGAAATGATCGGCGATCTTCTGCGCCGTTTCGGATGCCGCAGCTTCCGCCGTGGCGACCAGGGCAGGGCCGGGCACCGCCATGCCCGCCATTGCGAAAGCCGTGAGGCCGATGCCGAACAGCACGCGCCTGCGCGAAGCGGTCGCTTTCAATGCAATTCCAGTCATCGTCTTCATGGTGTCACCTTCGCGAGTGTCGTCTTCGAGCGTTGCTACGTCCGACTCGGTCCTTTGTTCCATGGTCGGCCAGTTGGACGGCAGTTGGACCGAGAATGAGCCCCTTTCAGGGCAAAACCGGCCCGGCTGACCTAGAGCTTGTCCTCCTCGGTCGGCACCAGGATCTCGCGCTTGCCGGCGTGATTTGCCGGGCCGACAATGCCCTCCTTCTCCATCTTCTCGATGATCGAGGCGGCGCGGTTATAGCCTATGCCGAGCCGGCGTTGGATGTAGCTGGTAGAAGCCTTGCCGTCGCGCAGCACTACCGCGACCGCCTGGTCGTAGGGGTCTTCCGAATCCTCGAAGTCGCCGCCAGCGCTTCCGCCTCCTCCGCGCGGACCGCCGTCGTCCTCATCGTCTCCTTCGTCATCTGCCGTGATGGCATCCAGATATTCCGGCGCGCCCTGCAGCTTGAGGTGAGCCACAACCTTCTCCACCTCGTCGTCGGAGACGAACGGGCCGTGGACGCGCTGGATGCGGCCGCCGCCGGCCATGTAGAGCATGTCGCCCATGCCGAGGAGCTGTTCGGCGCCCTGTTCGCCAAGGATGGTGCGGCTGTCGATCTTGGAGGTGACCTGGAAGGAGATGCGGGTCGGGAAGTTGGCCTTGATCGTGCCGGTGATCACGTCGACCGAGGGGCGCTGCGTCGCCATGATGACGTGGATGCCGGCCGCCCGCGCCATCTGCGCCAGCCGCTGCACGGCGCCTTCGATGTCCTTGCCTGCCACCATCATCAGGTCGGCCATCTCGTCGATGATGACGACGATGAAGGGCATGGGTTCGAGGTCGAGGTCCTCCGTCTCGTAGATCGCCTCTCCCGTTTCGCGATCGAAGCCGGTCTGCACGGTGCGCGAGACGCGTTCGCCCTTGGCCTGGGCCGCTGTGACGCGCGCATTGAAACCCTCGACGTTGCGCACGCCGACCTTCGACATCTTGCGGTAGCGCTCCTCCATCTCGCGCACGGTCCACTTCAGTGCAACGACTGCCTTCTTGGGGTCGGTGACGACGGGGGTGAGCAGGTGCGGGATGCCGTCATAGACCGAGAGTTCCAGCATCTTCGGGTCGATCATGATCAGCCGGCATTCCTCCGGCTTCATGCGGTAGACCAGCGAAAGGATCATGGTGTTGATCGCCACCGACTTGCCGGAGCCGGTAGTGCCCGCGACCAGCAGGTGCGGGAACTTGGCGATGTCGACGATCACGGCCTCGCCGTTGATCGTCTTGCCGAGCGCAAGCGCCAGCTTGGCCTTGGTGGTTTCGAAATCGCGGCTGGCCAGCAGTTCGCGCAGATAGACGGTCTCGCGTTTGCTGTTGGGCAGCTCGATGCCGATCGCGTTGCGGCCGGGCACGACGGCAACACGTGCTGCGATTGCGCTCATCGAACGGGCTATGTCGTCGGCCAGGCCGATAACGCGGGAGGATTTTATGCCGGGCGCCGGCTCCAGCTCGTAGAGGGTGACCACAGGGCCTGGCCGGACATGGATGATCTCGCCCTTGACGCCGAAGTCCTCCAGCACGCCTTCGAGAAGGCGGGCGTTCTGCTCGAGCGCGTCCTTGGACAGGCTGGGGTCGCGGGCGATGCTCTTCGGCTCGGAAAGGAAGTGCAGGGAAGGCATCTCGAAGCGGCCGGAGCCGATGAACGATGTCTGGGCCTCACGCTGGACGCGCGCGCCCTGCACCGGCCGCGGGGCGGGGTCGCCGACACGTGGCGCTGCACCCGCAGGCGAGCGGAAGTTCTGGACATGCGCCGGGGCGTGTGCCGGGCGAGGGGCCTCGTCGAGCATTTCGTCCGAGATGTCGAGGCCGTCGTCGAGATCGACCTCCCCGGAGTCCGCCGCGAAACCGGGTTCGATGCGCTCGCGCCGCGTGCGGCTCTTGACGGCAGGCCTGACCGAGGGCACGTCGTCAAGGCTTGGTTCGAAATCATCCTCAGCGTCGACCTTGCGGCGGTTATCGCGATAGTGCGCAACCGAGCGACGCAGAGACGAGGTGAACGACAGCCACAGGTGGACGAGCGCGCCAAGCGCCAGCGCGCCGTTGTCGTCATCCTCTTCGTCGGCTTCTTCCTCCTCATAGGTCTGTCCGCCTCGCGTGGACGGCGCGCTCGAACGGCTCCTGCGCGCGAGGAGGCCGGAGCCATAAGCGAACAGCACCAGCGCCGGACCTGCAAGAAGGACCGCGACGAACATGGCGAAGAAGCCGCCCGGATAGGTGCCGGTGAAGAGGCGCGGCAACCTGAGCACCATGTCGCCGAACACACCACCGAGGCCGGTGGGCAGTGGCCAGGTCGGCGGCGGCGAAAGGCAGCCGGCGATAGCGGCAAAGAGCAGCGCGGCGCCGAACCAGGCTGCGGCGCGTCGGCCCATGCGATCGATGCCGCGGGCACTTGCAAACAGGAAACCCCAGATGACCGCCGGCACCAGCGCCGCCACTGAAGCCAGGCCGAAGAACTGCATCAGCAGGTCGGAGACGACCGCGCCGGCATAGCCCATGGCATTGGTCACCGGGTTAGCGGTGGCGTGGCTGAAGCTCGGATCGTCGACATTCCAGGTGCCGAGCGCGGCGAGCGTGAAGGCCACCGACGCAAAGAGCGCGAGGCCCGCCCCGCGGCCGGCCTGGCGGACGAGGAAGGCGCGCAAGCCGCGCTCGTCGTCCAGAACGAGAGGTGCGGAAAGCCCCGAACGCATGCCTCAGACCCCGTGAAAATTTCATGCTGCCGGACGGATTTCCGGCGTTGGCAGATTCGGGGCAGAGACTATTTCCGGGAAGGTTAAGGGGCCATTAACCATGCGCGCTAAGGCTTTCGGCAAGGCGTCGTGTAGCGGAGCTGCAACACGTGCGGAACCGAGCTGGGCGCGCCGTCGTTGAATTCAACTACGATCGAAGGAATTTGCGATGGCACAGCACAGTTTGATGGACGTCGACCTCGAAGAGCAGGTTTCGGCCCTTAGGAAAGAGCTCGGAGCATTGAAGAAAATCGTCGCCAGGCGTGGCTCCGATTTCTATGACGACGCCAGCGATTCGTTCTCCAACTATCTCGGAAGTCTTGCCGAACTCGCCCCGTCCTTATCAGGGCTCCGCAAGCAGGCAAGGGCCATGGAGAAGGTGACCTACGACCATCCCGCAGTTGTGGCCGGGATAGGCCTGGTCGTCATCGGGTTGCTGGCAACCCTGGTGGTGGGCCTGCGCCCGTCTCCGACACCCGCGCGCAGGCAGGTCGCGGATCGAGAAACGAGGCCTAATTCCCGGTCGCGATCGCGCAGGTCGTCGGCCGCATCGGCGCGCAACGCCGCCGAATAGCGCTGCTGTTCTCGTCCACCCAGGCGAGAAAGAACCCGCCTTCGAGGGGCGGGTCCGCTGACGCTTGGGAGGAGGTCCGAAAGCCGTGGCCAAGTCTGTGGCGCGGCCGCGGGGAGCGGCCGCGCCAAATTTTCGGATTTATTGCACCACCTCGCCATGCAGCGTGATATCGAGGCCTTCGACCTCTTCCTGCACGGTCGGACGCAGGCCGACCAGCGCCTTCACGACGTAGAGGATCACGAAGGACGCGACCGCCGTCCAGATGATCGTGAAGACGATGCCGTAGAGCTGGGTCAGGACGGAGGCGTTCTCGCCGAGCGCGTTGATCGCCGGATCGGCGAACACGCCAGTCAGCAACGCGCCGATGATGCCGCCGACGCCATGCACGCCGAAAGCGTCGAGCGAGTCGTCGTAGCCGAACATGTGCTTCACCTTCACCGCGGCGAAGTAGCAGATGATGCCTGCCACGATACCGATCACCAGGGCGCCAGTCGGGTTGACGAACCCCGATGCCGGGGTGACGGCGACCAGGCCTGCGACCGCGCCGGAGATGATGCCGAGCACGCTTGGCTTCTTGGCGACCATCCACTCGACGAACATCCAAGCGAGTGCGGCACCGGCGGTGGCGACCTGCGTGTTCATCATGGCAGCGCCAGCGAGGCCGTCGGCCGCGAGTTCGGAGCCGGCGTTGAAGCCGAACCAGCCGACCCACAGCAGCGAAGCGCCGATGACGGATAGCACCAGGTTGTGCGGGGCCATGTTGACCTGGCCGTAACCCTCGCGCTTGCCGAGGACCAGCGCGCAGACCAGGCCGGCGACACCGGCATTGATGTGAACGACCGTGCCGCCCGCAAAGTCGAGCACGCCTGCGCCGCCGAGGAAGCCGCCGCCCCAGACCCAGTGGGCGATCGGCGAATAGACGAAGATCAGCCACAGGCCCATGAAGAGCAGCAAGGCAGAGAACTTCATGCGCTCGGCGAACGCGCCGGCGATCAGGGCAGGCGTGATGATCGCGAAGGTCATCTGGAACATCGAGAAGACGAATTCAGGGATGTTGCCGACCGGCCAAAGCGTCGAGACCGTGATACCGGCATGGAAGAACTTCGAGAGGCCGCCGATATACGGGTTCAGCGCCTCGCTGCCGTTGGTCGAGAAGGCGAGCGAATAGCCGACGATGAACCACAGGATCGTCACGAGGGCAGTGACGGCGAAGCTCTGCATGACGGTGGCGAGCACGTTCTTCTTGCGCACCATGCCGCCGTAGAACAGCGCCAGACCCGGGATCGTCATCATCAGGACGAGGGCGGTGGAGGTGAGCATCCAGGCCGTGTTCCCGGTGTCCAGCGCCGGCGCGGGAGCGGCTTCGGCCGGCGCGGCTTCCTGCGCGATCGCGGCCAGCGTGCCGAACACGCCGAGAGCGAAGGCGCTCAAAAGGGCCTTCTTCGCCCCTGTTCTAACTGCGGTAGAAATATTCATTGAGATCTCTCCTGGAAACTCTAGCTCAAAGCGCGTCGGTGTCGGTCTCGCCGGTTCGGATGCGCACCGCGCTCTCGATCGGCAGGACGAATATCTTGCCATCGCCGATCTGGCCGGTCTTGGCCGCTCCGACGATCGCCTCGACAGCCTTGTCGACGAGGTCGGAAGCCACGGCGACTTCGATCTTGATCTTCGGCAGGAAGCTCACCGCATATTCGGCACCGCGGTAGATCTCGGTATGTCCCTTTTGACGCCCGTAGCCTTTGACCTCGGTGACGGTCAGCCCCTGAATCCCGACGCCGGTCAGCGCTTCCCGCACCTCGTCGAGCTTGAACGGCTTGATTATTGCCATCACGATTTTCATAAGGTTTCACCCTTCTGCTGTTGCGGGTCCCCCGCGTTTCGTGCCTCGCCGGGCTTCGACAAGCCGGCAAAGTGACCAGCGTGATTCAAGCTCCGTGCCAGTTGCCCGGTCGGCGCGTTAATTTCTTGGAAACAAATGGAATTGGGGAGTTTACACGGCCTGACGCCCGCACGCGCCACAAGCAAACTGCCTAATAATTAGGCAAAATCGAAAAAATGCTTATCAGGACGGCATCCTTTGCAGGCGAAGCTTATGAGGACGGCATCCTTCGCAGGCGAATGAGTCCTTCTTGTGCAACAGAGGCTACTAGTATGCCATCCTGCGCATAGATCAGACCACGCGTGAAACCGCGGGCGCCGGAGGCGGAAGGGCTGTCCTGCGAATAGAGCAGCCACCCGTCGAGCTTGTCAGGCCGATGAAACCACATGGCGTGATCGAGGCTTGCGGCCTGGATGTCGGAATCGAAAAGTGCGCGGCCATGCGCGAAGGTCGAGGTATCGAGCAGCGTCAGATCGGAGACATAGGCCAGCAGCACCGACTGCGTCGCGCGATCGTCAGGCACGGGGCCGGCGAGCCTTATCCAGACCTGCTGCACCGGCGGCAGCTTCGCTCGGCTCGTGTAGTGCTCGATGAAGACCGGCTTCATCTCGACCTGCCGCTCGCGCGCCCAGTAGCGGCGGATGTTCTCGGGCACCCGCTCGCCATAGGTTTCGATCACCTCATGGGCGCTCAGCACCGCATCCGGCGGCGGAACATCGAGCGGGATCGGCAGTTGATGGTCGAGCCCCTCTTCTTCGACCTGGAAAGAGGCTTCGAGCGAAAAGATCGCTTCGCCATTCTGGATCGCGGTGACGCGCCGGGTGGTGAAGGAACCGCCGTCGCGCAGGCGTTCCACCTCGTAGATGATGGGCAGGGAGGAGTCGCCCGGGCGCATGAAATAGCTGTGCAGCGAATGAACGTGCCGCCCGGCATCGACGGTGCGCTGCGCGGCGACCAGCGCCTGGCCGACGACCTGGCCGCCGAACACACGCTGCCAGCTCGTCTTCGGGCTGCGACCACGATAGAGGTTGTGTTCGAGCCGCTCGAGGTCGAGTATGTCCAGCAGCTCCTGCATGGCTGGCGACATTCTGATCTCCTTCCAGGCGGGGCCAGTTTGCGGTTTCGGTCGGAATGACAAACGTAGTCAAGGCCGCAATGTCAAGCCGGCAGTCGGATCGGAAGCGAAAGCCATGACGAAGGGTCAATCATCGCAAGCTCTCGGCAGCAGGCTCGATGTACTCGTTGCCGGAGCGGGTTATGTCGGCCTGGCGGTGGCGGTAGCGGTCCGCGCCGCTCGCCCGAGCCTGAAGGTTGCGCTGGTCGACGCGGCGCCGGCCGGCACATGGGAGCGCGACAGCAGGGCCTCGGCAATAGCTGCGGCCGCCACGCGCATGCTCGACCAGCTCGGCTGCTGGGAGGAAATTGCCCCGCAGGCCCAGGCGATGACCGAGATGATCATCACGGATTCGCGCCCTTCCGATCCCGTTCGCCCGGTGTTCCTGACTTTCGACGGCGAGGTGGCGCCCGGCGAGCCGTTCGCGCACATGGTTCACAATCGGACGCTGAACGGCGCTTTGCGGCGGCGCGCCGCCGAACTTGGCATCGACATTATCGAAGGCGTTGCGGTGGAGGCCTTCTCGGTCGGGCCGGGCTGCGCCACCATCCATCTTGCCGACGGGACGGCGCTCGACGCCACGCTTCTGGTGGCGGCCGACGGCGTGAATTCGCGCCTGCGCGACATGGCCGGGATCAAGACGGTAACCCTCGAATACGGCCAATCGGGCATCGTCGTCACCGTGGCCCATGAGCGGCCGCACAATGGCCGGGCGGAGGAGCATTTCCTGCCCGCCGGTCCTTTCGCGATCCTGCCGCTCCCCGGCAACAAATCGTCGATCGTCTGGACGGAGAGGACCGCGGATGCCGAGAAGCTGGTCGCGGCCGACCCGTTTCTCTTCGAGGCCGAGCTCGAGCAGCGTTTCGGCCTGAAGTTCGGCGAGATCAGCGTCGAGGGCAAGCCGCGCGCCTGGCCGCTGACGCTGAAACTGGTCCGCTCCTTCGTCAAGCCGCGCTTTGCGCTGGCCGGCGACGCCGCTCACGGCATCCATCCGATCGCGGGGCAGGGCCTCAATCTCGGGTTCAAGGATGCGGCCGCGCTTGCCGAGACCATCGTGGAGGCCGACCGGCTCGGACAGGATATCGGCGCGCTCGACGTGCTCGAAAGCTACGCGCGCTGGCGCCGCTTCGACACCGTGCAGATGGGCGTCACGACCGACGTGCTCAACCGGCTCTTCTCCAACGATATCGGCCCTGTACGCACAATCCGCGATGTCGGGCTAGGCCTGGTCGAGCGCATGCCCCGGCTCAAGGAATTCTTCATCCGCCAGGCTTCAGGCCTTTCCGGTCCGTCGCCGCGGCTGCTCAGAGGGGAGGCGATCTGACCAAAAGGCGTCTGGCCGCGTCGCCGCCAGGCGCTATAGTGCCGGCCGTGCCGAAAGACGAGTGTCTTTGCCGGCGTCCGTTCATTCTCGACAATCAGGAGACGCAACCATGGACCGTCATGCGACAGCCGTTTGGAAGGGCAATCTCAAGGAAGGCGGCGGCGCCTTGACCACGCAGAGCGGTGCGCTCGCCGACCTGCCTTATTCATTCAAGACCCGCTTCGAGGATGCAAGCGGCAAGTCGGGCACCAATCCCGAAGAGCTGATCGCGGCCGCACATGCCGGCTGCTATGCCATGCAGCTTTCGCATTTCCTGGCCGAGAACGGCACCCCCGCGGCCAAGCTTGACGCCAAGGCCGTGGTCACGCTGGTGCCGGGCACCGGGATCACCGGCAGCGCCTTGACGCTGGTAGCCGATGTTCCGGGGATCGACGCCGTAAAGTTCAAGGAGTTGACCGAGAAGGCGAAGGCCGAATGTCCGGTCTCGAAGGCGCTCGGCGCAATCAATGTCTCGCTCGACGCCAAGCTTGGCTGAGCATGTAGAAGCGCAGCAAGTGCACGGGGGCGCCCGCGGGCGCCCTTCTGTTTCAATGATCAACTTTTCAGGATAGCAGGGGGCGGTCGGAAACCGATCGGCCTTGGACGTTGTTCGGCCAAGACACTGAAACGGCGAGGGTTATCCGCCCGCCCCCTCGGACGTGTGAGATGCCTCTTCGAGGCCTCTGGGAAGGCGTTACCGGCGCGACATAAAACTGTCATTGAACTGTAACATGCCCTCGTTATGGCCTCTCCCGGGTGCCGCAAAGGCGTCCGGAAAGATTTCCGACAGGGAGTTGGCTCAGATGAAAAAATACATGCTCTCCACCGCCGTCGCCGTCGTTGCGATGGCCGGTGCGGTCGGCGTCGCCGCCGCCCGCGACCAGGTCCAGATCGCCGGTTCCTCGACCGTTCTTCCCTATGCGAAGATAGTTGCGGAGCAGTTCGGCGAGACCTACACGAACTTCAAGACGCCCGTCGTCGAGTCCGGCGGCTCGGGCGCTGGCATCAAGGAATTCTGCAAGGGCGTCGGCGAGGAGACGATCGATATCGCCAACTCCTCTCGCTCGATGAAGAAAGAGGAAGTCCAGTCCTGCGTCGACGCAGGCGTGAAGGATATCCAGGAAGTCAAGTTCGGCTATGACGGGATTGTGTTTGCGACCGACATCAGCGGGCCGAACTGGGCGCTCGAGCCCAAGGACGTCCATGAGGCCCTGGCTGCGAAGGTCATCAAGGACGGCAAGCTCGTCGACAATCCCTACACCAAGTGGAACGAAGTCAATGCGAACCTCCCCGACTGGGAGATCGCCGCTTACATCCCCGGCGAGAAGCACGGCACGCGTGAAGTGTTCGAGCAGAAGCTGCTCGAAGCCGGCTGCGACAAGGATGCCGTGAAGGCCGCCGGCATCGACGAGAAGGAAGTCACCAAGACCTGCGTGGCGGTTCGCAAGGACGGCAAGGCGATCGACATCGACGGCGATTACACCGAGACGCTCGCCCGCATCGACTCCAACAAGACCGGCGTCGGCGTGTTCGGCCTCTCCTTCTACGAGAACAATGCCGACAAGCTGAAGGTCGCCACGGTCAAGGGCGTCAGCCCGTCGGTCGAGACCGTCGCGAGCGGCGAATATCCGGTGTCGCGCCCGCTTTTCTTCTACGTTAAGAAGGCGCATCTTGGCGTCGTGCCGGGCCTGAAGGAATATGTCGAGTTCTTCCTGTCCGACCAGATGATCGGCCCCGATGGCCCGCTCGCTGAATACGGCCTCGTTCCTGCGCCGGACGCGGAGCGTCAGTCGCAGCGCGACAATTTCGGCGCCGGAAAGACGATGTAATTCGGCTTGAGATTGCGGGTGCGGGCGGCTTGCGCCCGCACCCCTTCAATACGGACAGTGCGCGGTCGCCGCCGGGGCTCGGCAAAGCGCAAGCTGGGGGTGTCGATGTCGCTGGGTCTTGTCTTCCTGTTGGTGCTTATAGTCGGCGCCGTCGCATTCTTCATCGCGCGTCAGCGCGCCGGGGGGCAGGACAATGGGCAGGTGAAGACCCATTCGCGTCCGCACTATCACGGCTGGTGGGCTTTCCTGCTTGCCACTCTTCCGGCCATTCTTCTCATCATCGTCTGGGCGATCGGCTCGGCGACCTATGTCAACCGCTTCATCGACTCCCAGGTCCAGGACGAGGTCAGCGACAACCCTGCCGCGGCCCACGGACTCTCGCTCAGCCTGATCAAGAGCCTGGCAAACGGGCTGCGCAGGCTCGATGCGGACGAGCTCGCCAAATTGCCGCAGACCTTTGCCGAATTGCAGCCGATTCTCGCGGCCAAGGGCGTGGCGCTCGCGACCGACACCAAGGATTACATGATCCCGGTCGCGCTTGAGGCCAACAAACTCCAGGACCGTCTCGGCTGGATCGGCGGGGTGCTCGCACTGCTCGTCGCTCTTGGCGGGGCCGCATTCGGCATCAACCAGGTGAAGCCAAGGGCTCGCGCCCGCAACAGCGTCGAGCGGCTGATGCTGTGGGGCCTGCTCGGCGCCTCCACCATCGCCATCGTGACGACGATCGGCATCGTTCTGTCGATGCTGTTCCAGACCATCAACTTCTTCGAAAGCGTGTCGCCGTTGAGCTTTTTCTTCGGCACGGTGTGGGATCCGCGTTTCGCGGCGGCCGGTGCGGGCGATACCGGCGGCCAGTTCGGCCTGATCCCGCTGCTCGCCGGCACGCTCTACATCGCGTTCGTGGCGCTGCTGGTCGCGGTTCCCGTCGGTCTGATGTCGGCCGTCTACATGGCCGAATATGCGGCGCCGAAGGTCCGCGCAGTGGTCAAGCCGGCGCTGGAGCTGCTGGCCGGCATTCCGACCATCGTGTACGGGATCTTCGCGCTGGTGACGCTCGGGCCGTTCCTGCGCGATCTCAGCGCCGCGCTCTATGGCGGGACGCCGTTTATTCAGGCGCAGTCGATCTTCACGGCCGGTTTCGTCATGGGCATCATGCTGATCCCGGTCGTCTCGTCGCTGTCCGACGACATCATCACTGCGGTGCCGCGCGCCATGCGCGACGGATCGCTGGGCTTGGGCGCCACGCGCTCTGAAACGATCAAGCGGGTGATCCTGCCGGCGGCGTTGCCTGGCATCGTCGGCGCGATCCTGCTCACCGCTTCGCGCGCCATCGGCGAGACGATGATCGTGGTGCTCGCCGCCGGCGTCGCCGCCAACCTCACGCTCAACCCGTTCGAGGCGATGACGACGATCACCGTCAAGATCGTCAACCAGCTCACCGGCGATCTCGAGTTCAACTCGCCGCAGACGCTGGTCGCCTTCGCGCTCGGCATCACGCTGTTCTTCCTGACGTTGATCATGAACATCGTGGCGCTCTACATCGTCCGGAAGTACCGGGAGCAGTACGAATGACCGACATTTCGATAGGAACAACGCTCGTCGACGCCGCGCGCCAGCCGCGGCGCGATATCGGGCTCGGCCGCCGCTACGGGGCAGAGCGCCGCTTCAGGATCTACGGCATGCTGGCAATCTCCGTCGGCATCGTCTTCCTGGCGATCATGCTCGTGTCCATCATCGGCAAGGGCTACACCGCCTTCTGGCAGACGGCCGTCACGCTGCCGATCACGTTCGACGAGAAGGTGCTCGACCCGAGCAACAAGCGCGCCACCGACCCGAATGTGCTGATCGCGGCGGACTATCCGAGGCTTGCACGCAACGCGCTGATCGCCAAGCTCGGCATCAACCCCGACGACAAGGCGGTGGTCAACAAGCTCAAGGGCTTCCTGTCGGACGGCGTGCGCACGCAGCTGCGCGACATGGTGGTCGCCAACCCGGCCATCATCGGAACCACCCAGAACGTCGATCTGTTGGTCAACGCCAATATCGACTCGGCCTTCAAGGGCCAGATCGACCTGTCGGTCCCCGAAGCGAACCGCAAGATCTCCGACCAGCAGGTCGCCTGGATGAACCAGCTTGCCAAGGACGGCACGCTGGCGGAACATTTCAACACAGGCCTTTTCACTTACGGCGCATCGAGCCGTCCTGAAACGTCCGGCATGGGCGTGGCGATCATCGGCTCCTTCTACATGATGCTGATCGTGCTGTGCCTGGCGCTGCCGATCGGCGTCGCCGCCTCGATCTATCTGGAGGAGTTCGCCAAGAAGACGCGGCTCACCGACCTCATCGAGGTCAACATCAACAACCTGGCCGCCGTGCCCTCCATCGTGTTCGGCCTGCTCGGGCTGGCCGTCTTCATCAATTTCCTCGGCTTGCCGCGCTCGGCAGCCCTTGTCGGCGGTCTGGTGCTGTCGCTGATGACGCTGCCCACCATCATCATCGCCACGCGCGCTGCCTTAGCCGCCGTGCCCCCGTCGATCCGCTCGGCCGCGCTCGGGCTCGGCGCCTCGAAGATGCAGATGGTGTTCCAGCACATCCTGCCGCTCGCCGCGCCCGGCATCCTGACGGGCACGATCATCGGCCTGGCCCGTGCGCTCGGCGAGACGGCGCCGCTTCTCTTGATCGGCATGGTCGCCTTCGTTTCCGACTATCCGGCGACGCCGCTCGATCCGGCCACCGCGTTGCCGGTGCAGGTCTACATTTGGGCGAACGAGGCCGAGCGCGCCTTCGTCGAACGCAGCTCGGGCGCCATCATCATCCTTCTGCTCTTCCTGATGGCCATGAATATCACCGCGATCGTACTGCGCAGGCGGTTCGAGCGGCGCTGGTAGGAGTATCTCCACATGAACGTGATGACCGACACTTCCCTCGAGAAAGCAGTGGCTGACAAGATGAGCACGACGCCGAATGAAGTGGTCAAGATGCGCGGCAACAAGGTCGGCGTCTTCTACGGCGAGAAGCAGGCGCTGTTCGATGTCGACCTCGATGTCCGCCAGAACCAGGTGACGGCGCTGATCGGCCCGTCGGGCTGCGGCAAGTCGACCTTCCTGCGCTGCCTCAACCGTATGAACGATACGATCGACGGCGCACGTGTGACCGGAAAGATCACGCTGGACGGCGACGACGTCTATGACAAGAACATCGACGTGGTCGAATTGCGGGCCCGCGTCGGCATGGTCTTCCAGAAGCCGAACCCGTTCCCGAAGTCGATCTACGAGAACGTCGCCTACGGGCCGCGCATCCACGGGCTCGCCAAGAGCAAGGCCGATCTCGACAGGATCGTCGAGACGAGCCTGCAGAAGGCCGCGATCTGGAACGAGGTGAAGGATCGCCTGGCCCAGTCCGGCACCGGCCTCTCCGGCGGCCAGCAGCAGCGCCTCTGCATTGCCCGCGCCATCGCGGTCTCCCCCGAAGTGATCCTGATGGACGAGCCCTGTTCGGCGCTCGACCCGATCGCCACGGCCAAGGTCGAGGAGCTGATCGACGAGCTGAAGCAGAACTACACCATCGTCATCGTCACCCACTCGATGCAGCAGGCGGCACGCGTCTCTCAGCGCACGGCGATGTTCCATCTCGGCTATCTCGTTGAGGAGGGGGCGACGGACAAGATGTTCACCAACCCTGACGACAAGCGCACTCAGGATTACATCACTGGCCGCTTCGGCTGAGTTCCCTTGGCATGATCCCGAACCGCTGAGACTTCGGACAATCATGCGGCAGACAATCGGCGGCACGAGACGAGGACAGATTCATGGGTGAGCATACCGTTTCGTCTTTCGACGAAGACCTTGAGAATATCGATCACCTCATCCGCGACATGGGCGATCTTTCGGGATCGATGCTGTCGTCGGCGACGAGCGCTCTGCTCAATTCCGACGGTGCGCTGGCGCAGCGCGTCATCTCCGACGATACCATCATGGATGCCAAGCAGCGTGAACTAGACGACCGGGCGATCACGCTGATCGCCAAGCGCCAGCCGATGGCGCAGGACCTGCGTTCGGTGGTCGGGGCAATCCGCATGGCGGCCGATCTCGAGCGTATGGGCGATCTCGCCAAGAACATCGCCAAGCGGGTCGGCGCGGTCGGCGAGACGGCCGCGCCCAAGGCGTTTTCGCATTCGATCGAAAGCATGGCTGACCTGGTGCTCAACCAGGTAAAAGGCGTGGTCGATGCCTATGTCGCCCGCGACGCCCAGGCGCTTGGTCCGCTCCGGGCCGACGACGAGAAGATCGACATCAACTACACCGCAGTGTTCCGCGAACTGCTCACCTACATGATGGAGGATCCGCGCAACATCACAGCCTGCACGCATCTGCTGTTCTGCGCCAAGAACCTCGAACGGATCGGCGATCATGTGACAAACATCGCCGAGAACGCGTATTATGTGATCACCGGCTCGCAGCTTCCGCCCAACCGGCCGAAATCCGACGAGACGGCAATGAGCGCGCTCGCCTAAGAGCCTACTTTCGAGGCGCCGAATGATCGCACCCAAGATCATGGTGGTCGAGGATGAGGAGCCGTTGTGCGTGCTCCTCAAATACAATCTCGAAGCCGAAGGCTATCAGGTCGAGATCGTCAATCGCGGCGACGAAGCCGAGATCCGGCTGCAGGAAAACGTCCCGGACCTTCTGGTGCTGGACTGGATGCTGCCGGCGGTGTCCGGCATCGAGCTCTGCCGGCGCCTGCGCATGCGGCCGGAGACCGAGCGGCTGCCGATCATCATGCTGACGGCCCGCGGCGAGGAGAGCGACCGCGTGCGCGGCCTCTCGACCGGCGCCGACGATTATCTGGTCAAGCCGTTCTCCACGCCGGAATTCATCGCCCGGGTGCGCGCGCTGCTCAGGCGCGCCAAGCCGGAAGTGCTCTCCAGCGTCTTGAAGGTCGGCGACATCATTCTCGACCGCGAGGCACACCGCGTCTACCGCAAGAAGAGCGAGATCAAGCTCGGCCCGACCGAGTTCCGGCTGCTGGAATTCATGATGCAACATCCGGGCCGCGTCTTCTCCCGCAGCCAGCTCCTCGACAATGTCTGGGGCGAGACGATCTACATCGACGAGCGGACCGTCGACGTGCATGTCGGCCGGCTGCGCAAGGCGGTCAACAACGGCCGCATGCCTGACGTTATCCGCACCATCCGCGGCGCAGGGTATGCGATACGGGAGGCTTGAGTCGGGGCTCTATTTCCGCATCCACGCCAGCGTCGGCTTGCCCCGCTCCAATACATAGAATCCGTCGCTTGCGATCGGCTGCCATGTGCCGGTCTCGCCGTCCGGCCAGATCACGCGCAGCTCGGCTGCAGGTGCATCGCCCAGCCCGAAATGCCACCAGCCGGACTGGCCGCTGGCATGGCCGCCGCCGACGGTGATCTCGCGCCGCATCACCTTCTCGCCGCAGCGCACCTCCAGCCAGGCCCCGACTGCATCGCGGTTGGCGCCTGGCTGCTGCAATTTTACCTCGACCCAGCGGCCGGCATTGTTGCTGACATTGCGCCAGAGCTGCGCGGGCGCGTTGCGGTGCACCACTACCAGGTCGAGCAACCCATCCAGGTTGAAATCCGCAAGCGCCGCGCCGCGCGATGGGGCGAAGCTGGCGATACCCGCCTTGTCTCCTGCCTCCTGGAACTTGCCATCGAGCTGCTGCAGCAAGAGGTTGTTGGGGTCCTTCATCGCGAAATCGGGCATCTCCGAGACATTGCCCTTGGCAACGAACAGGTCGACGAGGCCATCATTGTTCACGTCCTCGAACTGCGTGTGCCAGCCGGTGCTGGGCTTAACCTCGCCGCCCGTGTAGGGACGGTGCGCGGTGACGCCTTTTGCGAACGCCACGTCCGCATATGACGGCTGTGGCGGCGCGTCTTTGGGGACATTCGCCAGCGCCTGCAGCTTGTTGTCGGCCATGCTGGTGAGGAAATATTCGGGGTAACCGTCGCCGTCGAGATCGTAGCCGGCGATTCCCATGCCCCAGATGCGCAGATACCGCCAGCCTTCGGCCGCCGTGTAGAGCGCCGGTTCCTTGCCCGGCTCGATCTTCCAGAGCTGTTCCTGGCCACCCTTGTAATATTCGCGGTCATTGGAGACGCGCAGGCTGGGCGTGCCGGATCTGTTCCAATCCGTGAACAGCATCGAGAGCGGGCAGAAGCTGGGTTTCAGCGCCAGCGGCGGCGCGAAGCGGCGCTCGCCGCCGCTGGGGCGGTGCAGCCAGTTGTCGGTGCAGGAGCCCCAGGGAAAGGCATCCTGCGTGCGGTCGATATAGTTGCCGATGGCGACGGTCGGCCAGTCCGCGCCGCGTTCCCAGGTGGCGGCAAGCGCCGTCGACCAGGCGTCGCCGCCGTCAAAACCCCAGGCTTCGTTGGCGCGTTCGAACCGGCAGCCGCCGAGGCCTCGCATTGCCACGTTCTCACCGACGCGCAGCAGCACGAGGTCGGTGACGCCGTCGCTGTCGATATCGAGGGGATAGGCACCCGCCACTCTGTCCAATTCGAGACCGCTCGGTTCAGCCACGAACTTCAACGCCTCGCCTCGCGTGCCGGCGTTCCTGTAGAATTTGGCCGGGTTCTCGCCACCGGCAAGCAGCATATCGGCATAGCCGTCGTCGTTGCAGTCGAAGGTCGCAACGCCGCCGCCGACCATATATTCCCATTCGCCCTTGTAGACGCTGTCGATTCCGGCGCTCGTTGTTTCTTCCCGATAGGTCGGAATGGCGAGGCTGTTCTCCGCCGCAACGGCCTGTGACATGGCAAATACGGTCAAGGACAACGCGAGAAGCGCAAGACAACCACTCCAGGTCAACAGGCGATTGAAAACCCCCACGCCGCCCCGCTTCGCTCGGCGCCTCTCCCCCACTTCATGGGGTAGAGGAAGGGCGCCAAGCTCGCGGCCGACGATTCCGCTCCCCGGTCGTAGGGGGGAGAGGTGGTTCGCGAAGCGAACCGGAGCGGGGGTCGAGAAATATTCGTCAGCCAAGGTTCGAAGTCTTGAAGGAAACAGGAGCCACATCGCCTATCTCCTCGTCTTCAGTGCAGTCACGTAAGCTGCAATGCAGCGGCCCTGCTCAAGGCCGCGCTCGATTGCTGTGCGATAGTGGATGCCGCCATAGAGCCGCGATATTCCAGCCTCCTCGGCAGCCGCCCAGAAGCTCGTATATTTACGCGGGATCAGGCCGTCGGCCTCGTGCGTATGGTCCTCGAAGGCGAAATTCTCGCCGAACTCGGCGGCGAGCACGATAGCTGCCGCACCGGACTGGGTGCTGTGGCCGCTCGGATATTCAGGAAAGGGCGGCGTGATCAGCAGCGCTTCCCATTTCGGATCGATGAGGCGCTTGATATAGGTGATCGGCCGCACGAGATCATATTTGTACTTGGCATCCCAGCAGCCGATGAAGGAGTCGGCAAGCGCCACACCGAGACGCGCCAGCACATCGACCCGTTTCTCGATGCCGGCCTGCCGCTGATCGAGGACCTGCATCGCAATCGAAATCCAGTGGCCGGGCGGCGTCGGCGACAGCATCGGGTCGTCCGACCAGAAGCGCGCGATGGCGCGCTGATCAGGGCTGAGCGTATTGACGGTCTCGTAGACCTCGAGACCTTCCTTGTAGAAGTCCGAGTTCTTGTCCTCGCTGTATTCGAGCGGCGTGGGCAGCGGGCAGGTTGCACCATTCGGCATGGCGAAGGTGCGGTTCTTGCCCCATTCTGGCAGAAGCGGGAATTGCTGCTGGGCGATCTTGCTGGTCGGCGCCCAGTGCGCCGGGCCGGGCCTGACCTGGTACTCCAGCGGGAAGCCCATGTTCTCGACGACTGCGCCGCCGTCGCTCTCGGACCATGCAAGAATATGCTTCGCGACCGCTTCGCCATACGCTTCGCTGCGCGCCACGACATCGGCGGGCACGCCGGTCGAGAGGGCCGCGCTCAGCTTCTTTGCCATTGCTGCAAGCGCGCGCTGACCCGTCGGCCCGGTGTGGGCGAAGAAATTCCGGGTGGCGAACGTCAGCGTGGCGTTGACGACGACAGCGTCGTCATATGTCGCGCTCGGATCGCGCGCCGGCACCGCCCGTAGTTCCTTCAACTGCCCCGCGAGCGAGCGCAATTCGCCCGGGCCGGTGGCGACCGCCTCGAACGCGGCGATGCCGAGATAGGCAAAGGAACGGCTGGCGACCGGCGGTGAATAGGTGGGCGTGTGCCGTACGAGTTCGAGGACGAGCCTGTACCAGGTCCCCAGCACCTGTTCGGCGCTGGCTTGCTTCATTTGCGTTGCTGCCATGGCCGGCATGCCGAACCATGCGAGGGTGGCGACCAATGTCATCGCCGCCATTCGACAAACTGCGTTCATGGACACTCCCCCAAGTGGCCCGACCCGTTGTCTTGATACCCACCCCCAAGCTCTCTCTTGCGCAGAAGGGTTGGGCCTGCAGGCAATTTCATAAGCAAGCGCCCGGCCAGGACGATTGGCTGCGTTCTCACACCACGTCCTTTCCCGCGCCGAAATTCTGCCCATTGGTTCCCGGCGCAAACACCTGCTCGTCGAGGAAGATGAGCGCCCTCTTCGCGCAGCCTTCCTTGATGAGCGGGATTTCGTTGGGTTCGGTCGCAAAGGAGATCGCCTTGGAGTGTTGGCCGCCGGCGGTCATGGCGATTGCCTCGCGAATCGGCTCTTCGAGAAGATCGAAGGCGAGCGAGCCGTGCCCGACCATGGCGACCGGTGCCGGATCGAGCAGAGCGAACAGGCTACCCAGGCCGAAGCCGAGCGCTTCGCCGGCCTTGCGGAAAGCCTCGCGTGCCGGGCCGTCGCCGCGACGTGCCTTGTCGGCAAGCGCGGCGATGTCGGCGTCGTGGACATCGGCGACCGGCGGCGTGTCTTCGGGCAAGCCCTGCGCGTTGCGCCAGATGGCGTAGTTGCCGGCATAGGCCTCGACGCAGCCGCGGCGGCCGCAGCGGCAGAGCGCGCCGTCGGGCCGATGGACCATGTGCCCGAACTCGCCGCCCGAGGATTGCGTGCCGGTGAAGAGTTCGCCGCGCAGCACCATTCCCATGCCGATGCCGTGCGAGAGCAGAATGGCGATGAAGTCGTTGCGGTAGCGCTCCGGATCGTGGGAGCTGAGCGCCAGCGCGATCATGTTGCAGTCGTTCTCGACCCTTGTCGGGATGCCCGTCGCCTGCTCGAGAAGGTCGGCGAAGGGAACGTCGCTATGCGGCGTGATCGGCGACCACAGCAGCCAGCGGCTCTGCGAATCGGTGATGCCCTGGATTGCAAGGACGATGCGCATCACAGGTCCAGCGCTCGCCGGATGTTCGGCGATCAGTCCGACAACCGCGCTGACTGCCTCTGCAATCAATTGGTCAAGCGGTATGGTGAGCGTTGGGAGCTTGAGAGATCGTTCGGCAATCGCGGTGCCGGCATAGTCGATCAGCGTTGCCGAGAGCGAGTTGAGCGACAGCACGACGGCCACAATCGACGCGGCGGCCGGGTTCAGCGAGATCGCTACCTGCGGCCGGCCGCGCTTCAGCACACCGACCTCGCCGCCTTTGACTTCGGCAAGCACACCCTCGCTGATCAGGTCCGAGGAGATGGCCGAAATGGTGGAGTGGCTAAGCGCCGTGGTTGCCGCGATCTCCGTTCGCGACGGCTGGCCGGCGCGGCGGATGGCGGCAATCACCATGGCGCGGTTGCGCCGCCGCAGATCGTCGTGACGGATCCCGACCGTCATCTGAAGCTTTCCTCCCTCGCGCTGCCCCGTGCCGTTGTCATATCCGGGCCCTCCTTGCGCCAAAGCATATTGACACGGAGCAGGCCATGAGTCATTCTTTTTTTCGAGGCTCGAAAAAAAGGGCTTCATCTCAGATGCAGGTAGCACGCGCCATTCGCGCGCGAGGGAGGAAATCATGAAGCAGTTTGCAGCCGCAATGCTGGCGGGCGTAGCGCTGTCTTTTTCGCTGGCGAGCGTCGCCGATGCGAAGGACAAGGTGATTGGCGTTTCCTGGTCTAACTTCCAGGAAGAGCGCTGGAAGACCGACGAGGCCGCGATGAAGGCGGCGATCGAGGCTGCCGGCAACAAGTACATTTCGGCCGACGCGCAGTCGTCCGCCTCGAAGCAGCTTACCGACGTGGAAAGCCTGATAAGCCAGGGCGCCAACGCCCTGATCATCCTGTCGCAGGATGCATCGGCGATCGGTCCGGCGGTCGAGAAGGCGCTCGCCGAGGGCATCCCGGTGCTCGGCTACGATCGCCTGATCGAGAACAAGGACGTCTTCTATCTCACCTTCGACAACAAGGAAGTGGGCCGTATGCAGGCTCGCGAGGTGTTCAAGGTGAAGCCGGAAGGCAACTACGCCTTCATCAAAGGTTCTTCGGCCGACCCGAATGCCGACTTCCTGTTCTCTGGCCAGATGGAAGTGCTGAAGGAGGCGATCGACTCCGGCAAGGTCAAGAATGTCGGCGAGGCTTATACCGACGGCTGGCTGCCGGCCAATGCGCAGAAGAACATGGAGCAGATCCTGACCGCCAACAACAATGCGATCGACGCGGTCGTCGCATCGAATGACGGCACGGCCGGTGGCGTCGTGGCGGCGCTCGAAGCGCAGGGTCTCGCCGGCACCGTTCCGGTCTCCGGCCAGGACGGCGACAAGGCGGCGTTGAACCGCGTCGCGCTCGGCACCCAGACCGTGTCGGTGTGGAAGGACGCGCGTGAGCTCGGCAAGGCCGCTGGCGACATCTCCTCGAAACTCGCCGACGGTGCGAAGTTCACCGACATCCCGAATGCGGTCGATTTCACGACGCCGGGCGGCAACACCACCAAGTCGGTGTTCCTGACGCCGATCCCGATCACCAGGGACAATCTCGCCACGGTGATCGACGCGCGGTGGATCACGAAGGACGAGGTCTGCGCCGGCGTGCCGGCCGGCAGGGTCGCCGTCTGCAACTGACGGCCCTCCGGTCCTTTCAAATACAGACGCTGCGGCTCGCAAGTGCCGCGGCGTTTCTTCAAACAGGCTCCCACCGCTTCAAACAATTCCCGAAAGCGGCTAGCATGAAATGCCGGACGGTCGCTAGGGCGTGTTGATTCAGGTCAGGCCGGCCTCACCTGAATCCAACACTCCCCCTAAGACGGCGGGCGGCGGGGAGGAGAGCATGACTGACACGACCTCGACTGCGCCTGTCGATCGCGCAAGGGCGTCCGAAATCGGACCTACCGGCCGCTTCCTGCGGGCGACTGAACTCGACACCCGGATGCTGGGCATGGTCGGCGCGCTGCTGATTATCTGGATCGGCCTGCAAATCGTTTCGAGTTGGCGGCTCGGCGTCAATCCGTTTGCCTTCGACAGTCGAACGTTTCTCAGTTTTCGCAACCTCTGGAACCTGTCCGTCCAGTCGTCGTCGATCGCCATCATGGCGACAGGCATGGTGCTGGTCATCGTCACCCGCAACATCGACCTGTCCGTCGGCTCGGTGCAGGGCGTTATCGGCATGATTGTGGGCGTCACGCAAGCCGAGTTCCTGCCGCGCATGCTCGGCGTGCCGCTCGGCAGCCCCTCGATCTGGATCGTCGCGCTGCTTGTCGGCCTCGTGCTCGGCCTCATCATCGGCACGTTTCAGGGCTTCCTGATCGCCTATTTGGCCATTCCCTCGTTCATCGTCACGCTGGGCGGCCTGCTGGTCTGGCGCGGCGCGGCCTGGCTGGTGACGAACGGCCGCACGGTGGCGCCGATGGACGCCACCTTCAAGCTGATGGGCGGCGGGCCCGACGGCGCGATCGGCGCGACATGGAGCTGGGTGGTCGGCGTCGTTGCCTGCATCCTTGTCGTGCTGTCGCTGCTCAACGGCCGCCGTCAACGCAAGCGCTTCAAGTTCCCGTTGCGGCCCGTGTGGGCCGAGGTCTTCCTCGGCGTCGTCGCCTGCGCTGCGATCATCGGCGCCGTCTGGGTTGCCAATTCCTATCCGTGGCCCGCCGGCATCGTGAGCCGTTACTATGAAGCGCAGGGTTTACCCGTGCCCGAGAGCAGCTTCATCGCCCATGGCATTGCCATTCCCGTGCTGATGGCAGCCGCGGCCGGCATCATCATGACCTTCATCTCCAGGCGCACGCAGTTCGGCCGCTACGTGTTCGCGATCGGCGGAAACCCGGAGGCAGCCGAGCTCGCCGGCATCAACACGCGCTGGGTCATCATGAAGATATTCATCGTGATGGGCCTGCTGGCCGCTATCGGCGCCTGTATCGGCATCTCGCGCCTCAATGCCGCGACCAACGCGCTGGGCACGCTCGACGAGCTGCTGGTCATCGCCGCGGCCGTGATCGGGGGCACGTCGCTCGCCGGCGGTTCAGGCACTGTTGCCGGCGCCATGCTTGGCGCGCTGCTGATGCAGTCGCTGCAGTCGGGCATGGTGCTGCTCGGCATCGACACGCCGCTGCAGAACATCGTGGTCGGTCTGGTGCTTGTCGTCGCCGTCTGGCTCGATACGATCTACCGCAAGCGCGTCTGACGGGAGAAACGAGGATGGACCAGCAGCGCATCCCGCTCGTCGCCCTGAAGAACATCTCGATCGCCTTCGGCGGCATCCGCGCCGTCGACGACGCGTCCGTCGACCTGTACCCGGGAGAGGTGGTGGCGCTGCTCGGCCATAACGGCGCCGGCAAGTCGACGCTGATCAAGATTCTCTCCGGCGCCTACAAGCGCGACGCCGGAACCATCGAGGTGAATGGCGAGGAGGCTTCGATCTCCAACCCGCGCGACGCCAAGAGATATGGCATCGAGACGATCTACCAGACGCTCGCATTGGCCGACAATGTCGACGCGGCCGCCAACCTGTTCCTCGGGCGCGAGCTCAAGACGAATTGGGGCACGCTCGATGACGTTGCCATGGAAGCCCAGGCGCGCAAGGTGATGGGTCGCCTCAATCCGCGCTTTCAACGCTTCAAGGAGCCGGTGGTCAAGCTTTCGGGCGGCCAGCGCCAGTCCGTAGCGATTGCCCGCGCCATTCTCTTCAACGCCCGCATCCTGATCATGGACGAGCCGACCGCTGCTCTCGGCCCGCAGGAGACCTCCCAGGTCGGCGAGCTCATCATGCAGCTCAAATCCGACGGCATCGGCATTTTCCTGATCAGCCACGACATCCACGACGTGTTCGACCTCGCGGACCGGGTCTGCGTCATGAAGAACGGACAGGTGGTCGGCACGGCGCGGACCGAGGACGTCACTAAGGACGAGGTGCTCGGCATGATCATTCTCGGCAAATGCCCGCCGGGAGCAATCCCCGGTCCCGGCGCCATGGCCGCTGCTGCATAGGCCGAAGCGGATATCGTTCCGCCCGCCTGCCGTCATCGTCGTTCGAGCGCTGTGGCCGTCATGCTACGACCATCCTGCTGGCATAATAGGGTGGCTGCAGAGACGTCAGCTTTCGATTGCATTGCCGTCGGACGCCGTCCAAAAATGCACCGCCAACAATGATGCGGGAATAGTCAAATACCTAAGACACTGTTTCCGGCAGCGGTGTTTCTGATCGTCGCGTGCGCGAGCCTGATAACGGCTTGGCTCGCCTATGTCGGCGTGCAGGATGCCGCGCGCTTCAAATTCGAGGCGACCGCGGACGATGCGCTGAACCGCATCGAAAGCAATGTCGACTTGAACCTGTCGCTGCTAACCTCGACGCGAGCCTTCTTCCGGCTGCGCGGCACCGATATGTCGCGCGTCCAGTTCAGGCAATTCTTCGAAGCGCTGAACGTCGACCGCAATTTCAGCGGGTTGCGCGGCATCGGCTACCTGCGCCTGGTGCCCACCGGCAAGGAGGAGGACGCCGAGCGCGATATCGTCAAGGCGCAGGGCATCGACCTCAAGATATTCCCCGAGACCGACCAGGCCTGGCGAACGCCGATCGTGCTTTTCGAGCCGCTGGACGACAGCAATGTCCGCGGTATCGGCTACGACATGTTCACCGAGCCGCCCCGGCGCGAGGCGATCCAAAGTGCCCTGGATGCGCGCGAGCCGCGCGCAAGCGGCCTTCTTCTGCTTGGCCGCGCCGCAGGCAATGACAGGAACTATCCGGGCTTCCTCGTCTTCTCGCCGCTCGACAGCCCGGAGCCCGGGTCCAAACCCGTCGGCCTGCTCTATGCGGCGTTCCGCGCGGAGAACCTGTTCAACACCGCTCTCGGCAAGTCTCCGCTGCTGCCTGTCAATGTCGAGATCTACGACAGCGAAATCGATCCCGACAGAGTGTTGTTCCGCTCGGAGGCCAGGCCCGATAATTCGCTGGGCGACTCGCTGGCCGTCACCCGCGAGACGAAGGTCGCAGGACGGACATGGATCCTGCAGTTCCGGCCGACATCGGCTTTTTCGCCGCCGACCTCGCTGGCGGGGCCGGTCCTGATCGGCATCGGCGGACTGGTGCTGGCCACGGCGATCGCCCTGGTGGTGAGGCTGCAGGGTCATGCGGCGGAAGCCGAGTCGGAACTCAGGCTGACCAGCGAAAAGGCGCTGCTCGAGCGCGATCTGCTGCTTCAGGAGATGAAGCACCGCATCAAGAATTCGATCGCGCGAATGATGGCGATCGCGCGCCAGACCGGGGCGAACTCGAAGACGATCGAGGAGTTTACGGCCTCATTCGGGGCGCGGCTGCAGGCGATGGCAGCCTCTCAAGACATGCTCACGCGTTCGCAATGGCAAAAGGCCGACCTTGGCCAGCTTTTGCGCACGGAACTCGAGCAGGTGTTCGGCCAGAACATCGACAAGGTGCGGTTGTCCGGGCCGCCGGTCGAGCTCAACGAGAACGCCACGCAGGCGCTCGGCCTTACCTTTCACGAGCTGGCGACGAATGCCTTGAAATATGGCGAGGCCGTCGACGAGAAAGACGCGCTCCGCGTCGAATGGGCAATGGCGCGCAACAGCGGCAGACGCAGCCTGAAGCTCCAGTGGAAGGAGGCCAACCGTGCGGGCGTCGCGCCGCCATCGCGCTCGGGCTTCGGCACGAAGCTGATCGACATGAACATCAGTCGCGAACTCGGAGGGACGATCAACCGCGACTTCGGCCAGAGCGGTCTCACGATAGATATCGAGATCCCGCTTCTGGATTGAAGCGGAGATCAGCAGCAGTTTTGCCGGTCTTTGGCCGAGTGGCGTGTCCCCACCCGGTCCCCCGAAGGACGCTGTGATCAGTTCGGGCAACGATCTTCGTAAATGCGGCCGTACTGGTCGCGGTAGCGGCAATAGCCCTGCCTGTCCGCCGACGCGCCGATCAGCGTGCCCGCGACCGCGCCGATGGCGCCGCCGACGATCGCGTTCCTCACATCATTGCCGCCGGCCAGCGTCCCTAGCGCCGCGCCGCTCGCGCCACCAATGACGGCGCCCTTCTCCGCGTTGGTGCAACCAGCCAGCGCCGCCACGGCGGCCAGCGTCAGAAACAGTTTTCTCATATATACGCTCCTCTGTGATGTCCGCCGCGCACAATATTACGCTTGAACGGTATCTGTTAAAATCAATGCAACCTGCGATTTCCGCCTCCTGTGCGTTGGGAATTTGACGCAACCATGACATTGGTTGCCGCAACGGACGCCGTCAGGGTGCCATCGGGAAGAACATCCCAGACGAGTTCGGCATCTTCATCCTCCAGCGCAGGGTCGACGGGAATGCATTGCGCATAGAGCTGTTCGAACTGGCCGGTGAAGGCGCCAAGTGAAGACGGAAGCTCGCGATCGCAATCTTCCTTGGCCTCGTAGAGTGGCGTCGGCGCCGGCAGTTCCTCGCATCGGGCAAGATCATCGGAACAGCCGATGATCAGAAGCAGAGCGGCAATGTGTTCCATGGCGAGATCCTTTCGCGCATAGAACGGAAGAGGGTATTTACTTGTTCCACCATGTGGCGGACCGACCCGCGAATGGCGGTCAGAGGAGGTTAGCAGCAAGGCCAGCCACGGCCAGCGAGGCAAAGATCAGCCCAAGTTGGGCCGCAAAACTTGTGCCGGGACGAGCATCGCCGGCTAAAAGCTCGCCGCCGAGATCAGCCATTGCGAGCCGGGCGGCGTTCTCGATCCGGCTCATCTCGGTGATCATGGCGAGCGCTCCTCCAGCGCGGTTGCGAAGCACCGGTAAGAACGGCTTCATCATCTCGCGGTTCCGCCGACAATCGGACGCAATGATGAATATTTATGGTAAAGGCCGGGTTAATCGCGTACCAGCCGATACGTGATTTTTGTAGGCGGAAATGAAAAACCCCGCCGGAGGAGACCGGCAGGGTTCAGCAAGAATTGAAACTTTGTGCCGGGCCGGCGCGCCCTTATTCGGCGGCGGCAGCCTTCTTCTCGGCGTCCTCGGCAGCCTTCTCGACCGCGAGCGCCTCCGCGGCTGCAACCTTCTCCGCCTCCAGCCGCTCACGCTCGGCATTCAGCGCGTCCCGCTCGGCATCGTTCAGCTTGCGGGCGCGCACGCCGGTATTCTCGGAGATGCGGGCCGATTTGCCGCGACGGTCGCGCAGGTAATAGAGCTTGGCGCGGCGCACCTTGCCGCGACGCACGATCTCGACGCCTTCCACCATCGGCGAATAGATCGGGAAGACGCGCTCGACGCCTTCGCCGTAGGAAATCTTGCGGACGGTGAAATTCTCCTGGAAGCCGGAGCCAGACCGGGCGATCACGACGCCCTCATAGGCCTGCACGCGGGTGCGCGTACCTTCGGTGACACGCACATTGACGCGCACCGTGTCGCCCGGCTGGAATTCGGGAAGCTTGCGCTTCGCTTCGATCTTGGCGGCCTGCTCGGCCTCGAGCTGACGGATGATATCCATCTCAAAAACCTCTTCTTGTTCTTCCGACAGCCAGAGCGCCCAACGATCGCCTTGCAGTCTTTGACCGCTCGGCTATGCCTTCCGTCTCGACGAGGCGGATTGCAGGGGCGAATTCACCGTGCTTGTTGACGGGTTCCGGCGATTGCTCCGCCGGTTTCGGGCGGCTCATACACGTTTCTGTTTCGCTTGTCACGCCGCGCAGCGCATTATTTAGCGCCGATCGTGGGCACACGGTTCAGGAGCCGGCCGGCGCTGTCCGTGCGTAGCGCGCGGCTATGCCGCTCACCACGATAAGCTGGAAAAAATGAAACACCATGATCGGCACGATGACCAGGCCGATATCGGGCATGCTCGCGAATATGACCGGGGCCAGCGGGACGCCGACTGCCAGTGACTTCTTCGAACCGCAGAACAGGAAGGCGATCGCGTCTTCCCGGTTGAAGCCGAGCAGCCGGGCGATGCCCATTCCGATCGCATAGATCACCAGGAACAGCAGCATTGCCGCAACGATGGTTTCGAGAAGCAGCGTCGGCTTGTGGCTCGTCCAGATACCGGCGGCGGTGGCGTCCGACACCGAATTCATGACGATCGCAAGGATGATCACGCGGTCGATATGTTTCACCCAATAGGAATTGCGGGTGATCCAGCCATGCAGCCAGCGACGCCCGATCTGGCCCAGCACGATCGGCAGGATGACGAGCAGGCCGACCTTCGCAAGCGTGGGAAGCAGATCGATCGAGATCCCGACGCTTTGCAGATACCAGGCCATCCAAAGAGGGGTGACCACGACGCCGATCAGGCTGGATAGCGTTGCGTTGAACAGAGCCACCGGCACGTTGCCGCGGGCCAGCGACACCATCGCCACGGAAGAGGACACCGTGGACGGCAAGGCCGCGACGTAGAACAGGCCGATCTTCACGGGATTGGGAAGAGCATCGGGCAGGGCGGTCTGCGCCAGCAGCACGACCACGGGAAAGACGGCGAAGGTCATGAGCTGGACGGCGACATGCACCTTTGTGTTCTTGAAGCCGTGCAGCATCCGCTCTGGCGCCAGTGTGAGGCCGTAGAGGAAGAAGACGCCGCAAATGCCGTAATCGGTCAGAAGATCGAGCCGAAGCGGACCGTCGCTTGCGCCGAGCGATGGAAAAACCAGACCGAGAATGACGACACAGACGAGGCCGGCGAGAAAATAGTCGATTTTCAATTTCAAGAGATTTCTCTGCCGTGATTGCTGGGCCGCCGTCCGCCGTGGCGGCTAAACAGCAGGTTGTGAGGGAGGCGAGGTGCAGCCGAACCTATGCTTAGCTAGGGGGACCTTGCTCATCAATGGCCCAATAGATGGAAAGTGCGGTCGCTGGACGAGCGGATGTCAGCTCTTACGCGCAAGCAGGTCTGGTCGGCGCTCGCGCGTCAACCGTTCCGCTTCCTCGCGCCGCCAGGCGGCAATCTTCGCATGATTGCCCGACGTCAGAATCTCGGGAATCGGGCGGCCTTCGAACTCCTGCGGCCGGGTATAGTGCGGATGTTCGAGCAGCCCGTCCTCGAAACTTTCGTGGACGCCGGAATCTAAATTGCCCATAACCCCGGGCATCAGACGAACGACCGCGTCGAGTAGCACCAGTGCCGCTGGCTCGCCGCCCGACAGGATGTAATCGCCTATGGAGACCTCCCGGAGGTTCCGCGCATCGATCACGCGCTGGTCGACACCTTCAAAACGGCCGCAGACGATGACCACGCCCGGCCCGTCCGCCAACTCGCGCACCTGCAGATGCGTGAGCGGCGTGCCGCGTGGGCTCATCAGCAGTCGCGGCCGGGTATCGCCGACGGGCGACACGTGGTCGATCGCCTTGGCCAGAATATCGGCGCGCATCACCATGCCGGCGCCGCCGCCGGCAGGCGTGTCGTCGACCGTGCGGTGCCGGTCCGTCGCGAAGTCGCGGATCTGGGTAACGTCCAGCGCCCATGTCCCGGCTTCGAGCGCGCGACCGGCGAGCGACAGGCCGAGCGCTCCGGGGAACATCTCCGGATAGAGCGTCAGCACGCTGGCGCGAAACGTCACCGGTTGCCTCCGGCCTCGCGCGGGCGGCGCGGCCGGCGCTTTGGGTCGAAGCCAGTCGAAGCTTCCGGCTCGCCGTCCCCATCCTCGTCTTCTGCCAACCCTGCGGCGACCGTGTCGATGCGGATGGTCCGCAGTGCGACATCGACGACAGGGACCGCGGCCTTGGTGAAAGGCACCAGCACGCCGTTGAGACCCGGTCCCTTGACCTCCAGAATGTCGCCGGCGCCGTAGTTCTGCACGGCGCTGACCTTGCCGATCGTCTCACCGCGCTCGTCCACCACGTTCATGCCGACGAGATCGGCATGATAGAACTCTTCTTCTTCGAGCTCTCCCGAAAGCGCGGCGCGGTCGACGAACAGTTCCGTGCCGTTCAGCGCTTCGGCGGCGTTGCGGTCGCCGACACCCTTCAAGCGGACAACAACGACATTGCCTTGCGGGCGGATGTCGAGAATCTCAAGGGCGCGGCCATTCCTGTCAAAGAGCGGGCCGTAGTCGCAGAGCGCCACCGGGTCGCCGGTGAAGGTCTTGACCCGCACCTCGCCCTTGATGCCGTGCGCGGCGCCGACAACGGCCATCAGGACAGGATTTTTGAGCTTTGCCATGGCCTGTCTCTATCGGCGGCGGGAATGCTTTACAATCTCGCCGTGTTCACGCCTTGCTAACGCAAGGCGTCCAGCATGCCATCGAACCGGGCCATTCCCATGCAGCAGTTCCTCATCCCCGCTCAACCCGAGCTTCAATCCGCGCGCGAGGCGTGGCTGAAGATGTTGTCGCGCGAGCGGCGGCTGGCTGCGCTCACGCTCGACGCTTATGAGCGTGACACGCGCCAGTTCCTGCACTTCCTTACCGGCCATCTCGGCGGTGCGCCCGGGCTCAAGGACGTCGAGAGCCTGAGACCGGCCGATTTGCGCGCCTTCCTGGCGAGCCGCCGTTCAGAGGGGGCAGGGGCGCGCACGCTGGGCCGCGGGCTTGCCGGCGTGCGCTCATTCCTGCACTATCTGGAGCGGCGCGGGCTTGCCAACGCCGCAGGTGCTGCCGCGCTGCGCGCGCCCAAGCAGCCGAAGTCGCTGCCCAAGCCACTCACGGCGAGCGACGCCAAGCGCGTCGTTTCGGCGGGCGAGCAACTCACGGAAGAACCCTGGATCGCGGCCCGCAATGCTGCCGTGCTGACCCTGCTCTACGGCTCGGGCCTGCGCATTTCCGAGGCGCTCGGCCTCACCGCCGCCGATCTAACCAGCGATCGCGATGCCGTGATCCGCGTCACCGGCAAGGGCGACAAGACGCGTCTGGTGCCGGTGCTCGCGGTCGCGCATCAGGCCGTGGCCGAATACAGGCGGCTCTGTCCGTACCATCTCGACCCGAAGGGCCTTCTGTTCCGCGGCGCGCGCGGCGGGCCGCTCGCGGCCGCGATCGTGCAGCGCGAGATGCGCAAGCTGCGCTCCGCGCTTAACCTGCCGGAGACAGCGACCCCGCATGCGCTGCGCCATTCCTTCGCCACGCACCTGCTCGGACGCGGCGGCGACCTGCGCACCATCCAGGAACTGCTCGGCCACGCCAGCCTGTCGACCACCCAGGTCTATACCGGCGTCGATGCCGAGCGGCTGCTCGACATCTACGAGCGGGCGCATCCCCGCGCCTGAACACCACAATTTCGCCTCGCCACTTAACGGTTTTGCCGCAATTCTTCCGTAGAAATGGCGCCATGAAGCGCGCCATCGCCTTTGCCGACCGTCTTGCGGTTCCTGCCGTGAAGCTGCTTGCGGCAATCAATGTTCTTTTCCTCGCTTCCTTCCTGCTCGTGGCCGCCATCGCCGCGGCAAGAGCCGAGACGCCGGCCTGCACCGGCAAGGACATGATGGCCGAGCTTTCGGCGGAGAATCCCGCATTGCTCGCCAAGATCGAGCAGGAGGCTTCCGCGACGCTGAACGGCAAGGGCCTGCTGTGGAGGGTCGAGACTTCGGGAGCCGCGCCCTCCTTCCTGTTCGGCACCATGCACATGACCGACCCACGCGTGACCTCGCTGACGCCGAGCGCCGAGCAGGCCTTCGACCGGGCCGGAACCGTGGTGATCGAGACCACCGAGATACTGAACCAGACCGAGATGATGGCCTCGCTCGCCCGCAATCCCGATCTGATGATGTTCACAGACGGCACGACGCTGATGTCGTTGTTCTCGCCCGAAGACCAGAAGACGCTGGAGAAGGGCCTCGCGCAACGCGGCATCTCGCTTGTTGCCGTGGCGAAGATGAAGCCCTGGATGCTTTCGGCGATGGTGGCGCTGCCGGCCTGCGAGCTGGCGCGCAAGGCGGGCGGCGCGCCGGTCCTCGACGTCAAGCTGGCCGAGGACGCCAAGGCCGACGGCAAGAAGCTGCAAGGACTCGAGACCATCGCCGACCAGCTCGGCGCCATGGCTTCGCTGCCGATGGCTCTTCATCTCAAGGGGCTGGTCGATACGGTGAAGCTTGGCGACCGCATCGATGATGTCATCGAGACCATGATCGTGCTTTACGTGAGAGGCGACACCGGCACGTTCTGGCCGCTGTTCCGCGGGATAATGCCTGGTACGGAAGAGGACCAGGCCGGCTATGCGGCCTTCGAGCAGGCGATGATCGTGGAGCGCAACAAGACGATGATCAGGAATGCCGAGCCGATCCTGGCCACCGGCAACGCCTTCATCGCCGTCGGCGCGCTGCATCTGCCAGGCCCGGAAGGCCTCATCGAACTCTTGCGGCGGCGCGGCCATAAGGTGACCGCTGTGCATTGAGCAATTGTTCACGCAAAGCGTGATTTTGCGTGAGCGATGGCCTCTGTTACCTTCGTTGTCGCAACGAACCGAAGGAGACGGAAATGACAAGGCTTCTCATCCTCACCGCCGCGTTCGGGCTCGCCGCCTCCCAGGCTGGAGCAGCCTGCGACTTCCATCAAACCGCCTCCAAGGTCGACACGACCAAGGTGGCGAGCGTTACCAAGGACGACACGCAGAAGGCGTCCACCCCGGCGACGCAGCCGTCGACCACCATCATCGAGGAAGGAAAGGCTGCGCCGGTCGAGACCGAGTAGCATTTCCGGCCGCTGGGTCGAACAATGATCATGAAGTCGCGCTTCGAGGAGGCGCGGCTTCTCTTTTATCGATGAAACCGATCCGGTTCCGCTGCGTTCAACCATCGCCCGCACGTTGATCACGTGCCGTTGATGGAGAAATGCCATGGCAGAACCGGCCCGCAAATACGATCCTGACCCGCCGCTGCGCGCACAGGATCCCTTCAATCCAGTCCCGCCGCTGTCAGACCCTGCTCGCCCGGAGCCGCTGACGACGGATACCACCGACCCGCGCGTCGCCATGCAGGACAAATATGCCGAACCGCGCAGGGGCGGCAGCGCTGTCCTCATCGCCGTCGTAGTCCTCATCCTGGCCGCGGTCGCGTTCTATGTCTTCGCGCCGGGAGCGAACGAGACGACCGTGCCGACGGCCGAGCCGCAATCGACCGCGCCGGCAGAGCCCGCGCCGGCCCCGTCAGCCACCCAGCCGGCCCAGCCCGCGCCTGCTGCTCCGGCTCAGTAGAGCTGAAATGACAACGGCCCGCCTGTGGCGGGCCGCGTCCATATCCGCACAGCGGACCAACGGCTCAGCCATGCAGCCGCGCCTCGACGGCTTTCGCCGCATCTTCAGCCGTGATGCCGAAATGCGGATAGACTTGCTCGATCGTGCCTGAGGCGCCGAAGCCGTGCATGCCGATGAATATGCCGTCGAGGCCGATGAAGCGATCCCAGCCGAGCCGGATGCCGGCCTCGATCGCCACCTTGACCTTGGCCTTGCCGAGGGTTTTGGCCTTGTAGTCGTCGCTCTGCGCCTCGAACAGTTCGAAGCACGGCACCGACACGACACGCGTTGGGTGGCCGTGACCTTCCAGCAGGCCGCTCGCGGCAAGCGCGATCTCGATCTCGGAGCCTGACGCGAAGATCGTCACTGCGGCCTCGCCGCTGGCAGCGGCAAGCTCGTAGGCGCCGTAGCGGCAGAGGTTTTCTTCAACATAGTCCGTACGCACCGCAGGCAGGTTCTGGCGGGTGAGCGCCAGCGTTGACGGCGTCTTCCGCGATTCCAGCGCGAGCTGCCAGCATTCTGTCGCCTCGGTCGCATCGGCCGGGCGGAAGACGAGATGGTTGGGGATCGCCCGCAACGCCGCCAAATGCTCGACCGGCTGGTGTGTCGGCCCGTCTTCGCCGAGCCCGATCGAGTCATGCGTCATGACGAAGATCGTCCGGATGCCCATCAGCGAGGCAAGCCGCATCGACGGCCGCGCATAGTCGGAGAAGCACAGGAACGTGCCGCCATAAGGGATGATGCCGCCATGCAGCGTCATGCCGTTCATCGCCGCCGCCATGCCGTGCTCGCGGATGCCGTAATGCACGTAGCGGTTGCCGTAGTTGCCCGCCGAAATGTTGTCGGTCTGGCTGGTCTTGGTGTTGTTCGAGCCGGTCAGGTCGGCCGAGCCTCCGATCGTCTCGGGCACCGCGCCGTTGATCACCTCCAGCGCCATCTCCGACGATTTGCGGGTGGCGACCTTCGGCTTGTCCGCCGCGAGCTTCTTCTTGTAGTCGGCGATGACGCCGTCGAAGCCGGCGGGGAGCTTGCCGTTCACGCGGCGCTCGAACTCGACGCGCAGCTCGGGATCGGCCGCGTCGTAACGCGCCTGCCACTCCGCACGCTTGCTCGCACCGGCGGCCCCGGCGGCGCGCCATGCCTCGAGAATGTCCTCCGGCACCTCGAAGGGCGCACGGTCCCAGGAGAAGAACTTGCGCGCGCCAGCGATCTCTTCGGCGCCGAGCGGCGAGCCGTGCGCCTTGTTGGTGCCGGCCTTGGTCGGCGCGCCCCAGCCGATGGTCGTCTTGGCCGCGATCAGCGTCGGCCGGTCGGATTTCTGCGCCTTCTCCAGCGCGTCAGTGATCTGGTCGATGTCGAGCCCGTCGATCTCCATCGTGTTCCAGCCCGCGGCGGCGAAGCGCTCCGGCTGGTTGGTGGTGTCGGCCAGCGACACCGCGCCGTCGATCGAGATGCCGTTGTTGTCCCAGAACACGATCAGCTTGTTGAGCTTGAGGTGTCCGGCAAGCGTGATCGCTTCCTGGCTCACGCCTTCCATCAGGCAGCCGTCGCCGGCGAGCACATATGTGTAGTGGCCGACGAGGTCGTCGCCGAACTGGGCGTTCATGATGCGCTCGGCAAGCGCGAAGCCGACGCTGTTGGCAAGCCCCTGGCCGAGTGGACCGGTGGTCGTCTCGATGCCGGCCGCATGGCCGTATTCGGGATGGCCCGCCGTGCGCGAGCCGAGCTGGCGGAAATGTTTGATCTGGTCGATATCGATGTCAGGATAGCCGGTCAGGTAGAGCAGCGAATAGAGCAGCATCGAGCCGTGGCCGGCCGACAGGATGAAGCGGTCTCGGTCGGGCCAGTGCGGATCGGCCGCATCGTATTTCAGGAATTTGGTGAACAGCACCGTCGCGATCTCGGCCGTCCCCATCGGCAGGCCGGGATGGCCGGATTTGGCCTTCTCGACGGCATCCATGGAAAGGAAGCGGATGGCGTCTGCCATCCGGTCATGTTGGGCGCGCTCGTGCATGGTCACTCGCAGATGCTGGAGGTGGGACAATGCCTATGCGGAAGGCTTGCGACACATATCAGCTAGGGTTCGACTGTCAACAAAAGCAGGGGTTCAAGACGTTTATATTACTGCCGCTGCTCGCGCTTCAGGAAGTCGACGAATGCGCGCAGCGGGCCCGGCATTTGCCGTCGGCTCGGATAATACAGCAACGGCCCCGAAAAGGGCGGCGACCAGTCGTCCAGCACGGTTTCGAGCGAACCGTCGGCGAGCTTGTCCGCCAGGAAATCCTCGAACGTGCGGACCAGGCCGAGCCCCTGCACGGCCAGGGCAATCTTGAGGTCGCCCGAAGTGGTGATCAGCGGTCCTTCCGGCACCACCTTGATCGTCTCGCCGCCGCGTTCGAATTCCCAGGTTGGCGACACGCCGCTCGCGAAACGGTAACGAAAACAGATATGATCGAGCAGGTCGCGCGGGTGCGTCGGCCGGCCGTGCGCGGCGAAATAGGACGGCGCGCCGGCGGTGACGAAACGCTGCTCGCGCGGCCCGAGCGGCACGGCGATCATGTCGCGCTCGATACGCTCGTCATAGCGCACGCCGGCATCGAAGCCCGCTGCAAGCACGTCGATGAAGGTGTCGTCCGCGGTTACTTCGAGCATGACGCCTGGGTGCTCGCGCAGGAATCGCCCGGCCAGTGGCGGCAGTATCGCTCGGGCGACGACGGTCGGCACATTGAGGCGCAAGGTGCCGATCGGGCTGTCACGGAAACTGTTCACGGCGTCGATCGCAGCACCGACCTCGCCGAGCGCCGGCACCAGGCGCTGGTAGAGCTGAGCGCCAGCCTCGGTCAGGGTGACGCTGCGTGTCGTACGGTTGATGAGCCGAACGCCGAGCTGCGCCTCGAGCCGACGCAGCGCCTCGCTGAGCGAGGAGGCCGAGACGCTGCGCAGGGCGGCGGCGCTGCGGAAGCCGCCGGCACGAGCAACTGCCGTGAAGGCATCGAGATCGGCAAGATCGGGCCTGTGGGCGGACGTAGACATTGTGCGAAATCCCGTACGACTTGTTCGACATCGGCCGAATTATCGCACGGCGGACGCAGGCGCATATAGAGCGCGCAACGGAATTCGCTTCCACGAAAGGAACCGACCATGGAAACGCGACAATTGGGCATGACCGGCCCGCAGGTCTCGGCAATCGGCCTCGGCACGATGGGCATGTCCGACATGTACGGCCCGGCCGACCGCGCCGAGAGCATCGCCACCATCCATGCCGCGCTGGATGCCGGCATCACCCTCATCGATACGGGTGACTTCTACGGCATGGGCCACAACGAGATGCTGATCAGCGAAGCGCTTTCCAGGACAGACAAGCGCGACAAGGCGCTGATCAGCGTCAAGTTCGGCGGCCTGCGCGAACCTTCCGGCCAGTGGATTGGTTATGATGCCCGCCCGGCGGCGGTGAAGACCTTCGCCTCCTATTCGCTGAAGAGGCTCGGGGTCGATCACATCGATATCTACCGCCCTTCCCGCCTCGACCCGAATGTGCCGATCGAGGACACGGTCGGCGCCGTCGCCGACCTCGTGAAGGCCGGCTATGTGCGCCATATCGGCTTGTCGGAAGTCGGCGCCGAGACGATCCGCCGCGCGGCGATGGTCCATCCGATCAGCGACCTGCAGATCGAATATTCGCTGATCTCGCGCGGCCTGGAGGACAAGATCCTGCCGACGCTGCGCGAACTCGGCATCGGCGTCACCGCCTATGGCGTGCTGTCGCGCGGGCTGATCAGCGGCCACTGGAACAAGGATCGCGGCACGGGCGAGAGGGATTTCCGGACGAACAGCCCGCGTTTCCAGGGCGAAAACCTCGACCAGAACCTCGCTCTGGTCGAGGCGCTGCACAAGGTGGCGGAAGCCAAGGGTGTGTCGGTCGCCCAGATTGCCATCGCCTGGGTTGCGGCGCGAGGCAATGACATCGTGCCGTTGATCGGCGCACGCCGCCGCGAGCGGCTCACCGAAGCGCTCGGCGCGCTGGAGGTGAAGCTCGATGCCGCTGACCTCGCGGCGATAGAGACGGCGGTGCCGAAGGGTGCTGCGGCCGGCGAGCGCTATGCGGCGCGGGGCATGGCGACGCTCGACAGCGAGAAGGGGTGACGCCGACGAGGTCGACGAAGCGCCGTCCGTCTTTCGACGGACGCATCGGATTGCTGACAGAGGCTAGAGCAAGATGAATTGGAGCGGAGTCATTCATCCTGCTCTAACTCTTTGTTCTGGCGCATGATCTTGTCCGAAAAGTCTGCAACTTTTCGGGATCATGCTCTAGAAATCCACGACGTCATGCTCGGGCTTGTCCCGAGCACCTGCTAACCTATGGATTTTGTAGATACTCGGCACAAGGCCGAGGATGACGGTCGCAGCTGCGCCGTCCGCCTTTCGAGCGGACGGCTTTTTCTTGTCCGAGGAGACCGCCGCAACGACTTCCACCCTTCGCCGGCCATTTGCAGGGGATAGCGGGACCGCTCGATTGACGCATCGTTCATGCTGCGTCTAATTTCCCGCCGCTAACGCGTTAGGATCGCGTGCGATTCGGTGATGGGCGGGGTCTGGACGGGTACCATGACCGGGGAAGCGACACTCAAGGAGGTCATCGGCCGGCTCGGTCGCGCCATCGAGGCGCTGGAAGGGGCCGTCGCCGCGCGGCTCGAGAACGAGCAGGATTATTCCGAAGCCGAGGCCGAAGTGCAGCGCATGAACGCCGATCGCGCCAAGCTTGCCAGCGAGCTCGACAATTCCGAAGCGCGTGCCGAACGGCTCGAAGAAAACAACA